>Ga0308163_10004670_pt1 | contig 10762 bp, 10 predicted proteins | sample PhyTR1_FD_201037 | JGI IMG/M metagenome (GOLD analysis project Ga0308163, IMG submission 201037) | Phyllosphere microbial communities from UC Gill Tract Community Farm, Albany, California, United States - DLSLT.R1 | ecosystem: Host-associated > Plants > Phyllosphere > Unclassified | place: USA... | reverse complement strand
GCGGCCAGAACGGCGTCTCTTCGTTCTGCGGCGGCGGGGTGGCACCGAACATCTCGGAGGAGGACGCCTGGTAGAAGCGCGTGTGGATGCCGGACACGCGAACCGCCTCGAGCATGCGCATCGTGCCCACACCCGTGACGTCGCCGGTGTGCTCCGGCTCGTCGAACGACACCCGCACGTGCGATTGGGCCGCGAGGTTGTAGACCTCGTCCGGCTTCAATTCACTCAGCAGGCTGACGAGCCTGGCACCGTCACCGAGGTCCCCGTAGTGCAGGAACAGCTTGGCGTCGGGGTTGTGCCGGTCCACGTACAGGTGGTCGATCCGAGACGTGTTGAACGTCGAAGCACGACGGATGAGTCCGTGCACCTCGTACCCCTTCCGGAGCAGCAGCTCGGCCAGGTACGACCCGTCCTGTCCGGTGATGCCCGTGATGAGCGCGCGCTTGGTCAACCAGTCCCCGATTCCCTTGTGCCAGACGGACGGCGACCATCTGCCAGCGTCGTCAATAGCTGAGTAAACGTATCGAATGAAGCGCGCGGAGTGAGACGCATTGCTCGGAACCGCCGTCCACTCGCTCCCATCGCCCGGGCTTGCTCCGGATCCGAGGCCAGCGACAGAGCCGCATCGAGCAAGGCCTGTGGGTCGCCGGCAGGAACGACCGGGCCCGCTCCGGCCAGCAGCACTTCACTTTCCGTGACGCTACCCGGGTCGGTCGCCGCAATCACGGGCAGCCCGGTGGTGAAGTACGACGTGAGCTTGCTCGGGACCGCCATGCCAGCCACGCCGCTCCGTTCGTTCACTAGCAGCGCGTCAGCGGCGCCGATGGCGTTCCGGAACTCGTCGTCGGAGAGCGAACCAATCATGGACATCGTCTGCACCCCCGCGCTCGCTTCAGCCAAGCGTTCGCGCTGGTTGCCATCTCCCAGCAACACAAAACGCACGGGACTGCCAGTCGCAGCGGCGAGTCGTGCGGCGTCGATCACGTTTTCGAGCCCCTGCTTCACGCCCATGTTCCCTGCATGCAGGACGACGAAGTCCGACCGTCCCCACCCTAAGCCAGCACGAACCGCATCACGGTCGATGGCCTCAATGTCGTCCAGGTGTGACCAGTTTCGTACGACCGCGACGGCTGCCGGATCGACTCCGAGCTCGTCGACAACCGTATCGCGGAAGCGCTCGTGAATGACGACCACAGCGTCAGCAGAACGAAGGCACCGCCGCTCGATGGCAGCTATGACTCGTTCCGCCAAGCGAACTTTATCGACTCCCAACTCCCGAATGCCTAGCGTGTAGAGGTCCTGCACCCAGACCACCACTGGCCGCCGCGTAACCAGTCGCGCCTTGATGAGCGCTACGGCTGACGACAGCAGAGCCGGCGACACGAGGACCACAACGTCGGGCCGACCGAACCGAGTCGATGCGGCAGCAATGCCGAACGATAACTCCGACAGGGCACGAGAGACTCCGCCTGGACGCCTCGGGAGACGGTGGCGCCGGCGCACAACGGTGACGCCCGCTTCCCTCGCGGTCGAGACAGACGGGGCACCGCCGTCGGTGAAGCGCCACTGCGGGTAGTGCGGGAAAGAGGTGATCGCACGGACGTCAACACCCTGTCGAGCCAACTCCGTGGCCAACCCCGACGTATACGGGGCGATACCGGTCGATTCTGGTCGGTAGTTCAGGCCGATCAGCAAGACGGACGACAGTCTGCGCACCGAGTGAACATAACAGTTGCTCACCAGCAGGGAGACCTCGGCAGCCAGCTTTGCCAGGATAGGACAAACGCGTCCGGCCAGGACCGGTAGCTGTGCCTCGAAAAACCCACGAGCAGGCACTAGCCTCACCTTAGGATCGCAGCACGAGGCCTCACGAATCCATCGATCAGAACGGACTCGACCTCGCGCTCGAGGTCCGGCGCGGCTCGACGACGAGGTTTGTCACCGACTCGCGAAGCCTGCGCTCACTCCTCCTGATGACAGTGCTCCTTGCCTCTCCGAACAGCAGCGAGGGTTCCTGGACACCGCCTATGAAATGAGAACGACCATGGCCTCGATAGCCGTCGTGATTGCAACTGCGGGCCGCCCAGATGCAGCCCGAGATATCGTGAACACACTCGCGGATACCCGCACCCCGCAGTTCCATGGCTTCCTCTCCGCCCCCGCAAACTCCGACTTACCCGACATGCAGATGCCGGAGAATTGGACTGTATGCACTGGCGTTCGCGGTGCGTCGAGCCAACGCAACCGAGCGCTCGACATGATTCCCGCGTCGGTGTCATATGTCTTTTTCTTCGATGACGATTCGGTCCCGCGCCACGACTATATGAGCAATATGATAAGCGCCCTAGACTCAACTCCGGAAGTGGTGGCCGCCACAGGCCGAGTGGTGCTGGACGGCGCTGCTATCGGTACTGAATATTCTCTTGATGAGTGCGAGCAGGCCCTGGCCGATAGCCTGCTCGCCATTGCGCCGAATATGGACACGCATGCAGTCGCGCAGTCCGACACCCTCTATGGATGCAATTTCTGTGTCCGTTGGACAGCCGCCCAAGACTTGCGCTTCGACGAGAATCTTCCGCTGTATTCCTGGCTCGAGGATCTCGACTACGCCAAGCGGGCGCTGTCGCGTGGACAATTAGTGCGAGTCGAAGACGCCGTAGTTGCGCACAGGGGCTCAAACACGGGGGGCAGAACTTCACACCGCCGGTTCGGGTACTCACAAATTGCGAACCCCCTTCACCTGAGAAAAAAGGGGTCGCTGTCCTTCAACCAGACCGGACGCGAGATGATGCGACCATTGCTGAAGAATCTCGTCCTGGCAATGGTTCCTTCCCCGAGGTTTGCGTCTAGGCGCTCTCGACTCTCGGGGAACCTTCTTGCGGTCCGTCATACCCTGGCCGGTACGGTGCACCCCACGAGGATGCTGGAGCTCAAGGACACCGAAGTTCAGGACGTGGGACCTTGACCTTGGCCGTCGACGACGTCGGTGCAACCTCACCGCCGGCCGGCGTCCTCGCTGTGGCGCGCGGCCTGTTGGTGGCGTGTGCTCCTGAATTATGTGATATTCGAGAAGCTGGTTTGCACGTGGTGCAAACGACAAGAGTCCCCCGGGAGCTTCATTGACCGCTTCAGCCTCACCCGATCCACGGATCCCGATCGTGGACCTCAGCAAAGCTCCGGGGCAACGGGAGACGTGGGACGCGCCGCGATGGAAGGTCTACCTTTGGGGGGCCGTGGAGTTGCTTCTGGTAACGAACCCGTGGCAGGTAAGCTCCTCGCTACGCGTCCGCACATTACGGGCTTTCGGCGCACGGATCGGCTCAAACGTCGTGTTCCGTCCGCGCACACGCGTTCGTTTCCCGTGGAAGTTGACCATCGGAGACAATTGTTGGATTGGCGAGGGTGCTTGGTTCCACAATCAAGACCACATCCGTATAGGCGCGAACGTCGTGGTTTCGCAAGAATCGTTCCTAACGACCGGCAGCCATGCGCATCGTCGCGACATGGCCCTCCTGACTAGTCCAATCCGCATTCACGACGGAGTGTGGCTGACCGCTAGGTGCATCGTTCTCGGTGGCGCTGATATCGGACAATCAGTGCTTGCGAAGCCGATGACGGTTGTCCAGGGGCGGGTAACTCCGAATGCCATTGTCGAGGGACCGCGATGCGAGGCGGTCGGGCACCGCTTCGAGTTACGCGACCACGACGCCGGAGAGTCCTGATGCGGGTCCTACACGTTGTTTCGCTCGTCAGCTCCGACGGCGCTTTCGGGGGACCGACGCGGGTCTGCCAGAACCAATCGAAGGCTCTTCAGAAGAAGGGCCATCAGGTGACTGTCGTCGCCGGTGCACGCGTTGGCGACCTCTCGACTCCGGTGATGACCGACGGAGTTCGAACCTTACTGTTCCGAGCAAGACGTCTACCTGGTCTGGGGTTCGCCGGTATGTTCGCCCCGGGGATGGTCAGGTGGCTGGTCAGACACAGGACCGAGTTCGATGTAGCGCACGTTCATCTCGCTCGGGACCTCGTAACACTTCCCGCAGTGATGACGCTGCTCAGGAGCGGGATCCCTGTCGTCGTGCAGCCGCATGGCATGATCGACCATTCCCGGAAGCTGTTAGCCGGGCCTATCGACGCGTGGGGAACGCGACCAGCGCTCCGACGAGCCAGCGCCGTGCTTGCCCTGAACGAACGCGAACGCGACGACCTACGACTCGTAGCCCCGGCCCTACCGGAACCGGTGGTCCTGCCGAACGGCGTCCCGGAGCAGGGCCCTCCGGTCAGTCCGACCGGAGCCTGGTCGGGAACCACCGAGGTGCTGTACCTGGCGCGCTTGCACGAACGAAAGCGTCCTATGTACTTCGTCGAAGCAGCGAAACGGCTTGAGCGCGTTTACCCGTCAACGAGATTCACGCTCGTTGGACCAGACGAGGGCGAGGCCACAGCCGTACAGCGCGCTATCAATCACCAGACGAGCGCGACGTCTTGGGAAGGACCCGTTGACCCGTCACAAACACTGGACCGCATGGCTCGCTGCGACGTCTACGTCCTCCCAGCCGTAGACGAGCCGTTCGGTATGACCGTCTTGGAAGCCATGTCCCTCGGGAAGCCGGTCGTCGTCACGGAGTCATGTGGCCTGGCCGATGCGGTCCGCCGGCATGCAGCAGGCATCGTGTCCAGAGACGACCCGGAGGCTCTGGCGGGAGCGATCGCCCAGCTCCTCGCCGATCCCGCCCAGCGCGCGCGGATGGGTGAAAACGGGCGCACAGCAGTCAGAACCGAGTTCGGGATGCCTGCAGTCGCCACTCAGCTCGAGGCGATCTACCGGCAAACCATGCACCAGGTCCGATGAAACAGCTGCTCGCAAGGGTGTGGCGCGGTCTGCGCCGGTCAGCCAACAATCCGCTTCTGCTCGCTCAAGCGTTCTCCAGCGTCTCGGGCGCGTTGGCGATGGTCATCGCAGTAGGGGTACTGCCACCGCGGCAGTTCGCGATCTTCTCACTCCTCACCCTCATCAATACAACCGGTGTCGGGCTCGTGCGGGCGAGCCTGACAGGACCGGCCCTGTTCCTCCTCCGTACCGATCCTGACGCCCGCGTGCCCTTCAGGTACGGACTCATTGCTAGCGTGGCCATCGCTGCCCTGAGCGCCCCCTTGGTCTGGGCTTTCGGAGTTCGCTCACTCGACGCTCTAGCACTGGTAACGGTGACCTTCGGCATGCCGATCTTCTACGACTGGTTGCGTAGCCGCTTCATTGCAGCCGATCGCCGCTGGCAGGCTGCACTTGGCGACGCCGTGCGCCTGGTCGCGCTCGGCCCGGTCGTCCTCCTGCAGTTCACCGAGCTGCAGTTCGACGCGGCACAGCTACAAGCCATCGTCGCGGCTACCGCTGGCCTGTCAGCGATCGTGTTGTGGGCCCGCTTGTGGAGCATACGGATCACCCATTGGACCCCCTACAGGGCATACCGCCACCAGGCCCGACTCCAGTTCCTCGAGTTCGCGGTCGGACAGCTAAACGCCACGATTCCCATGTTCATCCTGGGCGGACTCGGCGCATCACAGCTCGTTGGAGGCTTCCGGTTCGCCCAGACGCTTCTCGGCCCCATGAACCTCATCTTCGCTGCGACCTCGGCGAACTTCATCGCCGACGGGGCAACCCGAGATTCGCACCGGAGTACCGCATCGCTCCTTCGCCGGGGCCGGCAGCTGTCGACGCGATTAATCATCATGTCCGCGGTCGTGGTCGCAGGTATTGTTCTGACTGTGCAATTGTTCGGCATCAGTCCATCCGGCGTGCAGTCCTCGGCACTGCAGATTGGGTTGTTGCTCGTAGGCGCGGTCGCAATCAGTTCCGGCTGGGCTGGCATACAGGGTGTGACCCTTCGACTGCTCGGACATCACACGCTGGTCACCACAACCAGAGCACTCCTCGTTGGAGCGTCCTGGGTCGGCTTCCTCATCGGTTTCGCAATGGGCGGAGTCGACGCCAGCCTCGTGGCCGGCTTTGCCGCAAGCGCTGTTTGTTATCCGCTGATCCTGGGCATACCTGCAGCGCGGCGTCTCCGGAAAATCTCCATCGAGGATCCCACCTCAGCACCGCTCACCGATCAGTCCACCGAGCGTGGCGCGATGACTGCCCTTAACAACACTCGAGAATCCGATCGGAGAATCACTGATGGCTGACCGGAAGGTCGAAAGACGCCTGGTCGCAGTCTCTCAACCGTACGTACCGGACTACCGCGTGCCCTTCTTCGACGAACTGGCCCGCCAGGTCGCTGCCGAAGGTTTCGAGCTAGAGGTTTGGCATGGGCGACCCGATGCCGAGATGCGCAAGGTGGGGAGCGCTCGTACGGGTCCGTGGAGCGTGGAGGTGCCGCAGCTGCAGCTTCGGGTATTCGGCCGCACTCTCGCTCTCCGCCGCGTTTGGAGACGAGCCCGAGGGGCACGCGCGGTCGTCGCACCGTTCTCCGCTACTGCGTTGGACGCAATCATTCTCCTGTTCCTGAGTAGGACGAAGACGTTCCTTTGGGGGCATGGTCGCTCCTACGTGAACAAGGAGAATCACCTTGGGAAAGCCATAAAAACCGCGATGGCCCGACGTGCGCAGGGCGTGTTCGTCTACACTCCGAGCGCCGTCGCCGCCGTCGAGTCCATGGGTGTCCCACGGAAACGAATCTGCCCGGTATTCAATGCCACAGATACTGCGACATTACGTCGGATGCGAGCAAGCTTTTCCTCGGCGGACGTGGAAGAGTTCCGGCACGCTCAGGAGATACCACGTGGGCCGGTCGGACTCTTCGTGGGCGCGTTTATCGAGGCGAAGCGTATGGACTTCCTTTTCAGGGCCATTGACCGCATCGTCGCGGATGTGCCGGACTTCACCGCGGTGATAGCGGGGTCAGGGCCACTGCAGGAGTTCGTCTCCTCCGAAGCACACCGTCGGCGCAATGTCCGAGTTGTCCCACGGCTCGACCAGGAGCAGCTAGTCCGGTTCTCGTCAGTGTCCGACATCCTGCTGATGCCCGGCCGGGTCGGGCTCGTGGCCGTCGATGCTGTGGCCCTCGGGCTCCCGATCATCACCACCGACTGGCCCTTCCATGCGCCGGAGGCCGAATACCTCAACTCGTCGAACTCAATCCGCTCCGGGGACTCCGAGGTCGAGTATGCGAATGCCATCATCAAGCTCGTTAACGACAAAGATCGGCTGCTGGAATTCCGCGCACGTACGTGGGAAAGTGGCGCCCTCTACAGCGTGGAGGCGATGGCCGCTAACTTCATTACTCACCTCAAGGAACAGGGTGTCCTTCCATCAACTCTAAGGCCGTCCGATGCGAAGTGACGTAACAAAGGCCGGACCACTCGGCAAGAGACTACTGCGGGGTATCTTGACTCCTGGCCTATGACTCCAAACAGGCGTTCCATGCCTAACGGAAGACCCGGTAAGCCATCTCGATCGGCAGAACGCGCGGCCGATCAACGCCGTGGTAAATGCGCACCGCGACGCCCCGACGTACGGGCAGCGGTTCATCGCCGACGGCCTACGCGCTGCCAGTCACCTCGTGTCGGAACGGCGCGCACGGCGGCTGAGCCCGCAACAGCGGCTCTGGTCACTGCACGCGAAGAGACAGCACTTGGGCAGGAAGCGGTGCCACCCGCGCACAACGACCTGGTTCATCGGGCCTTCATCGCGCAGGACCTGAATCGGCGCTGGTTGGCCGACACCACCAAGCACAACACTGGCGAGGCAAGCGCTGGAGGCACGTCAAAGACGCGCGCGCCCGACGTATCGTGGGCTAATCGGTCGGCTCATGGATGCGATTCTTGCTCGGTTTCGCTGCGCTGTAGATGGCGATCTCGCGACGGAACCCATCAGGAGCGCGGGTCCACTCGGACGGAGGCAGCCAGTTTCGACCCCAGAAGTTCGTCCGAGGGCTCTCCGGCGGCGAGTTCCTGGGGTCGATGAATCGGGTCGGCGCGTACTCAGACGGCCCGACGATGGAGTGCTTCTTTGCGTTGATGAAGAAGGACGTCCTGAACCGGGGGGGGGCAGCTGTGCCGCGCGGTCGTGCACTGGATCGAGGGCACTGACCACCGGAATTGTCGAGAGCGCGGGCTAGGCAAGTTGTCGCCCGTCGACTGCGAAGCAACCATCAAGCCACGGGTCGCACTCGCGGCCCAAACCAATGAGTCGGCCGACCCGCAGGAGTCCAATGGGACTGCGCACCTGTTTGCGATCCAGCCGGGTGAATCTGTCGGGAATACGGTGCCTCACGCTAGCGGCGGATCCGCATGCTCCTTCGTCTTCTGCTGAGAGTCGATGACAAGGACCAGGCTGTAGCCGAGCAGTGCGGGCCAGAATGTGTAGCGCTCAGTAAAACCGTTGTTTAGGAGACCGAGCACTAGGACGAGCGCGGCCGAGAGCACGCAGGCCATCACGACGAAGTCTGATCGGTGCTCGAGCATCGCGGCGATCGGCTTCAAGACGAAGATCGTGTAGACCGCCAAGAACAGGACGCCGCCGGACACGAGCAGCACCAGTGGAGCCAGCTCGCCGACCCAGACGCCTAAGCCAGCACCGCCCAAGGGATGAGCAAGGAACGCATCCCATCCCTCACTCAGGGCCTGAACGCGCGCGCTATCGCTCGCGGTCGAACCCGAATCGGATGCGAAACGAGTTCCTGCGATGAGTCTCGGTCCGTACACCGCCGCTGCCGCAGTCGCGAGCAGAACGAGTGGGAGAACCCACCTTAGGGCGTGAGCACGCTTAGCTACGATGCACCCGCAAAGCAGAAGCGCTGCGAAGCCGGCCAACAATCCAGCCCGTGACCCGGACTGGTACAAAGCCGCACCACACAACGCGAGCCCGAGGATACGCAACACCACTGGACCAAATCGGGGCTTCGGCGGCACAAGCAACGCGAACGGAATCGCCAACACGAGAGTCTGGGCCAGGGCATTCGGATGACTCGTAAGCCCAGCGAAGCGTGACGTGCCGTTCAGTTGAACGAGATCCCCGGCGGCGACGACGCCTGCGCTCTGGCCCAGTGCGTACACGGCACTGATGGCGATGCCGAACAGCCACCAACCGATGATTCCTTGCACACCTCGGCGGCCATGTTTCGTCAGGACGACGCACAACACTGATATGCAGAAGGTGGACAGCGCAATCCGGAGCAACATTTGCGACGGGCTGATGCCCTCGATCGCGTCGGGCGTCCCGTTGACAGGCCGACCGAACACGACGACATCGCGTGCCATGAAAACCAGTCCCAGGAGTGCCGGAAGTACCATCCAGCCCTTGAGTAGCGCAATCCGGGACCCAGAGGACAGCAGCGCCAGCAGGGCGCCGACAATGAGGCAGATGTCGGTGAAGGTGACCCCCGCAACGCGGACGGCGCTCCAGCTCGAAGTCAGCGCAGCCGCAGTCGTCAAGAAGTGGACTATCCCGGTAGGGGATTCTGCTCTCGGGAAGGGGCGCCCTAGTCCCGCCCCTACTGAATCACCGTGCGAGGCGACCCTGATCTGACCCGTCACTTGACCTCGATCCTCCCCATCAGTAGGCCCCCTGGGAGCTCAGCACTGTGCGCGCAGTTCGCCACAAGATGATGAGGTCGCCGGTAATAGACCAGTTCTCCACGTAGTACAGATCGAGCCGCACGGAATCCTCCCACGACAGGTCGGATCGACCGCTCACCTGCCATAGGCCGGTCATGCCGGGCTTCACCAGGAACCGACGGTGGACGTGGGTGTCGTAGCGGGCGACCTCGCGTGCGAGCGGCGGTCGGGGCCCGACCAGAGACATGCTGCCGGCCAACACGTTGAACAGCTGCGGCACCTCGTCCAGGCTGTAGCGGCGCATGAATGCCCCGACACGGGTCACGCGGGGATCGTTCCGCATCTTGAACAGGACGTCGTTCCCCTCGGCACGGTCGAGCGTGCTGAGCTCCTGCAGGCGTTCCTCGGCATCGACGACCATCGATCGGAACTTGATCATACGGAAGGTGCTGCCGTTCAGGCCGACGCGCTCCTGCCGGAAGAAGACCGGACCGGTCGAGGTGGTCTTCACCAGCACGGCGAGCACGAGCAGCAGCGGCGACAGGACGACGACGAGCAGCGCGGCGCCGATCAGGTCGAAGGCGCGCTTCGTGTAGAGCTTGCGCCCCGAGTACGTCGGCGTCTCGACGTGGATGAGCGGCAGGCCCTGCACCGGCCGGGTGTGGATGCGGGGGCCACCGATGTCGGTCAGGCTCGGCGCGACCACCAGGTGCTGCCGGCCCGGTTCGAGTGACCAGCTGAGCTCACGGACGCGCTCCGGCGGCAGGTCGTCGGAGCTGGTGATCACGACGGTGTCGGCGCCGGTCTCGCGCAGCGCGGAGCCCACGTCGTCGAAGCCGCCGTGGCTCTGGATGGTCGAGCCAGCCAGCAGACCGCGGTGGTTCGTCGACACGACCGCCCCGACCACGCGGTAGCCGGCTTCGGGGGAACGAGCGAGTTCGCGGCCGATGTGCAGCACGCTGGCCGGAGACCCGACGAGCAGCACGGTCGCCGAGTACGCGCCCTGCTGACGCTGGGCTACGAGCCACTGCCGCCACATCCACCGGGACAGCAGGAGCACGAGGATCCCGATGGGGAACGCGATGAGCACGTAGCCGCGAGCCAGGTCGACGTGCAGCAGGAACGCCGCGATCGCGAGCAGGCCGAACACCCGGACGCTGGAGTCCGCGACCAGGCGGTACTCGGTGCTGCCGACGCCGATGACGCG
>Ga0308163_10004667_pt1 | contig 10767 bp, 9 predicted proteins | sample PhyTR1_FD_201037 | JGI IMG/M metagenome (GOLD analysis project Ga0308163, IMG submission 201037) | Phyllosphere microbial communities from UC Gill Tract Community Farm, Albany, California, United States - DLSLT.R1 | ecosystem: Host-associated > Plants > Phyllosphere > Unclassified | place: USA... | reverse complement strand
TCGACTACGCGCTGCGCCGCTCGTCGCGCCGCTCGATCGGCTTCATGATCGACGACGACGGCCTGCGCGTGACCGCGCCGCGCCGCGTGACGCAGGACGACATCGAGAACGCGCTGCGCGCCAAGAGTCGCTGGATCATCACCAAGCTGCTCGAACGGGGCGAGCGGCGCGAACTGCGCCAGCAACGCGCGCCGGTCGTGTGGGTCGATGGCGCGCTGCTGCCGTTCATGGGCGGCGAAATCACGCTGCGGCTCGAACCGGCCACGCGCAGCCATTGCCGGTTTGATGAAACGACGCGCGAACTGGCGATCGGTGTGGTCCCCGGACTGGCCGAGTGGCAGCTCAAGGAACGGGTCAAGCTGTGGTTCCAGGCCGAGGCCAGGCGCGTGTTCACCGAACGCCTGGACCACTACGCGCCGCGCCTGAACGTGCGCTACAAAACCTGCACGCTGTCGTCGGCCGGTTCACGCTGGGGTTCGTGCACGGTGGGCGGGAGCATTCGCCTGAACTGGCGCCTGATCCACTATCCGCTCGCGTTGATCGACTACGTGGTGGCGCACGAACTGGCGCACCTGCGCGAAATGAACCACAGCCCGGCGTTCTGGGCGACGGTGGCCGAGGTGTATCCGGATTACGATGGTGCGCGCCTGGCGCTGCGCAAGCAGTCGCACCAGATGCCGGTCTTGTTTGAGGAATAGGCGGGCGAGCAGGCAGGCCGCCGGCCTGCCGGATGCATGCCGGTCAGTGCAGACTCAGTGCAGACTCAGTGCAAACTCAATGCATGGCGCGCTGCCGCCAGATCGCGCATGGTGGCGGTCTGTTGCTGCGACAGGCAGCGAAACGGGATCGGCAGCGTGCCCCGTTTAAGCACCATCATGAAGCCGCGCGAATAGGTGCGAACGGCGGCCACGTCGGCCCATTCGATCAGCGTGACGCCGCCACTGGTGCGCACGATGCCATGCGCGTCGATGGTGAATTCGTAGGTGCGGCGACCGCGCCCGAGCAGCACGAAGTTCAGCCCCGCGCTCAGCGTACTGCGCAGGCGCAGCAAAAAGCTGGCGGGCCAGCGTACGCGCCGGCGACGGATCAGGAAGCCCCCGTGCTGCCACATGAAGCTGACGTATTCGCTCAGCGAATAGCGGACGAAAAAATGCAGAGCATCGAGCGGCAGCACGCTTGCCGCTTGCTGTTTTGCCGGTACGTGGTCGGCCAGGCCTGAGCCCAACATCACCCCCAGCGTGTCGACTGCCCCTTCCTGGACCCGCAGAGACACTGGGTCCCCATCACTGCCCGGTGTCGCGCGATTCAATGACAACATGGCGCATCCCCTATAGTTTTGTAGCGTGCAGATGGGAATGGTAACAAAACCTACCCAAATAGCCGTTGCACGAGTTCAACAGTGCGCAGGGTTGCCCCGCGGTGGCGGCCGGCAAACGCCAGCGCCCTGGCGCCCATCGCCGCGCGCGCCGCATCGTCACGCAGCAGCCGCGCGGCTTCCCTGACGAGCGCGTCGGCATTCGCCACGCGCAAGGCAGCGCCGCCATCGACCGCGTCGATCGTCGCGTCGAGAAAGTTGAACGTGTGTTCGCCCACCAGCACTGGCTTGCCCAGTGCGCAGGCTTCGATCAGGTTCTGCCCACCCAGCGGCAGCAGGCTGCCGCCGATGTAGGCGCAATCGCAGGCGGCGTAATAGGCGAACATCTCGCCCATCGAGTCGCCGAGAAGAACATCAGCATCAATGGCGTCGTCATGACCTAGCTGCGAGCGGCGCGCGAGCGTCAGGCCGCCTGCCTCGACCAGCTTCGCCACCTCGTCAAAGCGCTGCGGATGGCGTGGCACCAGCAACAGCAACGCGTCCTGCGGCTTGTCGCGGTTCTGCCGCCACGCGTCCAGGATCAGGGGTTCTTCGCCTTCGCGCGTGCTCGCGCACAGGAACACCGGGCGCCGCGCCGCGCCATCGATGCGCGTGCGCAGCCAGGCGCCCTTCTCCAGCGCGCTCGGCGGCGGCACGATGTCGAACTTGACGCTGCCGGTGACGACGACGTTCGGCGCGCCCAGCGATGCAATGCGCGCCGCATCGGCGTCGGTCTGCGCCGCCACCAGCGTGAACGAGCGCGCGGCCTCCAGCATCACGGCGCCGGTCTTGCGGCCCCGCTTGAGCGAGCGTTCGGACAGGCGCGCATTGGCCAGCACGATCGGCACGCCTTGCCGCGTGCAGGCGTGGATCAGGTTGGGCCAGACCTCGGTCTCCATCAGGATGCAGGCGCGCGGCCGATAACGGCGCAGGAAGCGCGTCGTCATCCATCCCGTGTCGTACGGCAGGTAGGCCTGCACGACGCGCTCGCCATGATGCGCAAACAGGTCGCGCCCGGTGGCGCGGCCGGTCGGCGTCATGTGGGTCAGCAGGATGCGGCTATCCGGATAGGCCAGCAGCAGCGCATCGATCAACGGCTCGCTGGCGCGCGTCTCGCCCACCGATACCGCATGCACGATGATCGTGGCCCGCTCGCCGACTGCGGGGCCGCCAAAGGACAGACGCTCGTCCCAGTGCGCGCGGTAGCCCGGCTCCTTGCGCCCGCGCCACCACAGCCGACCCAGCACTGCCGGCATGGCCAGCCACCAGAGGCTTGAGTACAGCGTGCGGTTCATGTCATGCCGGCGCCAGCAGGCGCCGTGCTGCCGCGATGACGTCAGCGCTTGACGGCGGCGCGCCCAGATCGCCCAGGTTGACGATGCGATCGGACCAGTTGCCTTCGGTCTTCCACTTCGGCGAGTCGCAGTAGATTTCGATCGTCGGTCGCACGAAGGCGGCCGCGATATGGGTCAGGCCCGTGTCGACGCCCACCGCAAGGCGCGCATGCTGGGCCAGCAACACCGCGTCCATCATCGACAATTTTGGCAGCACGCGGGCATTGGGGATCGCTGCCGCCAGCGCCTGGGCATCCTCGTGTTCGGCCTGCGAGCCCCACGGCAGCAGCACCGGCATCGGTGCGAGCGCCGCGCCCAGTGCGATCCAGTTGGCGTCTGCCCACTTCTTGGCCGCGCGCGCCGTGCCATGAAAAAAGACCGCATAGTCGTCGGGCGGCAGAAACGCCGGCCGCGTGGCTTGCGTTGGCGCCGGCAGCCCGAACTCGGGCGCCGAGTCGACGCTGTAATCGAGCGCGGCACCGGCGACCATGCGCCCGCGCGCGACGGCATGCGTGCGCGGATTCAACGGGATGCTGTCGGTATGGAAGATGCGCGAGATGCCTTCATAGCCCGAGCCTTCGCTGCCGTTGGCCAGCCCGACTTTTTTACCACCCTTGCGCACGCGCGCCGCGCCCATGATGATGCCGGTCTTGAGCAGACCCTGGGTGTCGAACACATAGTCGTATTCGTCTTCGCGCAGCGTGCGAAAGAACGCGCGGATTTCAGCCCGCGTTTCTTTCTTGCCCAGGCTCTTGCGCCAGCGGCGCAGTGACCACGGGATGATCTTGCGCACGTGGGGATTCAGGCGCACGAGGCTCACGTAACCTTCTTCGACCACCCAGTCGATGGTGGCGCCCGGATGCTCGCGCAGCAGGTCGGCCACCATCGGCAGGTTATGCAGCACGTCGCCCAGCGACGACACGCGCACAAGCAGGATCTTCAAGCGCGTATCCTCAGAACGGCAGGTCGGCGTCTGGCTTGGCGGCCAGGATCACGGTCTTGAATTCGGCCTGGATGCGCGCCAGTGCTTCCGGCGACTCGCCCTCGAAGCGCAGCACCACGACCGGCGTCGTGTTCGACGAACGGGCCAGGCCGAAGCCATCGGCGTACTCGACGCGCAGGCCGTCGATGTCGTTGATTTTCTCGGAGGTCGGGAACGTGGCGTTGGCGCGCAGGTGGTCGATCAGCGTGAAGTTCTCGCCCTCTTGCAGCTGCAGGTGCAGTTCCGGGGTGCTGCTGGCCATTGGCAGGCTGTTGAGCAGCGCCGACGGATCCTGCTGCTTGGTCAGGATTTCGAGCATGCGCGCGCCGGCATACATGCCGTCGTCGAAGCCGTACCAGCGCTCCTTGAAGAAGATATGGCCGCTCATCTCGCCGCCCAGCGGCGCGCCGGTTTCCTTCAGCTTGGCCTTGACCAGCGAGTGGCCGGTCTTCCACATCAGCGGCTTGCCGCCGTGCTGCTCGATGTACGGCGCCAGGTGGCGCGTGCACTTGACGTCATACAGGATCTCGCCGCCCGGGACGCGCGAGAGCACGTCGGCCGCGAACAGCATCATCTGGCGGTCCGGGAAGATGATCTGGCCATCCTTGGTGACGATGCCGAGGCGGTCGCCGTCGCCGTCGAAGGCCAGGCCGATTTCGGCGTCGGTCTCTTGCAGCGCGCGGATCAGGTCTTGCAGGTTTTCCGGGTGCGCCGGGTCAGGATGGTGGTTCGGGAAGGTGCCGTCGACGTCGCAGAACAGCTCGACCACTTCGGCGCCCATGCCGCGATACAGGTCGCCCGCAAACGCGCCGGCCACGCCGTTGCCGCAGTCGACCGCGATCTTGATCGGGCGCGCCAGCTTGACGTCGCCGATGATGCGCTCGAGGTAGGCGGCGCGGATGTCGTGGGTGCTGTAGCCGCCGCGCTGCGCCGCGATCGCGCCGTCATACGCTGCGATGCTGTCGTGCAGGCCGGCGATGGCGTCGCCATAGATGGCTTCGCCGGCCAGGACCATCTTGAAGCCGTTGTAGTCGGGCGGATTGTGGCTGCCGGTGACCATGATGCCCGAGCGGGTGTCGAGCACGTTGGTGCCGAAATAGACCATCGGCGTGGCGACCATGCCCAGATCGATCACATCGACGCCGGCGTCGCGCAAGCCTTCGCTCAGTGCGCCGGCCAGCTCAGGGCCGGACAGGCGGCCATCGCGGCCGATCACGACCTTGCTCTCTCCCTTGGCCAGCGCCGCAGCGCCGAAGGCACGACCGATATGACGCGCGATGCCGGCGTCCAGGGTCTTGTCGATGATGCCGCGAATATCGTAGGCCTTGAAAATCGTTTTGGAGAGAGCAACCATTATATTTCCTGGAGTATTGGAGGATTGATAAGTAACCACTATTGTAACGGCAAGCGTGACCGGCGTGGGAATGGTACACGCGTGCGCAAGCCGGGTCGGAAACTGGCCGGGAAGAACGATCAGGAAAGACGGACAACAGCGGCGGCGGCGAATGCGCGCCGGATGCGATGGCAGCACGCCACCGGCGCCGGCGCTGGAGAAGCGCGCGGCGCATGCTCCGCGGGGCGGAGCAGGAGGGACTGCTTAGACGCGCAGGTCGTCGATCGACTTGCCGCCGTCAACCCATTCCTTGACCCACTTTGGCTGGCGGCCACGGCCGGTCCACTGCTGGCTGGAATCCTGCGGGTGACGGTAACGCACGGCGACGGTCGCGCCTTTCGAACCACGGCCGGTAGCAGCCATCAGTTCTTTGAGGGGCATCCCGACGCTTTGCGCGATAGCCAGGATTTGTTCGCGTGCTTTCTGCACTTCCTGGGTTTCACGCGTTTTCATTTCCTGCTTGATTTGTTCCTGCAGGTTGCGCAAATCGCCTACCGACATATTCGACAGATCCATCATCGTTCCTCGTTCGTTAAAAATTGAATACAGATTCAGCAATTGCTGACTATCGGCGAATACTCACCAAATGTCGCAATATACTACATCAACAATATCCGGTCAGTCTTTCTTGCTTAAAAAAAGCCAACGTGGTGACTTGAATCGAACGATACGCCCATACAACCAGAGGTAACTGATTATGAACAACAGACAGAACACCATCAATGCACCGGTACTTTCCCAGAACACGGTTGCCGGTATCACTGCCAGCAATGAAATCAGCCATAAATAAGGCGATGTGCGCGCATTGCGTTTCATCAGTGCGCGTGCCTCGCGCGGCCCGACAGTCCATTGCACGATGCGCCGGAAAATCAAACTGTGCAGGTGAATACCATCGGGCAGCGTCGGCGATTTACCACGGACAAACATGCGGCGATAGGCAGAGAATATGGTTTCAAACGCAGGGTAAATCAGCAACAGCGCCGCATACCAGGTCGAGACAGCGGGATTGCGCATCACCAGCAGCAAAGCAAGTTCGCCCAGCAGAAAACCGAGGAAATACGCCCCGCCATCGCCAAGGAAAATCAGCCCCACCGGATAATTCCAGATCAGGAAGCCGGCCGTGGCCCCGGCGACAATCAATGCCGCCACCAGCACGAACATATCACCCACCTGCAAGGCCACATACGACAGCGACAGCAGCATGAAAATGCTGATCACGCCGGCCAGACCGTTGAAACCGTCGATAATATTGATGGCATTGGCAACGCCTGCCACGGCGAGCAGCGTCAAAGGCAGTGCGATCCAGATGGACTCAATCGGCATCACCATCCATGGCAGATCGAGTCGCCCGACACGCGCATCGAGAAGCCAATAACCAAAGCCTGCCGCAAGCATCGTCAGGAACAGCCGACGGCCCGGCGAGACCTTCCTCGTATAGTCTTCGGCAAGGCCACCAGCCAAAGCAATCGTGGCGCAGGCAATCAGGGTTGCCAGCCACGCCGCCATTTGGGGCTGGCGCAAGATCGATAATCCGGACGCTACCACGACTGCCAAAAAGATTGGAATGCCGCCGACGCGCGCTACCGCATGCGTATGGTTTTTCTGGATGCCGGTAAAATCACCATCGAGTCCCAAGCCATGTTTTCGCGCGGTCTTGATGACCAGCAGCGTGAGCAAGGCGCAGGAAAGGAAACTGACAAAAAACGAGAACATTATTATTTTCTTTCGGTGCCATTCTTGTGAAACGCTTCGCGAAGGAAGCGAATTGGAGCAGCCACAGCACTCAATTCATCAAGGGAAGCCGGCCTTATTGTACCGGCTGGGCGCGCTTGCCGGGCCCTCGTATTTATCTTTTCGCCAGCCTGCGCGGCGACGCAAAAACACCGGTTGCGCGCAAAATCATTTAGTATCCGCCAAGGCATCACGTACCACCTCTTTCACAACGCCAGGCCACAGGACCGTGAAGTCCTGTCAGAACAAGAATATGACGACCTACGCCATTGGCGACCTCCAAGGCTGCGCGCATGAAGCGCAGTTGCTGCTTGACCGCATTGCCCTCGTGGCGGGCGACGACGCGCGCATCCTGTTCGTGGGTGACCTGATCAACCGCGGTCCCGAATCGCTGATGGCGCTGCGGCGCATGAAAGCGCTGAATGAATCGAGCGGCGGGCGGGTCGATGCCCTGCTCGGCAATCACGACCTGCACCTGATCGCGGTGGCCGGTGGCGCCCAGCGCCTGAGCCGCTCCGACACGCTCGACGAGATCCTGGCCGCCCCCGACCGCGATGAACTGGTCGCCTGGCTGCGCGCGCGGCCGCTGGCGATGTTCGTCGACAACCACCTGCTGGTGCACGCCGGCGTGGCGCCGCAATGGGATGCGGCGCAGACGATGGCGCTGGCCGGTGAAGTCGAACGCATGCTGCAGGGCGATGGCTGGCTCGACTTCCTGAGCCAGATGTACGGCAACCAGCCCGACCGCTGGGACGACAGTCTGACCGGCATCGAGCGCCTGCGCTGCATCGTCAACGCCCTCACGCGCATGCGCCTGTGTGCACCCGACGGCGCGATGGATTTCAAGCACAAGGAATCCGACACCGGTCCGGTCGGCAGCGACCTGCTGCCCTGGTTCGACCTGCCGGCGCGGCGCACGCAGGACGTGACGGTGGTGTTCGGCCACTGGTCGGCGCTGGGCGTGGTGCAGCGGCCCAATCTGATCGGGCTGGACAGCGGCTGCGTCTGGGGTGGCAAATTGACAGCCGTATGCCTGGATGACCGCACGCTGCTGCAGGTGGATTGCCCCGAGTATCGGGAGCACGGCGGCAAGCAGCGCTAAACTAGCGCGGGACTGCGTTGGCCGCTGCGGTTGCCACTGCAGTTGCCACCGCGGTTGCCACGGCCTCCTGCGACGCCTGCGCCAGTTCGCGCCGGTGCGCGCCGTAGCTTTCGAGGGGCGCCAGGCAGGTCAGGCGCGCCTTGACCGGCGGCCCCTGCAAAATCCGGAACAGGCTATCCACGAAGGTGGTCTCGCCGACGTACTCGATCGACGGGTGATGCGCGCCGTCGGCGCCCACATACGCCAGCGCATACGGCTGCACCCGCACGCCGGCATCGATGGCCGCCTCGAACAGGTTGGCGTGGAACGGCAGCACCTGGCCTTGCAGGCCGGTCGTGCCTTCTGGGAACAGTGCGACGCGCTCGCCGTGCTGCAGCACATCGACCAGCCCCTTGAACACATGGCGCAATTCGCGCCGGTTGCCCCGCGCGATGAACACGGTGCCGGCGCCGGCGGCCAGGCGGCCCATCACGGGCCAGGCGCGAATCTCGGCCTTGGCCACGAACCGGCACGGGTTCAGTGCATTGATGACGAAGATGTCGAGCCACGACACGTGGTTGGCCACCACCAGCGCATGCGCAAGCGGCGCTACGCCGCCGTCGCGGGCGACGCTGACGCGGCACAGCCGCAGTAACTGGCTCGACCAGCGCCGCGTGATGCGTGCGCGCAGTGCAGGAGACGAGAAAGGAAACACCAGCGCGCAGGTCGCCAATCCTTCGCACAGATGGATGGTAACGCGCGCGAGGCGCCAGGCAAGCCGGATATTCAAGGTAATGGGCGCCGTGAAGGCGCGCGCTTCAGGCGAAGCGCGCGCTGTGGTTGGATCAACGCTGGTAGGCCACGCGGCCGCGCACGACGGTCGCCCGTACCTGCCCGGCCAGCTCGTAGCCGAGGAATGGCGTGTGCTTGCCCTGGCTGGCCAGCGCCTTACCGTCCACCAGCCAGCGCGCGGCCGGGTCGAACAGCACGACATCGGCCGCTGCGCCCACGCCCAGCGTGCCCGCCGGCAGGCCGGCAATACGCGCCGCTTCGCAGGTCACCTTGCCCAGTGCCAGCGCCAGCGCGCCCTGTGCGTCCTGCGCGCCGTGAGGCTGGTCCTGCGCCCACTTGAGCGTCAGTGCCAGCAGCAGCTCCAGGCCCGTGGCGCCGGGCGACGCTTCGCCGAACGGCAGCAGCTTTTCGTCGTCATCCACCGGCGTGTGATCGGAGCAGATCGCATCGACCGTGCCATCGACGAGCGCGGCGCGGATCGCGTCGCGGTCGCGCTGCGAGCGCAGCGGCGGCGTGAGGCGCGCGTTGGAATCGAAGAAGCCGATGTCGGCGTCCGTCAGGTGCAGATGGTGCACGCCCACGTCGGCCGTCAGGTCCAGGCCTTCTTTCTTCGCGGCGCGAATCAGGTCCAGACCCGCAGCAGACGAAATCCGGCACAGGTGCACGCGCGCGCCGGTGGAGCGCATCAGCTCGAAGATCGTGTGCAGCGCGATGGTTTCGGACATCACCGGCACGCCGGACAGGCCGAGACGCGAAGCCAGCGGGCCGGCATGGGCTACGCCGCCGCGGCCGATGTGCGCGTCCTGCGGGCGCAGCCAGACGGTGTAGTCGAACGTCTTGGCGTACTGCATCGCGCGCAGCAGCACATTGGTGTCGAGGATGGGTTCCTCGGCCTGCGCAAAGCCGATGCAGCCGGCTTCGGTCAGCTCGGCCATCTCGGTCAGCGCCTGCCCTTTCAGGCCCACGGTCAGTGCGCCCAGCGGGTGCACATTGGCCTGGTCGACAATGCGCGCGCGGTGCTTGAGCATTTCGACCAGGCCCGGTTCGTCGAGCACCGGGTCGGTGTCGGGCGGGCACACCAGCGTGGTCACGCCGCCCTGCATCGCCGCCTGCAGCTCGGATTCGAGCGTGGCCTTGTATTCGTAGCCCGGTTCGCGCAGGCGCGCCGACAGGTCGACCAGGCCCGGGGCGACCACCAGACCGCTCGCATCGATGCTCTGATCGGCCATGAAGCCCGCAGGTGCGGCGCCCAGGGCCGCGATCTTGCCGTCGACGATGAACAGGTCTTGCACGGCGTCGACGCCGTTCGCCGGGTCGATCACGCGCCCGTTCTTGATATGGAGTTTCATGCGTGGGTTCCTGCCAAAATGCTCATCACTGCCATGCGTACCGCGATCCCGAACGTCACCTGCGGCAGGATCACTGCCTGGCTGCCGTCGGCCACGGCCGAATCGATCTCGACGCCCCGGTTCATCGGCCCCGGGTGCATCACGATCGCATCGGGTTTGGCCAGCGCCAGACGCTCGGGCGTCAGGCCGTAGCTCTTGAAGTATTCTTGCGCCGACGGCAGCAGCGCGCCGCTCATGCGCTCGTTCTGCAGGCGCAGCATGATGATCACGTCGACGTCCTTCAAGCCTTCGTCGATATTGGTGAAGGTGCGCACGCCCATCTGATCCAGGCCGCCCGGCAGCAGCGTGTGCGGGCCGATGGCGCGCACTTCGGGCACGCCCAGCGTGGTCAGTGCGTGGATGTCCGAACGCGCCACGCGGCTATGCAGGATGTCGCCGACGATCGCCACGCGCAGGTTCGTGAAGTCTTTTTTGTAGTGCCGGATCGTGTACATGTCGAGCAGGCCCTGGGTCGGGTGCGCGTGGCGCCCGTCACCGGCATTGACGACGTGGACATCCGAGCGCGTGCGATTGAGGTGCTGCGCGATCATGTACGGCGCCCCCGACTGCGCGTGGCGCACCACAAACATGTCGGCGTGCATCGCGGCCAGGTTGTCGATCGTGTCGAGCAGCGACTCGCCCTTGGTGGTCGACGAGGCCTGGATGTTCAGGTTGATGACGTCGGCCGACAGGCGCTTGGACGCGATCTCGA
>Ga0308163_10004666_pt1 | contig 10768 bp, 10 predicted proteins | sample PhyTR1_FD_201037 | JGI IMG/M metagenome (GOLD analysis project Ga0308163, IMG submission 201037) | Phyllosphere microbial communities from UC Gill Tract Community Farm, Albany, California, United States - DLSLT.R1 | ecosystem: Host-associated > Plants > Phyllosphere > Unclassified | place: USA... | reverse complement strand
AGATCGGAATCGATTTGAGGGGAAAGTTATGCAGGGAATTTGAAGTGTTATGGCATTATATGTGCGTTTTATAAAACGCACGACGCTGTATGACCCGGCACCCGGACGTGGAACGTCGGGGTGCCGAATCACGTTCCTGCGGTCACATTCCGGTGTGCGTCAACAAGGCGCCCGGTTTATGGGGTAAGGGACGGGCAAAAGGAGACACGAATGCATAAAAAGACGTTTGCGCCGGCCGCTATGGTCACGGCAGGGAGTATTGGCCGCCGGGGTTTTCTCGGCCTGGCAACGGCTGGTCTCGCACTTGCTGCCACAGGTGCTGCGGCGCCAGCTTTTGCCCAGGCAGAGGCCAGCTCGGCTCAGCGTATCGCCGATCATTTCGCCTCGGTGAAAACCATGATGGGGGAATTCGTGCAGTTTGGCCCGCGCGGCGAACAGACCGCCGGTAAATTCTATATCGAACGGCCGGGCAAACTGCGCTTCAACTATGAACAGCCTTCACCGATGCGGGTAATTTCCGATGGCCGCAACGTGGCAATCGGAAATCTGAAAATGAAGACCTGGGACGTTTATCCGCTGTCTAAGACGCCGCTCAGCCTGCTCTTGTCAGACCGCATCGATCTCGGCCACCAGATGGTGCGCCAAGTGAAGGAAGAGCAGGACCTAACCACGATCGTGCTGGGCGACAAGTCGATTTTCGGTGACCAGACCATCACCCTGATGTTCGATCCGAAGACCTTCGAGCTGCGCCAGTGGACAGTCACAGATGCGCAGGGCAAGGACACGTCCGTGATGATCTTCAACGTTCAGCAGGGTGTGAACTTCGATGACAAGGTTTTCGAGGTTCCCTATGACGATATTCGCAATCGCGGTTAAGCAGATCTGCCTCGGGTGAGGTCTGAAATCGGAGAGTTTCTGGCCTTTTCGCTGTTAAAATCCGTTGGCTTTGCATAAAGCAATGCGCAAAGCCGGATCGTTACGGCGCTCAAGGACAACCTCATGACTTTTTCCGTGACAACCTGGAACATAAATTCCGTGCGGCTGCGCATGCCGATCATCGAGCAGTTCTTGACGTTGCGCCAGCCCGACATTCTCTGCCTCCAGGAGATCAAGTGCCAGAACCACGAGTTTCCGCTCGAGGCCTTTCAGGCGCTCGGCTATCCGTATGTCATCATGCATGGCCAGAAGGGCTATCACGGCGTCGCCATCGTCTCGAAATTTCCGTTGAGCGAAGACCATCGTCAGGATTTCTGCGGCGTCGGTGATAGCCGGCATATCTCGGCGATATTCGAGTGGGGCGGCCGGCGCATTCGATTGCATAATTTCTACGTACCCGCCGGTGGTGACGAGCCCAATCGTGAGATCAATCCGAAGTTTGGCCACAAGCTGGATTTCGTCGAGGAGATGAAGGCACTGTCTGCCATGGCCGAGACGGATACATCGGCAATTCTCGTTGGCGATCTCAATATTGCGCCGCTGGAACATGATGTCTGGTCGCACAAGCAGATGCTGAAGATCGTTTCCCACACGCCGGTGGAGACATCGGGCCTGCTCGAAGTCATAGAGCGCGGTGGCTGGGTCGACCTGATGCGCAAGCTGGTCGATCCATCGCAAAAACTCTATACATGGTGGAGCTACCGCGCCAAGGATTGGGACGCAGCCGACAAGGGTCGCCGGCTCGACCATATCTGGTCGTCACCAGACCTGCTGCCGGCTCTGAAGACGATAGAAATCCTGCGTGATGCGCGCGGCTGGGATCGACCGTCTGACCACGTTCCGGTTACGGCGCAGTTCGGTCTTTAATCCGCTTCTCTATCGAAACCGATCTTCCATGCCCTTTGCACCGGACGCCAACGCCAGCAGGTTCTGGCGGATGCGGTCCTGCATGACCATGCCGAGCTGCGGGTATTCTTCCAGAAGCCGATGAAAAAGCGGGCGAGGGATGCGTAGCACCTCGGCGTCTTCGAGGGCGATGGCCGTGTATTTGCGCTCCACCATGGTGGCCAGCGCCAGTTCCGACAACATGGTGCCGGAGCCAACCACGGCAGCGACAACCGGGCGCCCGTCCCGCCCGGTATTGGTCAGCTCGAACTGGCCACGGACCACGACATAGGCGCATTCAGCTGGGGAATGTTCGCGAAACAGCGGCTGGCCTTGACCGATCGGCCGATGTTCCGCGCCAAACGCGATCAGCCGCAGCTGATCCGGCTCCAGCCCCTGAAACAGCGCCAGAGACGAGAGCAGCTGCATATCATCGCTTAGCGCCATCGCAATTGCCCCCGTTTATTGCCCCTCGCGGGATGCTTCAAGGAATGATCTTGTAGCCGCCGTTTTCCGTCACCAGGATTTCGGCATTGGATGGATCTCGTTCTATCTTCTGACGCAGGCGATAGACATGAGTTTCCAGCGTATGGGTGGTCACGCCGGAATTATATCCCCAGACTTCTTCCAGAAGCACGTCGCGGGTCACCACTTTTTGGCCGGCTCTGTAGAGATAGCGGATGATCGCCGCTTCCTTTTCCGTCAGCCGGATCTTTTTGCCGTCCTCGGTGGTCAGCAGCTTCTGGCTCGGCTTGAACAGATAAGGTCCGACGGTAAAGGTGGCGTCTTCGCTCTGCTCGTGCTGGCGCAACTGAGCGCGGATACGGGCAAGCAGCACCGCAAAGCGGAAGGGCTTGGTGACATAGTCGTTGGCACCGGCTTCCAGACCCAGAATGGTGTCTGAATCGGTGTCGTGGCCGGTCAGCATAATGACGGGCGCCTTGAAACCGCTCTTTCGCAGCAGTTTTACCGCTTCGCGACCGTCCATGTCAGGCAGGCCAACGTCCATGATCATCAGGTCCACTTGGCCGTTGCGGGCCGCCTGGACGCCCTTGGTGGCGTTGGACTCCTGCTGGATCGAAAACTCTTCGTAAAGCGAAAGTTGTTCCACCAGCGTGTCGCGCAGGTCATTGTCGTCATCGACCAGAAGGATCGTCCGGGCAGCCATGCGTGCTATACTCCCAAGCAATGAACAGAGCAGAGCGCACTGTTCTTGAATTCATTGTCTTATCTAGCCAACTCACTCTACAAGAAAAGTGTTCAGCAAAGCAAAACTCCGTGAGCGTCATGCAGAAGACAAGAGTTTGTTCCGTCTCCAGCTCCAAGACCAACCCCGGCTCCGGTTCAAGGTGCAGTCTGCGCAAGATTGTGGTGCGCCGCAAGCCCGGTGACAAGAGCCGTGCCATCGTCCAGGCTGGACCGCTGCGATTTGCAGCCGCCATCGGCCGTTCCGGCATTACCGCCTTCAAGCGCGAGGGAGATGGTGCAACCCCACGCGCTTCCATGCGGCTGCTTTCAGGCTATTTCCGGGCGGATGGGCATCCTGTTCTTCGCTCTCGCCTGCCGCTGTTGCCGATCCATGCCGATATGCTCTGGTGTGACACCCCAAGCCATCCCGCTTATAACAGGCCAGTGAAAGCACCGTTCAGCGGCGGTCACGAGCGTTTGCAGCGGCAGGATCGACTTTACGATGTTTGTCTGGTGATGGACTGGAATGTCACCAGCCGCAAGCGCGGCCGCGGGTCAGCGATTTTCTTTCACATTGCTCGGCCGGATTTCGGGCCGACCGAAGGATGTGTGGCGATAAGCCCCTCCGATATGCGCCGGCTGTTGGCACTCGTCTCGCCCTCGACCATCGTCACGGTTCTGTGAAGTGGTGTGCGTGGCCGCAAGGCCTTGGCAGGCTAGGGTAATCACCTATCTATGGAACCGGTATTGCCGGACGCGCATTCCTCGCTGCGGCGGCTGGTGTTGCGCTTCGCGGCACCACTGGTTTCTTAATACTGGTTTCTCAAAGGGCCATTGCGGCCCTCCGTCTGATCTCAAACCCGCTCTTGGGCCCGTTCTCGATTGGAGATTTCTTCGTGGCAGATCAAACTTACATCAGTTTTTCCGATGGTAATCGCATTCCGCAGGTTGGGCTCGGCGTATGGCAGACGCCCAATAACGAGGCTGCACCGGCCGTGAGGGCGGCCCTTTCCGCGGGTTATCGCCATATCGATACTGCGGCGGTTTATGAAAACGAGGAGGGTGTCGGCGAAGGCATCCGCTCTTCCGGTGTGGATCGCGGCGACATCTTCCTCACCACCAAGCTCTGGAATAACGACCAGGGTTTTGACAGTGCGCTGAAGGCCTTCGATGCCAGCCTTAAGCGGCTTGGCACCGACTATGTCGATCTCTATCTCATTCATTGGCCTTCGCCGCATCGCGGCCTGTTCGTCGAAACCTGGAAGGCTTTTATCCGCTTGAAGGAAGAAGGCCGCATCCGCTCAATCGGCGTCTCGAATTTCTATCCGGAGCATCTGCAGAAGATTATCGACGAGACGGGCGTCGTGCCTGTCATCAACCAGATCGAACTGCATCCGGATTTTCAGCAGAAGGATGCACGCGCCTTCCACCTGACCCATTCCATCGCCACCCAATCCTGGAGCCCGCTCGGTCAGGGCAAGCTGCTGAACCATCCTGTCATCGGCAAGATCGCCGAAAAGCATGGTCGCTCTGCGGCGCAGGTGATTATCCGCTGGCATATTGAAAGTGGTCTTGTGGTGATCCCGAAATCAGTGACGCCGTCGCGCATCGAGGAAAACTTCAAGGTCTTCGATTTCAGCCTCGACCCCGAAGACATGGCTGAGATCTCGACGCTGGACAGCAATTCCACACGTATCGGTCCTGATCCGATCACGGCAAGCTTCTGATTTCACGTGAATCATTGCTTTAAACGACGAAAGGCGGCCAGTGGCCGCCTTTCGTATGTGCGGGTTGAAACCCTCTTACTTCCAGTCGCGGATGTCGACGAAGTGGCCGGCGATGGCAGCAGCAGCGGCCATGGCGGGGGAGACGAGATGGGTGCGGCCCTTGTAGCCCTGGCGACCCTCGAAATTGCGGTTCGAGGTCGAGGCGCAACGCTCTTCCGGCTTCAGCCGGTCGTCGTTCATGGCCAGGCACATGGAACAGCCCGGCTCGCGCCATTCGAAACCGGCATCCTTGAAGATCTTGTCCAGTCCCTCGGCTTCCGCCTGTTCCTTGACGAGACCGGAGCCCGGAACCACCATGGCAGAGACGGTCGCTGCAACCTTGCGATCCTTCAGCACAGCTGCGGCGGCGCGCAGGTCTTCAATGCGGCCGTTGGTGCAGGAGCCGATGAAAACGCGGTCGATGGCGATATCGGTGATCTTGGTGCCGGGCTTCAGGCCCATGTAGTCGAGCGCCCGCCACTTTGAAACGCGCTTGTTTTCGTCCTTGATATCGTCGGGATTCGGCACGGTCCCCTGAACCGAGATGACGTCTTCCGGCGAGGAACCCCAGGAGACGATCGGCGGCAGGTTGGCGGCATCGAGCACGACAGTGCGGTCGAAATGGGCGCCTTCATCCGTATGCAAGGTCTTCCAGTAGCGGATCGCCATTTCCAGCTCTTCGCCCTTCGGCGCGCGTGGCTTGCCCTTGATATATTCGAAGGTCTTTTCGTCAGGCGCGATCAGGCCGGCGCGGGCGCCGCCTTCGATGGTCATGTTGCAGACCGTCATGCGGCCTTCCATCGACAGGGCCTGGATAGCTTCGCCGGCAAATTCGATGACGTGGCCGGTGCCGCCGGCCGTGCCGATTTCACCGATGATCGCCAGGATGATGTCCTTGGCGGTGACGCCTTCCGGCAGCTTGCCGTCGACACGCACCAGCATGTTCTTGGCCTTCTTCTGGATCAGCGTCTGGGTGGCAAGAACGTGTTCCACTTCCGACGTACCGATACCATGCGCCAACGCGCCGAAGGCGCCATGGGTCGAGGTATGGCTGTCGCCGCAGACGATGGTCATGCCAGGCAGGGTGAAGCCCTGTTCGGGACCGACGATGTGAACGATGCCCTGGCGCTTGTCCTTTTCCGAATAATATTCGACGCCGAAGTCTGCGGCATTCTTGGCCAGAGCTTCGACCTGAATGCGGCTTTCCTCGTTCTTGATGCCTTCCGCACGGTCAGGCGTGGTCGGTACATTATGGTCCACGACGGCGAGCGTGCGGGTCGGGGCATGGACCTTGCGGCCTGTCATGCGCAGACCTTCGAAGGCCTGCGGGCTCGTCACCTCATGCACGAGGTGGCGATCGATGTAGAGAAGACAGGTACCGTCTTCCTGGCGATCGACCAGGTGGTCATCGAAAATCTTGTCGTAGAGGGTCCGGGGTGCGCTCATGGCTGTTCATCCGTCGAAGGGTTGAAAAGGGATTGGTGGTCATATGACCGCGTCAAGGCGGGTTTGCAAGACTGTCAGAGCTACGGTCTGCCGATCAGAGACCGGCGTAGCGAGGGCGCCCGTTATAGCAACTGGCTGCCAAGCGCTCCGGCGACACGCGCAAAAAAGCGTGCCGGCAGACGCTTATGGTCTTGCAGCACGAATATGTCAGGCGCGAGACATCCGAATTTAGATCCCATGGCGGTCTGATACCAGTTTCCCAGGCAAACGGCAATTCAAAGATTGGAGGCTGTGGCGCAGGGTTGGCAGGGTTGGCAGAGCGTCACCCGATTTTTTACAGCCGGGAGACACCGAAATCCTCGGGGTCTAGACCCTCCGCGGATCGATTGGCCATCTGGCGCCAGGCATTCTCCAGATGACTGACAAAGCGTCTTTTTTCCAGCAGCGAACGGCTGATGGTCTTAACGAGGATCGTTCGGTTCAGACGCGCGCGCCAGTCATCATTTCTGGCAAGACCGACGCACAGATTGACATAATCTTGCGTGTTGCGGGCGATCAGTTCTGTGAGCCCAGCGCATGTCAGCAGACTTGCTGACATGCGCCCGGCGAAATTTTGCCCCATCAAGGCGGGAACTGGCAGGCCGGATCGAAGAGCAGCATGCGTGAAGGAGAGGCTGTTGAAGGGAGTGCAGTCCAGGCCAATATCGGCGAGCTGGATCTTGGCGCTGTCTCCGACGGGTCCGGCTGACTGCGTGAAGATCAGCCGCTCTTCGCTAACAGCTTGGCGTTTCATCCATATGCGGAGGTTCTCGCGGGCGAAGTCGCTCTCACAATCGAGCCATAAAACACTGTCCGGCGTACCTTGAAGGATGGCGCACCAGAGATCCACTGTACGTGGAGAGATTAGATATGACGGATGAAAGGCGGCAAAAACGACCCGCCCCTGCGGCAGGCCGAACTGCTCTCGTGAAAATGTAGTTGGCTGGTCCGTTGGCTCGATGAATGTGAAGGCGTGGGGCAAACGGCAGATCGCCTGCGCGTACAGACCGTGCGTTCCCGTTGGCAGCACGATATCGTCAGCTATGTAGTAATCGCAGACGAGCCCGCTTCTTGGTCCTGGATGACCTGCGAGGGCGACATGCACCGGTGCGATCCGATGGCGCAGCAGGGCGGGATGGCCGCCATCCGCATGACCGAGCAGATCGACGAGAACGTCTATATCGGCCTCCCGCAAGGCGCTGACCGCCTCATCCTCTGTCAGCCCCGCCGTAGATATATGGCGAAGCGACGCCAATCCGTCATCCTGCTCCGGAAAGCGGTCGCCAATCAGCATGACTTCGAAAGCGTCCTGGTCATGGGCATCGGCAAGGCTCAGAACCTGCTGGCGGATATCCGGGCTGCTTGCGTTGCTGGGCAGGAGATAGGCGACCCTGACCCTCTCGCCGGCCGGACGCGTCCAGGCCATTCTGTCGAGGTTGGGTGCAGGCAGGGTACTGGCCCATAAGCTGTTCAATGTCTCGTTGTCACACCAACACAGGTGCGTTGTCTGGCTGTCCAGCGCGTAGTAGGCGTCCTGCCGCCGGACGAGCCGGTCGCGCATGGCCTGATCGCTCATGCGCATTTCGTCGATATTTAGACTACGGCGCAAGGTGGCTCGATAGTCTTGCCAGACGCGGTTGTCGAAGGATCCGGTCCGGATTGCCTGCCTGGACGTCTTGAGCTGCTCGATATCCGACCGGCTCGCGTTTTCGATCCCTGTCCGGCGCACTTTTTCGGCAATCGTGAGCAAAACGTGAGACTGTGCCGGGAGCAGCTTTGCTGCACGCTGGTAGAAAGCTGCGGCCTCCTGAAAATATTCCAGCTTTACGCAGCACTGCGCCATGGCCAGCAGGGCTTGCGGCGCCGGATGCAGGTCTGCCGCCAGGCAGATTTTGAGCGCCGAATAGGCATCTTCGTGATTGCCGGCCGCATAAAGTGCCATCGCTTGGGCAAGTTTGTCGGACATTGGCCTTTTCGCTCCTGTTCATGATCGCGTTATCGGTTCGATCTGGCGCCGGGCTTGTCCTGTATCTCCAGCCTCAGGAAACATTGCCGATCTATTGGCCAAACCTGCGCATTCTCATCGCCGGAACCTCGCATGTCCTTGCTGTCCATTGTCTTGCCCAGCCGTCGGTCGCTTGATCAAAGCCGGTTTTCTCTCGAAACCGCGCTGATTTATGCCGAAAAGCGTGACGCTGTGCTGATCGTCTCCGACAATTCCGGTGACCCAGCTAAGGAGGAATGGCTGAAGCGGCTGGGAAAACGGATCCGCTACATCTCGTCGGATGCCAAGGATGGAATGAGCAATTTGCTGAATGCGCTCGCATATGTGGAGACGTCGTTCCTGCTGCCTTTTGCGGATGACGACGCCATCTATCTCCTCGATGATCGGCCACCGCTCGATCTCGCTGATTTGCCGTCCGATGTGATCGGCGTGCGTCCGCGGACGATGAACTGGCGAAACGATCGGGGCGTTGTCGATGTCATTACGGCCAGTCTCGATGGCGAACGGCCATCCGACAGGATATATCAATATAGCGATTCAGCTGGTGGCAATAACGCATTATATTACAGCATTTATCGTAGTTCTTTGTTCTCAGGCGTGCTGAGGATATTCTGGGACCATCATCCGACGCGCGGTGCCTATTGCGACTGGAGCTTTGTGGTCACCTTCCTTTGCTGTGGAAAAGTGCTTTATGATCCGGCGCTAATATACTGTTATGATGTGGGCCAATGGAACACGCCAAAAACAGTGGATGCCTCGGTCATTGGTCTGCTTCGTCAGGTCGGCCTGCCCGAGATCGCTCTGCACTTTCAACAATTTCTGATGTTTTTGGATGTGCACAGCCTGCTGTGCTGGCGTGATTTGCCGCTGACGGCAATTGATCGTGATGATGCGATGTCCATCAACGTCAAGGCGAATCTGGATGGGTTCCGCAGGCGTGTCGCCCGCGACCCTCATCTTTATTCGCAAGAGGTGAAGGACGCGGTTGGCGCGCTCTGTGCTGAAACCGATCCGAACCGATTGTTTGCTGCAGTCCTGCCGGTTGCCGACATCCTCAAGCCAGGCCTTGCCGATGGGTATCGCCGCTATTTAGCGGTTTTGACCTAGGGATTATCGGGTTCGGATTGAACCAGACGCTCCCTGAAGTTCTTTGTTTTCGGTCGGCTTTTCGGAGCGCCGGTTCCATTTCCCCCGACAAACTCTAGGCCGGTGCCTGACTCGGTCTTGCGCGCATCCGCTGCTCAACTTGCCGTAGGATCAGTGACAGGCCGATGGTAAGGATCAGGTAGATATAGGCGACGATCGAGTAGGTCTCGAAGAAGCGGAAGGAGCCGGAGGCGTAGATTTTGCCGGCCTGGCTGATATCGGCGACGCCCAATACCGAGACCAATGAAGAATCCTTGACCATGGCGACGAAATCGTTGGAGAGCGGCGGGAAGATCACCCGCAGTGCCTGCGGCAGGACCACGAGGCGAAAGCGCTGTGTGCGGCTGAGCCCCAGCGATTTTGCCGCCTCGATCTGGCCCTTGTCGACGGACTGGATGCCGGCCCGGAAGATCTCGGCGATAAACGCGGAATAGCCAATGCAAAGGGCAACGATCGCCCGCCACATCAGCGAGACATCCCGCACCTGCAGGGGCTCCAGCCAGCCGGCGTTGACCAGCGGAGCAGTCAGGCTGTTATAGAGCGACACGAAGCCCGGCGCGCCGACAAAGGCGACGTAGAACAACAGCACCAGCACCGGAATGCCGCGCACGACCTCGACATAAAAGCGTGAGACCTGGCGCAGCACGATGCTATCTGCCATCCCGGCCAACGCTAGCAACAGGCCAAGCAGACAGGCCAGGGCAAAGCCGGTCAGCGTTACGAAGATGGTGACGCCGATGCCACGTGAGACGGTTTCAAACACCTGCTTGTAGAGGTCATTGACGGCGATGGTTATCGCCAACGCAAGCGCCAGCCCGGCGAGTGCCACCAGCCACCAGGGGAAGTCTTGTTTGTCGCCGTTCGGCAGGGTTTGAAAGGCCATTAATGGGTCCGCACGGCCATCAATTGCCGAGCTTGTAGTCGAGGAACCATTTCTTGTTCAGCGCATCGAAAGTCCCGTCTGCCTTCAGCGCGGCAATGGCGGCGTTAACAGGTTTTACGAGGTCGGAGCCCTTCTGGAAGATGAAGCCGAAATCCTCTGCGCCAAGCGGCTCGCCAACGATCTTGAGGGCGCCATTGGAGGCGTCGACATAGCCCTTGCCAGCTGTGCTGTCAGTCAAGACAAGATCGACATCGCCGGTCTTCAGGGCCTGAACTGTCGCTCCGAAGGTCTCGAACAGCTTGATACGCGGGTTCTGTTCGTTGCCATCAAGCACTTCATAGACGGCGGTGTAGAAGGGGCTGGTGCCCGGCTGAGCGCCGATCAGGCCTTTGTCTAAGGCCTTGAAGCTCTTGGCATCGGTAAAGCGGGTCTCATCGCCGCGCACCAGCATCAATTGCTGCGAGCGCATATAGG
>Ga0308163_10004659_pt1 | contig 10781 bp, 6 predicted proteins | sample PhyTR1_FD_201037 | JGI IMG/M metagenome (GOLD analysis project Ga0308163, IMG submission 201037) | Phyllosphere microbial communities from UC Gill Tract Community Farm, Albany, California, United States - DLSLT.R1 | ecosystem: Host-associated > Plants > Phyllosphere > Unclassified | place: USA... | reverse complement strand
ACCCCCAGATCTTGGTTTTCCAGTCCCAGGTGGCCAGCACGGCATGCAGGGTGTTGCGCATGATGGCGCGGTCGACGCCGTCGCCGGGCAACTGGCCCAGCGCCATCAGGAACGACGGGTGGTCGTGCCGGCTGTCGACGTTGTCCCAGGTATCGGGCGTCGATTCCAGCGCCACGTATTTGCCATCCTTGACCGGCAGCTTCGACAGGTGCGTGCGCCGCTGCTCCCAGCCGGCGTCGCGCGGCAGGCCCAGGCGCTCGCGCCATTGCTGGGCAATTTCCAGGCCACGCGCCCAGTAACTGAGCTCATAAGCGGGATTCATGCTGGTGCGCTGGTCGTAAATTTCCTGGGCTATCCATAGCGGCGGACCCAGCACGTAGCGCTGGCCGGCGTCTTCCCAGTGCAGCATGGCCGCCATGCTTTCGGCGGTGTCGAATACCAGCTCTTGGTAGCGCGCCAGCGTGGCCGGGGTGGGATCGGCGCGGTACAGCAGTTCGGCCAGGTGGATCGCGTGCGGTTGATTCCAGGCAATCAGCGGATTGCCGCCGGGGCTTTCGCGTCCGCCCGGTCCCGTCATCTTCATCCAGCGCGCCCCAGTCAAACCGCGTTCGCGGGCCACGGCGCGCGCGGCGGGCAGGGTCTGCTGGTACCACGACAGGGTACGGGCGGTGTAGTCCGGCCGGCCCCACAGCGCGAAGTGGGCGGTGTGCCACCACACCATTTCGGTGTGGTGCTTGCCGTACCAGGTGGACGTGGTGAGACCGCTTTCCGACGCCGGCAGGGTGTCGCCCATCTGCACTGCGGTCAGATACTGCGACAGCACCACGCGCCGCTCCAGCTCGGCTGCGCGCGGGTCGGTGCTGCCGGCGAAGTCGACTGCCGCACCCTGCTGCCAGAAACCCGCCCAGTGGCGCGCGCTGGCATCGAGGACGGTGGCGGCCGCCGCTGCCGGCGCCACGCCTTGCTGCGCAAACGAGACCGTCAGTTCCAGCGTATCGCCGGCGGCCGCGGCAATTTCCATCACGTGCGGCGCCGGCTGCGAGATGACCAGCTGGCCGGCGCTGGCCACCGTCATCGCGTACCGTGCACCGTCGCGCTGGTGTTCCACCACCAGCTTGCGGTCGGTTTGTTCCAGTACCGTGCTGCGGTGGCGGTCCGGCGCGGTAAAGTCGAGCGGCGGATTGTGGTGGGTCCTGGCGCGCGCATAGCCATAGGGCAGGGCGATGCGCACCGCCAGCCGGCCCTGTTGCAGCAGCGGCGAGCGGATCGCCAGGGCCAGGGTGTCGCTGTCGGGACTGACGGCGCCGGCCACGTCCAACGGTTGGCCCAGCAAGGCCAGCTTGCTGTGCAAACGCCCGCGCCACAGGTCCAGCCTTTGGTCGACGCCGGTGATGTCCGCTGCCGTGATGGCGCGCGCGTCGTTCCCGGTGAGTACCAGGCCGATGCGCGGCAGCGGCTGCACGTGGGGATTTTCACGCAGCCACTGGCCGGCAGCGGATTTGGCGTTGGTGGGATAGCCCACCGTGCGGCCATGGGCCGTGTAGTCGAGATTGGCATCGGCCAGCGTGTACGCGGACTGATTGGCGTCTTCGTGCCACGACCAGCGGGCCTGGGTTTCCAGCGGAATGCCTTGCGCGTGGTACAGGTCGGGCAGGGTTTGCAGCCCGGTCACGTCGGCGGTGAACGCAAAGCGGCCGTTGCCGATGGTGAGCGGCGCCTGCGGGTCGATGGCAGTCAGGTGCGGCGCGTGGCGCGCCACCACGGCCTGGCGGTCGATGGCTGTCCGAGCCATGCAGGCGGTGCTGGCCAGGCAGCAGAGCAGCAGCACGGGGAGCACCCGCCGGAACCTGAGCAGGGGCAGAAGCAAGGGCAGTGGCATGGCGGTTTCCAAGGACGGCGCGCCATGTGTGAAGTTCGGCGCAATGCGCTATTTTCTATAAAATATCTGCTCTGTGGGGTGATTATTTTGCCGGCGCGATGCGTCCATGGCCCGGGCAACAGGAGGCGACATGACTGATCCGGATTCCGAGAATGCCGGCCTGGACTCTGCCGAGGCGGCCGCGCGCCTGGCCGCCGCCGGGCCCAACGAACTGCCCAGGGCCGCCGCGCCGGGGTCGTGGCGCCTGCTGGGGCAAGTTGCGCGCGAACCCATGTTGCTGCTGCTGGTGGCGTGCGGCACCGCGTACCTGGCGCTGGGCGACCGCAATGAAGCATTGATGCTGCTCTGTTTTGTGGTGGTCGTGATCGGCATGAGCTTCGTGCAACGCCGGCGCAGCGAACGCTCGCTCGACGCCCTGCGCGACATGAGCGCGCCGCGCGCGCTGGTGGTGCGCGACGGCCAGCCGGTGCGTCTTGCCGCCCGTGAGCTGGTAGAGGGCGATCTCGTGGTGCTGGCCGAAGGCGACCGGGTGCCAGCCGATATCGCCTTGCTTGGCGGCGCCAGCCTGATGGTGGACGAGTCGATGCTCACCGGCGAGTCGGCGCCCGTGGCCAGGCAGGGAGGGGTGGCGGCGGGCGCACAGGTGTGGGCCGGCACACTGGTCACGGCGGGCACCGGCCGCGGCCGGGTGGTGGCCACCGGCGCGCGCAGCGCGATCGGCCGCATCGGCGCCGCGCTGGCCACGCTGCACACCGCGCCGGCACCAATCCAGGTCGAAACCCGCGTCGTGGTGCGGCGCGTGGCCGTCGGCGCGCTGGCCCTCGCTGCCATGCTCGGGGTACTGCACTGGTGGGTGCACCGGGACTGGCTGCACGGCCTGCTGGCGGGGTTGACGCTGGCCATGGCAATTCTGCCCGAGGAGTTGCCGGTCATTCTCACCCTGTTTCTTGGCATGGGCGCCTGGCGGCTGGCGCGGCAGCAGGTGCTGGCGCGCAGCCTGCCCGCCGTCGAATTGCTGGGCGCAGTCACGGTGCTGTGCGTCGACAAGACCGGCACGCTGACCGTCAACCGCATGGCGGTGGCCAGCCTGTGGACAGCGCGCGGGCAGGCCGTACCGGCAGCTGCCGCCGAGCCGCAGCATCCCGAGTTGCGGGCACTGGTCGAGCATGCGGTACTGGCCAGCCACCGCACCGCCTTCGATCCGATGGAAACGGCGATCGGCCGCGCCGGTGCACAGTTGCCCGGCCCCGCCGTGCCCGGCACGAACTGGCAGGTGGAACGCGACTATCCGCTCGCGCCGCAGCAACTGGCGGTGGGACGCGTGTGGCGCCGGCCCGACGGCAGCAGGCTGGTGGCCGCCAAGGGCGCGCCGGAGGCGATCGTGGCGCTGTGCCGACTGGCCCCGGACCGGGCGGCAGCCGTAACGGCCCAGGTGGCGCAGCTGGCAGGGCAGGGGTGGCGGGTATTGGGCGTGGCGGCCGCCGGGATCGATGTCGACAGCCAGCGCCTGCCGGCCACGCTGGATGGGTTCGATATCGAGTTTCTCGGCCTGCTGGCGCTGACCGATCCGCTGCGCGACGACGTGCCGGCAGCGGTGGCGCAGTGCCGTGCGGCGGGCGTGCGGGTGGTCATGGTCACCGGCGACCACCCGGCCACCGCTCTGGCCATCGCGCGCCAGGCCGGCATTGTCGCTGGCGACGGCGCTGCCGACGACTGCCTGACCGGCGACGCGCTGCGGCAACTGGACGAAGCGGGCTTGCAGCAGCGCCTGGCGCTTACCGACGTGTATTGCCGGATCGCGCCGGAACAAAAGGTGCGCCTGGTGCAGGCCCTGCGCCGGCGCGGCGAGGTCGTGGCCATGACCGGCGACGGTGTCAACGATGCGCCCGCGCTCAAGGCGGCCGACGTGGGCGTGGCGATGGGCGCGCGCGGCAGCGATGTTGCGCGCGAGGCGGCCGCGCTGGTACTGTTGGGCGACGAGTTCGGCACGTTGCTGGCCGCCGTGCGCCAGGGCCGGCGATTGTTTGCCAACCTGCGCAAGGCGTTGGTGTTCATCGTGGCGGTGCACGTGCCCATCGTCGGCCTGTCGGTGCTGCCGCTGCTCTGGGGCGGGCCGATGCTGCTGGCGCCGGTGCACGTGCTGTTCCTGCAGTTGTTGATCGACCCGGCCTGCTCGATCGTGTTCGAGGCTGAGCCGCTGGAGCCGCACGCCATGCGCAGCGGTCCGCGCACGCCGGGCGCACCCTTGTTCGACCGCGCCGTGCTGCTGCGCGGCTTGCTGCAGGGGAGCGGCCTGCTGGCGCTGCTCGTGGCCGTGTTCCTGGGCTTCCAAGGCGCCGGCGCCTCGCTGGCCCGTACTGCCACGTTTGTTGCCCTGGTGTTGTCGAATATCGGCCTGATCCATGCCAACCGCAGCTGGGACCGGCCTGCGTGGCGCGCCGGGGCAACCTCGAATCGCACCGTGCTGTGGGTTGCTGTGGCGGCCGTTCTGCTGCTGGCGCTGGTGTTGGGCGTGGCGCCGTTGCGGGTGCAGTTTGGCTTCGTGCCGCTCGATGGCAGCGCCTGGCTGCTGTGTGCGGCGACGGCGGTGCTGGCCACGATGTGGTTCGAGCTGGTCAAGCGCATGACGGTCGCGGGCCAGCGCCGCCACTGACGGCTCGCGCGGGGCCGTCGTATTTCGCGCCGATGCTGCGCACTTTGAGGGAGATCAAAAGCGCCTTGGAGCGGCGGCGCAGCATGCAGCGGTACGTGGACACACGGAATACCAGATCACAGGAGGAGACGCCATGACCGACCACACTACAATTTTCCGCGCCACCATGTTGGCAACACTAATCTGTTGCAGCTTGCCGGCCGCGCTGGCTGCCAGCCTGCGAGCCGCTCCTGCCGGCCAGGCAGCGCCGTCCGGCAGTGACCAGGACGAACGGTCGCGCAGCGACGACACCGGCCGCAGCGTGTCTGCCACCTCGCGGTCGGCGCACAATGCCGCGCAGCGGGTGAGCGCCGCGCTCGACGTGGTGCCCAGGCTGGCGGCTGAGCCCCGTATCAAGCCGCTCCTGCAGCAGGCCAAGGGGCTATTGATCGTGCCCTCGTTCGGCCGCGTGGCGCTGGGCCTGGGAGCGCATGGCGGTGCCGGCGTGCTGCTGCTCAGGAAAAGCGACGGCAGCTGGAGCGGGCCGGCGTTTTACAACGTGGGCGGTCTCTCCCTCGGGGTGCAGGCAGGCGCCGAAGGCGGGGCGATGGCGCTGGTGCTCAATAACGACAAGGCTGTCGAGGAATTCATGAAGAAGAATAATTTTGCCCTGAGTGCCGAGGCCGGGTTGACAGTGCTTAACTGGTCGCGGCTGGCGCAAGGCAGTGCCGGTACTGGCGACGTGGTCGCCTGGAGCGGTACCCGCGGCCTGTTTGGCGATGCGGTCAACGTGGGGCTGAGCGACATCCGTTACAACCAGGAGCTGACCAACGCCTATTACGGGAGGACGCTGGCACCGCACGACATCGCGCAGGGCAATGTCACCAATACCCAGGCGCAGCCACTGCAGCAGGCGCTGGCGCAAGCGGCTGCCGCCAACTGAACCAGCGCGGATTGTTCGTCAGCGGGCGGCCAGCCAGTGCCGGAACTGGTCCGCCGTGCACGGTGCCAGGTACCAGTGGCCCTGGCCGTAATCGCAGCCCATCGCCTGGACCAGCGCGTGTTGTTGCTCGCTCTCGATGCCCTCACTGATCACCGATAGCTGCAGGCTGTGGGCCATGGCGATAGCGGCGCGCACGATAGCAGCGTGGTCGGCACCGCTGCGCATGCCCTCGGTGAGCGAGCGGTCGATCTTCAGTTCGTCGGCGCTGAAGCGGCCCAGGTAGCTGAGCGACGAGTAGCCGGTGCCAAAATCGTCGATGGCCACCTTGATGCCCAGCGCCTGCAGCTTGCGCAGCACCTCGCGATTGCGCTCGGAATCGCCCAGCATCAGGTGTTCGGTGATTTCGATGCACAAGCGGTCGGGTGGCAGTCCGGACGCGCGCAGCGCTTCGGCTATCATTGCCACCAGTGTGCGGTCGCGAAACTGCGATGGAGAAATATTTACCGCCAGCCGCAGCGGCTCCTGGTCTGCATGCTGCCAGGCGGCGGCCGCGCGGCACGCAGTTTGCACCACCCAGGCGCCCAGCGTGGCAGTCAGGCCGAGATCCTCGGCCAACGGCAGGAACTGGTCCGGGGTGAGCAGGCCCAGTTGCGGATGGTGCCAGCGCAGCAACGCTTCCACGGCATGCGGCCGCAACGTATCGAGGCGGACAATGGGCTGGTAATACAGCTCGAACTCGTGACGGTCGATCGCGTGGCGCAGGCTCGCGCCCAGGCGCAGGCGCCGCTCGACGCCGCGCGTCATGTCATGGCGGTAAAACTGCAGGTTGCTGCGGCCTTCGCTCTTGGCCTGGTACATGGCGCTGTCGGCGTGGCGCAGCAGGGTGCGCGCGTCGCCCGCATCTTCCGGGTACAGGCTGGCGCCGAGGCTGATGCCCACGCGCAGTTCGTGGCCCAGCATGTGGACCGGCGTAAGGCATGCGGCCTGCATTTTGGCAGCAATTTTATGCAGGTCGGTGAGGTTGGCGATGGCCGGCAACAGCACCACGAATTCGTCGCCGCCCAGCCGGCCCACCAGGTCCGAACTGCGCACGGCCCGGCGCAGGCGCCGGCCGATGACCCGCAGCAGGCGGTCGCCGGCTTCGTGACCCAGCGTGTCGTTGATGTGCTTGAAGTAATCGAGGTCGAGGAAAACCACCGCCAGCCGCTGCCCATGGCGGCGGGCCAGTGCAACCTGACGCGCCAGCTCCTCGCTGATCGCCGCACGGTTGGGCAGACCGGTAAGGGCGTCGAAGTGGGCCAGCCGCGCCAGCTTTTGCTCCGCGCGTTTGCGCTCGGTGATGTCGTGCAGCTGCAGTAACTGGCCGCCGCTGTCGTCCGGATCCAATTGCGAGATGCTTACCAGCGCCCACACCTCGCTGCCATCCTGGGCCCGCAGGCGCTGCTCGAATTGCACGGGGCCGCCGTCGGGCTGGCGCAGCGCCGCCAGCAACTTGCGCTCGTCCGGGTACCCGGCGGCGAAGTCGGCCAGCCGGCGTCCCGCGAGGTGCGTGGCGTCCGCGCCCAGCACCCGGCACAGCGCGGCATTGACCTTGGTGAAGCGGCCGTCGGCACCGGTGAGCGCCATGCCGCCGGGCGCCAGGTCGAAGGCATTGCGAAAGCGCTCCTCGCTTTGCCGCAGTTGCTGTTCGGTTGCCGCGCGCGCGCGGATGTCGCGCAGCACCAGCACTGCGCCCAGCAGTACTCCCCGCTCGCTGAGAATGGTGGCCGCCGAATCTTCCACTGGCACCGGTGCGCCCTGGCGCGGCGCCACGCGCAGCCCGGCTTGCCTGGCCGTGGTATCGCCTGCCAGTAGCGCGCGCAGCGGGGACGACACGGGCCTGCCTGCCGCGTCTTGCAGGTGCAGCACGGCGTCGATGGCGCGTCCCTGCACCTCGGCCAGGCGCCAGCCCAGCAACTGCTCGGCGGCCGGGTTCAGGTAGTGCACGCCGGCGTCGGCATCGGCCACGATCACGCTGTCGGCCACCCCTGCCAGCGTGGCGACATACCACTGCAAGGCATCGCGCACTTGATTGTCGGCCCGGCCACGTGCCAGCGACACCTCGATCTGGGCGTGCAGCTCACGGCTGTCGCATGGCATGTGCAGGAAGCCGTAAGGGCGTGCGGCCAGTGCGCGGCCGAGGGTTTCAGGGGCGCCGTCCGCGCTCAGGAACAGCAGCGGGGTGGCGCGTTGGCCGCAGATGACCTCGGCGGCCTCGATGCCGTTGAACGGACCTGGCAGCATGGCGTTGATGAGTACCAGGTCGGGCGCGAGCTCCTGCGCCGCGTCCACTGCCGCCTGGCCCGTCTGCAGCCAGCCGCACACCTGGTAACCCATGCCGTCGAGCTGTTTGCGCAGCGTTTGCACCACGTCCGGGTCGTGCTCGACCACCAGCAGGCGTGCCGGCCGGTGGACATCGTCGGCCACGCTAGTCGGCGGCATGGCAGCCCCCGTCCACGTAGATGGTCTGGCCGGTCATGCCGCTGGCGCCGTCGCCGGCCAGGAATGCGGCCAGCCGGCCGATTTCGGCCAGCGTCGCCAGGCGCCGCAGTGGCGCGCGCGCCTGCGCATGATGCAACAGGTCGTCGAAATGCGCGAGGCCCGAGGCAGCGCGCGTCGCTAGCGGCCCCGGCGAGATGGCGTGCACCCGGATGCCATGCGGCCCCAGTTCCAGCGCCAGCGCCCGCACCAGCGATTCGAGTGCGGCCTTGACCGGTCCCATCACGCCGTACTGCGGTACGGCGCGGGTGGCCCCCAGGTAGCTCATGGTGATCAGGCTGCCGCCGTGCGCCCGCAAGTGCGGCTCGCACTGGCGGGCCAGGGCGGCGAACGAGTGGCACGAGATGCGCATCGCGTGCAGGAAGCCATCGGCCGTACTGTCGGCCACGCGCCCGTGCAACTGCTCGGCCGAGGCCCAGGCCACCGAGTGGATGAGGAAATCCAGGCCGCCAAGATGATCGGTGGCACGGCTGACCAATGCCGCCACCTGGTCGTCAGCGGTCACGTCGCATGTGAGCAGGGGCGCCCCCACCCCTGTCGCGACCGGCCCGGCGTAAGGTGCGGCCCCGGGCCCCACGCAGCTGAGGACCAGCCGCGCACCCAGTGCAGTGCACGCGGTGGCACAGCCGCTGGCAATGCTGTGTTCGTTGGCAATGCCGACGATCAGGCCGCGTTTTTGTGCCAGCGAAAAGGGGCAGGGTTGCGACATGCTGTGACTCCCGGTGCGGTGACGGCGATGCGTGTAGTCTACGAACCGGGCCACGCTGCGTGATTTGATCGGCGTCAAACTCCCGCCCCGCACGCGACCCGGGCGGGCAATACCCGGTCCACGGCGCGTGCGCAAGGCGTCGCTCAATGTGCCATCAGCACCGGCAAGGTAGTGGATTGCAGCAGGCGCCGCGTCACGCCACCCAGGATCAGTTCGCGCCAGCGCAGATGACCATAAGCGCCGGCCACCAGCAGGTCTGCATCGTAGTCGGCCGCCAGCGACAGCAGCGCGTTGCCCACGTCGAGCCCGAACCCGGTGGTGTGCTGCTGTACCTCGACCGCCACGCCATGGCGCGCCAGGTACAGCGCCAGGTCGGCACCGGGCTGTTCGCCGTGGGCGCCACCGGCCTGGGTCGGGTTGAACACCACCACTGTCACGCGTGCGGTGCGCCGCAACAGCGGCAACGCACCGGTGACGGCGCGCGTGGCGGCACTGCTGCCATCCCAGGCGACCAGCGCATGACGGTCGAGCCGGGACCCGGTATCGGCGCCTGCATACGGCACCAGCAGGACCGGACGTCCACCGTTGAGGACCAGCGTTTCCGGCAGCTGGCGCAGCATCGGCAGCAGGGTGTCGGCCGGGTCGGTCTGGCCGAGGACCAGCAGGTCGGCGTAGCGTGCCTGCAGGCGCAGGCCGGCTTCCGGTTCGTCGTCGCTGTAGCGGCGTTCGTAACTGATTTCGGCGCCGCGCACGTGTTCCTCGAACCGGTCGAGCGCGTGTTCGCCACTGCGCGCGATCTGTTCCAGCGCCGGGTGGGGCAGCGGCCCCGCCAGCGCGGCGCCGCCGCCCCGGTAGTACTCGGTGGCCAGGCCGGTCAGCATGGCGCCGACCAGGTGAGCTCCATGGTCCGCTGCCAGTCGCGCGGCCAGTGCGATGCGCACGGCAGCAGCGGGTGACGGGGTTACATGAACCAGCACAGTATTGTATGACATGGCAATCTCCTCGATGAGCCGCCGGCGGGGGCGGCGGACAGTCCAGCCTAACCAACGCAGCTTGTATTTTCCATGATCTGGATCAAATACGCTGCGGCGAATTTAGGGCAGACACATCCGATGACGCGGCCGGGCCGTGATGCGCAGCCAGGCGCGCCAGCGCCACCGCGGCGGTGCGCGCGTCGATGGTGTCGTCGCGGCGGTGCAGGGCGTGCGGTACCCGCGCGCCCATGACCACCCCGCACAGGGCGGCACCGGCCAGGTACGCCAGCCGGGTGGCCAGCAGGCTGCCGGTTTCCTGGTCAGGGGCGATCAGGATTTCGGCCCGGCCAGCCACCGCCGGGTCCAGGCCACGCCGGCGTACGGCCGCCGGCGAGACGGCGCAGTCGAATGGCATGGGGCCACCGAGCCGGGCGCCGGCGATCTGGCCCCGTTCGGCGATCTTGCACAATGCAGCGGCGTCCACCGTGGCCATGCTGTCGGCGCGCACGGCCGCCTCGGCCGCCAGTACCGGCACGCGCGGCGCTGCCATTCCCAGGGCGTGGCCCAGGGTAACGGCGTTGTGCACGATGTCGGCCTTTTCGGCAAGTCCGGGCCGGGCAGGAAGCAGGGCATCGGCAATCAGCAACGGCCTGTCGTACAGCGGCAATTCGGCGTGGAACACGTGCGAGAGCCGGCGCCCGGTAGCCAGTCCCGGCTGTGCCCGCACTGCATCGAGCAACTCGTCGCTGGCCAGGCTACCCTGCATCAGCATGCTGGCATGGCCGGCGCCAGCGGCGCTGCGGCCGCCAGCAGACCGGAGTGGGCGGCGCGTTGCTGGGGCAGACTGAGCAGGTTAAGCGGCAGTCGCGCACGTGGCTGGCGGACCTTGTCGGCCGGAGCGATCACGGTGGCTGCCCGGTGAGCAAGGTAACGCCGTCCTGGTTGGTGATCCTGCAATCGAGCCGTACCTGTCTGCGCGAGGGGTCCTTGGTCGCTACTGCCGCAGTGATATCGAGCGCGTCGCCGATGCGCACCGGCTTGAGGAATTGCAGCGTCTGCGCCAGGTAGATGGTGCCGGGTTCGGGCAGGCAGGTACCCAGCAGGCG
>Ga0308163_10004658_pt1 | contig 10781 bp, 13 predicted proteins | sample PhyTR1_FD_201037 | JGI IMG/M metagenome (GOLD analysis project Ga0308163, IMG submission 201037) | Phyllosphere microbial communities from UC Gill Tract Community Farm, Albany, California, United States - DLSLT.R1 | ecosystem: Host-associated > Plants > Phyllosphere > Unclassified | place: USA... | reverse complement strand
TGAACTCCTTTGGGTAGGCTTTTCTTTGTTGTGACATAATTTCTGTTAAGGTATGTAATTCTCTTAACTTCGTGTCTACTCAAATATAGCAACTCCAATATGCGCCAAAGCCAATTATTTTAAAATTGATGTTAGGGAATTCAAAATTGGGATTTTGCAAATCAAATCTGTTATTCTTTAGGTAACGGTTTTTAGATTGCGAAAATGAGAGCTGAGAAAAAACAAGGAAAACAATTAATATTTTGAATTTCATTTAACTGAGGTCAGCATCGAAGATATAAATTATTAAGTTCATGAAATACGTCTTCATAGAAAAACAGCTAAATACAATTTTTGATTTTGTTGTTCAATCTTCCTGCTATTTCAGATTTTTCCTTATCAGACAAGTCCTGATCCTTTGGTATATCCTTTAATGCTTCGTTGTAAACAGTCTTCGCCTCGGAAGGACGGCCTAAATGGTATAGCGCATCTGCTTTAACTTCAAGATGTCCCCAAAACGTTGGGAAAGACTTCAACCGCCTTTCCTGCTCATCCAAGATATTTCCCCATTCCCATTCATCATATATAAAACTAAGCCCTAAACCATAACCAACAGTTGGAGTAGCATTATGGCTAAACCCTTTCAAATCACTAAAATCAAACCTGATGTTTTGTGAACTCTTTAATATGCCTTGTGCTTTAACTACATACTTCCTCAGAGAAATTTCGTCCCAGCGTTTATCACCGATTGCCATATAAAAATTACCCCTGATGGAATTCGTAATGCTTTTTTCTTCCATTAAAGCAAGCACATCGATGTTGTTAGGCCAGTAAGCTGGGCTAATTGCGATGCAGGAATTAAAAATAGCATTCTCTTTAAGGAACGCATAAGTGGCAAAGTATGCCCCAAACGAATGACCCACTATAGTTACTCTTTCAGCTATATTGTAATTTTTTTTGAGCAAGGGTACTAATTCCTCTTTAAGGAATCTTAACAATTTATCTTTTTCAAGGAGTTCATTATCCCTGTCTTGTTGAATAATTCCAACAAAATAGCTTTGGGGTATTTCCTTATTAAGGCATAAATTATCTGCAACCTGTAAAAGCGTTCCATTGATGTTTTTGTCATCTGCATCCGTATAAATAATACAGTTATTTTCTTTGGCTTCGATTTTTATACGCTGAGACTTTGTTATGATTACTTTTCTTTCCGATTGAAAGAACTTTGATGCAATTGATATTGTGTCAGATTTTTTAAACTGCGAGTAACCTTGAGCAAGAGAAGCATTACCTATAACAATCGCGTACAAAAATAAAAGCAACTTTTTCATATTTCTTAATCATTTTTAAGCAGTACAAAAGGGGCATTCCACTTTTCCTCCAGTTTATTGCGCCTATACAACTATGAAATAGTAGGTGTTGTACTAACCTTGGCAATATCGACTAAAAACAGTAAATAAATGGTAGGCAAATCAAGATTTTCTTGCTGATTCAATCCAATTTTTAGGGTACAAATACTACTGTAGAATGATAAAGTGATAAACCAAGCACTTTATCAAGAAACGGTCGTGGCTGTTGCACAATGGCTATATTTTCCTTAACATCGACTCATTAGATTATTTATTCTGCCATTGGGAGAACTGGTACTGATTAATTGAATGAGCGGAAAATGTTGGTAAGTGCTGCTGTAAGGTGTCTATAAGGGCTTTAAAAAAGTTGTAAAAAGGCTTTCTTCCTCCTTTTTTCAGGTACTTCTTCAAATTGAAGGCAATTGCCGCCATGAGCACTACTTTATGGGCACCGGCTATACCTAGTACCCCTATTTTTTTCTTAATCGGCTCGAGAGCTGGAAGCTGGTGAACAGCTTTTCGGTATAGTCCTTTCTGCCTTGCATGCCTTTAATTTACGAATTTCGACACTTTTATAAAAGCAGAAACTGAAATTTATTGGAGTTCTGCAACAGCCACCACCCTTTTATGATAATATATGTTGAATGTAATATTCGATTTTAAAGATAAACTTAGGTGCAAGTTGCTCATATTACGGTATGATTCATTGTTTTATTGCTGTTCATAATAATAGACTATTAAAGATATTAAATGCGGATAATACATAATGAAAGTATTCATTTAATGCAATCAATAACACCTAATCAAATGATATTCGACTCTAGCAGCATCTTTTAATAACTTGCTTAGCAGGCCTATAACCACTCGGCTCCACACCCGACGTTGGCATCTATAAAAGAAAAATAAGTATCCTAACATTGAAAACATCTTGAAGATACCTTTATTTTAAACGCAATCGTATTGCATTTAAAATAAAGATTGTTAGTTTTGTTCCTTAAGATGAAATAAATGAAAAAATTACCAGTCACTGTACTCAGCGGATTTTTAGGCAGTGGTAAAACCACACTATTAAACCACATATTACACAACAAGGTGGATCTCAGGGTCGCAGTTATTGTAAATGACATGAGTGAGGTCAATATTGATGCGCAATCGATTAGGAGCGAAGGTGCCCTTTCGCGTACAGAGGAGAAATTGGTGGAAATGAGTAACGGGTGCATCTGTTGTACCCTCCGGGAAGATTTGATGGTGGAGGTGGAAAAACTGGCGAAGGAAGACCGTTTTGATTATCTGATCATTGAAAGTACCGGTATATCCGAACCCATACCAGTTGCCCAGACTTTTTCTTTTGTGGACGAACAGCAGGGTATTGATCTTTCCCGTTTCAGCTACGTGGATACGATGGTAACCGTAGTGGACTGCTTTAATTTCTATAGGGATTTTGGAACCCAAGAAAAGTTGAAAGACCGCGAGTTGACCGATATCGCGGGCGATGAGCGCACCATTGTAAACCTGTTAACGGATCAGATAGAGTTTGCAAATGTTATCGTATTAAACAAAACAGATTTGGTTAAGCCGGATGATCTTGGTTTGATTAAGGCGTTGATAAAAAAGCTGAATCCTCAGGCCAGGATCATTAAGAGCGAGTTTAGTAAAATTGATCCTAAACAAATCGTAAATACAGGTCTTTTTGACTTTAATTTGGCTTCAGAATCAGCAGGCTGGATCCAGGAACTGAACAGCATTCATAAGCCTGAAACCGAAGAGTATGGCATAAGCTCCATAGTGTTTCGTGATAAACGTCCGTTTCATCCACAACGTTTCATGAAATTTTTACAAACGGAATTCCCAGATAACGTCATCCGGTCCAAGGGCTTGTTTTGGCTGGCTGACCGCGCGGATGAGGCTTTGAATTTTTCGCAGGCTGGTGGTTCATCTCGCTTGGAAGGTGCAGGGGTTTGGTGGTGCAGCATGGCTTATCATGAGCGTATTGCTTATCCTGATTTTAAAGAAAACAAAGCATTGATTGAATCGAAATGGGATAAAGATTTTGGCGACAGGCTCAATGAGCTCGTGTTCATCGGACAGAATCTGGATAAAGAAGCTTTATATGTACAGCTTGAGGTATGTCTATTGGATGATTTTGAGCTCAGCGATTTTAAAGCAGGAAAGTTTCAGGCGAACCAGTTAGAAATTATTAAAAGTTAAACATGTCAGATATTACTTTAACGGACAGCTTCGAAAGCTGGAGACACTGCATCACTGTAAAATGTAAGATCGAACTCAATCCTCCTTATGTAGAGGAAAGAATCAGCGAGTTGAAAAATCTCGAACAAGAGTCAACCATTCGATTTATTAGCTTATATGGCAAGGATCATTATCGTAATGTGCTGAACTGGTTTGAGCAATTACAGACAGGAAGATGATTATAAAATTGCATTGAACTTTGAAATATGTTTTAAATTACAGTATCTATAGTGGCCCCAATTCTTAGGACAGAAATGGTATATTATTAAATTTTATTATTGTTATTTAGGTGTGGGAATGTGTGTAAACCCGAAGAGTTTTCCATATTTCCATACCACGTTATGCAGCCGTCAAATAAATTTCACATGGCTTTTTATTATTCAAACTTTGGTGGTGTCTGTCTTCGTTGTAGAATCGGAACCACTCCTTTATTCCCTTGTATAAATCCAGGCCATCAGTCGGCGGATTCAAATACAATTTTGATTTGGTTCTCCTTGTTCAGAACAAATAACTACATTTGGGGCGCCGTTTGTATTAGATTAACTAGGGGATTGTCCAATGAACAAATTTGTATTAATTGCTGTGCTTATCTTACTTGCACTTTTTGTTTTCCTAAGATTCCGGTTAACAGGGATCGGCTATTATTCCTGGATCGTTTCCGGGGTAATGACAGCGCTACTATTGCTGTACCCATTGGTTTGGTATGAGGTACTTCCAAGTACGTTAAATAAACTTACCAGGGCTGTTACCCACTTTGACATGGGATTATTGAGCCTGATGATGGCCTTTATCATCGTTCGTGACATCATCTTTGTACCTGTGTCATTAGTTAAACCTGGATTAGTGGATCAGGTATTCTCAGGCACAGCGACGGGCTGTATGTTTGGAATTTCTTTTTTGCTGTTAACTTGGGGGTACGCCCATGCTAAAACCGGCCCCGAGGTTAAATATGTAGATATACCTATTGCGAATTTAGCACCCCCACTAGAAGGCTATACCATTTTGCAGATCAGTGACCTGCATGCCGGTCCGGCGATAGATCGCGGTTATGTCGAAAATGTGCTTGAAAAAGTTAAGGAAATTGAAGTAGATGTTATAGCCCTGACGGGGGACATTGGGGATGGAAATTTTTCTAAGTACCATGATCGCGTGGCACCAATTGCAGAACTATATGCAAAAGCCCCAGTTTTATATATTCCAGGCAACCACGAATATCTCCATGATAGTGGTAAATGGTATCACTATTTTAGGCAAATGGGCTTTCGATCATTGTTTAATGCACATACCGTTATCACACACAATGGCGCTTCTGTTCTTTTTGCAGGAATAATTGATCCTGAGGTTAAAGTGGTTGACCCGGAACAAAAGCCAGATATCCTGCTTGCAATGAAAAACGCACAACCTGCTGACTTAAAGATTCTACTATCTCACCGCCCAGATATAGCGAAGGAGGCGGCTCTGATTTTTGATCTGCAACTCTCAGGACATACACATGCCGGACAGTTTCTTCCATGGAGCCTGCTTATGAAGTTGTTTCAACCCTTTGCAGTCGGGCTAAACAAATATCGAAATATGTGGATTTACACAAATCCGGGTACCGGTTTTTGGGGGCCACCGATCCGGCTCGGTACCACATCTGAGATAACGGTCTTGAGATTGGTAAAAGGTTAATTCTTGAAAGATGGTTTTATTATTATTATTTTTGAAACATGGGTAAAAAGGAGAACATGCTGCAAATGGTTGAAAAGATGGGTGTACGAGCTGAAAAAGATGGCTATCCACCTGCTGCCGCACGGATCCTTTCTTTGCTGTTAATTGCCGATCCCCCGCATCAAACCTTTGAGGAATTGCAGCAAACCCTTAATATGAGCAAAAGCGCTGTCAGTAACGGCCTTGCTCTGTTACAGTCCCGGTGCCTGGTAGAATATTTTACGGTCAATGGTAACAGGAAGCGCTATTTTCGGATCCAGCGAACTGCCTGGTATGAGTTTATGAAGACCATTGTGCGTACCCAGCGGCCCTTTACCATTCAGATAATTCCCGAAGCTTTGGCTTTCCGTTCTGATGAGTATCCCGAGACCAATCAGTTACTGATCCAGGCAAAAGAGTTTACCGATTATATGTTTGGTAAGATGGAAGAAGCCCTGAGTGAATGGGAAAAATCACAAATCAAATAATTTTATTAAATTTAGTTCTCCTAGTTAAGAACTAAAGAGTACTTTTGTTGTTGTTCTCTAAAAAGAAACTAACAACAAAACTCATGAAGTATAAGGTATTAGGCAAAACAGGATTATTTGTATCAGAAATGTGCTTGGGCACGATGACCTTTGGCCAGTCGGCTGGAAGATATGCTGCCGCCTCAGGGGTAACACAGGAAATGGCCGATGACATCATCCGTCTTGGCTTTGATGCAGGCATTAATTTTATTGACACTGCTAATGTATATGCAGGCGGACAATCAGAAGAAATTATAGGGAAGTCCATCAAGAGCCTCGGCATTGCCCGTAAAGATCTAGTGATCTCTACGAAAATGGGGCATGCCACAGGTGAGGGCCCAAATGATGGCGGAAGTTCGCGCTACCATATCATGAACCAGGTAAACGAAAGTTTAAAGCGTCTAGGCACTGATCACATTGATCTTTATCAATTGCACGGATGGGATGCAGCCACGCCCTTAGATGAAATCATCAGGGCGCTCGATGATTTGGTTACCCAAGGTCTTGTCCGTTACGTTGGGGTATCCAACTGGGCTGCCTGGCAGATCCAAAAGGCACTCGGCAGGGCAGAGCAGCTCAACACAGTTCGCTTTGAGTCTGTTCAGGCTTACTATTCGCTAGCGGGTCGCGATCTGGAACGCGAAATACTACCCATGCTGGAAAGTGAAAAGTTGGGTTTGATGGTTTTCAGTCCCCTTGCCGGAGGGTACCTTTCGGGTAAGTACCGTAGTGGTGACACCAACGGCAGGCGTGCTACTATACAGTTCCCACCTGTTGATGAAGTTAAAGGTGAACCGGTACTGACAGCGCTGGAAGAAATTGCCGCTGAACACCAAACAAGTATGGCCGCAATTGCGCTAGGCTGGCTACTGCAAAAGCGTTCAGTAACCAGTGTTATAATAGGGGTTAAACATAAAGGGCAGTTGGAAGACAACTTAAAAGCTGCCAATGTCAGGCTATCGGAAGATGACATAAAAAAATTGAATGACGCAAGCCAGCTTAGACCGGAATACCCGGGCTGGATGATGGGTAGCAGCGCTCCGCGTGAACATTTGTTAAATACAGGTGAACTGACCAAACAATATTAAACTGTAAACAGAACGGGACGAACTATTATAGTCCCGTTCTTTTCTTCGCTACCCAATGAAGGCAACATACGACCGCTTATCTCAAATTTGCAGCAAAGCAACAACCAGATTATACAGTACAAGTTTCTCACTCGGAATCCTTTTATTAAGCAAAGAGGTACGGCAGCCCATATATAGCATCTATGGCTTTGTCCGGCTGGCTGACGAAATCGTAGACAGCTTTCATGATTTTGAAAAAGCTGAACTGCTGGCAGAATTTCGAAAAGACTGTTTTACCGCTATTCAACGCGGTATAAGTTTAAACCCTATTCTTAATGCCTTTCAGAATGTAGTGAACCGTTTCGGGATCGAGCAGGAACTTATAGAACAATTTTTACATAGCATGCAAATGGACCTGTCTGAGCAGCGTTATACACCTGAAAAATATGAAAGATATATCTTAGGATCTGCACAAGTAGTCGGATTAATGTGTTTGCATGTTTTTACGAATGGCATGCATCAAGAGTATCACCGCCTTAAAATACCTGCTATGAAATTGGGTTCAGCTTTTCAGAAGGTAAACTTTCTAAGAGATATAAAGGCCGATTATCAATTGTTAAATCGCAGCTATTTTCCGGAACTTAACCTTTCGGAGTTGGACGATATCAGCAAAAGAATAATAGAAGAAGATATTGAACGAGAATTTAAAGAAGCTTTAGTTGGCATAAAGCAACTTCCTGAATCCTGTAAAATAGGAGTTTACCTGGCATATTTGTACTATCAGCAGTTGCTCTATAAGATTAGTAAGGTTCCTGCTAAGAGGATAATGTTAGAAAGAATCAGGATTGCAGACTGGCAAAAATTCCTTTTAATGATGAGTTCGTATATCAGCTGTAAGCTAAACCGGATATAGCTTTTAGAACACACTGGTTCAGTAATATCAATCACTGAATTTTTATAGTATCATTGAGCAATACCATATCTCTATAATGCTCACTGGAGGTATACCTGTCAATAAATCAAAAATGATAAATTACATAATCATATTTTTTACTCAAAGCAATTGTAAAGAGGACCTTTTTGTAATAAATAGGACAATGACTTCCCTAGTTGAATGGACACAAGATCTTGAAGATTGTGATAAGGTTATTCGCATAGTGAGCAGTACTGATATATCATCCGAGCTTCTTGAAAAGTTTAGAAAAATCGGTATCAATGCGGAACTAATGGCAGTTTATCGAGGTGATCCATTACACGTCTAAGCATTGAAATGTTTGCATTCTCAAACTAATTTTATTTAGTAGATAGGAAGCAAGACCTAATCATATACTACAAGGATAAGACAAGAAAAAGTGAAACTTAAAATAGTAAACGTTTAAAATAAAATAAATATGAACTTAATGAATTTAATGACAACTATTAATTGGATAAGTGTTATCCTTGCCTTTGTAGCCTACTTCCTACTTGGGGCATTATGGTATATGCTATTATTCCCAAGGCCGCTGAGAATCTCCCTAGGCAGGGATCCCAATATTAATCCAAGTGAGGCACCAATTTATATTATTGGTCCGGGGGTATGTGCACTGGTTGTTACAGTAACTTGTGCAATATTAATATATGCGCTTAATTTAACAGCATATGCTGATGTCATCAAATTTGCTCTAATTGTTGGAATCGGATACTTATTCACTAATACCATCAATATCGGAATCAATCCAAACATCCCTAAGCACATTTCATATGGTATGATAACCGGTTTTTATCATCTAGTAGGAATGCTGATTGTTTGCAGCATTATCTACTTTGGAAAATAAGCAACAACAATGCAAGAGATTAGCCCGGAAAAGGATTCTGTATGTCCATCTAGTCAGCAGGAATGGCGTTCCTGGCTAGAGGATAACCATGCAACAAAAAAATCGGTGTGGTTGATATACTATAAGAAGAAAGCCGGTATGCCTACGATTTCATGGAGTCAGGCAGTTGATGAGGCGTTATGCTTTGGATGGATAGACAGCATTGGGAAACCAGTTGATGAGAACAGGTATATGCAGTTTTTTTGCCAACGTAAACCTAAAAGCGCTTGGTCAAAGATTAATAAGGAAAAAGTTGCAAGACTTTCCGCTGCTGGCCTGATCTCTGCCGCTGGACTTAAGGCAATTGAAACTGCCATTGAAAATAAAAGCTGGGATGCCTTGAATGAAGTAGAGTACCTGGAAATGCCGAAGGATTTGGAAAAAGCATTTGGAAGACAGTTACGCGCAAAAAGGTATTTTAATGGTTTGAGTAAATCGGCGCGAAAGGCAATACTTCGATGGGTATTGTTCGCAAAGAAAGCTGACACCAGAACGGCGCGAACGATTGAGGTGGTTAAGTTTTGCAAGGACGGGGCTATACCGAAACAGCTCCGTCCGTAATTTCTTTGCTATTTTGTATTGCTAATCAGGTCTACCAAATGATGATTCAGTTTTAGATTATGTGAAAGAAGCTATATCAGCAATCGCTCGTGGTCGTTGCACAACTACCCTTTAGTTTTATGAAGTTCATTCTTTGGTAGTTTGAGGCCCTGAGAAACTCATATATGCGGAGTTACCCTGATCACATAACCGATAATCAAGTCTCAGGGAGTTGCCGAGACTTATTCGCAGGTGTTTTTATTTTCCGTGAGTTGTGCAACAGCCACCACCGTTTTTTAATAATTAGGGTTGTCACATATTTTTTAGAAAAATGTACAGATTACTTGTCTTTATGTAAATCTTTCTTATTTTTATTGAAAGAAAAACTATTATGACAACTAAAATGGTTACCAAAGTCCTCTATTATCAAAAGTTCATAGGCATTCTTCTAATTGCAATTGGAATTCCAATTGCAATAATCAGTAAATCACCTGAAAGCGCAAAGGTGTTGATTTTTGGATTATTTACCCTTTTTACATCATGGGATAGAATTATGGATGAACGCCTACTTAGTCTAAAGATGACGTCTATATACCTTGCGATCATAGTTAGCTACGTTTTCAAAATGATTAGTTCAGAATTATTTAAACAGCAGGTTTTTTCATACCAGTTAACCAGTATAAATCATTTCATCATAATGGTTTTCGCCATTGCTAACGTCACTTATTACTTGAGACTTTATATTAGAACTAATAAAGGCAATGACTAACAGCTTAAAAGTAGAACGAGCGAGAAGGAACTATACTCAGGCGAATTTGGCAGAAAAGGTAAGCGTCTCTCGACAAACTATAAACTCCATCGAAATCGGAAAATATGTACCCTCAACTTTACTTGCATTGAAAATAGCAAGAGTCTTCAATAGCTCTGTAGATGAAATATTTCGCTTAGAAGACTCCGATTATCTATAGTGGCCTTACTAGGCTAGTAAAACGGAGTGACTCTAAGCCATGCGTATCGCTTAAAGATGGGCCAGTTTTATCGGCGATCGATTGTTTGTTCTCTCCTTTTTATGCCTTATCATTATTCCCTCGTGGCTGTTGCACAACTTAAATTAATCTGCATTTTTGCTTTTAGAAAATTGCTGAAATGCGTAAATTAAAGGCATGCAAGGCAGAAAGGACTATACCGAAAAGCTGTTCACCAGCTTCCAGCTATCAAGCCGGGCTCCCAAGGAAAACCTGTACCGCAAACTGCGCGAAACGCTGGATTTGAGCTTTTTATATAAGGATACTAAAGAACTTTATGGTAGAACAGGCAACCCATCAATTGATCCGGTAGTGTTTTTTAAGCTACTGCTTACTGGTTACCTGGAGAATATAACTTCTGACCGCAAACTGGTCGAATGGAATTGCAACTTTAAAGTGGACATTTAGTTAAGCAGCATTTTTTTGTTTATTTAAGTTCTTACCGAATTCTTCCGGGGACTGGTATCCCAAGGCAGAATGTAACCTTTTACGGTTATACCAGGTC
>Ga0308163_10004655_pt1 | contig 10785 bp, 9 predicted proteins | sample PhyTR1_FD_201037 | JGI IMG/M metagenome (GOLD analysis project Ga0308163, IMG submission 201037) | Phyllosphere microbial communities from UC Gill Tract Community Farm, Albany, California, United States - DLSLT.R1 | ecosystem: Host-associated > Plants > Phyllosphere > Unclassified | place: USA... | reverse complement strand
TAGGCTGCGTTGGCCTCCACGCGCCAGGCCGCATTCAGCGCCACGCTGGCAGTCACTTCGGCGCCGCGCGACGATTGCGAACCGCCCTGGATCGAGAGCGCCGCGTTGAGCGGATCGCGCGTGATGATGTCGTCCTTGGTGATGCGGTACAGCGCCGCCGTCCATTCGGCCTTGCCGCCAGCCAGCGATTGCTTGACGCCCGTCTCCACCTGGCGCGCGGAAGTCAGCTTGTAGCGGCTGTTGGCCAGGTTGAGCGACAACAGGCTGGTAACCGGATCGCTGCCGCTGCTGACCTGCGCATACAGCGAGGTCGCGTTATCCAATTTCCAGGTCAGGCCAAGACGCGCGGCGTTCGATTGCAGCGTCGAGCTGAAGCCGGCGGCGCCCGGCGCCAGCAGGCTGACGCGATCAACCTTGTAGCGGTCATGCCGCAGGCCGGCCAGCAATAGCAGCTGCGGCGTCAGGCTATAGGCGTCTTCGACGTAGAAGGCGTTGCTGGTGGTGTCGGTGGCGAAGTTCGGTTTCAACGCATCCGGGCTATCGAATACGCCGGGATCGAAGCCGGTCGGCGCTACGGTCGATGCGCCGCCATACGGCGAGTTATTGGTGTGCTTGAAGTTGATGCTGGAGACTTCCCAGCCCGCCACCACGCGGTTGACGGCGCCAATCCAGCGCGCTTCCAGGCGGTTGCCGGTTTGCTCCTGGTCGTGGTGGATGGCGATGTAGTCGCTGCGTTGCACCACATTGGCGGCGCTGTCGTAGTGGTAGTACTCGACGTTGCGCCAGTTGCGGCGCGCCTTCATGTAGGCCAGTTCATTGCTGATGGTCAGCGCCGGCGAGTAGCGCCAGCTCAGGCGCGCGACCGCCTTGTTGTCGACGAAGGAGATATCGGCGTCGCTGACGTTGTAGTTCTGGTCGCGCAGCGCGCGCGACAGGCGGCCATCTACCAGCGGCGTGCCGAAGTAGCGCTGCGGCTTCTGTTCCATGTGATCGAGCGACAGGTCCAGGTCGAGGTCCGGCGTCAGCGCAAAGTTCGCGCTGGTCAGCAGCTTGCCGTGGCGCGCCTCGCCGCGGTCGATGAAGCCGTCGCTATGATCGGCGTAGGCGTCGATGCGGAACGCACCCTGGCCGCCCAGCGCGCCGCTCGCGCCAACACCGGCGCGCAGCGCCTGGCCACCGCCGAGGCCAGCCATCGCTTCCACGGAACTGGTGCGCGACGGCGCCTTGCGCACCGCATTGATGGTGGCGCCTGTGGTGCCGCTGCCATACACGATGGAACCGGGACCGCGCAGCACTTCGATATATTCATAGCCCCACGGATCGGCCGGATAGGTAGCCGTGCCCGAACCTACCTGAGGGCGCTGGCCGTTTTCCAGCAGCGCGATCGAGCCGTTGCCGGTAAAGCCGCGCGCCGAATAGGCCACGCCGTTGCCCGGCGAGCTGGTATCGGTCAGGCCGGTGGTGCGGGTGATCGCATCCTTGAGCAGCAGGTCGCCGCGCGCCTGCATGGTGTCGGCGCTGAGCGCTTCAACGCTGGCCGGCAGTTCCTGCGCGCTCAGGTTCAGGCGGCTGGCAGTAGCGTTCTGGCGCGCCAATCCCAATCCCTCGTTCGCGCTGCTTCCCTGCACGGTGACGGTCGGCAGGAGATCGGCTTCACCGGCAAACGCGCCGTCGCTGCATAGGGCGATGGCAACGACGATGGGACGCAGGGATGGGGAATGGCAGTGCGTGGAACGGCTCATGGATTTTCTCTATACGGTATGTTGGCAGCATCCGCCGCGCCATTGGCGAACGAGTGCGCGCACGCGAGCAGCGTGCGTAACCGATAGGCAGCAATGGAAACGTCGGACAAATAACAGGCAAAGCCACACCCCGGGCCTTGCGCATGCATCGTGACTGGCCGGTCTTCTGGCTTGCCCTCATCCTTCCCTGCCTTGCCTTCCCGTGCGGTTGCACAGTGGCGTATGGTCAGCGTCGTCAGGCTTACAGCAGCGGGGGCTGCGCCGGACTGGCGCGCAATGTAAATCACGCACGTCACCGGCTTCCCGTTTCACCCCGCGACTGAAAAGACGCAGGGCACCATTCACTATGGGGGCGGATTCTAGCACACCTGACAAACGCGTTTGTCGGTTAAGGTCTATAATTAATGCAACCAAGATGCATTAAGGATTATCCATGACCGAATCGCTTCCGACCATTGAACTGGCGCTGCTGCTGGGATTGCGCCACGGCCTGGCGCCCGACCACCTGGCCGCCATCGATGGCCTGACCATGCGCGCACGGCCCGCCGCCGCGCCGTGGATGGGCGCCTTGTTCGCCATCGGCCACGGCGCCACAGTGTTGCTGATCGTGGCGCTGGCCGACCTGGCCTCGGCATGGCTGCAACTGGGTTCAGCTTTTCTCGATGCCATGGCGCTGCTGGAATGGTTGCCCGGCTTGCTGCTGCTGACGCTGGCGATACTGAATGCGCGCAGCCTGCTGCGGCCCGCGCAGACCAGCAGCCGCAACACGCTGGGCGCGCGCCTGCTGGCGCCGCTGACCAGCGTGCGGCCGCAGACCGCGCTGGGCATCGGCATGCTGTTTGCGCTGGGGGTGGAAAGCATACTGCAGGCGCTGGCCTGGGGCTATGCATCGGCGCAGCTGGCCGGTGGCAGTTGGAGCGCATTGCAGGTGGCGGGCACGTTTGTGCTGGGGATGGCGATCACCGATGCGCTGGACGGCTACGCCACGGCGCGTATCGCCAAAGGCGTCGGCCAGCTGGCGATCCAGCAGTTCCGCCGCCGCATCGGCTGGCCGATTGTGGCGCTGTGCGCTGTCAGCGGCTTGCAGCTGCTGATATCCAAGGCCTGCGCGCGTTGTGCGCCGGCCGAAGACGGGCTGCGCCTGCTCGGCATGGCGCTGGTGGCGACTACGCTGGCCTTGTACGCCGCCACCTGGCTGCGCAGCCGGCGCAGCGCCGCTACGCCGGCTGCGTGACGCGGTCACAGCAACTTGAGCGTGCGCCACAAGGGCGTTTCGCGCACTTCGGGATGCCGCAGCTTATCGATCATCTGGCGCGGCGCCTCGTTAAGGAAGATCGCCGGACACGCGCCATGCAAGTCGGCCGAACCGGCATAGGGTTAGGCAGTTTGCGTCTGCGCGAATGGTTATGCGAATTCCGCGGCCAGGAAGTCGATGAAGGCACGCATCCGCGCCGGCAGGTTGCGCCGGCTCAGGTAGTACAGATACAGGTCGGCCGATGGCAGCGTGTAGCCAGGCATGACTTCGCGCAGGCGGCCGCTGGCCAGGTATTTGGCGGCGTCCCATTCCGAGCGCTGCACGATGCCGTGGCCGTCCAGCGCCCAGTTGAGCACGATATCGCCGTCATTGCTGGATACCGCGCCGCGCACCTTGACCAGCTCCACCGAGCGGCCCTTGTGCAGCCGCCAGGTGCCGTACACCTCGTCGTTCTGGCGATGCAGGATGCAGCGGTGGCGGTGCAGTTCCTGCGGCGTTTGCGGTTCGCCCGCTGCCTTGAGGTAGGCCGGCGAGGCGCACAGGAAACGGCGGTTCTTCATCAGCCGGCGCGCGGTCAGGCGGGTATCCGGCAATTCGCCGAAGCGGATGGCGAGATCGTAAGCTTCTTCCACCAGGTTGATCGGCCGGTCGGTGAGGTGCAACTCGACTTCCACCTCCGGATGCGCGTGCGCGAAACGCGAGACGATGGGGGCGATGCGGGTGCGACCGAAACCCGGCGTGGCATTCACCCGCAGCAGCCCTTTCGGCTCGGCGCGGCCGCTCGATACCGATGCTTCCATGTCGCGGATACGATGGAGAATATCGCTGGCCTGTGCCAGATATAGCTCGCCTTCGTTGGTCAGGCTGATGCGGCGCGTGGTGCGGTTGACCAGCCGCACGCCAAGCCGCTGCTCCATCAGGCTCAGGCGCTTGGTGACGGCCGGCGGTGTAACGCCCAGCTCGCGCGCTGTCGCACTCATGCTGCCCAGCTTGGCCAGCAGCACGAAGAAGTTCAGGTCCGGCGCCGCTTCGGTTTTCATTTTAAGTGAATAATGGTTTAAATTTCAGTGAATTATAAATCATCCATTCAAGAGTAAGCTTTACGCATGTTCAACAGGAGTCCATCATGCGCATCGTAGAAATCCGCGAGAAAACCGTTCCCATCAGCTCACCCATCCGCAACGCCTACATCGACTTCAGCAAGATGACGCTGAGCCTGGTGGCGGTGGTCACCGACGTGATCCGCGACGGCAAGCCGGTGATCGGCTACGGCTTCAATTCCAACGGCCGCTACGGCCAGGGCACGCTGATGCGCGAGCGCTTCATTCCGCGCATCCTGGAAGCCGACCCGGCCAGCCTGATCGATGACAGCGGCAACAACCTCGATCCGCACAAGATCTGGAACTGCATGTTCACCAACGAAAAGCCGGGCGGCCACGGCGAGCGTTCGGTGGCCATCGGCACCATCGATATGGCGGTGTGGGATGCGGTGGCCAAGATCGAAGGCAAGCCGCTGTTCCAGCTGCTGGCGGACCGCTATGGCAACGGCCAGGCCGACCGCAATATCTTCGTGTATGCAGCTGGCGGCTACTACTATCCGGGCCAGGATCACGGCAAGCTGAAAGACGAGATGCGCAGCTATATCGACCGTGGCTACACGGTGGTGAAGAAGAAGATCGGCGGCGCCTCGCTGGACGAAGACCTGCGCCGCATCGATTCGATCATGAGCGTGCTGCAGGACGGGCAGAAGCTGGCGGTGGACGCCAACGGCCGCTTCGACCTCGACACCGCGATCCAGTACGCCAAGGCGCTGTCGCAGTATGACCTGTTCTGGTACGAGGAACCGGGCGATCCGCTCGACTTTGAATTGCAGGCCACGCTGCGCAACTACTACGCCAATCCGATGGCCACCGGCGAAGACCTGTTCTCGATGCAGGACGCGCGCAACCTGATCCGCTACGGCGGCATGCGCGCCGACCGCGACTGGCTGCAGTTCGACTGCGCGCTGAGCTACGGCCTGGCGCTGCATACCGCACGGCGGCCACCAGATGTCGCTCAACATTGCCGCCGGCCTGGGCCTGGGCGGGAATGAATCCTACCCGGACCTGTTCCAGCCCTACGGCGGCTTCCCGGACGGCGTCAAGGTCGAGAACGGCCACATCCTGCTGCCCGAGTTGCCAGGTATCGGCTTCGAGGGCAAGGCCGACCTGTATCGCGAGATGGTCAAGCTGGCCGACTAGGCTTTATTTCGCCGGCGTCAGCGCCTGCAAGCCGGCTGACACGTACACCAGCGGCGCGTTCCAGTTGATCGCAATCTCGTTGCTGGCATACGAGCAGACGTGATCAAGATACGACTTGGCTGGCAGCGCCGATGGATACGGCTGCGGGCAGTCCTTTTTATCCTGCTGGCCGGGCTGCGGCCCGCCGGCCAGGAAGCCCGGCTGCGGCGCGGCGATGCCATCGGCTTCCGATGGCCGATGGTGCGGATGCATGGTCGACTTGCTGCCGTAGCCGGTAACGAAGGATGTGTCGACCGCGTTACGGCCGAGCACATAGTCAAGGCTGGACTGCGCCGCATCCAGATACGCGCGCTTGCCGTTCAGGCGATAGGCGTGCAACAGCACCATGGCCTGATTCAGCGCCACTGCGCTGCTGCCCCACACGTAGTCGCCAGTTTGCATGGTGATGCCGTAGGGCGATTGCTGCCAGCCGCTTGCCAGCTTCTGCGCCAGCGTATCGACCCGGCTGGCGATCAATGCCTGGTCCGCAGCTGCGGTCAGCTTTTTATGATGGCGGGCCAGCGATAACCAGGCAAGGCCGCGTACATCGCCCCACGACGATACGGTGGCGGCCTGCTCCGGCGCGTGCATGGCCTTGTAGAATTCATCGTCGCCGGTGGTGATGTAGAGCTCGGCGGCGGCCCAGGCAAATTCATCGCTGACATCCTTGTCGCCGTAGTCCCCAGTGACAACGTCTTTCGGCTGCTGGTAGTAGTCGCGCGGATGCGCTTGCGCCCAACGCCAGGCGGATTGCGCGGCAGTCAGCATGCGTGCCGACAGCGCCTTGTCGAATGGCGCGTAGACGCGACTGGCGGTGGCCATCACGGCGGCGAAGTCCAGCGCGGCTGCGGTGGATTTCTGCACCACGTAGCGCGGCTGCGTGGCCTGGTCCGGCATCACCATGCCGTCGAAGCGCAGGTTGGTCAGCTTGTGGTAGACGCCGCCGTCGGCCGGGTCCTGCATGGTCAGCATCCACTCCAGGTTCCATAAGGCTTCGTTGAGCAGGTCAGGCTTGCCGTTGCCGCTCTCCGGGATGTTGAGGTTTTGCTGGCGGAAGAACGCCGGGAAGTCTTCGTACGCGGCCAGCAGTGTGTAGGTCGAGATGCCGGAGTTGACGATGTATTTGTTGTAGTCGCCAGCGTCGTACCAGCCTTTCGGGCTGGAGATGATGGCGCCGGCAGGACGCGATGGCGAGGCGGCCGATTCGTGAATCAAGACCTGCGTGTCCGGGTGCCCTGCTGCCCTCGCGTAGACGCCCGCGTGTTTGGCGTCCAGCGCGATGCCGGCGCGGTTGAGGTAAAAGGCTTTGATCGAGGCGGCGTTCACCGCCTGGTAGGCAGACACACTGACCTCGAACGGCACTGAGTCCGGTAAGCCGTCCACACGTACCTGGTATTTTCCTGGCTTGGTCAGCGCGCCGAAGCTGGCCAACCTGACCGTGTCGCCTGAATCCGGCGAGCGCGCAGCCTGGCCCAATGCACTGGACAGCACCACCTTGCCGCTGCCCACCTCCACTACCTTGAACTCGCGCGCCGTACCGTCCGGCACCACCGCGAATTTCGCGGCGCCCGGCAGGAAGCCGAGCTGGTTGAGTTTAATGTCATCCGCTACTGCTGCGCCGTGCGCGCCGAAGCCGGGGATAGCCAGCGCCAGCGCCAGGATTGTTTGTCTCACATCTGTCTCCATATTTGAAATCGTTTTCAAATATGATCGCGCATTTCCGGTGGAAGAGCAATTTAAAGATTGCGCGCAGAGGTAAATGCCAAGCCCGACGATGACGACGGCGCCGGCTACACAACGCTAGCGCGTGCTGCGCGCACTGGTACGGCGTTGCGTGCGGCGGTGCGTGCGACTCTTGCGACGCGAGGCGGCGCGGCGCGCTGGCTTGTGCTTGGCCTCTTTCGTCTCGCCGCTTTCGGCACGCTGCTTGTTGACGATGCGCGAAGCGACTTCTTCTTCCCGGCCCTTGTAGCGGCCCTCTTTCTTGAACTTGCGTTCAATTTTCTCGTACTCGCGCTCACGCTTTGGACTGGCTCCTTTGGGCATGGTTTCCTCCTTGTTTGACGATTACGCCAGCCTACCCGCCGCACAACGGAAGATCTGTTCGACAGCCCGCTTTAATCACGCTTGAGGTAGTCGACGAACCAGCGCCCCGCCGGTCCCGGCGGATGATCTTTCATGTGGATGGCGTGCATGGAAAATCCCGGCCCCAGGCGCGCATGCATGACCATCTCGATGCGCACCAGCTTACCGCTGCGCAGATCATCCTCGACCATGTGCAGCGGCATATAGCCCCAGCCCAGGCCAGCCTTGAGGAAGGCGTGCTTGGCGCCGAGGTCGGCCAGGCGCCAGGTCTGCGTCGACATCACGCCGAAATTGCGGCCTGCCGTCAGCGTCGAGCGGTCGGTCAACACCAATTGCACATGCTTGCCAGCCTCCTGATTCGGAATCGCGCCGTCAAAGGCGGCGAGCGCATGGCTGGGCGCAACTACCGCAACAGCCGACACGCTGAGCAAAAATTCCGAAGCGCAGCCGACTGGAATCTCCGGCAGCGAGCCGATGATGGCGACCCGGCAGTTGCCCTCAATCAGCGGCTGCACCACCGCACCCAGCGCCTCCACGTACAGGCGGATCGGCGTGGCCGGAAATTGCTGCTGGAATGCCTGCACCGCCTCGGTCAGCTTGGTGATCGGGAACATCACGTCAACCGCCACCGCCAGTTCCGGCTCCAGCCCTTCAGCCAGGGTGCGCGCCCGCGCTTTGAAGGCGTTCATGCCATCGACTGCGGCGCGCGCCTGCTCCAGCAAGGCCGTGCCGGCCTCGGTCAGGCGCGGATATCGGCCGGTGCGCTCGAACAGCGCAAAGCCGACCTGCTGCTCCAGGTTGGCCAGCGTGGTGCTGACCACCGACTGCGCGCGCCGCAGCTTGCGACCGGCGGCGGAAAAACTGCCTTCATCGGCGGCGGCGATGAAAGTGCGCAACTGATCCATCGACATCGCGTCCAGCATGTATCTACTCCCTAAATAGTATGCATCTAATTATATAGGCTACTCAGATGGATCAAGCAAGCTTAAGATGCACCATCAACGAAATCAAGGAGCAATAAAATGACCCAACGAAAACTGGCTTTCCGCACTGCTGGCGGCACGCGCGGTGCGATCACCCGGCTGGTGAGCCCCGGCGATGCCGGCGAGCTGATCAAGCCCTTCGTTTTCCTCGACCGCTTCGAGATGCACCCTGGTCGCGGCGGCAAAATGGGCATGCATCCGCACTCGGGTATTGCTACCGTGACGGTGATGCTGGACGGCGCGCTGGCTTACAGCGAAACCACCGGCAGCCAGGGTGTGCTGCGCGCAGGGGGCATTGAATGGATGAGTGCTGGCGGCGGTGTGTGGCATGACGGCGGCCCGGTCGATGGCGAACGCGCCCTCGGCTTCCAGCTGTGGCTGGCCCTGCCGCCGGAAGATGAGAACGGCCCGTGCGAAAGCCGCTATCTGGACGCCACGCAGGTGCCGGTGGTTGGCCCGGCAAGGGTCATCATTGGCCGCTACGGCGATGCCGCCAGCCTGCTGCAGCCGCGTGCTTCGATCAATTATCTGCACGTCAAGCTGCAGGATGGCGAGCGCTGGACCTACACCCCGCCGGCCGGGCATACCGTGACCTGGGTAGCGCCCGCCACCGGCGCACTGCGCAGCGGCCGCACCACCATCAGCCGCGAAGTGGGGATATTCGAGGAAGGCGAGGACACCATCGAATTCGTTGCGGAAGGCGATACCGAGTTTGTGCTCGGCTCCGCCGTCAAGCATCCGCACGATCTGGTTACTGGCTATTACTCGGTGCATACCAACGCAGCCGCGCTGGAGCAAGGCGAAAACGAAATACAGCGCATCGGCAAACAGCTGCGCGATGCAAACTTAATTTAAAAGGAGAACCAGCATGAACACGTACACCATGCCCATCTTCGGTCGGCCTGCTGCAAGTTGTCGCGCTCTACGGCAACCAGGCTAAGGCTTGAGGAACAAGGCCTGCAGGTCGCCATAAGGCATGGCCTTGGCGATCAGCGGGCCAGCGTTGCCGCTGTCGATGAAGCCCTGGGCCATGCCGGCGGCAACCGACCACAGCGCTTGCGGAATACCGCTGCCGGCACTCAGGCGCGCCACGCCCAGCTGATGCAATTCCCCGGCGGACGGCAGGCCCGGCCAGTCCATGACGTTGACCGGCAAACCGGCGCCAGCCACCACCTGTTTAATCTCTTCCACTATGCAGATGCCCGGCACGAACAGGCCGTCGGCGCCGGCTTCCCGGTACAGGGCGGCGCGCTGCAGCACTGCCTTTACCCGCTCACCTTCCGGCGCCAGGTTGCGCAGATAGACGTCGGTGCGCACGTTGACGAAGATCTCGCGGCCCAGTTTCCTGATGGCGCGGATTTTATCAGCCAGCAGCGCGGGCGCATCGCCGCCATCCTCCAGGTTGATGCCGGCCACGCCAACGTCGATCAGGCGCAGTACATTGCGCGCCACCTGCTCCGGCTCGGAAGAGTAACCGTTTTCAAAATCCACCGACAGCGGCACCGTCAGCACGCGGGCGATGTTGGCTGCCACCGCGATCGCGCTATCGACCGGCAAGTGATCGTTGTCCGCATAGCCCTGCGCCCATGCCACGCCGGCGCTGGTGGTGGCGATGGCGGCGGCGCCCAGGCTTTCAAACAGGCGTGCGCTACCGGCGTCCCAGGCGTTCGGCAGGTGCAGCAGCTTGCTGCCGTCGTGCAGTTTCTTGAACTCGCTCATAAACTCTCCATTAGAAAAGGCTGGCTTGCGCCGTGGTCAGCAGGGTGAAACTGTCGTTCATCGGCAGCAGGATCGAATCGGCGATCGGCTGCAATTGCTTGGTCAGGTAGTGTTCGTAGTCGATATGCGAGCGCACCACTTCCAGCGGCTCCGGGCCGCCAGTGGTCATCACATAGCTGATCCAGCCGCCGTTCTGGTAACGCAGCGGGCGGCGTTGCGACTGGTTGTAATCGTCGGCGATGCGCGCCGCGCGCACCTGCGGCGGCACGTTGACCTTGTATTCGTCGAGCGGCTGGCGCAGCCGCTTGCGGTAGACCAGCAGCTTGTCGTAATCGCCGGCCATGGTTTTCTCGGCATACTCGCGCACGAAATCCTGATACGGCTCGTCCTTGAAAATACGCGTGAACAGGCCTTGCTGAAATTGCTGCGCCAACGGCGTCCAGTCGCTGCGCGCCACTTCCAGGCCGCGATAGATGACTTCTTCCTCGCCCCTGGCGTTGACCGCCAGGCCGGCATAGCGCTTCTTGCTGCCCATGTCGGTGCCGCGTATGGTCGGCATGAAGAACTTTTGATAGTGCGTGTCGAATTCGATTTCGAGGTGGCATTCGAGGCCGTGCTTTTCCTTCAGCATGGTGCGCCACCAGTTGTTGATGTGCTCCGCCAGGCCATGACCGATGGCCAGCGCTTCATCGTTCGGATATTCTTTTTTCAGCCAGATGAAG
>Ga0308163_10004651_pt1 | contig 10788 bp, 8 predicted proteins | sample PhyTR1_FD_201037 | JGI IMG/M metagenome (GOLD analysis project Ga0308163, IMG submission 201037) | Phyllosphere microbial communities from UC Gill Tract Community Farm, Albany, California, United States - DLSLT.R1 | ecosystem: Host-associated > Plants > Phyllosphere > Unclassified | place: USA... | reverse complement strand
CCCCTGACCAAACTGAACATGACCGGCTGGGGCTATCGCCAAATGGACCTGCCGGAAGACATCGCGCAGTTCTTCGTCTCCGAACTGCATCCAGGACGCCTCAGTCAGGCGTTCCAGCACGCGGTGAGCCGCGTGGTGAGTTCAAGCCGCGATCCATTGAGCCATGAAGACCTGAGCATACTCAAACGCCTGCAAACCACCCGTCATTGCAGCCTGGAAGAAGCGAAAAGACTGCTGCCTGGCCTGTACCGCGCCTTTGGCCGCCAGCATGGTGTGGTACAGGAAAGCGACTATCGCCAACTGCTCAGCGAGAGCGCGGAAATGGCGTGGATCTCGACTGAGGGAAACAGCTTCAACCACCTGACCGACCGGGTCGAAAATCTGCAAGCTACAGTGGAAGAACAGATGCGCCGTGAGCGCCCGATGAAGGACAGCATCGAGGTGTCGGGTTCAGGGCGAGTGATGCAGACCGCCTACAAGGCGCACACCGTGAGTCGCGATCTGCTGGATGCTGAAGGCGTACTTCGCACGCACGCGGTGCCGGGATCGTTCGTCGAGTTCATTCAGCGCAAGATCGATCCCGAGCACGGGAAGATCGACCTGAATTTCGACAGCAGCAACGCGCAGGGGATTTTCAAGATGACTGATTCGAAAAGGTCGTGATGGGCAATACTGACCCGCAGGCAAACTCCAAACTATAGGGGCCGGCTTGCTGGCGAACCCCGAACTGTAGGAGCCGGCTTGCTGGCGAACCGAGGGTATCAGCAACATCAATGTGACTGACCCTGCGCGCTCGCCAGTAAGCTGGCCCCCACAAAGGCTCCTGTTACTTCAGGGTAATGGTGCCTTTCATCATGCTGATGTGGCCCGGGAACGAGCAGAAGAAGCCGTATTTCTCAGCCGCATCCAGCTTTGACACGTCGATTGTGAGCGAGTCTTTTTCGCCAGCCCCGATGATTTTGGTGTGAGCAATCACGCGCACATCACCCTCTTTCAGGTAATCCTTGTCGATACCGGTGGCCAGACCGTCGGTAGCGATCGGCTGCATGTCAGCCTCTTTGCTGACAACCAGGTTATGGCCCATGACGTTCTTCGGCAGGCTGCCGGAGTGTGTCAGTTCAACGGTGAACGTCTTGCAGCTCTTGTCGATTTCAATGGCTTTGGTGTTGAAGGACATCTGGTCGGTAGAGTCGACGGTCACCGAGCATTCAGCGGCCAACAGGTGCCCGCTGGCCAGGGTCAGCAGGGATGCAGCAACGAGCTTGCGAATCATGTATGAGTCTCCTGAATGGGGTAGCTCTAGTTTTTTGTATACAAAGAGTGCCCTAACTCTAAACAATTTATCAACCACAGATTATGAAACATGTCTGGGTGGTCTCTATCAGGGCCATCGAGGCAATCAAGCGGCGCACGTTACAGTGCCCCGCTAAGATCAGCTTGTCACTCACTCATCAGGATGATCGTCATGCAACTCAACAGTCTTTTCCGCAGCTTGCTCGCCGCTTATGCCTGCGGCGCTAGCGGTACCTACGACAGTGCCACCCAGGATTACAGCGAATATCGCCGCGCACTCAGCAACGTCTGACGCACGCAAGCGCGTCAGATGGCTTGTTTAAGAAACGAACGAGCAGCGAAAAATACAGGGGCGATCAGTCCGACAGTGGCATGACCGTCACGCTCACTTCCGGGTCATGGTTACCGCCGCCGAGAATCACCCCGCGCAACGGCGAAACGTCGGAGAAGTCTCGCCCCCACGCCAGACTGATGTGCTCCAGCGCCGGCTGGATGTTGTTGGTGGGGTCGAAATCCACCCAGCCCAGCACCGGACAGAACACCGACACCCAGGCGTGGGATGCATCTGCGCCGATAAGACGTGGCTGGCCGGGTGGCGGCTGTGTCAGCAGATAGCCGCTGACGTAGCGCGCCGCCAATCCCCGTGAGCGCAGGCAGGCGAGCATCAGGTGGGCAAAGTCCTGACAGACGCCACGACGGCTCTCCAGCACTTCCACCAACGGCGTTGCCACTTGAGTCGCCTCGCCGTCGAAGGTGAACTCGTCAAAAATCTTTTCCATCAGTGTCTGGGCGCAGAGCAGCAGCGGCTGGCCGAGGGGGAAGCAACTCGCTGAGAACTCGACGAACGACTGCTTGAGGTGCACATATGGCGACTCGAACCGATAGCGGCAGGCTTCGAGAATGTCCGGCGACATCTTGGAGGCGGTGTATGTCAGCGCCCTGCTGGCGCCATCCCACGGCATCGACTGCTGGAAATCCAGCACAGGCCGCGCGAGCACTTCGATAAGCAGCCGTGCATTGACCTGCAACTCATCATGGGGGCGCTCGAACGCCAGCCGTGTTAGCGGATTGCCAAACACGTCCAGCTCGTCGCGACGGGTGGTCGGCTCCGGGCTGATCTCCAGATGCTGTTCCACACACCGCTGCCACGGGCTGACCCGCGGCCACAGATGCGCCAGTTGTTGCGCCAAGGAAACCGGGCTGTCGTATTTGTAATGGGTATCGTGAAGAATCTGGTAATGGGCGCTTTTCATCAGACGGACACCGTACGCTGGCTGACATCATCGACATGGGCGAAGTGGCGCAGAGACAGGCGGTCAGACACTTGGCTACTGACATCTCCAATGCTCTGCAGCAAGTCCGCCAGCCCATGCAATGCGGCCTTCACGCTGCTTTCGCCAAACAACCCCTCCTCCAGACACCCCAGATCGAATGTCGCCAGGCGCTGAGTCAACAAGGTCAGGTTGCGGTCGTGGGGCACGCCAAAATCGTCATTCAAACGCTTCACCGATCGCGCCACCAGCTTGAGCTGAAACAGCAGTGCATGAGGGTTCTGCTCATCGAGCAGGAGCAGGTCGAGCACCGGAATCAACTGGGGCAACGCCAAGTACCGCGAGCGGTAGGTAATGCTGCTGTTGCCCAGCTCAAGCAGCCAGTCCAGTGCATCCTGATCGGACACCGCATCGCTGCGCAGAAAGGCCGCCAGACTGGTACTGAGGAATTGCAGACGCTCAATGCGTCGGCCAATCATCAGAAAGCGCCAGCCTTCGTCACGGGTCATGTCGTCCAACGCAAAGCCCGACAACGCGGCGAGGGACATGACCAGCCGGTTGAGGAAGTCCAACAGCTCGCCGAAATCAGGCGTATCCGTGTCCAGATTCGCCGCCTCACGCTGGAGCTCGACCAGCGCTTGCCAGTTTTCCCGCGACAACTTTCCACGCACCTGAGACGCCGCCCACTGCAAGCGCTGCAGGTTGGAACGCAGGCTGAATGGCCAGTCATCTCCCAGCAGCGCGTCCAGCAGACGGTCATGCAGGTCGGTGCCCTCCTCCTCGTCTTCCTGTGGCACGAGGTTGAGTCGCTCGCCCAGTTCAACGGCAGCTTGCAGAGCCTGCGGATCATCACCATCGACATAACGCGCCAGCATGATGCGCAACAGCCGCGCACTGCCGTCGCACCGTTCGCAATAGCGGCCGAACCAGAACAGGTTTTCCACCACGCGCGACGGCAGATAAGGATCGCGCCGGATCAGGTCGTGAACCCCCAGCGAATGCCGATTCGTCCAGGGCTCGCTGCCCTGTGTGCGCTCGCCGAGGATCCAGGTGTCCTTGCTGGCACCACCCCGCTGCATTGACACCACATCGGCATCGGCATCGGCGGCCACGCGGGTCAGACCGCCCGGCAGCACGCGATAGCCATCCGCTGTCGCCACGGCATAGACACGCATGCCAATGGCGCGAGGCTGAAGCTGAGCCTCCTTGCCCTGCCAGACAGGCGCCTGAGACAACTGCGCCAATTCTTGAGCGACATAGGCATAGGGCCGCGCCTGCATGCGGGTAGCCAGCGCCTGACGTTCTTCCTCATTGAGGTCGCGGCCGAATACCGGCGCGAAACTCTGGGAAGGGAATGCTGGCTTGATTAGCAACTCAGGCATTTTTTCCAATGCCTGGGCCAGCACCGGAGGCTCGCCGCACCACCAGGTGGCGATTGACGGCAGAATCAGCTCCTCGCCGAACAGGTACTCGTTGATCTTGGGCAGGAAGCCCAACAGGCCCGGCGATTCGAGCACGCCGCTACCCAACGCATTGGCCACCACGACTCGCCCCTGCCGCACGGCTTCCAGCAAGCCCGGAACGCCGAGTGCGGAGTCGGTGCGCAGCTCCAGCGGGTCGCAGAAGTCATCATCCAGACGGCGCATGATCGCGTGAACGCGACGCAGCCCGCTGAGGGTTTTCAGGTAAACGGTGGCATCGCGCACCGTGAGGTCGCTGCCTTCCACCAACGGATAGCCAAGCTGACCCGCGAGATAAAGGTGTTCGAAATAACTTTCGTTGAAACGCCCCGGCGTCAACAGCACCACCAGCGGCACCTCATTGCCGCTCGGTGCCTGGCGCGTCAGGGTTTCTTGCAGCGAACGGAAGAAGCCTGACAGATGCTGCACCTCCAAGTCGCGATACAACTCGGGAAACGCTCGGGAAACGATCAGACGGTTTTCCAGCGCATAACCGGCACCCGAGGGCGCCTGGGTACGATCCGCCGTCACCCACCAGCGACCATCGGGCGTGCGTGCCAGATCCACCGCGTAAACGTGCAGAAAGGTGTTCTCTGGCGGCGTGACGCCCTGGCACGGCCAGAGAAAGTTGTTGTGTCCAAACACCAGTTCTGCCGGTAACAACCCTTCGGCAATCAACCGCTGAGGGCCATAAAGATCCGCCAGCACCGCATTGAGCAAACCAGCGCGTTGGGCGATACCCGCCGCGACCTGCTGCCATTCTTCGACCGGAATGAGGTGCGGCAGCAAATCCAGCTCCCACGGACGGTCTGCACCCTTGGGGTCGGCATACACGTTGTAGGTCACGCCGTTTTCCTGAATCTGCCGAGCCAGCAGCGCCTGACGCTGAATCAACTGAGCGGGGGTGCTGCGTTGCAGGTGCTCATAGAAGCGCAGCCAGTGGGGCCGGACGGCGCCGCTGGTATCGAGCATCTCGTGATAGCTACCCGCAGAGAGCGGATATTGGTCAAGCAGGTCGGGCATGGAAGGCTCGGCAGACAACTAAAGGGTTCAGATTAGTGCAGACAAAGTGACACGTAGAGGCTCGCTTCCCTGTGGCCGCTCTCTGAGCCAATCAGCCTGACCTCATGCAAGTCAGGCTGACCGTCCGGGCCGTTTTATCGATGCAGACGCAAATCCAGCGTCATGGGCATTTCATCGTTGATGGACAGTGCAGGGACCGTCAATTTGCCCGGGGAATGGCCGACGCGGAAGAACCGCGCCAGACGCCTGCTCTCGGCTTCGTTGGCGTTCACCGGCAGGGTTTCGTAGTTACGACCACCAGGATGCGCGACATGATACTCGCAGCCGCCTAGCGAGCGCTGCATCCAGGTGTCGAGGATGTCAAAAACCAACGGTGCATGAACCGGAATCGTCGGCTGCAGCGCATTGAAAGGCTGCCATGCCCGATAGCGCACGCCCGCAACGAACTCGCCGATGCGCCCCGTGGGTTGCAGCGGAACAGGCACCCCGTTGCAGGTCAGGATGTAGCGCTGCGGGGGCAGCCCTGTGACCTTCACTTGCAGGCGCTCCAGCGACGAGTCCACGTAACGGACCGCGCCACCCGCTGCACCCTCCTCGCCCAGGACATGCCAGGGCTCCAACGCCTGGCGCAGTTCCATCTCGATCCCACTGACTGCGTAATCGCCGACTTTGGGAAAGCGGAATTCCAGGTGCGCCGCGAACCACTCGGCGCGCACCGGGTATCCGGCAGCGTTGAGTTCGACGATGACGTCGGCGAAATCCTGCTCAATGAAATGCGGCAGCATGAACCGGTCGTGCAACTCGTTGCCCCAACGCGCCAGCTTGGGCGGCGCATAAGGCTCACGCCAAAAGCGCGCCACCAGCGACCGTAACAACAATTGCTGCGCCAGGCTCATGCGTGCATGCGGCGGCATCTCAAACGCGCGCAGCTCCAGAAGCCCAAGACGCCCTGTCGCACCATCGGGCGAATACAGCTTGTCGATGCAGAACTCGGCCCGGTGCGTATTGCCCGTAACGTCGATCAGCAAATTGCGCAACAACCGGTCGACCAGCCACGGCGGGCACTCTTCACCCGGCTCAGGCATTTGCGAGAAAGCGATCTCCAATTCATACAGCGAGTCGTTGCGCGCCTCATCGACACGCGGCGCCTGTGACGTCGGGCCGACGAACAGGCCGGAAAACAGGTACGACAGCGAAGGGTGGTTGTGCCAATAACTGAGCAGGCTGCGCAGCAGATCCGGCCTGCGCAGGAAAGGCGAATCCCCAGGTGTCGCGCCACCCAACACAAAGTGGTTACCGCCACCGGTGCCGGTGTGGCGCCCATCGATCATGAATTTTTCAGTGGTCAGTCGAGTCAGGCGAGCCTGCTCATAGAGGAACTCGGTGCGTTCGACCAACTCGTCCCATGTGGAGGAAGGCTGTACGTTGACCTCGATCACTCCTGGATCCGGTGTGATACGGAAGTTGGCCAGACGCGGATCGCTCGGCGGCTCGTAGCCCTCCAGCAACACCGGGCAGCGCAGTTCTTCTGCTGTCGCCTCGATAGCCGCGACCAGCTCCAGATAGGCCTCCAGCGACTGAAGCGGCGGCATGAACAGGTACAAACGGCCACCGCGTGCTTCGGCACTGAGGGCCGTGCGTGTCAGCCAGTCAGCGGATTCGTCGATGGCCGGTACATGCTCGGCATGCACATCATCCTGTTCGACCAGGCCTTTGATATTCGACTCAATCTCATCAAGCCCCGACAACGCCGGGAAATCCTGATTAGGGTCGTTGGGGTGGACATACGGGTACTCCGCCGCCTTGACCCAAGGCTGCGACGCCAGTGGCAACCGATAGCCCAGCGCCGAATCACCCGGCACCAGACGGCAATGCTCGTCGCGCAAGTACCAACGTCCACTCTGCCATTGATCGTCAGCAGCGTTACGGGCCAGTGGCAGCACGTGACCAATGACTTTATCCAGCCCTTGTGAAAAGACTTTGCTCAGCCGCGCACGCTCCATCTCGTCACCCAAGCGAGAATCCTGGGCACTGACGTTTTGCGGCAGCGCATTTTCGCGCCACAGGTAATAAAAGTTGTCCTCATACGCCGCAAACACGTAGCGCGCGGGTAGTTTCAAGCGTTCAGCGACACTGCGCAGGAAACGCCCAGCCGTCTCACTGTCTGTGCCGTAGTCTTCGGTTTCATCGGCGATCAAGGCGTTGTTGCGCCACACCGGCTCACCATCACGGCGCCAGAAAGCGTTCAATGACCAACGCGGTAATTGCTCGCCGGGGTACCACTTGCCCTGACCGAAATGCACAATCCCTTGCGGCGCGTAATGCGTGCGCATGCGCTGAAACAGCTCGGCGGACAACACGCGCTTCTTGGGGCCCAATGCAGCCGTGTTCCATTCGCTGCCGTCTCGATCATCAATGGACACGAAGGTCGGTTCGCCGCCCATAGTCAGGCGCACATCATCGGCAATCAGGTCAGCGTCAATCTGCCGCCCGAGGGCCTGAATCTCAAGCCACTGCGCCTCGGTGTAAGGCTTGGTGACGCGTGGCGCCTCCCAGATGCGTTCCACGGACATCTCATGACTGAATTCGGTTTCGCAGGGCTCGACCAACCCGCTGATCGGCGCCGCCGACGACGGATCGGGGCTGCACGCCAGCGGAATGTGCCCCTCCCCGGCAAACAGGCCAGACGTTGCATCCAGCCCCACCCAACCAGCACCGGGCAGGTACACCTCACACCAGGCGTGGAGGTCCGTGAAATCGACATCCGTGCCCGATGGCCCGTCCAGCGCCTCGACATCCGCCTTGAGTTGAATCAGATAACCCGATACGAACCGCGCCGCCAGCCCCAGATGACGCAGCAGTTGCACCAGCAACCAGGCCGAATCGCGGCATGAGCCCGAGGCATTGTCCAGCGTGAATTCGGGCGTCTGGATGCCCGGCTCCATGCGAATCAGATAATTAATGTCGTTGGCAAGCCGCTGGTTGAGGTTCACCAGGAAATCGATGGCAGGCACCGGCGTGCGGTCGATGCTGTCCAGATAGGCCTGGAATTTAGGCGTCAACGACAGCTTTTCCAGATAAGGCTGCAGCTCGTGATGCTCTTCCCTGGCATAAGTGAACGGAATCTTCTCGGCATAGGGCTCAAGAAAAAAGTCGAACGGGTTGAACACCGCCATCTCGGCGACCAGATCAACCTCGATGCGCAGCTCGTCGGTCTTCTCCGGGAATACCAGGCGCGCCAGATAATTACCCTGCGGATCCTGCTGCCAATTGATGAAATGGTTCTCGGGCAACACTTTCAGCGAATAGGACAAGACACGCGTACGGCTGTGAGCCGCAGGGCGCAAGCGCACAATCTGCGGCCCCAGCTCGACGGCTCGTTCGTAGCGGTAATGCGTGACATGGTGCAAGGCAATGTGAATCGACACGGCGTGCCTCCTGCGAGCCTGGACGGTAGCGGAACCGCGCAAGACTTATGCCATTCAGGCGAGTCAGGCGCCTTCGGCGTTGAGGGTGCTCGCTCAGCTAAGCACAGCACCAAAATTGCGCCAGCTTAGGTAGAGGGTGCAAGGGTCGCACGGAAATGGGGCGGGGTGGGTTATTTACGCGCCCACACGCGAGCTATCAGGCGCTTCAGATCGCAGGCTTGGCTCTTTTCTGTGGAAAGATTTTCGTTTTTGATCGCCTGCCTGATCAACTCTCGCTCCTGGCGCATCTCCACCAGCAAGGCTCGCATGTCCCGATGACGCTTTGTGTTTAGGAGGTACAGTCCCAAAAGAGGAAAAATCACTCCTGCACAATAGGTCAAATTATCGGGTCTGTATTTTACAGTTGCCAAACTGAACACCATGCAAGCACAAAGAATTACCACAGTGCCCCACAGCCAGGAGGGTCGTCCCCGGAGAACCATAAAATTGAAGTGTGTCAAAAGAATTGAAAACACCCAACCGCACCACGTCATGTATCGAGAACCGACGTCTACCGGAATATCTCGGAAGAAAGTAACGAGGCCCAACCCTGCGGAAACCGACAATGAAGCGATCGCAGAAAATATGACACCCATAAATACAGGAAAATACCGGCGCCTGAATTCGGACATAGCAATAACAGTCATAACACATCAACCTTCCTGGTAAAAACCAATGGCAATTGTTTTCAAATTACCAGAGTAGGTGCTGCTAGCAACAGCAAGACCCGCGCCTACAGCATCAGCAATCTGGACGATGGTTGCTCGCCTGAACTGCACTGTTGTATAGGGCTTTGGAAGCTTGCCGGCTGCCTGCCCAAGCTGTATGAGCTTGGGCGTCAGTCTCGGATCTCTTATGGTGAGGAGCTCTGACGTCAACTGAGCCCGCTCTTTCGGCGTGAGACCTTTCAAAACATCGACTGTTGACTTTCCGGTAGATACCCTAACAGCATTAACATATTTGACCGTCGCAAGCCACGTTGAAGCACCTCCCAAAAGCGTTAGTGCATCAAGCGTGGATTCAGCTTTTTGATACCAGTAACCGGCAGCCATCTCATCTTTATAAACTGTATCATTGCGTTCCAATACTATCCGCAGTCCCGCAGTCCCGCATTGAAGCACTGGGCAGCTCCCGCCCCAGCGGCCACCCACGCAATACCCGCGACTATTGAACTCGCGCCTGCGGTGAAAGGGACTGCGAAAGTTCCGCTCAGCACAACACCCCAAGCGATAAACGCTCCCACACAAGAGAATGCTGCGTTCGTGACTTCCATCACCATCTGCGACTCTCGTGGATTCGTCTCCAGTGCCCTTACAAACTCCTGCGCCCCCATGTACCTGGGGGCCTCGCGCAGGATCACCCGCTTCACCGCCACGCTGCAGATCGGCTGAAACTCCCTGAGTGTCACGACATTGAAATCGCTGTCGATAAAAACGACTCCCGCTCCGACAATCGCTGGATCAGCATCTATAACGCGGAATAATTTCCGAACGTCGATACTGTTTTCAATGCGATCTCTCGCTTGGCTTCGTGCGACTGAAAAACCATCCCGGAGTGAAAGGCCACTCATCCTTATTTCCTGTTTCGTACCTGAAAGCGGACGAGAATAGGCAGTCATCACTCGCTACGATGTAGGAAATTTTTCTTTGTGCTGTATGAACGGTCTTATTCGAGCCCGACCCTATTGCGATCAACCCCCGTAGTGAGAAAAGGTGCCCGTCGACAATTCGTCGACCACTGTTTTTCAGGGAGCGCTGATGGCTATCGATATGTTTTTGAAACTAGGGGATATCAAAGGTGAGTCAAAAGACAGTGCTCACAAGGAAGAAATCGATATTCAAACCTTTCAGTGGGGAATGATGCAGTCCGGTTCGATGCACCAGGGCGGTGGCGGCGGTGCGGGCAAGGTCAGTATCAACAATCTGAGCCTCGCGAAATCGATGGACAAGGCATCCCCCAACCTGATGATGGCGTGTTCAACCGGCAAGCATTATCCGGAAGCAACGCTCACCGTCCGCAAGGCCGGCGGTAGCAGCCCGGTGGAATACATGATCATTACCCTGAAGGAAGTGATGGTCGCCTCTTACGAGTCTGACGCGGGCACCAGCGACGAAATTATCAAGGAGCGCATTGCGCTCAACTTCGGCAAGGTCGAAGTCAGTTACCAACCGCAAAAAGCCGATGGCAGCAAGGACGGTGGGGCGGTCAAGTACGGTTGGAACATCCGCGAAAACATAAAGATGTAGAACGCAAAACGCCAGCTCGAAAGCTGGC
>Ga0308163_10004648_pt1 | contig 10792 bp, 10 predicted proteins | sample PhyTR1_FD_201037 | JGI IMG/M metagenome (GOLD analysis project Ga0308163, IMG submission 201037) | Phyllosphere microbial communities from UC Gill Tract Community Farm, Albany, California, United States - DLSLT.R1 | ecosystem: Host-associated > Plants > Phyllosphere > Unclassified | place: USA... | reverse complement strand
ACGTCGGAGCCGAACCGCGTGGTTACCAACGGCATGAGCCAGTACTCGCGTAACGAGCGTAACGCCAACTCCGGGATCGTCGTCGGCATCACCCCGGAAGTCGATTACCCGGGCGGCCCGCTGGCCGGCATCGAGTTGCAGGAACGCCTGGAATCCCACGCGTTCATCCTCGGCGGCAGCGATTACAAGGCGCCGGCGCAACTGGTCGGCGACTTCATCAACGGCACCCCGTCGACCGAATTGGGCGAAGTCGAGCCGTCGTACAAACCGGGCGTGGCCCTGGGCGACCTGGCCCTGGCACTGCCGGACTTCGCCATCGAAGCGATCCGCGAAGCGCTACCCGCGTTCGAGAAGCAGATTCGCGGTTACTCGCTGCACGATGCGGTGTTGACCGGGATCGAAACTCGTACCTCATCGCCGCTGCGCATCACGCGTAATGAGTCGCTGCAGAGCATGAACGTCAAGGGTCTGTTCCCGGCCGGAGAAGGCGCGGGTTATGCGGGCGGGATTCTCTCGGCGGGTGTGGACGGGATTCGCATTGCCGAGGCCGTGGCGCGCGACATCCTCGGTCTTACTGACTGATACATAACCCTTGTAGGAGTGAGCCTGCTCGCGATAGCGGTGTGTCAGACACCATAAATGTTGACTGACACACCGCTATCGCGAGCAGGCTCACTCCTACATTTGATTGGGGTGTGTCAGATATTGGCGCGCAACACTGAAGTCGGCAGCGGCTCACCGCGCTCGGCACTCGCCGCTACCGCCGCGATCAATCCCTCCAATTCATACCCCTGCGCCTTCAGCCAGTCCTGATCGTAATAGGTGTCGGCATAACGCTCGCCGCCATCGCACAGGATCGCCACGATCGACCCCGACTCCCCCGCCGCTTTCATCTGCTGCGCCGCCATCAGCGCGCCGATCAGGTTGGTGCCGCTCGACCCACCGACATGCCGCCCCAGGCGCTGCGCCAGATAATGCATGGCCGCCAGCGACAAGGCGTCCGGCACCTTGACCATCGCATCGATCACCTTGGGCAGGAACGACGCTTCCACCCGTGGCCGGCCAATGCCTTCGATCCGCGAACCGCAGTCCAGACGCAGACTGGCGTCACCGGTCTGGTAGAAATCAAAGAACACCGAACGTTCGGCATCGGCGCACAACACCCGGGTGCAATGCTGGCGATAGCGCACGTAGCGGCCAAGCGTCGCGGTGGTGCCGCCCGTGCCCGGGCTGGAAATCAGCCAGCTCGGCTCCGGGTGCTTCTCGAAACGCATCTGCTGGAAGATCGACTCGGCAATGTTGTTGTTCGCCCGCCAGTCGGTGGCCCGCTCGGCGTAGGTGAACTGATCGATGAAATGGCCGCCATGCTCGCGGGCCAGACGCTCGGATTCGGCGTAAATCTGCGTCGGATCCTTTACCAGATGGCTCTGGCCACCGTAGAAAGCGATCTGTGCGATTTTCTCTTTGGAGGTGGTCGCAGGCATCACCGCAATGAACGGCAGGCCAAGCATGCGCGCGAAATACGCCTCGGAAATCGCCGTCGAACCGCTGGAGGCCTCGATCACCGGCGCACCGGGCTTGAGCCAGCCGTTACACAACGCGTACAAGAACAGCGACCGGGCCAGGCGATGCTTGAGACTGCCGGTGGGATGACTGGATTCGTCCTTGAAGTACAACTCGATGCCCGCAAAACCTGGCAGCGGCAAGGGGATCAGGTGGGTGTCGGCGCTGCGCTGGAAGTCCGCTTCGATGATGCGGATGGCTTCGCGGGCCCACTGTCGGTTGTCACTCATGGTCATGCTCTCGTCGAATCGGGCAGGAATCGCCTCGTCACAGGCTCAGTCACCCAGCATAGGAAAAAACCTACAAGGCTCACAGATACAGCTGAGGCTCAATATATCCGCCAACTGCTAGGCTCTGTGCAAGTGTCACCCGGTACGGGTTTTGTGTCCGGGTGTAAGACCTTTGGGAATGTTGATGGAGAGCGACCTTGCCGCTGCGTAGAACCTTCACCCGTTTCTTTCAGCTGGAAGCGGCCAGCGGCCTGCTATTGATCGCCGCCGCGATCCTCGCCCTGATCATCAACAACTCACCGCTGTCGTGGCTGTACACCGGCCTGCTCGACACCCCGGTGGTGGCACAGATCGGCGCGCTGAAGATCGCCAAGCCGCTGCTGTTGTGGATCAACGACGGGCTGATGGCGCTGTTCTTCCTGCTGATCGGCCTGGAGGTGAAGCGCGAAGTGCTCGATGGGCAGCTGTCGAAACCGTCGCAGATCGTCTTGCCGGGCGCGGCGGCGATTGGCGGCATGGTCGTGCCGGCATTGCTTTACTGGTGGCTAAATCGGGACAACCCGCCAGCCCTCGACGGCTGGGCGATTCCCACCGCCACTGACATCGCCTTCGCTCTCGGTGTACTCGCGCTGCTGGGCAACCGGGTGCCGGTGTCGCTGAAGCTGTTCCTGATGACCCTGGCGATCATCGACGACCTCGGCGCCATCGTGATCATTGCAATCTTCTATTCCGGCGAACTCTCGACCCTGTCGCTGGGGCTGGCGGCGGCGTGCATCGCGGCACTCGTGGCGATGAACCGGCTCGGCGTGGTCAAGCTCGGGCCGTACATGATCATCGGTTTGATCCTGTGGGTGTGCGTGCTCAAGAGCGGTGTCCACGCGACGCTGGCCGGTGTCACGCTGGCGTTCTGCATTCCGCTGCGCACCAAAAATGCCGAGCCGTCGCCGCTGCTGGCCCTCGAACACGCGCTGCACCCATGGGTGGCGTACGGCATTCTGCCGCTGTTCGCGTTCGCCAACGCCGGGCTGTCACTGAGCGGCGTGACTGTCGAAAGCTTCACCCATCACGTGCCGATGGGCATCGCCATCGGCCTGCTGCTGGGCAAGACCATCGGCGTGTTCGGCCTGACCTGGCTGGCGGTGAAAATCGGCATCGCCGCCCTGCCCCAGGACGCCAATTGGGGTCAGGTGTTGGGCGTGGCGATCCTCTGCGGCATCGGCTTCACCATGAGCCTGTTCGTCGGCTCGCTGGCCTTTGAACCGGGCGTGAACGACTACGCCGGGATGGACCGCATGGGTATCCTGACCGGTTCAATTCTGGCGGCGTTGCTCGGTTATGCGGTGACGGCGGCGGCAAGTCGCCGGAGCACGGATCTACCTGCATAGAACACCTGTGATTGGGTTTGTTGTGGCGAGGGAGCTTGCTCCCGCCGGGCTGTGCAGCAGACCCCGCTTTTGGGGGTGCTTCGCTCCCCAGCGGGAGCAAGCTCCCTCGCCACAGGTTCTGCCCTGCCTGACCAATAGCGAACAATCCACACTTCATTAGAGACGCGTCCTACAGCCACCCTTTGCCTGCTTCGTTAACGTCGTGCAGCCCTTTCGAAGGGCTGTCGATGGATGAACGAAAGGACGCTCAGTGGCTTGCAACAAGGACATTCCCCGGGTCCCCAACCCACCGGCGGGCGACGGTCATCACGTCACCTACCGCTACATGACGGCCACTGAACTGGCCGAACGCGAATCCCGACAAAACGCTTACGACGCCATGTTGGCGCGGCAGGAGGCCTTCGAGCGCAGTCGCGAAGTAGCTGCGATAAAACCTGAGCCCATGCGCGCCGGATGCGTGTTTGCCAAATCCTGCAAATTGCCGGACGCGATCATCGATTACTCCAACCCTTCGGGGATGGTACCGACCGATAGTTTGAAAGACTACGGCGACCTGATTCTGCTCGGTGCTCGCGAGGCTGATGAGACCGGTGGATTTCATCTCAAGAAAATCGGTGCAACTGCCATCCCGGCAGGGTTTGGCAGTTTTGCGTTGGCAGGTTCGGCTTTTGAAGCGCTGCCCGCGATTGTATCCAGCGCGGTTATTACGCCATTGGTGGGTCTGGTGGCGCTGTTCATGCCATCGAGCCTTGGCGACAGTGCGCTGTATACCGATGAGCAATTGCGCGGACTTGAACAGGCGCGAACGCGTGTTCGGCTGAGGGTCGAACAGCAGGCCGACGGTACTCTGAAGGGCTATGGCTTCTACACCGGTAAAAACCGCGATTGGGAAATGGTCGATGTCGTGCAGTTCAAGTTGCGTGGCAGCCAGTTCATTGCTGACTTGGGCGAAGGTGTAGAACTGCTCTGGACGCCTGCTGTGGATGGCTCGGACATCCTCGGTATTCCGGCGCTGGAGGCTGCACCACAGGCACCGCACATCTGGGTTTATCCGCCAACGAAAGCGGCGGACGGAATTCTGGTGAATCCGGTTTATCCGCCAGAGTACCGGGATTTCATTCTGGTGTTTCCGGTGAGCTCGGGTGTCAAACCGCTCTACATCGTAATCAACGAGGCGCGCAAAGGTTTAGCGACCGCGGGACATAGCTATCATCAACCTCCGAAAACAGAAGAAATCACCGCGTTCCCCGGTCTGAAGACCGCCAAAAAAATGAATCCGGTACAAGGTGGTGGAGGACTTCGAAAAAGATGGACAGATGCCAAGGGCAAGAGAATTTACGAATGGGACTCAATGCACGGTGAACTGGAAGAATATCGTGCAAGTGATGGAGCCCATTTGGGAGCGTTTGACCCTGCGACAGGGGAACGACGAGAAGATCCCAAGCCTGAAAGAAGCATCCGAAAAAAATACTTGTGAGGTAATGATGGGACTGAAAATAGTTTTGGAGTGGTACGACAAGAGAACCGCCATTGGCCAAGCCGAGGAATTGTCCAAGGATTTAGGCGACGATGAGTCCGTACTAAATGCATTGGGGATCCCAGTGGAAAACAATATCAACAATGGAGGATTCAATGTCCTAGGACACTGGGTCGACATTATTCAGCCTTTTTTTCAGCACCCTATCGCGATGGACATATACGACTATCAAATTGCTTTTGAGTACAGCGACAACTGGTAGCACTGCACATGATCTACATCATTGAGGCCTTCGACAAAACGACTGACCTTCTCGTATTCGAGGAAAAGCTTCCGTGCGGACATGATGAAAAAATAAAACTCATCATGGGTTGGACGGAAGAACAATGGGGCTGGGAAGGCTACGATCTTGAAGTGCATCAGCTTGAGGCGTTGGAAAAATTACTCGCCAAAAAAGTTCATGACCCTCAGTGCTTTTTTTCAGCTGACGTGTAACGTGAGCACCCGGTAAATATATAAAAACCCCGACCAGTCACCTGATCGGGGTTTTGTTTTACCGCTCGTTGCCGCTTAGTGCGAAACGCGGCTGGTCCCACCAACAGTGGAAATCCGCACACGCTCGCCAACACGGAACACTTCATTCTCCTGAACCTGTTGCACGTAGGCGCGCATGCTGCCGTCGTCTTCGCGCACGGTGATTTCCACGCCCTGGGTGCGGGTCAGGCCTTCTTCGGTGGCCGAACCGATCAGACCACCGGCCACGGCGCCGATGACCGCCGCCACGATGCTGCCTTTGCCGCCACCGATGGCGCTGCCGCCGACACCGCCGACCACTGCGCCTGCAGCGCCGCCGATCGGGGTCTTGGTGCCTTCGATTTTCACCGGACGCAGGGATTCGATGGTGCCCATGCGAATCGTCTGCACACGACGCGCTTCGTCACGGGAGTAGGAGTCACCGGTCAGGCTCGACTGGCAGCCGGTCAGCAACATCGCCATCGTGGAAAAAGAAGCAACCAGCAGAACAGACTTACGCATAGCATCAACTCCAAAAGAACAGGTGTTCATTAAACCCCGCTGCTTGACGCCTGTCACGACGCAGCCCGGATAAACTTGATTTTATTCAGGCCCGGTACAGGCACCTGCAGACCCACCCAACAGTAGCGCCAAATCGCCCAATCCGCCCTGCCAACCCAAGGATTTTCATGGATTACCTGATCATTTTCGTCACCACCGTCGCCGGTCTGTACTTCCATGGGTGGCTGTACGTGCGGATCAAACGCTGGATGGATCGTGATCTGGCCCTGTCGCTGGCGGGCAAGGATGAAGACAAACGCGCCCTCATGCTGGAACGACTGGCCGATGCCCGCGTGCAGAAGATCAAGCGTCGGGACCTGCCGAAGTGGCTTGAGGCCGCTGCGGCAAGCTATCCCACTCGGTAGACTGCTTAAGGCGCCAGACGTTCAAGAATCCAGTCGGCACCCTGCTGACGGTAGTTCAGGCGATCGTGCAGACGACTTGGACGGCCCTGCCAGAACTCGATGCGCTCAGGCAGCAGGCGATAACCGCCCCAGTGTTCCGGACAGTGCGGTTGCGTATCGCTGAAACGCTGCTCGGTGGCCTTGAGCAGCTCTTCCAGTTCGCCGCGCCCGTTGATCACCCGGCTCTGCGGTGAAGCCCAGGCCCCGAGCCGACTGCCCAGCGGACGCACCTGATAATAAGCATCGGACTCAGCAGGCGTGACTTTCACCACACGCCCTTCGATGCGCACCTGGCGCTCCAGGGTCGGCCAGAAGAACGTCATGGCAGCCAACGGGTTGGCCGCCAGATGCTGCCCCTTGGCGCTGTCGTAATTGGTGAAAAAAGTGAAGCCCTGCTCGTCCAGGCCCTTGAGCAGCAGAATGCGGCAGTGCGGGCGACCGTCCGCATCGACCGTGGCCAGGGTCATGGCGTTGGCCTCCACCGGCGCCTGTTCGGTTTTCACCGCATCGGCGAACCACTGGTGGAACAACGCAAAGGGTTCAGCCGGGGCTTGCGCCTCGGTCAGACCATCCCGGGTGTAATCACGACGCATATCTGCCAGAGCCTGGGTCATGGCGCATTCCTTTTCGTTAGCGGATCACTGCTTGGAAGTATCGCTGGCGGCAACTTTCTTGTCAGTCGTCGCAGCTTTGGCCGGAGCGGTTTTCTTGGCTGGGGTTTTCGCCGGAGCCTTGGTTGCCGCCTTCTTCGCTGGTGCCTTGGCAGCGGCTTTCTTCGCCGGAGCCTTTTTGGTTGCAGGTACGGCGGCCTTCGAAGCGGCCGGCGCCGGGGTTACCGGTTTGGCTGCAGGCTTGACGTCCTGTGCGGCAAGCATCGTGGTCGGTGCGGGCGCCGGCATGTTGTATTTGCTCAGCAGGGCCACCATGGTGTTCTGCGGGGTCACCAGCAGTTCGACGCGACGGTTCAGGGCACGGCCTTCGGCGCTGTCGTTGGCCGCACGCGGGGCATCGCCACCCATGCCGCGCAGCATCAGACGATCACGCTGCAAGCCGCTCAGGCGGAAAATTGCCGCCACGGACTGAGCGCGTTCCTGGCTAAGCTTGACGTTGGCCGGCGCGGCGCCAGTGTTGTCGCTGTGACCGAGCACCAGGACAGCGGTTTTCGGGTCAGCTTCGAGGATTTTCGCGACATTGGTGAACGGGCTTAGGGTCACCGGCAACAGCATCGCTGGACGTTTCGGGTTGAACGAGCCTTCAACCGGCGCAATCACCACCAGAACGTTGTCGCGGCGCTCGAGTTGCAGATTGCTGTCCTTGATCGCTGCACGCAGGCGTGGCTCGTAGTCATCCAGCCAGGCCTGAGTGACTTTCGGATCAGGCATCGGCACCACTTTGGCCGTGGACTGATCCTTGCCGCCGAACGGCCACCACCACTTTGTGCCGGTGTCAGCATCGGCCTTGGCCACTACCGCCGGTTTTGCTTCTGGTTTGACTTCGGGTTTCACCTCGGCCTTGGCCGCCGCGTCATCGGAGCTGCCGAACGGCCAGTACCAGTGGCTGCTGCTTTCAGTCTTGGCCACTGGAGCGGTCGCGGCAGGTTTGAGCGGCGCCGGGGCTGCGACAGAAGCCGGGGCTGGGGCCGGCTCTTTGGCCGCCACTTTGTCGGAAGATCCGAACGGCCACCAGCTACCGCCGTCCGCATCGTTTTTAGGAGTCTGTGCGCAACCGGTCATTGCAACGCACAGGGCCAGGGCGAGAGTTTTTTTGGATGACATTGAAAATCCACAAAGTGAAGTAATGAAAGATCAGAGCTCTTTTGCCCGGATAAACAGACGCTTTGAATCAAAAAACCGGATCTGGTTCCAACCCTAGAACCTCATGTAACGCTTTACAGACAAGTGGCAAGTACCCGCGCCAGTTGCTGCGCGCGCGGATCCATCAAGACGTACGGCCCAAGGGTATTTGTCACAAAACCGAATGCGACATCGTGCTCGGGATCAGCAAAACCCACCGAACCGCCCGCCCCCGGATGACCAAACGCCCGCGGGCCGAGGCCATAGGTGGCGTTCGCCATGTCCGGCTGATCGAGCATGCAGCCCAGGCCGAAACGGGTGCGGGTCAGCAGGGTCTTGTCTTCGCCGTAACTGTGTTCGCGGGTCAGTTCTTCGAGCATTTCGCTTTCGAGCAGGCTGCCATCGAGCAGGCCAGCGTAGAAACCGGCCAGGCTGCGCGCGTTGCCATGACCATTGGCGGCCGGCTGCTGCATGCGCCGCCATTCCGGTTTGTTGGTGCTGGTCAGCACCGACGGCGGATTGGTGAAGGCACGGGTGGTCATGGCGGTCGGTTCGCGCATGGTCACCTGCAGCAGACGCTGGGCCGCGGCATCGCCGACGTTGCCCTTGCCGCGAGCAATATGTGCCACGCGGTGGAATTCTTCGTCCGCCAGACCGACGTGGAAATCCAGCCCCAGCGGTCTGGCGACGCGGGCGACGATGGACTCGCCCGGCCCACGACCGTCAGCACGGCGCAGCAACTCGCCGACCAGCCAGCCATAAGTGATGGCGGCATAGCCGTGACCGGTGCCCGGCGTCCACCACGGCGCTTCGGCTGCGAGGGCGTCGACCATGGTTTGCCATTCGTAGAGGGCAGCGGGTGCGAGCAACTCGCGCAGCGCTGGCAGACCGGCCTGATGGCAGAGCAATTGGCGCAGCGTGACGGTTTCTTTGCCAGCGGCGGCAAATTCCGGCCAGTAGCGGGCAACCGGCGCATCCAGTTGCAGTTTGCCTTCGGCCACCAGTTGCAGCGCGGTGACCGCAGTGAACGTCTTGGTGCAGGAAAACAGGTTGGCGATGGTGTCGCTGTGCCAGGCCTCGGCGCCGTCCTTATCGGCGGTACCGGACCAGAGGTCGAGGACGGTTTCGCCGCCGACCTTGATGCACAGGGCTGCGCCGCGCTCCTGGGGATCGTCGAACAGTGCCGCGAATGCCTCGCGCACCGCTTCGAATTGAAGCTCGTAATGACCCTGAATCTGCACCCGCAACTCCCCCGCGAAAACGCTCTACAAAGTGGCCCGCATTGTTCCAGCCCTTGAGGGATTTGGGAACAGCTGCGGGCCGGGTGGTCATTTCAAAGCAAAATCAAAAGATCGCAGCCTGCGGCAGCTCCTACAAAATTCCATTCCCTGTAGGAGCTGCCGAAGGCTGCGATCTTTAAGGCATCAAACCTCAATGACCATTGCCCGAATGCCCACCCGCATGCTCGGCCCCCGGGCCTTTTCCAGCTTCAGCCTTGCGCCCGCCTTCGGCTTCATGACCGGCGACCGCAGCGGCCTTCTCAGCCTCTTTGCCCAATTGATCGATCGCCTGCAGATTGCTCTTGCGCACCGCTTCGACGAAACCCTGATACGGCAAATCGGTAATCCCCACCAGACCAAAGTGCCCGTTCTCGCCATCAAGCAGACGCCCGGTTACCGGTTGGTCCAGATACTGGAACCAGTGCACGCCAACAATCGACGGTTCGCTTAACGCCTGTTTGAGGAAGTTGGCATACGCCGGGCCGCGATCTTCTTCCTTCGCCAGTTGCGTCACGCCACCCCAGAACGGGCCGCGATCACTGGAGCCGAAGTTGAACTCGGTAATCAGCACCGGTTTGTCGAGGGCACGCAGAGCGGCGAAGTCATAGCCGTCCTGCGGTTTCAGCGTATACAGGTTGAAACTCAGCACGTCGCAATACTGTGCACAGGACGCCACGGCTTCCGGGGTGCTGGTGGCGAAACGGCCGCCGAGCAGCAACTGATTCGGCGCGTGCCATTTCAGCGAATCGGAGATGGTTTTGAAGTAGGTGTCGGCGAACACCTTCTGGAAGTATTTGAAGTCGTTTTCGATTTCCGGGTGCTCCGGATTCGGCATCGGTGGCACGAAACCCGGGTCTTCCATCAACTCCCACGCCGGCAGATCAATGCCCCAGGCTTTCGACAGGCCCGCCTGGTTGCGGTACTTGTCGCGCAGCTGCTTGAGAAACGCGCGTTTGGCCGGCACGTCGGTGGTCAGTTTCAGGGTGCCATAGGCCAGTGCGTAGCGTGCCTTGGGATCGGCGCCCGGCGCGGCCCAGGCCAGTTCGTTGTCGGCGAAATAACCGACCAGCCAGGGGTCATCACGGTGATCACGCGCGGCGATCGCCACCGCCCGCTCGGTGGCCATGGCGAAGCGTGGGTCGAATGGGTCGGGCATGCGCCCCCACCAGTCCATGCCGGTGCTGATGCTGGCGTAATCGCCAACAATCGATAACGGCAGGGTGTACGGCACCCGCTCGTTGGTTTCCAGGCTGTTGTCGCTCCAGTTGCCGATGGTGTTGAAACCCCAGGCCTGCAGGCGGTCCAGCGTGTGCTCCTGCCAGGCGGTGGGGTCGAACGCGGCGGCGGCGCAACCACCGGCATCACAGGTGGTGCCATAGGTGCGCTGCAGGTTGGCCCGGTAGAAGTCGAACCAGCGGCCGTAGTTGTAGCCGCGGCCCTGGGAGGAGCCGTTGCCGTCTCGGTTGTCGCTTTCGCCGTAGTACTGCCCCGCCGGTTCGCTGGCCTGAGCCAGGCCGCTGAACATCCACTCGCGGCCGCCCACGTAGGTTTTACCGCCATCGGCCGACACGGCGTTCACACCCAGG
>Ga0308163_10004647_pt1 | contig 10792 bp, 10 predicted proteins | sample PhyTR1_FD_201037 | JGI IMG/M metagenome (GOLD analysis project Ga0308163, IMG submission 201037) | Phyllosphere microbial communities from UC Gill Tract Community Farm, Albany, California, United States - DLSLT.R1 | ecosystem: Host-associated > Plants > Phyllosphere > Unclassified | place: USA... | reverse complement strand
GCCATCGCGCAGTTGCCGGCGCTGTTCAGGCCCACGCCCACCGCAGCCAAGCGCACGCTGGAGTTCTTCACCGCCCAGATCCGCAACCCGAACACGCGCAAGGCTTATGCGCGCTCGGTCTCGGAGTTCGCCGCCTGGTGTGAGGCGCACGGGCTGCACGACCTGGCCGGCATCGAGCCGGTCCATGTGGCGGCCTACATCGAGCAGCTGCAGCTGCGTCTCTCCGCGCCCTCGGTCAAGCAGCATCTGGCGGCGCTGCGCGTGCTGTTCGACTGGCTGGTGGTGGGTCAGGTCATCCCGGTGAACCCGGCCAGCTCGGTGCGAGGGCCGCGGCATTCGGTGCGCAAGGGCAAGACGCCCGTACTGGCCGCCGACGAGGCCCGGGCCATGCTCGATGCGATCGACCTCACGACGCCCATCGGCCTGCGCGATCGCGCGCTGATCGCCCTGATGGTCTACACCTTCGCTCGAGTGGGTGCGGCTTTGCAGATGCGGGTGGAGGACGTCTATGTCCAGGGCCGGCGCACCTGGGTGCGGTTGCACGAGAAAGGCGGCAAGGAGCACGAGATGCCCTGTCATCACAACCTAGACGAATACCTGCATGCGTACCTGCAGCAGGAGGCGTTGCAAGGCGACAAGAAGGCTTGGCTGTTCCGCTCGGCCAAGGGACGCTCTGGTGAGCTCTCAGACCGGCCGATGAGCCAGTCCGACGTCTACCGGATGATCGGGCGACGGGCCGAGGCTGCCGGCGTAGCCACCCAGATCGGGTGCCACTCCTTCCGGGCCACTGGGATCACGGAGTACCTGCGCAACGGTGGTCGGCTCGAGGTGGCCCAGCAGATGGCCAACCATGAGAGTTCGCGTACCACCGGGCTCTACGACCGGCGACACGATCAAATCTCGCTCGACGAGGTCGAACGGATCTTGATTTGATGGCTCGGTTGTTTATGTGGCTGATCAAGGATGCATTTTCAATACATCAAAATTTAGTTAATTTTCGAAATCAACGATTTGAAGATTAGATTGAACAAAGTATTTCAATCATCAGATTTTTGAGCTAGGGCAGCAATTTTCTCTAATACCTTAAATATTTCAGAAAAAGCTTCAAAGTCAATTGGAAATTTTTCTAGCTCTGTGGCAACAATCATTTGTGAAAAGGCAAACTTCGAGAATCCGACATAATTACCATGGCGATCAATAATCTTGTCAGCCGGATCATCAAAAACTTTTTTTTCAAATTCATCAGCTTCAAAAGGTGAGTCTAAAACTTTATAGACCTTTGATCCATTGGTTGGCCGCATAGTCATCTCGATATTATTGCTAAACCACAATCTTTTTCCAGATTGTGGGTCGGTTCTTGCAAGAACGTCGTCAGTATAGTAAAGCTCGATGCTTATCTTTTTATAATTTTGACGATGCAAGGGCACGGGAAGACACAGGGAAAAGACGTTGTTTCCCCAATCTTTAAATTCTTGCGGATGACCAGACATGCGATTTGTTATTGTTGGATTATCTCTATCAAAAACAAATATCATCTTCCTTTTTTGATGTATGTTAGAAAAGTATTCGCACATTTGCCGAAGTTTGACATCTCCCATTTCTACACTGTCAGAATCGAAAAATCTTATATCTAAGTCAAGATGCTTATTTAAAGACTGAAGATTTTTCAGAGCAAATTTTAAATGTCGCCAATCTGTTTTGCCCTCAGTAATAATTAATGGACGTAGTTCATCTGCTATCTGCACTTCCAATTCTTTGTAACGTTTTTGAAATTGATTATTTTTTTCTACAAAAAAATCGTACCCAGCTTGAAATTCATTGAATTCTTCGGGGGGAATTTTATTGCCTAGTGGAAAATTGTATATATCAATTTCTCCACTCTCTGCCATACCTAGAAGAAAAAAAGGCGAGTGACTGCTAAACAAGAACTGTACTTTTGGAAACCTTCTGATAATTTTTGGAAGTACAGACTTCTGGAAGCTTATATGCAAATGAAGATCTATTTCATCTATGAGAACTATTCCGTAAACTTCGTCTAATGCATTCGGAATCTCTCCAGTAATAAGCTCATGTGCACGAATAATTTCAGTAGCTAGGCCTAAAGTCATAAGCTCGCCTGATGAAAGCTGAGAGATATCGGGAGCGATCAAATCTTCTTCTTGACCAAACTTCTTCGCAAAAACTGATATTTCTCGAGAATTTTTTCTACCAATTCCAATTCTTGCAACCTCTATTTCTGGGTCTTTTGCTTTCATCATTGTAAAAATTATTTCGTTTACAAGAGCAAAAAGCTTCGTATTAGGTCCATCGTAACCGGAAAATATCGGAACTACTATCCCATTAACATTGTATTGAACAACATTTTTTTCATATAACTCGCGGTCTAAAATAATATTAAGTATCCATCGTTTTGTTTCTTCAATAAAATTGGTTCTGATTGGATTAAGTTTGGATTGGCCATAAAAACCCCCGCTCTTCACGAAATCGACTTTAGCTTTTTCGTTCATCCAATAAGGCGCTTCATAGCGGAAGTATGGAAAATAAAGAAATGGAAAGTTCTTTAGGTTTGATTTTTGATGATTTTCAATAGATATATTCTTATAAAATCCTGATTCTTCGAAGCCAGACGCTTGTAGGTTATAAATGTTATTAAATTCAGGATTCTGCTCTATAAAATCTTTATATGCGTATCTCGAAACAATTTCATTAAATAATATCTCTCCATTTGGAGTTTCAAATATTACTTGAGCGTGACTGAAATTTGCCGCGTGTTGAATGTAATGTTTTGACGAAACACGTAAGTAATCTGTCTGGTTAACTTCTTGAAGTTCAGAAAATGCATTTCTCCGTCCTTCTGTCATTGCGTCAAGTAATACAGCCAGCGCTAAAGATTTGCCTGCACCATTTTGCCCAACAACAGCGATTGGAATTGATTGGCCTGATTCGGAAAATCGCGGCTCAATTGTCACATTGATCAATGGACCAAGATTTTTTAGATGTATTTTTTTGATTTTCATCATATAAATAAATTATTTAGGTTTTGAACTACACAGTAAAATTAGGTAAGTCAAATAAAGCTCTATCATCACTTCTAGTTAATGATTTATCTAAAATAGAGAGAAGTTCTTCTTTGGGCCATGCGCCGCGCTCCACCTGAACCAAAATCGCTGCCCCGACCAAAATTTTTCGGCGAGTGTCTTGAGCTCGTTTTTCTTTTGCTTCTAATGTTCGTTTGCGAGCTTCGATCTGCTGCTTCTTGGCCTTGGCTTGCTTGAGCTTGGCTTCGAGAGTGGCGATGGTGTTTTCGATGGTGGCCATGAGGGTTTCTGAGTATGCGTTGCGCGTGATCTTAGGCTGTCGGCTGGCGGTGTTGTGAGTGGTGTTGGCGGGTAAGATGCGTCGTAGCGAACCTATCCCGAGCGAAGCAAAGGGCGCACTTAGGAGTCACTGCGTGACTCGTGCGTCCCTGCGGGCAAAACCAAAGACCAATCCCGCCTATGGCGATCTACCACCTCAGCGTTAAAGCGATCTCACGCTCGGCCGGTCGCAGCGCGACGGCCGCAGCGGCCTATCGCGCTGGCTGCAGGATCGCTGACGAGCGCACCGGCGAGATTCACGACTACACCCGCAAGCGGGGTGTCGAGTCTGTGGATCTCGTGCTGCCCGATGGCGCACCCGCATGGGCCTGCCATCGTCCCCGCCTCTGGAACGCTGCCGAACTGGCCGAGAAGCGCAAGGATGCCTGCGTGGCGCGTGAGTTCGAGGTGGCCTTGCCGTCCGAGCTTTCTCCTGCCGAGCGGCGGCGACTGGCAGTGGATTTCGCCAAGGACATGGCGAACCGGGAAGGGTGTGCGGTGGATGTCGCCATTCATGCGCCTGGCAGAGAGGGTGACAACCGGAATTTCCACGCGCACATCCTGCGCACCACCCGCAAGGTGGAAGCGGACGGATTGGGCGCCAAGCTGGACACGGAGAAGGCCGGGCGCAAGCGGGTGGAAGATCTCGAAGCCGTTCGCACTTTGTGGGCGGACCTGACCAACGAGCGGCTGCGCGAGAACGGCATTGACGTTCAGGTTGATCACCGCAGCCTCAAGGCGCAAGGGATCGAGCGTGAACCCACTCGACACCTTGGGCCGGCGGCCAGCGGCTATGAGCGTCGCACGGGCGAGCCGAGCTGGAAACGCCAAGAGTTTGAACGGGAGGCCGCTGAGCGACTGGCGCATGCCAAGGCGGCGGGTGAGCTGGAACGGCAAAGTCGCGAAGCCGAGCGTTCAATCCTTGACCTGTCAGGCGACCTCAGCGCGGCCAAGGCCGAACGCGATCGCCAGCAGGCGCCAGACATCAAGCAGGTCGCAGCTTCTGGGGTGGCCGGCGTTCGTGCGCAGTTCGAGATGGCGAAGGTGGTCGAGGCTGGCAAGCAACAGGCGCGACAGGCCTTCGAGCAATTCAAGGCCGAGCAGCAGGAACAGAAGCGGCAAGCCGATCTGGCCAAGGAGCAGGCCGCGCAGGCCCTGGCGCAGCAGCGCGAGCAAGCCGAGCGCCGTCATCGGGCCGAGTTGGAGCGTCAGCAGCTCCAACAAGAGCGTGACCGTGAGCGCGATCGCGACATCGACTGCGGTTGGTCGAGGTAGCGGGTATTGAACGATTCAGGGCGAACGATGGACGCACAGCAGCAGTTATTCACCCTCATGGCTTTGGCTGAGGAACAGCAGAAGGCCGTTCAGGTCGCGATTGAGGGGTTGGCTGAGGAGCGGGCTGCTTTAGCCAAGGAGCGCGCTGCCGTGGCTCGGGCGGCGGCCAGCGTGGCCGATGTGGCCAGTGAGGTGCGCAAGGCGGCGGCGGATGCTGTCCCAGCCTTGAAGAAGGCCGCAGGCGAGGCCGTGGGTGTTTCGGTGAGGCAATCCCTTGCTGGCGCTGCCGATGCGGCTGTGCAGGCGCTTGATGAAGCTGCCAAGCCGGTGATTGGCAAGCTGTCGGGTGTGGTCCAGGCTGCGAGCGAAGCCGAGGGCTCAATGCGCAGGGCCGGTGCCTGGTTCGCTTGGAAATGGGTGGCCGTGGCGGGCGGCGGAGCGGTTGGTGTGTGTCTGCTGGCCTATGTCTCGCTGGCTTTTCAGTTGTACCAAGTCAACAGCCTACGCGATGAGAAAGTTGAGTTGCAGGACGAGATCGTCCAGTTGCAGGCTAACGCCAATGAGTGGTCAAAGCAGGGCGGGCGGGTCAAGCTGGAGAGGTGTGGCGAAGCAGCGCGCCTGTGCGTTCGTGTTAACAAGGCTGTCAGCTATGGCAAAGACAACGATCATTTTGTGTTGCGGGGATACTGAAAGACTCAGGATTGAAGAGTCAAGAGGTGTTCAAAATTCTTGCTATATTAATTTTACGCATTGGACCATAAAAATCTCCACAGAATTGTGGATGCTGAAGTCTTTCAAGTTGCCAACAATGAAGGATCGGCTGATAGAAAAAATTTTCAACTAAAAGGCAAGGAAGCCAAATGACTCGAACGCTGTACCTCTCATTGTTGAGCTGCGTCGTCCTGGCAACTGCTTGCGGTAAAAAGGAAACAGAAGCATTAAGTAATAGTGGTGGCAATCAGACTCAATCCACAGCCATAGCTCCAGCACCCGCAGCTATAACTCTTGAGGGAGGTGCGAAAGCACTTCAGCCAGCTGATGTCGCAAGTACTGCTGTCACAATAAAGCAGAACGCAGTGCCAGCCATAACGCCAGGAGATTATGTTGTTGATGGCGAAAAACGCTTTAATGGCTGGTTTTTAAGTGCTGAACGGATTGTATTTAAAGCAAACTCAAAGCTCATTTTTACTAAAGCAGCTCTTGATGCAAGGCCAAATTTTTTTATTCTGACCAAAGAAATAGTTGCTGAAGACCAGCAGCAGCCAGGTTTCATATCTTGGGAGCGTCCTGCTTTGCCAGCTCCGCCTGACGCAGGAACAGCTGCTGCTGGCGAAGACAAAGGAAGCAGCGAATCTGTTGTAGGGGGTCGTGGTACAGACGGTAAGGTAGGGAATGCCGGACAAGCAGGCCGGGATGCACCGAGCCTGACGTTAACAGCATTGTCAATCAAAGGATCTGTGATTATTGACCTTAAAGGCCAAGATGGTGGGCCTGGTGGTAAAGGACAAGCTGGTGGACGCGGGGGCGGGGGTGGATACGGCACACCGGCCAGCTCAAGTGCCGTCGATTGCAGGCGAGGTGCGGGAAATGGCGGCGCTGGCGGCGCTGGCGGCAACGGTGGTAAAGGTGGACCAAGCGGGACTGGCGGTCGTGGCGGTACTTTTACATTAATCACTAGTGATGAAAATATGGCTTCCGCAAGCAGACTACTGCGAGTAGATCTAAGCGCTGGCCAGCCTGGTGCAACTCCTGGCGATGGAGGCGATGCCGGGGTTGGTGGCGGTGGCGGAAGGCGTGGTCAAGAAGCAAGACCCTATTGCAAGGATGACGGCAGCAACGGCGCACAAGGTGGTGGAGGACAGACTGGACCGCGAGGCGATCTAGGTAGTCCTGGAACTGGAGGCGATTACTTTGTTGGTGGAATGAGCCCTGCATCAGTGACCGAGCTGCTCACTAAACGTTGAGAGTTAGTTGTTTGAGATGTTTTTTTAAAAGATATGAGCTCGCATCAAGAAAGCTTATGGATAACTGCATCACTTAACCAAGTTATTAATGTAAATAACCTTGGTTGTTCAAAAGGCTCAATACACTATAAATACTAAGTCCTAAAGAAGTCGAGTGAACACTTATCTGAAGTGTGTGAGCGTGCTATGCGGAGGGCGCACGAGTATCGAAGGGAATACCCGTCGCTGTGGAAGGTCAAACGTCCTAAAGTGGTTGAGTTGCAAGACCGGCTCTGGTACGGGCAACAACTGTAGGAAGGCACCCAGACCGATCAGTGCGGCCACATTTGGAGACTATGACTTTGTACCTGTAAGATACGACCACGTTTCGCAGTCCCACAAATGCGAAAACCTCAGGCCCGGCAAGGCGTGAGGCTTTCTGGACAGCGAACAAGGGTCACCCGGTGGAAGGTTTGCTCGTGCCTTAGCACGATTCTATCCAACCCCGGTTTTGCTTGCAAAGTGCGTTGAACGTCAACCACACGCTGGGGTACAGCTTCTCAAGACTTGTCACCCTCCCAGCGTATCGGTTCACGGCTGGCGCATGGGGCGTAGGCGCTACAGCGGGATCCCTCCCAAGCGCCACCGAGAGGCCTAAGGCCGCGACCGGGTGAGGGGCAGGGCGAAGACCTGTGAACGCGGCTTCTGTGCGGCTACGCCGGCTGTACAGACCCACTGTGGCTCCGCAGGCTCCGTCCGGCATAGCTCTTGGGAACGGGCCCGAACTTGCCTTCGGCAGGTTTGGGCGAAGCGTTCCCAAAGTTCACCTGCCCTCCATCTAGCATGACCTTCTTAACACCAAATACAGAAGACCAAGAGGGGGGACAAGTCTTCCCCCGGTCTCTGGCCGTTGGCTGTTTTGTCTCCTGACTTCCTGTCTTCGTTTTCTTTTCAAACTGCCTTCGGCAAGGCCGCAGGCCGCGTCAGGCCGGAGGCACAACCTCGGGGAGCTGGGTGCAACCGGGCAGCCCGCAGGGCCTGTCCACACCCTTGTGGTGTGGGCAGCCGGTTGTGCACGGCGGGCGGGAGAGCGCACAGCCTCTGCGCCTGGGAAGACGTCGATAGGAGCATGAAGCAACAAAGATCCAAAGCCCTGGTTGTCTGGTATGAGATACTTGTATCTCATTGGGAGAGTGTTATGGCTTCTGTTTCTCTGCGTCTACCCGACGATGTTTCCGCCCGTTTGCAGCAGTTGGCTGAGCTCACAGGCCGCAGCAAGACTTTTTACATGGTCGAAGCGATCAATCAGCATATCGACGACCTTGAGGACTTGTACCTGGCTGAGCGTGAACTCGAGGAAGTCCGCGCCGGCCGCTCTACCCCCGTTCCTCTCGAAGAAGTGATGAAGCGCTATGGCATGGAGAGTTGAGCTGTCCGGCCAAGGTCAGCGTCATCTTGATGCTCTCGACCGCCAAGTGGCCCGGCGAGTCCTCTCGTTTCTCTTCGAGCGGGTTGCTCAGTTGGAAGATCCGCGCAGCATTGGGGACGCCCTTAAGGGATCGCGGCTTGGACATCTCTGGCGTTATCGCGTGGGGGATTTTCGCGTGATCTGCGACCTTCAGGACAACACCTTGACGGTCCTGGTGGTGTCGGTGGGTAACCGTCGTGAGGTGTACAAGTAACCGGTGCGATCGCTGCGCAATCACGCCATGAAAATTAAAGTTTTACGAATTGTCTATGTCGAGTAGGCTGGATTAGTGGGGGTAACAAAGCATTCTCTTTTATTTTTTAAAGCACACTCCGCATGCATACGGGCCTCGAACTATCTTCTTTTGGCCGTTCTCGAACGTGTAGTCGGCGCACATCTGAACTCCAAATGCGCTGTCGGTGCTGAACGGATCAGCGGCACAGAATAAGTATTCCGTCATTCCTTGACCTGCTCCGCCGGAACCGTTCGCATAAGAACAGTTGAGAGGGGCACGCTGCTCTGGAGTTGAGCTTGTAGGAATCAGCTGTGCTGTGACCATCTTTACCCGTACCCAGCCACCCCAGCGATCAAAAAAAGCTTGGCTCCCCCAGCTTTTTAGATGAACTCGAACCATGCGTTCGTTTGAAACCACAATTTGCCATTCGCCGTGCGCCTTGGATTCCTCAACGACGTTGTACCGACAAATATCCCACCCAGCAGGCGGAGACCACTCTTGAAATCCGTCACATCGCTCGTTCCATTCAGCAGCACACCACGCACTCCATGTGTCTTGAAGGTCCCAGACAGGAACCGGCGCAACAGTTTTTAAATCGTTGTCTTTTAAGAAGCTTTCAATTCCTTTTGAGAAAGGCCGTGTTTGCACTAGTTCACGCTGCAACGCTTGATTGAAACGCGGATTAGCGATTTGTTGTTCTTTCTCTTTGATTACCCTGGTAGACGACGTCGGGCCGACCGTCCGATCACCTCTTTCTCCGGGTGCCTGTGCCAAAACAGGAAAATGAATTGAGATTGCAATGGTAGCTGCGGCCCAAAATTTTATGAACATATTCATTTTTTCCTTGAGCGTTGAGACTGTTGATTAGATGCTGCTCGCCTCAAATAGGCTAATACCATTACGCGTAGCTGTCATCACTAATATTGATTAGGCCGACCCACACATAGGCACAACCTACTCTCGGACTAACTTTTAACCATGGCTGCCAAGTCTGTGTATTGCAGTGCTCGTTTTCGTTGAGTGAGGTCCAAAGCGTCGATTTTTCGTCATTCTGTGGATAGCTGTGTTTGATAGACACCGTTATCGCAAAGCTCGCAATATCAATGGTCTCGTTAGACTGTTCGGTGCTAGTGAGGCAATGAACACATAGCGTCTTTTGGACGTCTTGTAGAAATTTCTTAGCCTAGTGTGCTCTTGACTTTTGATTATACTGTGTCATGCTTGCATGCAAACATAAAATGCGGAAAGCATAGGAACATGCAAACATGCAGAAAATTGTTATAAATTCTCAGAAGGGCGGCAGCGGCAAGACCACGCTTTGCGCACATCTCGCAGTCCAAGTAGAAGTTACCGGTGATGGTCCGGCCTTCGTAATCGACACTGATCCGCAAGGCACGCTTAGCACTTGGCACGAAAAGCGGGAAGCCGTGACACCCCAGCGCGCTGAAGTAGCCTTGGCCAATATCGAAGTGGGACTTCAGATGCTCAACAAGCACGGCGCGACCTATTGCTTCATCGACACGGCTCCCACGCGCACCGACGAGAACGTGGCGTTATTTCGCATGGCTGATTTGGTCTTGGTGCCCATCCGGCCCAGCCCATCGGATCTCTGGGCTGCTGCGGCCACCGTAGCGCTGCTGAAAGAGGAGGGCGTCCCCTTCCTCTTCGTACTCACGCAGGCTAAAGGCAACGCCAGCATTACCGGCCAAGCTGCCGCAGCACTCTCACACCATGGTCCCGTTGCCGAAACCTTCATTGCCGATCGCGTGCCCTACGCCTCGGCCATGAACGATGGCCGCACGGCGATTGAGCTGATGACCAAGGGTCCTGCTGCCATCGAAACGGCCCAACTCTGGAAAAACATAAAAGCATGTTTGCATGCAAACATGCAAAAACTTGAAATCAAGATTAAATAACATGGCTAAAGCACTCGCTCTCAGTCCCGAAGCGCTGAATGCGCCCCAAATCACGCCCAAAGCCGCTACGCCGCCACGTGCTGCAGCAGCGCCTAAGGCAACACCTGAGGTGGCTCCCAAGCCCTCTCAGGATTCATCACACCCATTGCAGATTCGCATTCCACGGGCAGAGGCGAGGGCGATCAAAATCGCTGCCGCTGAGCGTGACATGACTCTGAGTGATTTCATGCTTGCATGTTTTCATGCTTACATGAAAAATGATGAGAGTACCTAAACTCACTCACATGCGCACATCTGCCAGTTGCGCGCCAAAGCTGGTGTGCATGGCTGCAGGAGTTTCCTTGCGACAGACCCCGTTTCCCGTTTTGCATGCCGGAATACTCAATTTATGAACTATAAAAGTAGTTATCATTCATGAATGACCTACTTGGAACATCCTGGGCGACCTAGCGAGGTTCTGCCAATCTCTCAGGCCATCGCGCAGTTGCCGGCGCTGTTCAGGCCCACGCCCACCGCAGCCAAGCGCACGCTGGAGTTCTTCACCGCCCAGATCCGCAACCCGAACACGCGCAAGGCTTATGCGCGCTCGGTCTCGGAGT
>Ga0308163_10004646_pt1 | contig 10793 bp, 10 predicted proteins | sample PhyTR1_FD_201037 | JGI IMG/M metagenome (GOLD analysis project Ga0308163, IMG submission 201037) | Phyllosphere microbial communities from UC Gill Tract Community Farm, Albany, California, United States - DLSLT.R1 | ecosystem: Host-associated > Plants > Phyllosphere > Unclassified | place: USA... | reverse complement strand
AAGTGCAGAAAAAGCTCGACGTGATCTCCAACGAGATCCTGCTCGAAGCAAACGAGTGGGGCGGTCACCTGGCCGCGATGGCGTCCGAAGAAATGGAAACCATCCGCCAGATCCCGAGCCGCTATCCGAAGGGCGAATTCCTGCTGCTGTTCGATCCGCTGGACGGCTCGTCGAACATCGACGTCAACGTGTCGATCGGCACGATCTTCTCGGTGCTCAAGGCGCCGGAAGGCATGCAGGACCCGACCGAGCAGGACTTCCTGCAGGCCGGCAGCACGCAGGTGGCCGCTGGTTACGCCGTGTACGGCCCGCAGACGATGCTGGTGCTCACCACCGGCAACGGCGTGCATTGCTTCACGCTCGACCGCGAGCAGGGTTCGTGGGTGCTGACCCAGAGCGATATGCAGATTCCGGCAGCGACCAAGGAATTCGCGATCAATATGTCGAACCAGCGCCACTGGCATCCGCCGGTCCAGCGTTACGTCGACGAGCTGCTGGCAGGCTCCACTGGCCCGCGCGGCAAGGACTTCAATATGCGCTGGGTCGCCTCGATGGTGGCCGACGTGCACCGCATCCTGACTCGCGGTGGCGTCTTCATGTACCCGGCCGACCTGCGCGATACCAGCATGCCAGGCAAGCTGCGCCTGATGTATGAAGCCAATCCGATGGCGATGATCGTCGAGCAGGCGGGCGGCGCGGCGACCGATGGCCAGGGTCGCATCCTCGATATCCAGCCGACCAAGCTGCATCAGCGCGTGCCGGTGTTCCTGGGTTCGAAGGAAGAAGTGGATGTGGTTACGGGCTACCACGCGGGCTGATGACGTGCCTGCTCGCCTGCGTATAAATTAGGCAAACCGGAAATCTTACGAAAGTGACGCGATACACACTAGCAAGGTTGCCGGTTTGTTTGCTAGAATACGGCTCTTTCGTGAGCGACGGCTTGTTTGTCGGGCATGATGGAAGGCGAAGCACAGGTTTCGCCGCTGTAGCTCAGTCGGTAGAGCAGCGCATTCGTAATGCGAAGGTCACCAGTTCGATTCCGGTCAGCGGCACCAAGTTTGTATATCTAATCCCTTCCAAGTCGTTGATTTGGTTGGGATTTAGGTATTCCCCCTAGCACGAGTGGTATCACAAATGGGTATCATACCCGTATCACTTCGCGCTGAAATATGTCTCTGTTTTTCCTATCCCCAACTGTGTCCATCAAGTTGAAATACTCGTGGAAGAAGCCAAACAGTTCCCTTCTTTACTATCGCCGTCGTATTCCTGACGATCTCAGGCCGCTGTTGGAAGCCTCAGGGTCCGAATGGGCAGGCAAGCCCCAAATCGTTGTAAGCCTTCAAACTGCTGACCTCAAGGTAGCTGCGTCTAAAATCGCCAAGCTTGCCAAGCAGCACGACGAAGAATGGGAGCAACTGCGCAATCCTTCCCAAGCAGGGACGCTGGCGCAGGCAGAGAGGTTCCTTAGGAATCGGGGCATTGACCCTGCTGCGCCCTATGCGGATGAGCAGGCTCTCCACATCTTCCTCGACACGCTTGACGACAGCCTTCCTGCCAAGGTCAAAGACAAACATCAAGAGGCGTACGAATACGGCAACCCGGTCAATGCTAAGCGGGACATTGATCCGCACTTGTCGCCAATTGTTGCTACGGCCCTTCAGATCGTCCATGGACGCCGGGAGTTCACCCTCAGCGATTGCCTTGACCAGTACCTTACTTCACGCCCTGAAAAGGCTGCTAAGGCGGCGAAGATTGCGTTTGGCTACCTGACGGACTTCTTCAAGGAGGACCGTGGGCTTGCTTCAATCCGTCGCCAAGATGTAAATGATTTCGTGAAGTGGCTGCTTGCTGGCGAACACAATAAGCACGGCAAGCCAATCACGACCACGACCGTCGCACGTTACTTGAACAGTGTCATTGCTGCTGTTAGCCGTGCTATCAAAGAAAACGAACTCGGCATCAAGAACCAGTTTTCCAGCGTTGAGATTCCCAATGCCGGGAAGGATGCTCAAGAGCGTCTTCCGTTTGACGTTCGTCAATTGAAGTCCTTGCATCGTGCCGTGGACGAATGGGTCTCTTCTAAAAAAGGTTGGGATCAACCCCGGTGCATCGTTACGGTTCTGGCCGAAACCGGGTGTAGGTTGGCGGAAGTCACCGGCTTGGCACTGACTGATATTTATTTGGATACTGAAACGCCTTATATCGACCTCAAAGAACACCCTTGGAGGTCGCTGAAGAACGACAAGGCAAGCGTGCGGAAGGTTCCGTTGACCCCTAGGGCTATCGAGGCAATCAGGGCCGCCCAAGTTCTCTCTAAGGGTTCCAAGTTCTTGTTCCCTCAGTACACGGCAGCGGATAAATGCAGCATCAATTCTGTTTCCGCAACCTTGAACAAATGGATTCGTACCCGTGATGGTCTTGTAGGCTCAGATTTGACTTGTCATAGCCTGCGGCATTCGATGAAAGACAGCCTGCGTGCCGTCGAGTGCGCTGATTCTATACAAGATCAAATTCTTGGTCATACTACGAAGGGGATCGGCGCTCGGTATGGGCAAGGCTACCCTTTAGACCTGCTTGCCCAATGGATGCACAAGGCCGTTAAAGCTGCATGGTCTTAGGACGCCGCAGGAAGCCCTATGCGGCGCTCTTGGAGGTCAGGGTAGGGTTGCGTAGGTTGTGTGTTTGAATCTTCTTCAAACGCTTCTGATCGCGTCCTTAGGTGTCAGTGGACTTACGCGGGCAGGGTGTCAAAAGACCCTGATTCCATATGCCCGTCAATCACTACCCTGCACATACTTCGCGTGAAAAAAACACCAATCTAGCAACGAAAAAAACACCAATCTGGGCGCAATGCCAAATTGATGAGACCGGATGGTCCGAATGTAGCGCCCCTAACTCAATGAGTTGTGGCCTTACGAGGCTTTCCTGGTTGTCTGTAGAGCCGAAAGTGAGACCAATGGCATAGGTCTCACAGTATCCGGTTGAGGCAGACTGTACCCCTCTTTGGGGGCTTTCAGCGTTGGAGAGGGTACCTCTGGCTTTGATCTACGACCCTGTAAGAATCTTGCAGGGTTTCATAGTTAAGACCACACCGTCTAGAATACTTTAGTTATCCTTGGTTTCTTCTAGTTCATGTGTAGGGTCTTTAAGAAATCACCCTATTTTTTCCATTTGGTCTGCACCTATGTGGATACTTAGCAAACCATGGAACTCAAGTGATTTACAGTAAATCTTTAGTGTTGCCCCCCTACCCCCCACGGTAAGCGGTCTCTCTCTCTTAGGTGTGGGTTTTAGCCCGATGGAGTTCTGACTCATAACGGCAAGCTTCAGTAGGGGGCAGGAACGGTCTCAGGTGTTCCTAGGTTGGGCTACGTTGATAGCTACTTAGGACCTTTACGGCGTCGTGTACGCCCTCGGCTCATCATCCTTAGCGCCGTGTATCTTGCATCCTTTTCTTCCAGATGCTCGGCTTTCTTCTGTAGCGCCTTTGCCTTGAATAGCTCCGCAATGTGCGCTTGAGCTACCTCAATGGCCTTGTCGTAGTCGCCATCAGTGACGCAATCGGCAAAGAGGTTTTCCTCGCCTTGGACGTACATTCCGTCCTTGCGTAAGGCAGGCAGGACACTTTGTTTGACCCATCGTTTGAACGCTTTTGCCTCGGGTTTCCGGCTTCGGAAAATTAATTCGTAGAGACCGGATTCGTTAACGGTTGCTACGGATCGTGAACCGCGATTCGTGTCACTACTAATGACACCTTTCTCGTCATCGTCAAGTCGAGTCATTGCTTGCCGACTATTCTTGATGCCCAAGGCGGCACAAACGTCCACTGCTGCAAACCAAGGATTACCTAGGAAGTCCACGGTGGTGCGGATAATATTGTCTTGGAACTGAAATAGGCTAGTTGGCGCTGAGTTGCTGGCGCTTGAGGGCGCAATTGAGCGCGGCGTTACCGCGTAGTTTTCATTTTTCATGCTTGTAAGGGATTAGGGGGTAAGGGATACGGTCGAACTGCTATAGGGGGCAATGCAACCGGGTGTACCCTTGGTTCGATTGGGTACCCTTAGGTGTGGATTTTAGGTTACGGGGCAGGGCGAGAGAATTCTGAGGACGGTTGGACCTCGGACCATGGTCGGCAGGAAGCTCCGCCGATTGGCAAGGTCTCGTAATGGTTGCGCTTTGTTAGAAACCAGTAGTTTCATACGCCCAACAAAAAAAATGCCTAATAAATAGGCAGAATTCTCGTTTGCTGTCCTTTAAAATCTAGGGGTGCCTTACGCACGCCTCCGCTTCTATCCACCTGACCGCCCTACGTACGCCGAAACCGATCCCATTAGTGAGGATAACGTCTATGACGAAGAACTTGCGCGGATCGCTTTAGCCCGAGCGGAGTTGCTGAACGAAACGGCGTTCGTAAGTGAGGGTGCGGAGGGATTGGACTATCTCTTTTGGCATGGCGAATACGCTACCCGACCACTTACGAATCCATCGCTTGTGATCCTCGATCTAAAGATGCCCAAGGTTGACGGGCTTGAGGTATTACGGGCAATACGGACTGAACCTGATACTGCGTAGATTCCCGTTGTGATGTGACTGGTTCAAAGGAAGAACAGGACGTTGAGGAAAGCTATGGGCTTGTTGTAAACACTCTCGTCGTCAAGCCAATCAAATTCAAGCACCTTATTCAAGCCGGAGCAGAAATAGGGACGTTTGGGGCGCTTCGCAATGAACCCCCGTCACGGCCGATCAGGTACGTGCCGCCCCTTGAGGACTGACATACTTTACGTTGGCGCTTCGATACTCGCGCGTACACGCATGATGGTCTGTCGGGTCGTATCGAATGCCTTGGCTATATGTGCTACGGGGACACCGGCTTTGATTTGGGATTCAACCTGCTCCCGTTGAGCCGCTGAGAGCGCCTGCGGCCTTCCAAAGGTCTTCCCCTCAGCCTTAGCACGCTTGATCCCTGAATTGGTCCGCTCGATCAGCAAGTCCCGCTCAAACTCAGCGACGGCACTAATAATCTGCATGGTCATCTTCCCTGTTGAACTGGTCAAATCCACGCCGCCTAGGGCCAAGCAATGAACCTTCACTCCTGAGGCTTCCAATCGCTCTACGGTGGCCCTAACGTCCATCGCATTGCGTCCGAGGCGGTCCAGCTTCGTTACTACGAGTACGTCCCCCGATTCCAGCTTATCGAACAGCTTGGCGAACCCTTTACGCTCAAACGCTGCAACAGAACCCGATACAGTCTCAGTCACGATACGTTGGGGCGCAACCATGAAGCCATTGCTTGCAATCTCGTGTACTTGGTTCTCAGTGGTCTGGTCAGCGGTCGAGACTCGGCAGTAGGCGAACAGGCGGGACATTAGGGTTCCTAGGATGTACGAAAGGGATGTACGAATCATACAGGCTGTACGAAACCAACTCAAGCATACTTTCGTACACCCCTAACTCATGTGTACGAAACTGGTCGTTTTCGTACGGTTCAAATGCCCAACGGCGACCATGTAGAATCTGCAATGATGAACAACTTATACCTCCCAGGCGATTTATTTTGAAGATAGCTGACTACCTCGCAATTTACGCAGCGATCCTTTCGACGGCCATCGCCGTTTGGAATTACGCTCAAGCGCGTCCCCGGATCAAGGTGAATGTGATTGGAGGTATGGATACCAGTACCTCGCCGTCCCGAATGGGGGCGTTTGTGTACGTGAGGAACTTGTCTTCCCATGATGTTCCCTTGTCTGCAATAGTCCTGCTCTTCCGCTTTGGCTCAACGAGCTTTGCGAAACGAGTTCGACATTTAGTCAAGTACAGGCAGTTACCGCGTACTGTTGGATGGGCGCATGCCAGCCTGTCCAACTATGCAGTCGATGATGGATGCCCAACGGTCGTAGCAGCGCGCTCATCGCATCGTATTTTTATCCCTGAGGCGGTCCTTGAGAGGATAGCTAATCAATCTGGTAAGCGCGTGCTTAGGTGCAGTGTGCAGGACCAGTTATGGAACCGCATTTTCTCTAACCATTACACTTGGAACGCTCCTCCCTCAAGTTAGCCTAGGTCTATCCTCCTAAGTCGAGCGTACACAGCCATGACTGCTTGTAGCAGACCAGCTGACCCTGTTCGTTCGGTATGCGCTCATCGCCGGTTAGGGTAATCCGGCCCTCATTTGCCCATACAAGGCTAACGTCCCGCAGTTCGCATACGGTTCCTCTAGAACTCATGATTCGGGCTACCTTTGCGGGCCGGTGGCGTCCTTGGTCTGTCTCGTCCGAGATGATGAGCTTGCCCCTGTGCAGAACGGTTGAACGGTCGTTGAGCATTCGCCGATCCACCTCAACACCACGATTGAACATTCGGACCATTTTCACTTGCATGATTGCACCTTAAATACTGTACGCATATACAGTATAGCAAGTTGAGTTGATCATTCTGCGAATGTCATACTTCAGGGCTTACAGGACGCTATAGGAGGGCGCTGGCGCTGCTGAATAGATCAGTTGATAGTAGGGCTGCTTGCTCGGCGTTACAGTCTCATAGGAGCTTTGGTTCCCTCTACGCACCCAGGTACGAGGCGAGGCTTGGTGTGGCTCATTTTCGGTCTCAATGTCTGAATCGTGTGCGAGGAAATGCAGAGGTAGCGGGATAGAGAAGTCCACTCTGCTGAATCTGTAGCCGACCGCGCAAAGGAAGGCGCAACAGCGCAATCGGCCCTAGACGTTTTTCGATATTGCTGACAGAAAGACCCCCTCCCTTCTTTCTTAGCCAGCTAATCCAAAATCCCGTTAAACCCTTTGTCCCTTTGTTGTTGTTGGGCGTTTGACGGGTGAGAAGGATTTCCCACACATAGGCATAGCCCCGCCTCAAAGACCCCCCCCGTCAAGGACAAGGTGACCCCGGCCTTTGACGCCACAAGTACCCCCGGCATGGGCGGGCGCTATCGGCCATTCCTAGACCCCTGAGGTAACACACTAGGACCGCGTCGGGTAATACACGGTATCTTTGGCGCGGATAATACCGCTTGTAGTCGATGGTAAGTCATTGATATGATTGGGTTTTGTAGTCTTCCTAGTCCGGTTAGTGCAGGGGGCAACTGGTTCGGTGTTTTAAGAAGGACTACTCAGTGACGCTGAGGGCCGGTATAGAATCCTAGAAACAGCCAAGGGCCATGGAAATGAACAAGGAAGTTCCACATTCGGACTACGACGCACATCCGGAAATCGTAGATGATGATGAGTTAAATACTTACCTTGGCGGAATCGCAGAGGAAATAGGTTGGATCATTATCAGTTTCAACTCACTAGAGGATTCAATCAGCAACTTTCTACGGGAAATGATGCTGCGCGATCCATATCAGGACGAACGGCTTGACGTATTCCTAGCTGAGATGGGCTATGCGGCTAAAGCCCGCGCTTTAATGCACCTCTACGGTCAAGCGGTTGCGCATGGGGTTGCCCATTTGCCCGAAGGTGAGGTTATAGAACTTGAAAAGGACTTGAGTTTAGCTGCAACGATACGCAACGGGTATGCTCATGCTGATTGGTCCGGCCTTCGCGCTGATGCTTATATCAAGGTTAAGACTAGATCGAGCAGAAGCGGCATTCTTCATCGGTACAAACGGATTGATAAAGAAACCGCAGACGCAGACATTACGTACATAATCTCATTGGGTAATAGGCTAGTTTCAGTACACGAATTAGTTCAGGACTCTATCTACCAAAGGGTCAATTCCCAAGATGCTGCTAGTTGGAACCTTCCAGTAGTTAAGTATCCGGCGTCTGCGGAAGTAAAGCCTCGTCCTAGTCGAGCATACGATGAAAAACGCGAAGACACCTTGAATGCCTTGCTGGCGTTGGGATATGGGGAAGAGGAGGCCGCTACGGCGCTTAGGAATGTGCCGTATGGGCTTTGTGCGCGCGAAGGAATCAAGGTCGCTCTCCGAACGCTGCAAGCAGACAGCTAGAGGTAGTCAGTACCTCCTTTCTTGACCCAGACTGCAATTCCGAAGACGCTTAGGGGGCGTTCCGTATCGCACATTGCCAAAATAAGTAGGTATATGGCAATCAGGCGTCGTGCTAATCTAACGATGAGCCACGACCCCGTTTAGAACTCATCAGTATAAGGCGACTGAAATGACGCTTACGGTTGACGAACAAGCTATTCTGAAAAGCCACGTAGAAGCTATGGGGGATGAGTTAGGTACAACATTTTTCCAACTCTCTAGGAAGCTGATAGAACTTCATATTGTTTGGCAGCAGTATCGTCAGCTTTACGGAAGCGATGAGGAAACGATCTTTCTGTTAAACAGGACTGCTGGCCTTTTCTTCAAAATCGTACAGGACCAGCTTTGGGACAGCGTGTTGCTTGGTATCTCACGTATGACCGATTCGCCGTCAACAGCCGGCAAGAAGAACTTGACCATACAGTCCCTTAAGTCATTAATAACTGACCCGGGGTTACAGCTTGAAATCGAAGCCCTTTGCAAGGCGGCAGTTGACGCAGCCTCATATGCAAAAGAGCATCGAAACAAGCGGATTGCGCATCAAGACCACTGCTACATTGCTGACAGGGCGTCAAACCCGCTAAGCGGTATTAGTCGTCAGTCGGTGGAAATGATGCTTGCGGCGCTTCGGGAACTCTTGAACAAAATCGATAGTCATTATCGAGATGCAACGATGCTGTATGAGAAGTTCGTTGACTCGACGGGCGCGATGGCACTGGTCTCGAAATTGAAACACCTTGAAAGGCTTTCCGAAGCTGCCAAACATACCCCGTAGCAGGGTAGATTCTTGAGTTGCCAATGTTCCCTATATCTAGGGTAAGTTTCGCTTTTTAAAACGATGATTTGTACCCTATATCTAGGGTAAGTTTCGCCTGTTTGCTCCATGATTTGTACCCTAATTCTAGGGTATCCCAAGCTGTCGTTTGGTGGTGGAAATGACACATGCGCTGAGGAAACCTCAATAGATGAGTAGTACGCTACGATGTACCCCCCGTGGGGCGCTTCGCAGCCTTATTCAAAAAAGGGCTAAAGGTCAATTTCTGTTGTCGTTGTTGGACATTGAATCAATGAGTCCGTTTTCCTGTACGCCACGTACGAGATACCTCTATGCCCTTTAGGCCCTAGATCGCCACAAGATAGACCCCGGCAGCAACAATCGTCCTGATATCCTCCCCCCCTTGGCCCCGTGCCCCCTGTAGCCATGCTTTAGCCCCCGGCCTTAACTCCCTAGGTGGCCCTCGGGTATGGGCTAGGCTACGGTTCTACCCAGTCTCTAGGTATCACATTGGGACCACATCGAGTAACACATGGCGTCCTTTGGGCTGAGTCAATACCGCTTGCGCTTAACAGTAAGTCATTGATATGATTAGGTTTTGCAGTACACTAAGTCCCACTCGTACAGGGGTTGGAATGCTGGTTCGATGTTGGTCAGCGGCACCAAAATTAGTTAGTCAGATCAAAGGGTTACAGGCTTCGGCCGGTAACCCTTTTTTCTTTTTCCTGCACTTCGTCTGATCGTGCAACCACTCGGTCAGCAGGTTAGCCCTCGCATGCTTTTCCCTGTCCGAAGATCAAGGCCGACGTAGCACGAGTACCCTTCGCTCTTCGTCCAGATGCAGCTAAGATCGCCTTTGCCACGTTCCCGCTGATCAGGACCGGCGCCACACGCGTCCTTGATGTCGGGGCCTAGATGGTCGAACAAATCCCTGGCAAGCGGCCCTGTCACCATCAACGATAGTTTTCTGTCCTTCTCCGTCGGTGGGGTGGAGTCGCCAAGGCTGCCGCCGTACATGTAAAAATCTCCGGTGAGCGGTTTGGCCAGGTACCGGCTTTGGCTCTTGTTCTCGCCAGCAGAGGCGACTGAAGCCAGTGCAATAGCCCCAGCAAGACAGGTCAAGCGAACGTTCATGGCCGCTCCCAAAGTCCAATATGAAGATGATCATCATGGTCACGCCATGCCTTTACCAGCGAACCGCACACCTCGCGCACCTTGGCGTCGTTGAAGTAGATGAGCTTGACAAGGGGGTGCCGCAAAAACAGGCTGATTTCTGCTGGACGCAGGTCCACTTGACTTTGGAGAAGCATAGCCAGATCTCATCTTAAAGCATGCCACCTTCTTGCATCACTTGATCCATATTGGTTTGTGCGACTGTAACTAATGAGGTGGATAGCGGCAGCGGCTGCGCATCACTGTGCGGGACAGGGTCATACATCTCTGTAAGAGGATTATTGAGCGTCTGGACAGTTACAGGCTTCGGCCGGTAACCCTTTTTTCTTGCGTCCATAGTTCAGGTGGTGCAGTTGTATTCTCGGTGCATGAAATGCACCGGGTGTTCAATTTCTGAATGGTGTGGCGGTCGCCATGGCTATACTCCTGGTAGACCACCTTGAGGAACGATGATGGCAACCACACCCGGATCGACCACCGCAAGCCCGCCCTACGACGGTCCCTTTCTCCCGCGCTTTTCTTATCCCGGCGGCCCCGTCGTCCAGGTCATGGAGAACGCGCGCGACGTGGCCATCGATACCGTGTTTGCCGTTCCTCCGCCCATACCGGACGTCTATACGATCACCGGCGGCCGCGACGCCGCGCTGTTTTCGATCGATCCGTCGAATGGTCATCTGGTCTTCATCGATGCGCCCGACTACGAAACGCCGCGCGACCTTGGTGACGGCGCCGGCAACAATACCTACCAGGTCGAAGTCACGCGCCAGGAATGGGCCGGCACGGCTGCGCAGATGCTGACAGTGTGGGTGAGCGATGTCGACGAGCGCCCTGGCACCGCGCCGC
>Ga0308163_10004645_pt1 | contig 10800 bp, 9 predicted proteins | sample PhyTR1_FD_201037 | JGI IMG/M metagenome (GOLD analysis project Ga0308163, IMG submission 201037) | Phyllosphere microbial communities from UC Gill Tract Community Farm, Albany, California, United States - DLSLT.R1 | ecosystem: Host-associated > Plants > Phyllosphere > Unclassified | place: USA... | reverse complement strand
TTAGCCCTTTGGCTATAGTGTCATCAACGGTGAGGCAAATATGCCACCGCGATCCACACGACATCATTCGAAGGATCAACAAGACACTAAAGGCTGACACCATGAACGCTTTCGATACCACCTCCGCAACTCGCTCCATCAACGTTGGCGCCGCAGCACAACCAATCAGCTTAATTGGCGCGCAACAGAACGATTTGCTGCGCGCCTTGTCGCGTGATGATCTGCTGGCCTTGTTCAGCGATCTGGAGCTGGTAGCGTTGCCGGCGGGTAAGCATTTGTTCGACTACGGCGATAAAGTCGAGTACACCTACTTCCCGACCAACGCGATCGTATCGCTGCAGTATGTGATGGAAGACGGCGCGACCACCGAGATCGCCGTCGTCGGCCGCGAAGGCGTTGTTGGTGTCGCCCTGTACCCAACCGAACGTGCCAGCTATTCGGCGGTGGTCGAGGCCGATGGCTACGGCTATCGTCTGCGCACCGAAGTGCTGCGCGAAGCGTTTTACGCCGGTGGTCCCCTGGCCCAGCAATTGATGCGCTACACCAGCGCCATGTTTGCGCAGCTGGCGCAAAGCGTGGCCGGCAGCCGTCATACCAGCATCGAGCAGAAGTTGTGCCGCTGGTTGCTGGAACGTCTGGACCGCTCCATGACCAGCGAGCTGAAAGTGACTCAGGAAATGATCGCCAACATGCTCGGCGTACGCCGCGAGAGCGTCACTGGCGCGGCAGGCAAGCTGTCTGACGAAGGTTTGATCACCTATCGCCGTGGTTGTGTGACGGTATTGGATCGCGAAGCGATGGAACGCCGCGCAGGAAGCTGCTATCAAGCCAGCCGCAAGGCGGCACAGGTTGAACAGCGGGCGGCGTAATGCAGGAATTAATGCAGGACGCGGGAGGCGGGCGGCATCATGATGAAGCCGCTGAAGTCCCCCCGCGAAGCAGTACGGGGCGCCAGGTTGTCCAACTTGCGCTGCACCAATTTATGCCAGGCGCTTGCCCAACGTGCGGCAAGTTGCGATTCCTCGGCTGAACGCGCATACAGCGTCCGCTCCACAGCGATTTTCTGGCGGTTCAGGGCGCGGGTAGCAGATGTCAGAGTTGTCATGGCGATATGTAGTACGGGCAAGTGGTTAAGAAGTTCGCAAGGGTATTCTGCCGCGCTCGCCGCCTTTTGAATGTGCGCCATTTCACCCATAACGATGAGAAACCGAACGCGGACGTGTAAAATACGCGCATCGTTGCGTTTTTGCCTCGCCTTCGGCTGCGTTGACGCACCGCCTTGGCGCACCTTCCTCTCTTTTTGTCTCCTATGTGGTCATCCAATTTCTCTAAAAATGCACTGGCAGGACTGACCACGTCCTTTGCTTTGGTTCCCGAATGCATCGCTTTTGCGCTGGTTGCGCATCTCAATCCGCTAACCGGACTGTATGGCGCCTTCTTTATTTGTACCCTGACGGCAATCTTTGGCGGCCGGCCCGGCATGATTTCGGGTGCGGCCGGCTCGATGGCGGTGGTGATTGTCGCCCTGGTCGCCCAGCACGGCTTGCAGTATTTCCTGGCAACGGTGGTGCTTAGCGGCCTGATTATGCTGTTGTTTGGCGTGCTCAGGATGGGAAAACTGGTCAGTATGGTGCCCCATCCGGTGATGCTGGGTTTCGTCAACGGCTTGGCCATCGTTATCGCCTGGTCGCAGTTGCAACACTTCAAGGCCGACGGCCAGTGGTTGCAGGGTGCGTCGCTGGTGTGGATGTGCGCGCTGGTAGTGCTGACGATGCTGATCGTGTATCTGCTTCCGCGTCTGACCAAGGCCGTGCCGCCGGCGCTGGTCGCGATCGTGGGGGTGGGCCTGTTGTCCGAGGGCTTGCACCTGCCGGCGCGGACTCTGGGCGACATGGCGCAAATTGCCGGGGGCCTGCCGGTATTTCACATTCCTGAATTGCCGATGACGTTGGAGACGCTGCAAATCGTGCTGCCTTACGCGCTGCTGATGGCGGTGGTGGGACTGCTGGAGACGCTGCTGACCTTTAATCTGACCGATGAAATTACCGAAACGCGCGGCTTGCCGAACCGCGAATGTGTGGCGCTGGGTGCGGCCAACGTGACATCCGGCCTGTTCGGGGGCATGGGCGGCTGCGCGATGATCGGCCAGACCATGATCAACCTGAGTTCCGGCGGCCGCACCCGCGTCTCCGGCGCCGTCAGCGGCATCATGATTTTATTGTTTATACTGTTTTTGTCGCCGCTGATCGAGCGCATTCCGCTGGCGGCGCTGGTGGGGGTGATGTTCGTGGTGGCGCAGCAAACCTTCGCCTGGGGCTCGCTGCGGGTGCTGGGCAAGGTGCCCAGACATGACGCGCTGCTGATCGTGGTTGTCACCTGCATCACCGTGGCGACCGACCTGGCGGTGGCGGTGCTGTGCGGGATCGTGATCGCTGCGCTCAGCTTCGCCTGGCGCCATGCCCGCGAGATCCGGACCGACGTAATGCAGGGCGCCGACGGCGTCAAACACTATACGCCCGACGGCACGCTGTTCTTCGCTTCCATCGCGCATTTCAACGACTTGTTCGATCCGCAGGGCGATCCGCAGCAGGTGGTGCTCGATTGCCGCTACTTGCGACTGGCCGATCACTCGGCGGTGGTCGCGGTGTCGACGCTGAGCGAGCGCTATGCCAAAGCCGGTAAGGTTCTCCAGGTTGAACACCTGTCTAAACGCTGCGAACAGCTGCTGGTGCGCGCCGGCGTGACCGTCACTGCTTGACCCGCACGGCCAACCGGGGTCGGACCCGGCGGGTCCGACCCCTAAGTGGTATCGCAGGCGTATCGCTAACCGCAGGCGGGGCTGGTCGGCGCTACGCTTGCCATCGATTTTCTACTTTCCTTCGAGCGCCGCGATTGCCGCCGTTACGCCGGCGCCGTAAGCCGGATCGGCCTGCGTGCAGTTGAAGATGTGGCGCTCCTGCACCGGCTTCGATACGCCGTGGATGGCGCGCGCCGTGTTCTCGAACAGCAGCCGCTTCTTTTCGTCAGTCAGCAGCCGGAACAGGTTGCCCGGCTGCGAGTAGTAGTCGGTGTCGACGCGGTGGTCCCAGTGCGCGGCCGCGCCTTCGAGCGACAGTGGCGGTTCGGCGAACTGCGGCTGCTGCAGCCATTCGCCACGGCTGTTCGGTTCATACGACGTGCCGGCGCCGTGGTTGCCGTCGGTGCGCATGGCGCCGTCGCGGTGATAGCTGTGGAACGGGCACTTTGGCGCGTTGACGGGAATTGCGTGGTGGTTGACGCCCAGGCGATAGCGCGCGGCGTCGCCATACGAGAACAGGCGCGATTGCAGCATTTTGTCCGGCGAGAAGCTGACACCGGGGACCACGTTGGCCGGCGAGAAGGCCGACTGTTCGACGTCGGCGAAGTAGTTTTCGGCGTTGCGGTTCAATTCGAGCACGCCGACATCGATCAGCGGATAGTCCTTGTGCGGCCAGATTTTGGTCAGGTCGAACGGGTTGTACGGCACCTTGGACGCTTCGGCCTCGGGCATGATCTGCACCGCCAGCTTCCAGCGCGGGAAGTCGCCGTTTTCGATGGCGTCGAACAGGTCGCGCTGCGAGCTTTCGCGGTCGTTGGCGACTACCGCCGCGGCCTCGGCATCGCTGAAATTGGCGATGCCCTGCTGGCAGACGAAGTGGAACTTGACCCAGAAGCGCTCATTGGTGGGGCTGATGAAGCTGAAGGTGTGGCTGCCGAAACCGTGCATGTGGCGGTAGCCCTTGGGGATGCCGCGATCGCTCATGACGATGGTGATCTGGTGCAGCGCCTCCGGCAGCAGGGTCCAGAAGTCCCAGTTGTTTTCGGCGCTGCGCAAGTTGGTCTTGGGGTCGCGCTTGACGACGTGGTTCAGGTCCGGGAACTTGAGCGGATCGCGGAAGAAGAACACCGGGGTGTTGTTGCCGACCACGTCCCAGTTGCCTTGCTCGGTGTAGAACTTGACGGCGAAGCCGCGAATATCGCGTTCGGCGTCGGCCGCGCCGCGCTCGCCGGCGACGGTGGAAAAGCGCATGAAGATTTCGGTCTTCTTGCCGATCTCGGAGAACAGCGCGGCGCGCGTGTACTTGCTGATGTCGTGGGTGACGGTGAAGGTGCCGAACGCGCCCGAGCCCTTGGCGTGCATGCGACGCTCGGGGATCACCTCGCGCGCGAAGTGGGCCAGCTTTTCGAGGTGCCAGACATCCTGCAGCAGCACCGGGCCGTGCGGGCCGGCGGTCTGGGTGTTCTGGTTGTCGACGACCGGCGCGCCGGCGGCCGTGGTGAGGTTTTTCATGGAAGTCCTTCAGTGTACGTTGAACGGAAACTTCCAGCATAACCAACACATTGCCTCCGCGCAGCTCTCTTTCGGGAGACCCCAACGCAAAAAGCCCGGCTTCGCAGCCGGGCTTCTCATGGCGTTACTGGTACTGCAAGCAAATTACTTGCTTGGGTAGGCCATGTCGGCGCGACGGTTCTGGGCGCGCGAGTCAGCGTCGGTGCCGGATGCTTTTGGCTTCTCTTTGCCGAAGCTGACGGCTTCCATCTGGCTGTCCTGCACGCCTTGGGTTTTCAGTGCGGTGATGACGGCTTGGGCGCGCTTCTGGCCCAGGGCCAGGTTGTACTCGGCGCTGCCCTGGTCATCGGTGTTGCCTTCGACTTTGATCGACACGTTCGGGTTGGCGGCCAGGAATTTACCGTGGTCGGCGACAACCGCGTCGAACTCTGGCTTGACGGTGTACTTGTCGAAGTCGAAGTAGACGCTACGGTTTTTGTAGATCGAGCTGTTTGGGTCCAGGTACGCTGGCAGGGTGGCTGCTGCAGGCGCGGCGACTGGCGCTGCTGCTGGAGCTGGTGCCGCCGCTGGTGCAGGCGCTGGGGCTGGTGCCGGTGCTGGGGCTGGAGCAGGGGTCGAGCATGCGCTCAGCAGGGCTACGGTGCAGGCTGCCAGCAGGGTGTTGATTTTTGCGTTCATGGAAATACTCCCGAATTGTATTTTGTTATTGACACATTGGTGTAGTGAGGCTGTTCAGCCAGCCGCGAGCGACATTATATAAGCATTTGTCTATTATTAATTGGCGCAATGCATTATTTTTTCAACCAGCGTGAGAAAAGTGACATATCGCGAGAAGATTCCACGAACCAGGCGCGCCGCGCGATGTCAAATTGCGCGCCAAGCGCCTTGACTTCGTCCTTTTCATGGAAGGTTGCGGTCAGATAGTGACGACCCGGCGTGGCGACCGGCTGGGCCAGATTGCGGGCCATGGCCGCCTCCGCCGCCGCCGCCGATTGCTGCAGGCGCATGTCGGCGATGAATACGCTGCGCAGCGCCGGGTCGGCTGGCGACAGCAAGGTCAGGCGCGCGCGCGCGCGGGTGACGCCGACGTAGAACAGGTTTTCCTCGTCGCGCCTTGGCTGCAGCGGATGTGGAAACTCGTCCGCTTGCAAGAACGGCAGGATCACGTGCTCGAATTCCTTGCCCTTGGCGTTGGCCACGCATTCGATCAGCACCGCCTTGCGTTCGCGCTTGCGGCGGATGAAGGCTTCGCGCGCATTCATCGCGGTCCAGAACTCGCGCAGGCTCTGGCCGGAGGCGGCCGCCGAATCCAGTAGGCCCGCCACCGATTTATTGACCACGCCCGCTTCGTACGGACGCACGAAGATGCGGCGCGCGGTCGCCACCAGCTTGACGCGCTCACACAGCTCCGTCAGCGCCGCCGCCGCCGGCGTGGCCGGATCGAGCGCCGACAGCCAGGCGATGGCGTCGATGACGGCCTTTTTGGTGGCCTGGCTGGCGACGTCGCGGTAGCTGATTTGCTCGCCGTCGCGGCGGTCGTCCTCGATCATGAACAATTCGCCCAGCAGCGCCGGGTCCTTGCTGATTTGCGCCTTGAAGTTGTCGATGCGCCGCGCCGAGAATTTCATTTCGCTGAAGGCGGTCATGGCGTCGACGATGGCGGCGCGCACCTGCTCGGATTTGACGGCGGCAAAGTCCTTGAGGGCGATGGCCAGCATGCCGCGCAAGAACAGGATCTCGTCGCGCTGCAGATAGCCGGCCATGGCCGGGGTGCGGTAGTCGATGTCGGCCTCGATCAGCGCGTTCTCGATCGCCATCGACTGGTGGCGGTCGCGGATCAGGATCGCGCAGCCGTCGTAGGCGTGGCCGTCGGCCTTCCATTGGCGGATCGCGGTGATCGCCTGTTGCGCGCATTCGGCCGGCGTGGCGTAGTGCGCCTGGCGGATTTGCGTGTGCAGCGGCAGGCTCGATTCGACCGCCTTGTGCTTGAATTCGGCCATTGCGTAAGCCAGGTGCGGGCCGTGGCGATAGCTGTAGGTCAGCGGATAGCGCACCAGCTTGGGGTGGCGCTCGGCGAAGCGGCGGTTCAGATACTGCTCGCTGGCGCCCAGCCTGGCGTGGATCACCTGGTCCTTGTCGCCGGCGCCGACAAAAAAGCACTGCGGACGGCTGATCAGGGCGTCGAGGATGCGGAAGGCCGCTTCGTTCAGATCGTGCAGTTCGTCGCACAGCACCAGCCGGTAGTCGGGAAAGTGCTCGGCCAGGCGCGCGCCGGCGTCCAGGTTGCAGGCCAGGTCGTAGGTGGCGTCGAACGGCCCCCGGAACACGGCGCCGGCACCGCCGTCCAGGCGCAAGGTTTCGTATTCCACCGTGGTCAGGTAGTCGGCCAGCGGCACGCCAAGCAGCTCGGCGATGTCTTCCAGTCCCATGAAGTCGACGTCGGCGGCCAGCGCCATCGTCGCTTTCAACCCCAGTTGCGCGTCGAGGAACTGGCTCAGCGCGATGCTGTGGGTGTGCAGTTCCAGGCCATCGAGCCGGCCGGCGTAGCGGGCGCCGACCCGGTCGACGGCGGCCAGCGCGTACTCCTTCAGCTGGCGCGCCTCGGTGCAGCGGCGCAGGTTGTCGCCATCGATGGCGTCCAGCCGCCATGCCGCGAAATCCTCGAACGTCATCACCGCCAGCCGCGCCACCAGCGCCTGCGGCACGCCGACATCGATCAGCCGCTGGCGCATGACATCGCGCGCCTCGGGCGTGAAGGTCAGCGCCAGGATCTGTTCCGGGGGTAGCTTGCGGGCCAGCGCCTCGCCGATGCGGATCGCCAGGGTGGTGGTCTTGGCCGCGCCGGCGTTGGCGTCGACCAGCACCACCTTGCTCTGGGAGAGCTGGATGGCCGTCTGTTCCGGCGTCGGGATCAGGCCTTGCGGGGTGAATCGGATGGGATTTGGAGGTTGGGCAGCGTTCATCCGCTACATTATAGCGACCAGCGTGCGCATGGCGGCCACCGATGTGGCGCCCAGCGCCGGGGCCGGCGTCAGCCTGGCCGTCGCGCCCTCGATGAACTGGGCGCTGAAGACGCGCCGCTGCGGCCGCGAATCCGGGCCGGTGTCCTGGCCGTCGATGACGGCGCACAGCAGGTCGGCCGCCGCCGTGGCCATTTTCGGCATCGGCTGGCGCAGGGTGGTGAGGTTGTAGCTTAACCAGTTCGACGGTTCGACCGCGTCGAAGCCGGCCACCGACAGCTGTCCCGGCACGTCGATGCCCAGCTCGTGGCGGGCGCAATCGAGGCAGCCGATGGCCATCACGTCGCTGCCGCAGATGATGGCGTCGGGCACGTCGCCCATCTGCGCGATGATGGCCTTGAGGCCGGCGCCGCCGCTGCGGTAATCGGACTGGCCAGGCACCACCACCGGCGGTGGCAGTCCCAGTTCGGCCAGCCGTTCGCAGGCGCCGCGCCGGCGTTCGTTGGCCACCGACGAGTCCTCGGTGCCGGCGATGATGCCGAAGCGGCGGTGGCCGGCGGCGGCCAGCCGCGACACCAGCATGCGGCCCGCCTCCAGGTGATCGCAGGTGACGGTGTTGACGACGCGCTCGCGCAAGGTGCGGTTGAACAGCACCAGCGGCATGTGGCGGCGCTCGAATTCGGCGATATGTTCGTCGCTGAGGCGGGCGGCGGCGATCACGCCGTCGACCTGGAACTGCCAGACGTCGGTCAACACCCGGTCGACATCGGTTTCACGCGCCAGGGTGAACAGCAATACGCGCTTGCCGCGCGCGGTGATCTGCTGGCTCAGCTCGGCGAGCAGCTCGGGATAGTACAGGTTGGCCTGGTTGGTGATGATCACCGCGACCATGTTGGAGCGGCGCGTGATCAGGCTGCGGGCGGCCGCGTTGGGGATGTAATCAAGTAATGAGGCCGCTTTCATCACCCGGGCGTAGGTCGCCTTGGAGACGCTGGCGCCCGGCTTGAAGCAGCGCGAGACGGCCGATTGCGAGACGCCGGCCACCTGCGCGACATCATAGGAGGTGACGCGGCGGGCTTCGCGGGCGATGGTGGCTTTGTGTTCAGTGGCGCTGATCTCAACGGTCGGCTTGGATTTGGTCATTATCTCGTTATCATCGTGGTGACCGCTGGTGTCGCCGATGTTCCGGCATCGCTATAGGTTGCCGACAGCAGTCATGTCGAGGATAATCAAGATCTTGCCTTTGGGCAATAAATATCGTGTTCCCATGTGGAAATTACTTATGCAGTGTGGTGGCACAGCAATTTTCCCTGATGAGGGCGTTTTTCTGATAGCATGACGCCCCTTTATTACGTGTGAAGGGTCGACATGGCCAATGCTTGCGGCGTCGATTTCGGCACGTCAAATTCCACGGTCGGCTGGGTGCGTCCCGGCCAGCCCGTGATGCTGGGACTTGAGGACGGCAAGACCACCTTGCCGTCGGTGGTTTTCTTCAACGCGGAAGACGAACAGGTCACCTTTGGACGTGCGGCGCTGGCCGAATATCTGGCCGGCTACGAGGGGCGCTTGATGCGCTCACTGAAGAGTTTGCTCGGGACCAGTCTGATCGACGGTCAGACCGAGGTGGGCGGCCGCGCGCTGCCGTTCCGTATGTTGCTGGCCCAGTTCATCGGCGAGGTCAAGCATCGCGCCGAGCAGTCCGCCGGCCGCGAATTCACCTCTGCCGTGTTCGGCCGGCCCGTGCATTTCATCGACGACAGCAAGGAAAACGACCAGCTGGCCGAGGATACGCTGGCCGAGGTCGCCCGCTCGGTCGGCTTCAAGGACATCGCTTTCCAGTTCGAGCCGATCGCGGCCGCGTTCGACTACGAGTCGCAGATCGACCGCGAGGAACTGGTGCTGATCGCCGACATCGGCGGTGGCACGTCGGACTTTTCGCTGGTGCGCCTGTCGCCCGAACGGGCCAAGAAGACCGAGCGGCGCGATGACATCCTGGCCAACGGCGGCGTGCACATCGGCGGTACCGACTTCGATAAATACCTGAGCCTTTCCTCGGTGATGCCATTGCTGGGCTACGGCAGCCGCCTGCGCAACAACAGTGAAGTGCCGTCGAGCTACTTCTTCAACCTGGCGACCTGGCACACCATCAACCAGGCCTATACCAAGAAGATGTGGACCCAGCTGTCGGACCTGCTGCGCGATTCGGCCGAGCAGGAAAAGCTGGGCCGACTGCAGCGCCTGATCGACGAGCGCGCCGGCCATTGGCTGGCGATGAAGGTGGAGGAGGGCAAGATCGCCTTGTCCGACGACGTCAAGGTGCGGCTCGAGCTGGACCGGTTGGCGCCGGCGGTAAGCCTCGAGCTCGACCGCGCGCAGTTCGACGCCTCGATCGACCATCTGGTGGGCTCGGTCGAGAATACGGTGCTGAGCCTGCTGCGCGACGCCGGCGTCGGACCGGCCGATGTCGATACGGTATTTTTCACCGGCGGCTCGAGCGGGGTGCGTATGCTGCGCGAGCGCATCGGCGCGCTGGTGCCGGCCGCGCGCAAGGTCGAAGGCGACCTGTTCGGCAGCATCGGCGCCGGCCTGGCGCTCGACGCCGTGCGCAAATTCGGCTAATTTGGCAGTCTGATCGGCAATCCAACCCGCAGTCTAACAATTCAGGACAGACACGCAAATGCTCGAGAAATCCATCGTCATGCTCGACTTCGAGACCACCGGCCTGTCGCCCGCCATGGGCGACCGCATCACCGAGGTGGCGGCGTTGCGCATCGTCGGCGGACGCATTGTCGAGCGATACGTGTCGCTGATTAACTGCAATGTGCGCATACCGTCGTTTATCACCGGGCTGACCGGCATCACCCAGGCCATGGTCGACAATGCGCCGCCGGTCTCGCGCGTGGTGCCCGACCTGCTCGACTTCATCGGCGGCGACGCGCTGTCGGCGCACAACGCCAGTTTCGATGAGAAGTTCCTGCGCGCCGAGGCGGCGCGGCTCAATCTCACGCCGGGCCACCAGGCGCTGGTGTGCTCGCTCAAGCTGTCGCGCCGCGTGTTCCCGAACCTGGCCAGCTACAAGCTCGGCAATTTGTCGGGACAGCTGGGCATCCGCTTCAGAAGCGCGGCCCACCGGGCCGAGTCCGATGCGGAAGTGGCGGCCGAAGTGCTGATACATATCGGTAAGCACATCGGTTCGACGTATGGCATCGCCGGTGTCGATCCCGCTCTGCTCGTCTCGGTCAACAAGCTGGCGGCGGCCAAAGTGCACCAATTCCTGCAAAAACAGTCACCCCAGTAAGTTTAGACTTAAACGATAGCATTTCATCATCACTCGTTTGACGACGCTCAAATCTGAAGTCACTACGAGGCTTACACTTTAGCCAACATAGTTGCAGTGTTGGCAAGGGGTGCGCGATGAAAAACCATAGCTCCGCCAGAGATGGCTACGACTGTTATGTTTGGTACAAGGACGCGGCCGAAGGGGGAAATCCCTACGCGCAATTCAACCTTGGCATGGTTTATAAAAAAGGC
>Ga0308163_10004643_pt1 | contig 10801 bp, 10 predicted proteins | sample PhyTR1_FD_201037 | JGI IMG/M metagenome (GOLD analysis project Ga0308163, IMG submission 201037) | Phyllosphere microbial communities from UC Gill Tract Community Farm, Albany, California, United States - DLSLT.R1 | ecosystem: Host-associated > Plants > Phyllosphere > Unclassified | place: USA... | reverse complement strand
TGCCAAGGTAGGTGCCAGCGTTGGTCGCGTCGAGGCCGAGGGCCTTGAGCAGGTCAGAGGACATGCAAACTCCTGTTGCGTTGCGTTTGTAAGGCGCTGGCCGCTGGCAGGGTGGGGGGCGGCAAGCCGAACCCGGAATGGTAACAGAGGCCACGATCGGGCCTGCCGGGACTTTGACGCGCAAGAGCAAGGGAGACATGCCTGTCTATCTCCTTGATTTGACTAGTCAAGTGAACAGGTTCAGCTTGTTGTACGGTCACCTTTGTGAGAATTTCGGTAAGATGGCTGACGTTTATTTGTCATACATCCACAAACAGCCTGAAGGCGCGACGGGCAGGTCGCATCTTTCAGTAGAACAAGTGCGGTTATCAAATGCTGCATGAGTGGGTGTTTTTTTTGGAGAGGTTGCCTTTGCTACATGGATCCGTAGAACAGTTGCCCGCGCGGCGTGGACGCCAGCGTGTGACTGCTGAGGCGCGGGCTGCACTGGATGTGTGGCTGCGGGTGGGAGATCTGCTGCTAGTGCCGACCACGGCAGCGTTGACCCATATCGCCACTTACGGCTGGCTTCCGCCGACGCACCCGCAGCGGGTCGTGTTTGGGGCAGTGCTGCTGTGCACCTTGGTCTGCTTCGGCTTGGCGCAGGTCTATCGGGACTGGCGGAATCGAGGGCTTCTGGCCGATCTATGGGCCCTGTTCCTTGGTTGGACTGGCGTGTTCGCTCTGTTCTCTACGTACTCGATCCTGATCGATATGGCTGACACTGTGCCCGCTCCCTGGTTGGTTGGCTGGTACTCGTCAGGACTGGTCGCTATGAGTGCCGCCCGGATCGGTATCCGCTTCCGGCTGCACCGGTTACGGGAGCGTGGGCTGGACCGCCAGCGCGTGCTTCTGGTCGGTCTCCGTGCACCGGCACTGAAGGTACATCGTCTGTTGCGGAGTCGCCCTGAGATCGGGAAAGAAGTGATCGGCTACTTTGCCGGGCCAGATGACATCGCACTTCGTCGTGAGGGTGCTGATGCGCCACGACGTCTAGGTACCTTGGATGGTCTCGAAGCCTACCTTGATGCCCACCGCGGTCAGATCGAACAGATATGGGTGTCACTGCCCCTCGGGGGGCGGGCCCGGTTGAAGGATGTGCTCCGGTTGCTGGAGCGCTATCCAGTGCAGGTGCGGCTGGTGCCGGACATCACTGGCCTGGGAGCACTCAATCCTGGTGTCCACCAAGTCGGCACCGTGCCGATGATAGGTGTGCGTCAGGGCGTCGTGGAGCCGCGTTTTCTCATCATCAAGCGCATCGAGGACTTGTTCGTCGCCGGTATGGCAGTCGTCCTGCTCTCGCCGCTGCTGGCGGCACTGGCGCTTGGAGTAAAGCTCAGCTCTCCTGGGCCGATATTGTTTCGACAGCGCCGACATGGGTTGGATGGGAAGGAATTCTGGATGCTCAAGTTCCGCTCGATGCGTGTGCATGCGGAGACACCGGACAAGATCACTCAGGCCACGCGTAACGATCCGCGTGTAACCAGATTTGGCGCGTTCCTGCGTCGCAGTAGCTTGGACGAGCTGCCACAGTTTCTAAACGTTCTCGGTGGAAGCATGTCGGTGGTTGGCCCGAGGCCCCACGCGGTCCAGCACAACAATCAGTACGAACGGTTGATCGAGAGGTACATGCACCGTCACTACGTCAAGCCCGGGATCACAGGCTGGGCCCAGGTTCATGGCCTCCGGGGGGAAACGCCAAGACTTCGGCAGATGAAGAAGCGGGTGCAGTACGACATTGATTACATTCGACGCTGGAGCCCCCTGCTTGATGTGCGAATTATTGCATTGACGGTATTTAAGGTGCTTGGCCAGAAGACGGCGTACTGAGCTGGCGTTGACTCTGAGAGGCGGAATTTTGACGGTGAACGGTCCGCGTCTCAGTTTTCGACTTTGTAGCTGTTTTAGAGATCTATCCCCTGTACTTCGAAGGTATCGGGGAAGGCCAATCGGTTATTCTGTTCGATTGATGCGTGGCCGACGGGCATTGATCCCGTTCATCCAGCAACGTCGAATGCAACAGGGCTGACTCGTAGTGTTCAAGAATATTCTTTTCGTCTGTATTGGCAACATCTGTCGCAGCCCCTCAGCGGAAGTAATGATGCGGGCGGCACTCGCCGGTAAAGGGGTTCAAGTGTCGTCCGCGGGATTGGGGGCGCTGGTTGATCACGCAATCGATGCTACGGCCCAGGAATTGCTGGTCGAGCATTCACTAGACGGAAGTGCACATCGCGCTCGCCAAGTGACGTCGCAGATACTCTCCTCGTCAGATCTGGTGCTGGTCATGGAGAGGAAGCATCTCAAACGAATCAGCGATATCGCTCCAGAAGCTTTAGGAAGAGCATTTCTGCTGGGAAAGTGGAATGACGACTTCGAAATCCCGGATCCCTATCGACAACAGCGTCCGGCCTTCGAGCACGTTTATCGATTAATGGCGGAAGGTGTCGAGAGTTGGAGGCGCTACATCTGATCTCAACTGCGACGCAGATTCATTCCGATCCGGCCTAGATTAATTAAAGTTCTACCTATCACAATATGAACAATACCGACCCCCGCGCCACTACTACGGAAGAAAGCCAGGAAATAGATCTGCGCCAGTTGCTTGGGACGCTGGTGGATCACAGGTGGTGGATCCTGGGTATCACGGGTGCATTCTTTGTAATCTCCCTCGCGTACGCTTTGCTTTCCAAGCCGATTTACCGCGCAGATGCCATTATTCAAGTCGAATCCAAGGCGCCATCTCTTCCGGGCCTCTCCGATATCAGCCAATCGTTGGGTGTGACCACTGGATCTGCAGAGGCGAGCACAGAAATCGCGCTCATCACCTCCCGGGCAGTGGTGGGGTCTGCAGTTCGGGAGCTCAGGTCTGATATCAAGGTCGAGCCCAATCGATTTCCGCTGATCGGTACGTTTCTTTCACGTCGCGCCGAAGCTGCGTCCCCAGAGCTTCTGTCGCAGCCCAAGTTCGGGCTGACTCGGTTCGGCTGGGGCGGCGAGGTGCTGGATGTTTTTCAGCTGGACGTTCCGCCTGCCATGTACGACAACGAGATGACACTCCGTGTGCTGGATGCTAGCGGACGTTATAGCCTGCAGGATGAAGGTGGGGCAACGCTAGTGGAAGGACGGGTGGGTGAGCCAGCCGCCGGAAATGGTGTGACCATCCAAGTGTCGAAGCTGCGCGCACACCCAGGCATGCGATTTGAAGTGACAAAGCTTAGGCTTTTGAAGGTCATTGCTGAACTGCAGAAGGAAGTTTCGGCTTCCGAATCTGGGAAGGATTCGGGAATTCTCACGCTTGGCTATGAAAATGCGGATCCGAAGTTGGCACAGGCGTTTCTGCAAGAGGTTGCACAAGCCTATGTCCGGCAAAACGTGGATCGTAACTCAGCAGAGGCGTCTGCCCAGTTGACGTTCGTTAAAGAACAGCTTCCAAACATACGTAATCAGGTTGATGCTGCCCAAAAGGCGCTCAGCGCGTATCAGACCAAGGCGAACTCCGTCGATCTTTCGCTGCAGACTAAGGGGTTGCTCGACCAAGAAGTTGCTGTCGAAATGAGCATCCAGCAGCTTCGTCTCCAACAGGCAGAGATGGATCGCAAGTTCACCCGCGATCACCCAGCCTATCAGGCCCTCATGCGCCAGATCGGTGAGCTTCAGGGGCGCAAGTCTGGCTTCCAGGGGCAGGTCAAGCAGCTGCCTGAGGCGCAACAGGAGCTGTTGAAGCTCACCCGGGAGTTGAAGGTCAGCAATGAAATGTACACGGGTATGCTCAATCAGGCTCAGCAACTTGATGTGGCTCGTGCCGGTACGGTAGGTAACGTGCGCATTGTCGATGCTGCGGCTGTGGACGACGCTAGTCCGGTCAAGCCGCGCAAAGCGTTGGTGATCCTTGTGGGTACGCTGCTGGGAGGATTTCTCTCCGTCGCGATCGTCCTGCTGAGGCAGGTGCTCAACCGAGGCGTTGAAGATCCAACGCAGATCGAAGAGCTTGGACTGCCTGTCTATGCGTCTATTCCCGTTAGCCCAAAGCAGCAGGGTGACTCGGTCCGTGGCAAGTTCCGTGCTGACGGTAAACTGCATTTGTTGGCAATTAACGACCCGGCCGACCTCGCTATTGAAGCAGTACGCAGTCTTCGGACCAGTTTGCACTTTGCGCGTCTTGAGGCAAAGAACAACTTGGTGCTTATCTCGGGCTCGAGTCCGAATGCCGGTAAGACGTTTGTTTCATCGAATCTGTCGGCCGTCATCGCGCAAGCCGGCCAGCGAGTCCTCATCATCGATGCAGACATGCGAAAGGGAACTCTGCACAAAGCTTTGGGTGTAGCGCAAAGCCCCGGTCTGTCAGATGTTCTGGTAGGCAAGGTGTCAGCCGACCAGGCAATCCGAGAACTGCCTGGTCTGGAGAATCTGCATTTCATCGCTCGGGGCGATGTGCCGCCAAATCCTTCTGAACTTCTGATGCATGAGAATTTCTCTCGCTTGTTGGATAAGGTGGGCAAGGATTACGACCTTGTGATAGTCGATACCCCGCCCATCCTTGCGGTGACTGATGCCGCCATCATTGCGCATCATGTCGGAACTTGCCTATTGGTTGCCCGCTTCGGCCTCAATCAACCCAAGGAGCTGGCACTAGCGAAAAAGCGCTTTGAACAGAATGGCGTGAAGCTCAAGGGCGCCATCTTCAACGCGGTCGAGCGCCGGGCGACCGGCTACTACAGCTATGGGTACTACGAGTACAAGTCCAGCTGATAAGGAAAAGCCCGGGGATAGATCCCGGGCTTTTCAATCTCATAGAAGGCGCTCACAAAGTGGAATGCCGAGGCACGGCGGCATGCCTTGCATCGTACGCCACCGTATGCCAGAGGCGCGTCTGCCGTTCAACGCTTGGCGGCATCGTGGTCTCGTCATGCGAGTGGGAGGGCCTGGTCAGGCGCTACGATGCCGGGGGCAGTTGGCTGGTCTTGCTCAGGAGCGCGGCATACATAAAACGCCGATCCCAGTAGGTCAAGAACGAAGGTAAGCAGGTGCCCGGCAGTCTTCTGCATGGGTCGCGCAGATGAGACTGGCCGATTTAGGCCGCCTGCACTCTTGGCTCGGCCCGGACGAAGCGCTTACCGAAAGACCAGCCGAGGAACTCTAAACCGGCCCGGTGCTCGCAGGCGGCCGGCCTGGAGATAGATGACTGCCGGCATGACCATGAGGAAGTGGCGGAACGATGAGCCGAAGTCTGGCTCAAAAATTGCCTGAGTAAGCGTGAATGCGAAAACTACGCTCGATGCTACCCGAAGATCTGTGGGGATTCGGCTTCCCATCAGGCGCAGGGTCAAGGCAGAGGCGTAGCATCTGAAGACGACGAACGGAAGATAGGCGGGTGACTTGAGAATCAACTCAATCGGGAATGCAATACGAGCCAGTGACGTTAGTCGATTCAATGTGAAGCCAAGCGCTGAGAAATCGTCGAAGAAGTAGTCAATTCGAGTTGCGGACACGCCTTCCAGGTACTCCGCCCGGCCAATGTCTATGAGTGTCCGGGGAATGTAGGGGAAGGCAAGGTAGACGATGCCCGTGCCCGCAAGGATCGCCAGTACAACGAGTCGTCGGTTTCCTGAAATCGATTGGGTTGCAAGGAAAAGCAGTGCAAAAAGCAGGAAGTAAGAGCGAATCGTCAGGCCGTAGGCAACGCAGAGAGCAACGAAGATGACCATTGCGCGAGCCGTGTGCCCCTTTGCCAGTGAGTGCATTGACACGAAGCAGGCCAGCGCAGGGATGATGTCCTTGTTGATGCTTGCATAGAATGGTGAAAAGAGCGTAAGCGCGCAGAAGAGTACAAACACGCTGCTCGCGTCAGTATCAAAGTTTACTCGCTTCAGTAGCAGCCACGTGGCGACGACAAAGGGGGTCGCCCACACCATGTTTGCAATGAACCAATTGGCGTCAAATTCGGTAGAGTATTTGTTTAGCTCAACCCCCGCGTAGCGCAGGGCGTCAAACACCGGAGAAAATAGCCAAGCTGTGCCTCGATACGAACCGGCAAATAGTTCAAGCGAGGGGTTGCTCGACAGCAACGTGTGCCCGTCCAGATAGAACTTGGCATGCCAGATCATCGGAATCTGGGACATCAATAGAATTCCTAGTACGGAGAAAAACAGTGCCAGGAAGGCCGTGTAGTAATTTGGTCTGGCCATCATGAGATACTCGCATAGAACTTTCGCATCGACTGAGCATTTATCTCGATATTAAAATGCTTATGGATCCGCTCATTCCCGAGGCGCCCCATGGAATTGGATAGTTGGGGGTCATCCATGAGCCTGCGGATATGCGATGCAAGCTGCTCGCCGGTAGCATCAGTCAGGAGGAAACCTGTTTTCCCATGCTCGACAATGTCCCTGAGGCCATCGACGTTCGTGGCGACAACTGGAACTGCCGCGGCGCTTGCTTCTGCAGCGACGTAGCCAAAGCTCTCGTAGCGAGAGGTGACCAGGCAAGCATCAGCCTGCCTGAATCTCTCAAGCACTTGTTCATGGTCAAGCCAAGGGACTATCTCTACCAAACTTCTGTCGACCTTGAACTCATCTATCAATGCCTCAAGCTGCTGACGATCGGAATCGTAATGTCCAGCACCAACTAGCTGAAAGTTGATGGAATCGGTGGAGCTGAATCGGGAGATCGTATCGATCAGCAGTTCCACATTCTTCTGGTGGCAGATTCGTCCGACAAATATGATGTTGAAGCGCGAGAGCCTATCTCTAGTCAGGCTTGAGGCGCGCTCAAGCTTAGTAACTACGCCGTTGGAGACCGTCACCACCTTTCGTGTTGGATAGCCTACGTCTTGGATACTCCTGCTTGCCTCGCTGGGGGAAGTCGCGAGCAGCTTGTCAGTGAAGTGGGAAAGCAGGCGCTCAATCCAGAGGAATGCGAATCGCTTGCGCCCTTCCAGCGCCAGATAGTAGTAAGCATGCGGGGTGTACACCACTTGGAGCTTCTGCCCGAGAAGTTTGCAAAAAAATGCCGCCGCGCGCCCAATGGCGCCCGCCTTTGAGCTGTGGAGGTGTAGAACGTCGGGCCTGTGATATCGGATGGAGCGAAAGAGGGCGAGTGTGGCCCTTGCATCACTGCGCACATCCAGTTCCCGGGACATGGGAAGAAGGTCGATGATGCCGCCGCAACGCTCCCACTCCCTCGTCAAAGCACAGACGCTCGGCGCGATGAGCACACGCTTTTCAAAGTCTACAAGGCCGTGATGGTCGTGAAAGCTGCGGATATAGGTCTCAACACCGCCCAGGCATTGGGTCACATGGAGAATGCGGCTCATGCAGGAGCTACCGCTGAGTTGCGGATCAACGTCAGAACCCGTGATGCGTTGCCGACCATGCCATTGGGGTGATAGCGAGCGCCCATTGCAGCGCTGATGCCAGCCAGCTCACGCTGCAGTGCAATGTTTTCTCGAAGGTCGTTCAGGCATTGGAATGCGCCTGTCCAAGTCCGGTGCCAGTGGCTCCCGGTAAAGGACTCGTAGTCTTCATAGAGCCCAGGGGACGCAACGTACGATTCAAGGTCCGGTGCCGCGAAGATGATGGGGCGTTCCAGTGGGGCGAAATCCATTGCGATGCTGGAATAGTCAGTCATCAGTACGTCGAATCCGCCGAGCATGGACGTAATGTCCGGAAAGGAATCGGGAGGCAGAGCGATCACGTTTCTCATATCCACAAGTGATCTGATGTCGGCCGAGTGGGGGTGGGCGCGCACAAAAACAATGGTTTGGCTGTCGTTCGAGATAAGATCGCGAGACGCCTGATCTGGCAGGACCATAGGCTCGCCACCGTCTCGCCAAGTTGGCGCGATAAGAACGTACCTTTGACCCGCGATTCCGCGCTCAGACGCCAAAGCATCCAAGGTCAGCCGAGCTGCGGCTGCCAGTCTTGGGATAAGGTCCATCCTTGGATCGCCCGTAACGACTACTGTCTCGTTTCTTGCAGCCATGGCTGACGTAAGACGATCAGCTGTCGTTTCTGATCCGGCAATAATGTATCGGTAATGCCTGTTCCAGAACTTCTCAAATGCACTTGATACCCTTCTGATCAGCCTTCTGAGCGCGCCTGCCGGCTCGAGTCGATCCTGGCCAATTTTTTTTAATGGTGCTCCATGCCAGAGCTGTACGGTAGTCGCGCCCCAGATGGCGGGGCCACGCAGATCCGAGAATCCGTTCGTCATCACACCGACGCCGGCACGTAAGCAGAGCTGGAGTGCGTCTTTGCTGTCGCGCCGAACGTGCTCCAGCCCTTGGCTAATCGCGAGCTGATCATCCGAAGCGTCGCGAGTAAGCCAGACAATACGGATTGACGGATCGACCGACTTGGCTTCGATTGCAAGTGCGAGCGGACCATCGCCCACTCCTGAGCGCCTACTCACGACCCAAAGCCCGGGGTCCCGCGAGGCGAACTTCGCGCGCGTGGCGAGGAAGAGCAGCCATGGGAGATTGGAGGCTTTGCGCAGGTTATCGCGCATGAAGGAGAAGGATTCAGTGGCCATGTCAGGATCGAGTTCGCACGAAAGTAAGGAGAAATCCCAGGGCGAGTATTGCTTGGATCGTGATGAAGGACACAATCGGGCCTATTTGCAGATCACTTTGCAGTATGACCAAGGAGACTGGCAGTGCTATAACCAGGCAAGCAATGTAGACCTTGAGGAGTAAAGTGGCTTGCGCACTCCCCCGGAAATGCGTCCTGAGTACGGTGACGACCGTCCAGCTTAGTGGTAGCACTGCCGCGCCGATCTGTAGCCAGGCCCGGTATCGGATGTAGTCGGCGCCATAGATTCGTTCGAGTAGAAATCCTGCAAACGGATAAGTGAAAGCTGCAAAGGCGATCGATAGCGCGGTACCTGCAAGCAAGACCTTCGAGGTGCTTTCCTGCGCCGCAGATGAAAGTCCGCCCCCCCGTAGGCGGGCCAACCTTGGGAGAAGGAATGAGGACATTCCTGTCATTATCTGATTTATCGGCAGAAGAAGGGTTAGTACGACTCGTAATCCTGCTACCTCTTCGAGCCTCTCCTGGTTTGCTAGTGCCAGAGCCGTAACGTTGCCTGCCAGCCAAACCAAGCTCGCTGCGGGTATTCCTATGCGGCTGTGGCTGGCTACGACCGAGAGCTTGAGCTGGGGAGACGCAGAATGTCGTAAGAACAGTTGCGCTGTAATGTAGCCGGATAGCGCGGCGATCGAGATCGCAGCCAAGGCGAAATCCACCATGGAGTAACAGTATGCGATGCCAGCTGCGCCGGTGGCAACCAGGGCCGCGGATCCGATCGCGCTGGCTACGAATGCGGCGCGATGTTTACTGAGTGCATGCAGCCCGCTTTTTGCGGACCAGTAGGCGCATGAAGTGATGCCAGCTGCGCACAGAAGACTTAAGGTAAGCGGTGATGCAGAGTATTGCTGGCTATATGCAAAAACCACAATGAGTGTGGAGATTGGTACGAAGATCAGTGCAGTAGCGCGATCCGCGCGGAACCCTGAAAGCAAGCTTGTATCGTTTCGACTCGATAGTGCGAGTGGCTCGTTAATCAATGGACCATGTAAAAAGCTCAGTAGCACTACCAGTGAATAGAGAATGCTGAACGTTGCGAAATCTTCCTGGCTGCTATGGCGCGCGACCAAAATAGTGAGCACGAAGTTGGCGCCGACCATGCATAGCTGGTCAGCGATGGCGAATGCCGCTGAATCGCTTCTGACTATTTGTAGGTGGGGCTTGGGTCGATTCATTCGAAGCGGTGCACGATTGCTGCAATCATGTCCAAAGCCTTCTTGAGGTCCGTAACGTGCTCGGCGTCAAGGATGCTTAGGAGTTTCTTAAATTCCGTGCTTGAAATATCCGCCGTCCTAGGAAGATACACGACTTCGCACTCGTCTTTCAGGTCGTCGAACTTTCCAAGCCAGTCATCGCCCATGCCGAACACATCTACGCAATGCGCCCGGATATCATCCTTCTTCTGATGCCAGCTTTCTTCAGGGATTGCAAGGTCTACGTATTTGATACTTTCGACGATAGAGATTCGATCTCTGAATGGTACAACGGTCTTCTTTCCCTTCCCTTCATTAAATTGATCTGTGGAGACGCCGACGATGAGGCGATCTCCAAGTGCTCTCATGCGTTTCAGTAGATTCAGATGACCGACATGAAACAGATCGAACGTGCCGTATGTGATGACAGTGCGCGTGGTTCGTGCGAGCGTCATTTTTGTGTTTCCTTCTTGGTATGTCGAGCTTGGATGTTCGGCTCGATCTTACTCATTGGTCGACGAGTTGAATATTGTCGAAGAGAAACCCGGGATCCCGCTCCGACGTCATCTGGTACAGTCCGTAACTGCGCGCGAGCCGAGCGCCACCGTCCCGATAGAGAGGGTTCCAAGTGAAATTGGCGCGCGCTCGCGTGGAGCGCGGCAGCAGGAAGTCGAAGGGCACGGACACATAGATGCCCTTGTCGAAGCTGCCTTCACCGAAGTCCTTGGAGGATACGTCGGTCTTGGTCGCATAGGCGCCCATCGTCACGCCGTTGTCGAAGGCGCGCGACACGGCCAGGGTGGCGCCCCAGTCCTTGGCAAGATAACGGCCGGCACTCAATGCGGTTACCAGGCGCCGTTCTTCGCCCCACATGTAGTAGAAGCTGGCATGGCCGGTGGCAACGCTATAGTCACGGAAGCTGAAGCGCTGATCGAAATCGCGTTGCTTGACCCAGTTGGCCTCTAAGCCCACCGCCCAGCGTTCGTT
>Ga0308163_10004642_pt1 | contig 10802 bp, 8 predicted proteins | sample PhyTR1_FD_201037 | JGI IMG/M metagenome (GOLD analysis project Ga0308163, IMG submission 201037) | Phyllosphere microbial communities from UC Gill Tract Community Farm, Albany, California, United States - DLSLT.R1 | ecosystem: Host-associated > Plants > Phyllosphere > Unclassified | place: USA... | reverse complement strand
AGCTCGTACCGGCCACCGGCATCCGCGTGCCGCACATGGGCTGGAACCGCCTGTTGCCGCTGCGCGGGTCGCCGCTGCTGCGCGATATCCCCGAACGCGCCAGCGCCTATTTCGTGCACAGCTATGCCGCCCCGTTGAACGCGCACACCGTGGCCGCCTGCGACCATGGCGGGCTGTTCAGTGCGGTGGTCGAACATGGCCGCTACTTCGGTGCGCAGTACCACCCCGAACGCTCCGGTGACACCGGCGCCTTGCTGTTGCGCAACTTCCTGCAGGACACCGCCGAATGAGCTTCATCGTCTATCCCGCCCTTGATATCCGCGAAGGCCGCGTGGTGCGCCTGCGCCAAGGCGACTACGCCCAAGAAACCCGCTACGGCGAGGATCCGCTGCCGCGCGCGCAGGCCTTCGCCGGGCAGGGCGCACAGTGGATGCACCTGGTCGACCTGGATGCCGCCCGCGCCGGCGGCTATACGCTCGCGCCACTGCTGGCGCAGATCCGCCAGCAGGCCGGCCTGCACGTGCAGACCGGTGGCGGCGTGCGCGGTCGCGCGGACCTCGAGCGCATCCTGCAGGCCGGTGCCAGCCGGGTGGTAATCGGGTCGCTGGCCGTGCGCGAGCCGGATGCGGTGATCGGCTGGCTGGCCGAGTTCGGGCCCGAGCGCATCACCATCGCGCTGGATGCCCGCCAGGACGACGACGGCCAGTGGCAGTTGCCGATCCACGGCTGGACGGAAAACGCCGGCATCACCCTGGACGTGCTGGCCCAGCGCTATGCCGCGGCGGGCATGCGCCACCTGCTGTGCACCGACATCGCCCGCGACGGCATGCTGGCCGGCCCCAATCTGGACCTGTACCGCCACCTGGCCGGGCTGCTGCCGGGCGTGGCGATCCAGGCCTCCGGCGGCATCCGCGACGTGGCCGACGTGGCTGCTTCGCGCGCTGCCGGCTGCAGTGGCGCCGTACTTGGCAAAGCCTTGCTGGAACAGCGGATGGACCTGGCCGAGGCACTGGCATGTTGAGCCGGCGCATCATTCCCTGCCTGGACGTACGCGATGGCCGCGTGGTCAAGGGCGTGCGCTTCCGCGACCACGTGGACATGGGCGATATCGCCGAGCTGGCGCTGCGCTACCGCGACCAGGGGGCCGATGAGCTGGTGTTCTATGACATCGGCGCCAGCCCGGATGGCCGCAGCGTGGACGTGGCGTGGATCGAACGCATCGCACGGCTGATCGACATCCCGTTCTGCGTGGCCGGTGGCATCAGTGACGTGGAAACCGCGCGCCGCGTCCTGCATGCCGGCGCCGACAAGATCTCGATCAACTCGCCCGCGCTGGGCCGCCCGGAGCTGATCACCGAACTGGCCGACGCGTTCGGCGTGCAGTGCGTGGTGGTGGGCATCGACTCGGTGCGCGAAGCCGATGGCCAGTGGCGCGTGCGCCGCTTCACCGGCGACCCGTCCAAGACCCAGGCCGTGGCCGTGCGTACGCTGGACTGGGTGCGCGAAGTGCAGCGGCGCGGCGCCGGGGAGATCGTACTCAACTGCATGGACAGTGACGGCGTACGCCGCGGCTACGATGTGGAGCAGCTGCGCCATGCGCGTGCGGCCTGCCACGTGCCGCTGATCGCCTCCGGCGGGGCGGGCACGCCCGATCACTTCGCCCAGGTCTTCGACCAGGCCGATGTCGATGGTGCCCTGGCTGCCAGCGTGTTCCACAGCGGCGCCATCGCCATTCCAGAACTGAAGCGCTATCTGCGCGAGCACCAGATCGAGGTACGTGATGTCTATTGAAGTCTTGCCGGGACTGCCGGCGCTGGAAAGCCTGGACTGGAGCAAGGGCGATGGCCTGTTGCCGGCGGTAGTGCAGGATGCCGACAGCCTGCAGGTGCTGATGCTGGGCTATGTAAGTGCGGAGTCCCTGCAGGTGACATTGCAGACTGGCCACATGACCTTCTTCAGCCGCAGCAGGCAGCGGCTGTGGACCAAGGGCGAGCAGTCCGGCAACGTGCTGGCGGTGCAGTCGATCGCGGTGGATTGCGATGCCGATACGCTGCTGGTGCGGGCACGCCCGGCCGGGCCGACCTGCCACACCGGCGCAGAGAGCTGTTTCCCGCAGGCGCCGAAGGATTTCATCGGCCAGCTCGACCAGCTGGTGGCCACGCGCGAGGCGCAGCGCCCGGCCGGCAGCTACACCACCTCGCTGTTCGACGGTGGCATCCGCCGTATCGCGCAGAAGGTCGGCGAGGAAGGCGTGGAGACCGCGCTGGCGGCGGTGGTGCAGGGCGACGATGAACTGCTGGGTGAAGCCTCGGACCTGGTGTTCCACTTGCTGGTGCTGCTGCGCGCGCGCGGCCTGGGCCTGCAGGACGTGCGCACGCTGCTGGAATCACGCCACCGCTGAGCCGGGCGGTGACGTGGCTTATCTGGCGGGCAGGTAGCGTGGGCGCTGTTCGTACCATTCGCGGGCACCGGCCAGGTGCCACTGCCGCTGCTTGCCGTCCAGCTCCACAGCGGCACCCAGCACGCCCCAGCGCAGGTAGAGGTCGCCGCGTTTGCCGGCCTTGCCCAGGTCCAGCCGGCCGCGCAACGAAAGTCGCGCGTTTTCTGCCTGCAGGTCATCCACCACCCACTGGCCATGGCGAAGCCGCAGTTGGCCGCTTGCCTGCACCTGCCCGGAATCGACCAGCCCCAGCACCCAGCGCGGGTAGCTGCTGCGCTCTCCGAAGGCATCCAGCAGCGGGCCGGCATCACGCAGGGTGATATCGGCCACCGCATCGGCGCCCAGCGGGGCCGCAGCTGCCAGGTGCCCGCTGCGCACCGCCACCTCGCCCCACCAGCCGGCGTCTTTCGAGTCGGCCACGCGCACGTCCTGCAGGCGCACCGTGGTGCCGCCCAGGTCGAACTGTTTCTGGCTGAAATCGGCGCGCCGAACGCGGGCTTTGAGCAGCGCATTGCCGCGCATCGCCACTCCCGCTACCTGCATGCGCGCATTCTGGCCGCTCAGGTCGGCCCGGCCGGTACCGATGCGGCCGGTGGCGTCCAGTTCCACGTCCCCGCTGATCAGCCCGGTGCCGCCCAGCAGCTTCACCTGTTCGTTGCCCAGGTAGCGGTTGTAGCGGGTCAGGTCCGGCACCTGCGCGTTGTCGAAACGCAGCCGCGCACGCACGCCTTCCTTCAGTTCCTGCAGGCGGGCATCGCCGCTGAGTTCCAATACCAACGCGCGCCCGTCGAACAGCACCTGCGACGGCGCATCGGATGGGGCGGCGCGGAACTGGTCAATGTCCACCTGCATGTGCACCTGCGGCGTGCGGCCCTCCACAATCCGGCCCTGCGCCCGCGCATCGCCCTGCATCCGTACGCCGGCCACCTCCGCGATGGCGGCCACGTTGGGAATCTCCGCGGTGCTGCCGGCTGCCAGCTGGCCATCGACCAGCTTCACGTCGGCCCGCAACAGGCCGCCGCCATCCAGCCGGAACCATGGCTTGCGCACGATCAAATCAGAGATCCAGTTAAGCGAATCAAACGTCCACGCCGCCTTCAACTGCCCGGACGTGCGCGGCAGCAGCCCGGACATTGCGTGGAAGGGGATTTCGCGCCCGGCGATGTGCAGGTCGGCATCCAGTTCACTGCCGCTGGCCTCATCGCGGGGCAGCCGCGCCTGCAGCCTGATGTCATCGGCCACGTCCAGCTGCAGCGCCAGCAGTCCACGGTCCTTGGCATGTTCGCCGGCGTGCACCGGCAGGCGCCACACCATATGTCCGCCGGGCCGCAACGTGCCATGGTCCATCGCCAGCTGGCCCTGCAGGCGGGCCGTGGAGGGCACCGTGCCTACCGTGGCACGGGCACCGGCGGTGTCGATGCGTACGGCCTGGCTGCGCCCGTCGATGGCCAGCTCAGCGGTCAGGATGCCGAGCTTGCGCAGCCCCGGCGCGTCGTCGCGGTAGTGGCGCGGGAAGCTGGCCCGCGCTTCGATGTGCGCCTGGTCCAGCAGGGTGGTGCCATCCCAGCTGATCCGCGCATCGTCGAAGGTGGCGTTCGAATCGAACAGTTCGGACGGGCCGCCCTTCATCTGCTTCAGGAAGCCCACCGTGGCGCTGGCCTTGCCGGAGATCAGCAGCTTGCCGAACTGGCCGCTGCGGATGCTGTCGCTGTGGATCGCATCCATCCGCACCGTCCAGCCACGATTGCCGCGCGGCGGCGGCGGGATCGCTTTTTCCACGCGTTCAACCACCGCGCGTACGCCGACCGCATCCACGCGCGGGATGTGGATCTCACGGCGTACCAGCGCCGGCAGCGAGATGAATGCACTGGCCCGTTCGGCGCTGAAGACGTAGACGGTGCGGTTGGCCTGGCCGCGCACGTGCACGTTCCACAGCACCGCATGGCCCGGTATCAGGGTCAGCGCCGGCCCGTTGCGCAGCTGGAATTTCTCCGGCTTGCGGTTGGTCAGCATGTCGAACAACGGCGTGTTGAGAAACACATTGCCGGCGATCAGGTACAGCAGGTAAAGCGCCAGCAGTATGGCCAGCAGGATGCGCACCGGGCGCGGCCAGCGCCGCAATCGCTGCAGGCGCTCGGGAATCAGAGACATGGCGGGGCGCAGTTGGAAAGAATGCCGCCACTATCGGCAGTGGCGGCGCGCCATGGCGTGAAGGCGTGGCGGGTGCAGGGCTCAGCGACGGCGGTAATACGCCCGCACCGGCCCGTGATCGACGCTCCGGCGTGGCGCGGCGGCGGGTCAACCATGTAAAGGGTAAAGGGGTGGGTGGTACCTTCGCTGCACCGTGTTTTCCGTGATGCCCGATGACCAAGCTGTCCTACCGTCTGTCGATCCTTCTTGCCGCTACGTCGCTGCTGGGTACAGCCCAGGCGCAGCCCGCCGCGACCGATCCGCTGTTCACCGCCACCCCGGAATCGCTGCAGCCGCAGCAGGTGCGCTCGCTGCAGCAGCGCCTGTCGGACTGGCCGCAGCTGGCGTACTACCGCGAACAGAACGCCAGATTGCCGGCGCCCCGCAAGGGCGAAGCGCGCGTGGTGTTCTACGGTGACTCCATCACCGAGGGCTGGGGCCCGACCAGCAGTGAAAGCTTCTTCCCGGGCAAGGGCTACCTCAACCGCGGCATCTCCGGGCAGACCACCGCGCAGATGCTGCTGCGTTTCCGCCAGGACGTCATCGCGCTGCATCCTGCGGTGGTGGTGATCCTGGCCGGCACCAATGACATCGCCGGCAACACCGGCCCGGCCAGCCAGGCGATGATCGAAGACAACCTGCATTCGATGGTTGAACTGGCGCAGGCGCACGGCATCAAGGTGGTGCTGTCTTCGGTGCTGCCGGTCAGTGCCTACCCGTGGCGTCCCGGCCTGCAGCCGGCGGCCAGCGTGCGCGCGCTGAATGCCGCACTGAAGGGCTATGCGGAGCAGCAGCGTCTTGTGTATCTGGACTACCACGCCGCGCTGGGCAATGCGGACGGCGGACTGGACAAAGCGCTGGCCGAGGATGGCGTGCATCCCACGCCGGCGGGCTATGCAAAGATGGCCCCCTTGGCCGAAGCCGCAGTGGCGGCGGCATTGGCGCACTGAGCGATTCCATTACAGGGGGCTGGCATGGTGGGGATGCAGGCGTGGGGCGCGGTGGAAAGCGGGGTGGTGGGCGGTGCGCTGGCCAGCATGCTGGTGGCCTGGTGGACGCGGCGGTTGCCCCGCCATTACAAGGGTTGGTCGCGCGGCGCGTTGTCGCGTCGCCATCGCACGGAAATACGCATCGCCAATACGCTGTTCTTCGCCGGATTGCTGTTCGGGGTGGCGCTGTATCCGCTGGGCGGCTTTGCGCGGGATGATCCGCGGCCGTTGTTGCTGGCCTTCGGCTTGGCCTCGCTGCTGCCGTTGCTGGCGCTGCTGGTGGTGCCCTGGCTCAGCGGGCGCAGTGTGCGGGCGGCATTCGTCGCCTTCAGCCATGGCCAGGGCACGCCGGTCTGGGCCACGTATCCGCTGCTGGCCGCCGGCCTGGTGGGGCTGGGCTTTGCCATCGTCGGGTTCCTGCGCTGAGTGCCTTGAGGCGCACGGAAGGGCCCGCTACCGTGAGCGCATGACAATCACCCTGCGCAAGGAACGGCCCGCCGATGCCGGCCCGACCACGCCCATCGCGTGGGGAGACATGCCATGAACGGGCGCGGCGTGGTTTCGCTGCTGGTCTGGCTGAGTTGCGTCCCAGGCATGTTCGTGCACAGCACGTTGGGGACGGCGCTGTTGGGCATGCAACTGGCCGAGCTGGCGTGGCCGCCGTCGTGGCAAAGCATCGGGTTGCTGTGTGCCGTCCTGGCCAGCCTGGCTGCCTGGCCGATGCTGGGTGTGTTGAACCTGCGCTGGCTGGAGAATCGTCCGCTGCACTGGCGATGGCCGCTGATCGGCACGCTGTTGGCCACCTGCTGGATGCTGCCGCACGGCTGGATTTTCGGTCTGTTCGTAGCCCCCGGGGTACTGTTCGCGTCTTACCTGTGCGTATGGCACCTGCTCGGTTGGCGGCGGGCCCAGCGGTCGCCGGCCGCTTCTTCCCGCGCTGACCCTGAGCGTCCTGTGGACGCATAGCCACGGTGCCGGGAAGCCCGCTTGGGCAAGGCGGCGCGCTGCGGGCGGTATGCCGCCTGCGCTGCGGGCCCGGCGAACCTCACGACGCCAGCGCGACGGCCTGCTCCGATACCGCCAGCAGGATCGAACAGCGCAGGCCGTCGTCGGCAAAGCCGTAATCCACTTTCGCACCGATCTGGTACGGCAGGGCGCGTTCGATGAGCTCGCGGCCGGCGCCGCCGCCGCGGATGCTCGAGGGGTCGGCGGGCAGGTCGCGCACGCCATGCTCCTGCCAGTCCACGCGCAGCCGCGGGCTGGCGGCATCGGATGCCTCCGCGTCCACCAGGTTCCAGCGCACGTGCAGGCGGCCGCCCTGCTGGCGCAGGGCCCCGTACTTCACCGCGTTGGTGGCCAGCTCATGCAGGGCCATCGCCAGCGGCTGCACCGTGCCCGAACGCAGCGCCACTTCGGGCGGTCCTTCCAGCACGATCTGGGTGCCGTGCAGGGCCGGGTCCACGTGGGCGGAAAGTTCGGCACGCAGCAGCGCGTCGAACTGCACCCGATCCAGTTCACCCAGCCGCGACAGCAGGCTCTGTGCCCGTGCCAGCGCGTCCAGTCGGGCGTCGAAACGGCTCGAGAAGTCAGCCATGTCGCGGCTGGTGGCCAGCGTACGGCTGGCCATCGCACGCACCACCGACATGATGTTGCGCGTGCGGTGCTGCAGTTCGTCCACCAGCATGCGCAGCAGCGATTCGTTGCGGGCACGTTCCTCTTCGTGTTCGCTGCGTTCGGTGACATCGCGCGTGGTGCCGATGATCGCCTCGACCTCGCCATCCAGCCCCAACTGCGGCACGAAGATGTAGTCGTACATGCGCCGGCCCAGCGGACCTTCGAAGGGCACGTCGCCGCGGATCGGACGACGCGTGGCGATCACCTGTTCGATCTCGCGGCTGTGCATGGCCGCGTGCCAGTCCGGGTAGCCCAGTTCCAGACAGTTGCGGCCCAGCGCCTCCTCTTCGGTCTTGCCCCACATGCGCAGCAGTGCGCGGTTGGCATAGGTGAAACGGTGTTCCAGGTTGAACACATAGGCCAGGTCGGGCGAGCTGTCCAGGAAGGCTTTCAGCCTGCGCCGCTCGCGCTCGGTATCATGCAGCGCATTGCCAACCGCATCGGCGGCCTGCTGCAGGGCGATCTGCTGGTCTTCGCGGTCCAGCACCAGCGCGGCGATGCGGGTGGCGAAGCTGGCCACTTCCTGTTCCCATCCGGTAAGCGCGCGCGGCGTGGACAGGAACAGCAGCAGCCATGCCCGTTCGGGATGGGCTTGCCGAGGAACCGCGATGGGCCTGCAGGCGGGCAGGTCGTGCTGGTCGCACGCAGCCTGCCAGTTCGTGCGCCACTGCGTATAGGTCGCGAAATCAACGCCACCCGGTAGTTCCAGATCCGCCGACTTCGGCGCCGCGCCGGGATGTTCCAGCAGCGCGGTGATCGTCGGATGCACGTTGCAACTGCTGCCGTAACCGGGCCGCCGCTGGCTGCCGGGTGTGACGAAAAAAGCGCTGCGCAGGCCGGGCTTCAGCCGTTCGATGGCCTCGGTGAGCACGCGCAGGCACTCGCGCGGCGGCGTACCCCGGGCGAGGGTATCCAGCAGCATTGCCTGCTCGCGGACCAGCTGTTCGGCACGCACCCGGCGGGTCATGTCCACGCACATGCCGCGCACTTGCCCCAGCGCGCGATCATGGCGGCCGCGCAGCATCAGCCAGCGGCGGCTGATGCCATCGGTCCAGGGCAGCTCTATCTCAAAGACCGGCTGGTCCGGTTCCTGCCGCAGGATCCGCCGCCACGCACTGCGCAATGTGTGCGCGCCGATGCCGGCCAACTGTGCGCTGGCCATGTCCGAGCCGCTCAGCTGGCGCGTTGCGAGGTCGAACTGCCACACGCCTACGCGGGTGTCGTCGAGGATGGCGTCGATGGCGAGCGCGTCGGTCAGGACAGGTTGCATGGCAGGCGCGGGCGTTCAGGGATCGCCTTTTTTGCCAAGCTTGCCGCCAACATGCCGTGAAGATGGCAACGCTCCAGTCAGGTTCAGTCAAGGCGGAAGCGCAGCCCTGCATACACCCCGAAACCTTCGCCCGGCGTGGAGCGCGCTACATCGCGCCCCCCATCGTCATAGCCCGGTGTCACCGTGGCAGCGTAGTGGCGGTCACCCAGGTTGCGCAGCTCCAACCAGCCCTGCCAGCGACCAGTGGGCGCATCGAAGCCCACGCGGCTGCCGAAGATGAGGTGGTTGTCGGCACGATAGCTGTTGGCATAGTCGACGAACACCTTGGAGGCGTACTCGGTGTTCACTGCGGCATACAGCCCAGATGCGTGGTCGTAGCGCAGCTCGGCCTGGTAGAAATGCATCGGCAGGCCGGGCAGGCGGTTGTCACCGAAGCGGTCGTCATGGCGGTAGCGGAAGTCGCTGAAGGTGTACGCCTGGCGCAGCGAGAGACGCCCGGTTCGCCCTTGCCACAGCGTGCTGTCCAGCCCGGCCTCGATGCCACGATGCACGGTGGGGCTGGCGTTGTTCTCGGCGATGAACAGGTTCGGCACCGGCACGACTTCAACGCTCAACAGTTCGTGGTTGACGTACGCGTAGTAGCCGGTGAGCTCCCAGCGACCGATGCGGCCCTCGCCGCGTGCGCCGAGTTCCAGCGTGGTCGCGGTCTGGTTGTCCAGTTTCACCGGCGCGCGCTGGCGGCCGGTGGACGCGCCGTTGCCGGCGGCGAAGTACTGGTTGGAGCCCCAGATCATCGACCAGGGATGGGCCGGCTCCACCGAGCGGCTTAGATTGCCGAACCACTGCGTGGCCGGCGAGACCTGCCAGGTGAAGCCGAGCCGCGGCGCGTAGTCCCAGTCGCGCTCGTTCAAGCGCTGATCGGTACGCGGCCAGGTCACTTCCACCGTGCGGCGGGTCTGCACCAGCGCCAGCCCGGTCTGCACGCGCAGTGCATCGCTCAGCTGTAGTTCGTTGCCCAGGTGCAGCGTGCTGTCGGTGCCGTGGTGGGAGAAGTCACGCGTGTGGGTGCCCGCCGCATAACCGTTGCTGGCCAGGCGCAGCGTCTCGCGCACGTCGGCATCCAGGTCATGGGTGACGCGCAGGCCGAGCGTGGTCACGCTGTCATGGCCGAACAGGGTGTGCCGGCGGCGGTAGTCCAGGGTGGCATTGAGGTTGCTGTAGTCCAGCTGCTGGCGGTACAGGCTCTCGTTCAAGTCCATCGGGTACTTGTGGTACACCAGCCCGGCCTGCAGCGAGGAGTCTTCATCCAACTGCAGCGTGGTCATGTTGCCGATCCAGGTGCTGCCCGGTTGCGGCCGCTTCGCGTCGATCGCCACGTTGGCCGGGTTGGCCGCGCGCGGGTCGTTGCGGATCTGCGCGCGGGTCAGTCTTCCCGGTGTTTCGTGGTTGGTTTCGCGGTAACGCAGGTAGAAGCGGGTCTGCAGGTCCGGGTTGATCTGCCAGCCGATGTTGGCCATCGCGCCCTTGCCATCGCCGCTGGCATGCGTCTGGTAGCCGTCGAACTCGGTGTCGGTGTAGGAGAAGTAATAGTCCAGCGTGTCCTGCACGCCGCCGTAGCCCAGGCTGCGCTTCTGGTAACCGCGGCTGCCGGCTTCATAGTGAAGTTCCAGGCCCGGCGCATCGCGGCCGCTGCGGCTGACGTAGTTGATCGCACCGCCCAGTGCCAGCGCGCCGCGCTCGAAGCCGTTGGCACCGCGAAGCACCTCCACCCGCGACAGCCATAGCGGCTCCAGCAGCTCGTACGGCGTGCCGCCGGCGGCCGTCAACGGCAGGCCATCCAGCGACACCGCGATGCCGGAGGCATGCGCGCCGGGGCCGCGGTTGATGCCCGATCCGCGGATGGACACCTTGGTGCCTTCGTTGCCCGGAGACTGCGCACTGATGCCCGGCTGGTAGGCCAGCACATCGGCGGTACTGCCGACGCGGCCCTGCGCGACCTTGGCCAGGTCGATCACGTTGCTGGCGCCGGGCACACGCGCCAACGCCTTGCGGGCGTCGTCGGTGTTGCCGGCGGCGGTGACCTCGACGCGGTCCAGGGTGGTGGGTTGGACAGCCGTTTCCGCATGGACGGGCAGGGCGGCGAGGGCGCTCAGCACGGCAACGGTGAGCACGCAGGTACGTGGGCAAGCAGGGGTCATGAGCAGTAGAGCCAGCAGCGGAGTGGGGCCGCGGCCGGGGT
>Ga0308163_10004641_pt1 | contig 10802 bp, 10 predicted proteins | sample PhyTR1_FD_201037 | JGI IMG/M metagenome (GOLD analysis project Ga0308163, IMG submission 201037) | Phyllosphere microbial communities from UC Gill Tract Community Farm, Albany, California, United States - DLSLT.R1 | ecosystem: Host-associated > Plants > Phyllosphere > Unclassified | place: USA... | reverse complement strand
GGTGACGGCGCCCAACGTGACTGCATGGCCATTCAACGGGTGATGGACCATAGAGACACGTAGGGCGGATTAGCGCGCAGCGCGTAATCCGCCATGGAGCCGCCCGCACAGCCCTTAGAAGAACAACGCCGTGCGCTGAATAACGCTGCCATCGTTAGTGTACGGCCCGGTGGCGCGCACCGAGCCGGTGTTGAACTTGCCGTCATCGAGCTTGCTGTCGACCTGCTCGGCGAACGAGTCGGGCAGATTGTCGAGCCGCACGCCGTTGCCGCCGCGCCCGCCGACGACGTCGTTGTAGATGTACACCGCGCCGCCCTGGGCGCTGGTCATGAAGTCGGTGGTGCCGTTGAACGAGCCGGTGATGAAGCCCGACAGCGCCAGATGCTGCGGCGCCAGCTGGTATTCGGCGATCTGGCCGTCGCCGTTGCCATTGCCGGTGGCGCCGGGCGCATGGCTGGTGCCTTGCACGTCATCGCCCGGCAGCGCCCGGAACTTGTCCTGGTAGGCGTTGACGGCGGCCGTCAGCGACGTCGATTGCTGGATGATATTCTTGACGCGGGCGCTGTCGATCAGGCCCTGTCCCTTCAGCACGCCACCAAGCAGCAGGCCGATGATGACCAGCACGATGGCAATTTCAACCAGGGTAAAGCCGCGTTGGCGCAGGGAGGTCGGAGGGGGCGTACGCATGGGGTGATTCCTTTCTTTAGTACTGCATATTTGTTGATGCCATATTACAGCAAGGCTTAGGGCTTGGGACCGCCGTCTTGCTGGTTTGAACCGGTCGATTGATTCAGCTGATCGAGCCGGTCCGATAAAAATTTCAGCTCGTGCGGATCGGTGATCAGACCGTCGCGCAACAGGCCGCCGATCAACGCGCGGGCGCTGTCGAGCTCATTCATGTCTTCCAGGATGAATACTTCCATTTCGCGCGCCCAGGCCGGCACTTGCGGACCGGTCGCGTGCAGCCGGATCGCCTGCGCGTAGCGGCGCGCCAGCGGCAGGTCGTGCAACCGGTGCCGGGCCACCAGCGCCGCGTGCGCCAGCCACGGCCAGCGCCGGTTCGGGTCCTCGGCAAAGCGGGCGGCGACGAATTCAAGCATGACGCGGGCGCGCGCCGGATCGGCCACCGCGCCATACACCTCGCTGGCCGCCAGCAGCGGATACTGGCCGCGCGGATCGAGCTCCAGCACGCGTCGCAGCCATAAGGCGATATTCGCGTAGTCGAGCACGCGCCAGGCGATGCTGACGCCGGCCTGTTCGTCGAAACCCTGCACGTACAACATGGTCAGTTTCGACAGCGCCACCGGCTCGCCCAGCGCCGCCAGCCGCAGCGCGGCCAGCGACGGCGCCGGCGGCAAATCACGCGCCCGCGCGCGCGGCGGCGCGGCGTTGGCCTGCCACAGCATCTGCAGCACCAGGGTCAGCGCCAGCAGCGCGAGCACCGCGCGCGGCACGGCGCCGACCGGTTTGACGTGTGCGCCCATGCTCATATCTGCTTGCGGTACAAATCGAACAAGCCGGCGGCCGCCATCAGCGCCACATAAATAACGGTTTGCGCCGCGATGGCCAGCAGATCGGCGGCGGAGCCGTCGTGGTAGACCAGCCAGTCGCTGCGGGTAAAACGGTCCAGGTGCGGCAGCAGCAGCGCCAGAGCATCGATGGCGGTGCCCAGCGCCTGCTGGCCGGCGCTATGCGCGGCGCTGGCGCCATGGCCGAGCAACTGAAGCGTGCCGATCGCGCGCGCCAGCAAATAAAAGGCGAAGGCGGCAGCCAGCGCCGGCAGCACCTGGCTCAAGGTCAGCATGCACAACAGGCTGAAGGCGGCGACGATCCAGCATTCGCACAGCAGCGACACGGCCCACAGCGCCGCCTGCGATGGCGGAGCGAAAAACAGCGCCAACGTGCCGAACAGCACGGCGGGCAGCACGGCCAGCGCGGCAAAGCCTGCCAGCTTGCCCAGCAGGTAGACGGCGCGCGGCAGCGGCAGCGCCATCAGCAGTTCCAGGCCTTTGTCGTTGGCTTCGCGCACCATGCTGGTGATGACGAAGGTGGCGATCAGAAACACCGCCGCGACCCGCAGCAGCGCGCCCAGCAGCGCCGCCTGCAGCTGCCGGCTTTCGGTCAGCGCCAGTTCGTTCAGGAAGCCGCTGATGCCGACCGCGCCCAGCGCGACCACCAGCAGCAGCCACAGCAGCCGATTGCGCAGCGCTTCGAGCAGGGTGTAACGGGCGATGGTGAGGGCGGCCAGGGTCACGGGGCGGTCATTAAAATGGACATCACGGCAGCTTTTGCGCCGCCACCATGCGGTTGTACAGGATGTTGGGCGAGATCCAGATGACGATGTCGTCGAACTCGCCGCCGGCGCCGCGCGGATCGGTGCTGGCCGGTCGGCTGATCAGCGCCACGCCGCCGCTTTGCAGATTGGTCTTCTCGTCGATGTTGTCGTTGCCGGCGTCGAGGATGCGCGTGTTCTGATCGCTGGTGCCGCCGTAGCCGTTGCGGCCGAACGACATGATGGCGGCCGGAATATCCTCGACATCGGTGGACGGCACCAGGTCGCCGCTGGCGCCGCGCGTGGCGATGGTGATGTCGCGTTTGGTCGACAGCGTGAAAAAAGCGGTGCTGTCGGCGAACGCCGGCGTGACGCTGTACGCCAGCACCCGGCCCCAACCGTCGAGCCGGCCAACGCCCAGCGTTGCCCACGGCAGGTAGCCAAAGCGCTTGTTGCAGGCTGCGCCGGCGCGGTCCTCGCGGCCGTCGGCGGCCGAGATGGCCGGGCAGGGCAGATAGCCGTTGCGCAGGGCAAAGCCCATCAGCGCTTCCCTGGCCTCGTCCATGACGCGCACGGTTTCGCTCACGCGGCGTTGTTCCAGTTGCGACGACAGCGGCGCCACCAGGCCGCCGATCATCAGGCCGACGACCAGCAGGACGATGGCGATTTCGACGATGGTGAAGCCGGATTGTCGTTGGCGTGAAGGCATGTAAGAATAAGAAGTCATATTGGTCGGAACTGGCGCGCGCCCGGTCCTCAGCGCTTGGGCGCCGTCGCGCGCACGCGGTTGCGTATCATCGGCAGCGGTACCCAGCCGACCACGTTGCTGAAGCTGCCGCCGATGCTGCGCGGTTCGCCGGTGGCGGCGCGCGCCATGAATTCGCGCACGGCGACTTCGTTGGCCTGCTCGTCGAGGTTGTCGATTTCGCCGCTCAGTTGCGGAATGCCGTCGACGCTGACGCCAAGGTGCTTGCCGCTGGAATAGATGACCGCCGGCGTGCAGCGGTCGTCGACGCGGCAGTTGGCCGAGCCGACACGGTAAAACACGCTGCCATCGTCGTTGCGGTCGAACACGGTTTTGTCGGCCTCGGCCTGATCGTCCAGCGTACCGTTGGCGAATTCGCGCGATACGCTATAGCGCAGCAACTTGTTCCAGCCATCGCCCGGCACCAGGCCCAGCGATATCCACGGCAAAAATCCGGTGCAATCGGCGTCGCTGGTGCAAGGTCGCGGATTTTCGCGGCCGTCGGTGGCCGACAACGCCGGGCGCGGCAGGCGCCGGTGCAAAATGGCGTAGCCCAGCAGCGCCTCGCGGGCCTGCGCCAGCGACTCGCGCGTAAGCGCCTGCGGGCGCAACTCCCCGGACGGCGGGCTGAACAAACTCATCAGCAACGACGACGCCCCCAGTCCCAGCACGACCAGCAACAGCAGCAGGGCGGCGCCGCGCTGGCGCCGCGGCAGGGCCGGACGCCTCCGACGTGGCTGAAGGCGTTCACGGTTCATTGATGTCCTTGACGCGGCCATCGGCCAAGTCGTAGCGTTGGCCCGGCCGCAGCACGATTTTCTTACCGGAGGGCAGAGTGACGGTCAGCGCTTTTTTGTTACGGTTGCTAAACTTGTTCTGCGGACCGCTGTGCGGCACATTGTTGAGCCAGACGGTACTGCGTCCGCTGCTGCTGCGCACCAGGCCATTCATCTCAAGCTGCTCGGGCGGTGGCGGAGCCGGGGGCGTTGCGGCTTCCATGCCCGGCATCGGCATCGCGCCCGGTGGCATCATGCCGGGCTGCGCGCCTTGCATCTCGGACGGTGTCATATTGCCGGGCACGCCAGGCGGCAGCGAATACTCCGCCTGCGCGCCTGGCTGCGGTCCGTTGACGGCGGCGGCTACTTTGCCGCGATTGGCATCCAGCGCGGAGCGCTCGGCAGGCGTGTTAAACAAGCGGCCCAAACCCGGCTCGGCGTAAGCAAAGTGGCAAGCAGCCAACAAAAACATTCCAGCGACCGCCGAGCGCCACGGAGACACGTAGGGCGGATTAGCGCAGCGAAATCCGCCATGCTCCGCCACAGGCTCATGATCCATATCCAGGTTCATGCCTTACCTTTCTTGCGCTCAACCACCGGCGTCGCCTTCGGCACCGGCGCCATCGTGATCCAGTTCAAGGTGCAGTCGGCACCCAGGGTCGGACCGGCCGCGCCTGGCGTCCCTGCCGCCACACCGAGCCGCTTGATCGAACAATCCTGCACCGCGAAGAAACTCCGTTCGCGCAAATCGTCCAGGAAATCAAACAAATCCATCTCGTGCAACAACTCCATATGCAAGCGCATGCGGCTTCCCTGCAACTGGTAATCGCCCAGATCGAGCGCCGACTCCAGCCGCACCGGCTGCTGTGGATCGATCTCATAGCTCAGCGGCAGCAACCTGCGCTGCTCCTGCGTCTGGCGAATCGCATCGACCCACTCCAAGCGCTTCTCCTCGCCGATCAGCCCGCGCTCGCGCAACTCGATATAGCGTTGCTGGAAGTTGCGGATATCGCGTTTTTCATTGTCCACATGCGCATAGCGCGAATAGGCGGCGTCGCGCACGCGCTGCACCCGTTGCAGTTCCTGGTCGGCGTCCTGCTGGCGCCAGCCGGTGACGAGCACGAAGGTCATGCCAATCGTGACAGCGGCGACAGCCGTCAGCACGGCCGTGCGGATCAGCGCGAACTCGTTGATCCAATAGGGCAGCGCGACACTGGCGCGCGCCGGCTTTTTGCCGGTGACGGGATTGGTGCTCATGGCTGCCACACAAGGTTCAGGGAGAATTTGGCGCGCGTCTCGACCGCCTGCGCGCCGGCTTTGCCGTTGAGCTTGACGGAGGAGCGGGTGTCGAGCGGCGGCTTGTCGACCTCGACGATCAGGTGCGGATGGCTGGCCAGTTGCTGTGCGAATACGTTCATCGTATTGACGGCGTTGCGGTAGTCGTCCTGGTCGGTCATGATTTCCGCCTCCAGCAGCAGCGCCTGCGGCGGCCGTCCCGGTATGCCGGCCAGCAGCGAGGACATCGGCGCCACCTGTCCGGCGCCGCCCATGTCGGCCACTCCGCCCTGGGCGCTGATTTGCGCGGCCGGCAGATTGACCTTCCAGTCCAGCTGCAACAGCCGGATCTGCGGCGATTGTTCCAGCGCGCCGCTGACAATGCTCATCAATTGCTGCGGCCCCGGCCCCTGCGTCACCAGCATGCGTTCGACATTGATGGCTGCCCGCATATTGGCGGTGTTGGTCACGCGCGGCGGCATCGCGGCCATGACGGCGCTGTAGCGCTGGTCGTACGAGGTCGCCTCGGCGGCGAGCCGCGCGGCATCGGTGCGGGCGTCGCCCGTTTGCCACAGGTTGATCCCGGCCAGCACCGCGCAACCGGCCGCCAATACGCCGCTGAACAGATACAGGTTGACGCGGGCGCGCCACAGCTTGAAGTAGCGTTGCAGCGGACCCAGGGTGTAGTGGCTGGGCGGACGGGTGCGCGCCAGGAATGCCAGCATCAGCGGATCGGTCAGCCGTGCCGCCAGGTCGGCGACATCGCCATTGTTGGTCCCGGTCTGGGTGTTGATGCCAAGCCGGTCGGTCACGCCCTCCAGCGCAATGAAGCGGAACGCGGTCTCGGCGCCTTCCTCGCACTGCGCCTCCAGCGCCGGCAGGGCGGCGGCGGGGGCGATCACCGCCGTCTCCAGCACATTGCCGCGCGCCATCAGCCGCACACTGGTCAGGAATTGCTGGGTCTTGGCGGTCTCGGTACCGATGTTGACGGCGTCGCCTTCACGGTCGATCGCCGGCGTCAGTCGCGAGAACTTCAGCTGGCCGTTCTGGAAGTAGCTCTGGCGCCAGCCGGCCGACTGCTGCGTCACCAGCAGCAGGTGCTCGTCGCGCATGGCCAGCTTGCGCACCAGCGCTTCGCTCAGCAAGGTGGTCGAGTACAGGCCGGCCAGCGGTATTTTCAGTTGCTCGAGCGCTTCGGCCCACGGCTGCACCGACGACGGATTGGTCAGCGCCGACAGCAGCACGATGTCGTCGCGGCGGCCCAGCGCCTCGCGGCCCTGCACCTCGTGGTGGCGGAACGGCGTCTCGCGGTATTGCTGCAGCAGGCGCCGCTGCATCAGCCTGGCGCCGGCGCGGCCACCCACGTGCGGCACGTGGACGCGCTGGAAGTCTTCCTCGATCAGGTCGGCCAGCAGATACACCGGCGCGTGGTTGCCGTGGTCGATGTAGTCCATGAAATCGTCGACGCCGGCACGGTCGTTGTTGAAGCGCAGGCCGCCCGTCAAGCGTCCGCCCTGCCACTGGTAGGCGTGCAGTTGTTCGTTGCCGAGATAGAGTAGGTGTTTGCTCGTCACGGCAGCCTCAGGTTCTGATCTTGCTGATCGTGTCGTAAATCGGACCCATCACCGACAGCATGATCCAGCCGACCATCACGCCCAGGATCACGGTCATGGCCGGTTCTATCATTGCTTGCACCTTCTCGATCATCTCCTTGACTTCACGGTTGTAGAAGTAGCTGACGTTGCGCAGCGCGCCGTCGAGCGCGCCGGTGGTTTCGCCGACCTTGAGCATGCGGATCACCAGCGGCGGGAAGATGCCGGTATTCTGGAACGCGGCCGTGATGCCCTGGCCCTCGGAGATCAATTGCCCGGCGCGGCGCAGGCCGGCCGCGATGACGCGGTTGCCGACGATACCCTCGGACAGGCGGATGCATTCGAGAATGGTGATGCCGGAGCCGTACATCATCGCGAAGAAGGTGGCGAAGCGGGCCAGGATGATCTTGTGCAGCACCGGGCCGATCATCCAGATGCGCAGCTTGAAGCCGTCGGCGGTGTAGCGCGCCTGCTCGCTGCGCGCCAGCCAGGTGCGGCCGACGAAGAAGGCGATCAGCGGCACCGCCACCAGCACATACCAATAATTAATGAAGATGTTGGAGACGAAAATCAGCGCCTTGGTGTGCAGCGGCAGCGTGTTGCCCATGTTTTTGACGAACGAGGTCAGCTGCGGCACCAGGTAGATCATCAGGAAGAAGGTGACGGCGGTGACGAACACGCCAACGGCGGCCGGGTACATGATGATTTTCTTGGTCTGCGAGGCCAGCTCGTCCTGCCACTTCAGGCTTTCCGACAGGTTCTTGAAGACCTCGGCCAGCTTGCCGCTTTGCTCGCCGGCCGTGATCAGGCTGGTGAAGGTCAGGTCGAACACTTCCGGATAGGCGGCCAGCGCGGCCGACAGTTGCTGGCCGCCCTCGATGTTCTCGATCAGGCCGGTGATCATTTCGCGAAAGCGCGGGTGGTCGATGCTCTCGCGCAGGTCGTTCAAGCCTTCCAGGATGGGCACGCCGGCGCCGGTCAGCTGCTCCATGTGGAAGCAGAAATTGATCAGGTCGCGGCGCGTGATCACGCGTTTGAGCGCCACCACCTTGGCGCGCGAGACGCGGCAATCGATCAGGTCCAGGCCCATGCGGTGCAGGCGCAGCTCCAGGTCCGGCTCGTTGGCGGCATCCATGTTGCCGGGCTCGATCTGGCCGCCGGCGTCCATCGCGCGGTAGAAGTATTGGGGCATCAGGTGGCCAGCCTTTCGGTGAGCCGTTCTGTCAAATCGACCACGCGGCCGACTTCTTCAAGCGTGGTCACGCCTTCGAGCACGCGGCGCACGCCGTCGTCGATCAGGCTGTGGAAGCCGGAGTTGGCCGCCGCCGTCTTGAGCTCGCGCGACGAGGCGCGGCGCGCCACCATCTCGTCGAGCGCGGGCGTCATCTTCAGCAACTCGATGATGGCGATGCGGCCCTTGTAGCCCTGGTGCGCGCAGTGGTCGCAGCCGACCGCGCGGTACAGGGTTTGCGGGCCGGCCGTCTCAGGCAGACCCAGCAGGCGGCGTTCGACGTCGTCGGCGATGTGCGGCTCGCGGCACGCCGGGCACAGCTTGCGCACCAGCCGCTGGGCGATGATGCCGATGATATTGCCGGCCATGATGTCGGGCACGACGCCGATGTCGAGCAGGCGCGGGATCGAGCCGATCGCCGAGTTGGTGTGCAGGGTCGAATACACCTGGTGGCCGGTCATCGCGGCCGAGAAGGCCATCTCGGCGGTTTCCTTGTCGCGGATCTCGCCGACCAGGATGATGTCCGGATCCTGCCGCATCATCGAGCGGATGCCTTCGGCAAAGCCCATCTTGGCCGACTCGTTGATCGAAGTCTGGCGGATCATGTTCATCGGGTATTCGACCGGGTCTTCAAGCGTCATGATGTTGACGCTTTCGGTGTTGATGTGGTTGAGGATCGAATACAAGGTGGTGGTCTTGCCGGAGCCGGTCGGGCCGGTCACCAGGATCACGCCGTCCGGGCGCGCGATCATCAGCTTCAGCAGGTTCAGCTCGGCTTCGCCCAGGCCCAGGCCGTCGAGCGGCACCAGGCCTTTCTGGCGGTCGAGCACGCGCAGCACGAAGTTCTCGCCATGCGTGGTCGGCTGGGCCGACGCGCGGAAATCGATCTGCCGGCCGGAGAATTTGATCGAGATGCGGCCGTCCTGCGGCGCGCGCGTCTCGGCGATGTTCATGTTCGACATCACTTTCAGGCGCACGGCCATCGCCGGCCAGTACGATTTGTGCAGGCTGCGGATCTGGCGCAGGATGCCGTCGATACGGTAGCGTATGCGCAGGAACGATTGCTCCGGCTCGAAGTGAATGTCGGAGGCGCTGTTTTGTACGGCGTCGGCCAGGATGGCGTCCATCAGCCGCACCATCGGCTGGCTATATTCGTCGGACGTGGTGCCCAGGCTGGCGTAGTTGACTTCGCCGGTTTCGATCTCGTGCAGGATGCCGTCGATCGACAGTTCGAAGCCGTAGTACTGGTCGATGGCGCGCGAGATGTCCGATTCGTTCACCAGCAGCGGGCTGATGGTGATGCCCTTGACCAGCATGGCGCTGATCTGGTCGAGCGCGACGATGTTGCTGGTGTCGGACATGGCCAGGATCAGGTTGTCGGTCTGGCGCTCGTAGACGATCGGGAACACGCGGTAGCGCTTGGCCACTTCCTTGGGGATCAGCTTGAGCGCGATGGCGTCGACCACCAAACTGGTGAGGTCGGCGCTTTGCTGGTTCAGGTTTTCCGACAACGCCATGCGCACCGTGGCCTCGGTGACGAAGCCCAGCGTGATCAGCAGTTTCCCCAACGGCTCGTTGCTGCGTTTTTGCTCGATCAGCGCGATGCGCAACTGGTCTTCGCTGATCACGCCTTTCTGGATCAGCAATTTGCCGAGCGGGAGTTTTGCTTGTTCTGCCATCGATAGTGGTGGGTGATGTTCTGATGTTTTATTGCTGCGCCGGCTTGCCCAGCTCGTGCATGCGGATGCGCAAGGCGTTGCGGTCGAACGCGGCAGCCTTGTCCTGCGACAGCACCAGCGCGCGCTGATAATAGGTCAGCGCGAGCCGGCCCTGGTTGAGGCGGTCGAGTCCGATGGCCAGGTTGTAGGCATAGTCCGGATTGTCGGGCGATGCGCTGTAGGCGCGGAAGAAGGTTTGCTGTGCGTCCGACCAGCGGTTCTGCTGCGCGTACAGGTTGCCGAGCGCGAACAGCGCCGGACCGGCCTCCGGATTGGTGGCCAGGATCGCCTTGAGGCGGCCTTCGCTTTGCGCCGCGTCGCCCGGGCGCATGCTGACCAGGCCGGCGACGGCGGTCGAATCGTTCGGATCGAGCTCCAGCATGCGCAGGTAATAAGACGCTGCCTGCGCGCCCTGGTTCTGGCGGGTATGCAAGGTCGCCAGGCCCAGCAGCGCATCTCGGCTGGTCGGTTCCTGCCGTAGCGCCGCTTCGTATTGCTTTTGCGCGTTGGGCAGGTCGCCGTTGGAGAACGATTGATAGGCGGTTTCGACGGCCGGCGCGATCTTGGCCGGCTGCACGGCGCGGGCGACGCGGATTTCGGCGTTGTTGTCCGGCGCGGCGACCGGCGGCAATCTTTCCACGCGCGGCGCGGCGGCGGCCAGCTGGCTTTGGATCGCCTGCTGGGCGGCGGCCAGTTCCTGCTCGGTGCGGGCCAGGCGGCGCTCCAGATCGTCGCGTCCGCTACGGTTGACGGAAGGCGCCAGCATGGCGCTGCCGCTGGCATCGACGGCCATCGGATCGACGAAACCGGCCGGTGTGCCGGCGGCGGGCTGGCCGGCCGCGCCCGGGGCGGCGCCAATCACCTGCACCGGCGTGGCGCCGGTGGCGCCCGGAGGCGGCATCGGCACCGGCGGCAGGCGCGAGCCGGCGCCCGGCGCCACCACCGCTTGCCAATAGTAATAGCCGAAGCCGGCGACGATCAGCGCCAGTATCGAGAGCAGGCCGATCAGGCGCAGGCGTTCAGGGTCCATGCCGACCGGTTCGTTCGTGGCGGCGGCCGCCGCACGGGCGCGGGCGGCGCCGCGCGGCTTGGCGGCGGCTTTGTCGCCGGCCTGCGGTTTGGCGGAGGCCGACGCTTTGGCGCCTGCCGTTGGCCTGGCGGCCCCGTGGCTGCCCTGGGCGTGGTTTTGCGCG
>Ga0308163_10004640_pt1 | contig 10802 bp, 7 predicted proteins | sample PhyTR1_FD_201037 | JGI IMG/M metagenome (GOLD analysis project Ga0308163, IMG submission 201037) | Phyllosphere microbial communities from UC Gill Tract Community Farm, Albany, California, United States - DLSLT.R1 | ecosystem: Host-associated > Plants > Phyllosphere > Unclassified | place: USA... | reverse complement strand
GGGCGCCGCCTGCGCGCGTGCAGGCCGCGCGAACAGGGCCAGGTACCCGTCCTCCCATCGTCGATGCCAGTTTGCGATCCTGCGCCACATGATAATCCCCCGTAATCGTTAATATATAGCAACGATTACAGTCTATGAAGCGTGGGTGCGCAGGAACAGCGCAAAGCGACGGGCGACGAAAGCCGGGGGACGAAATACGATGCGGCGCCGGGGCCGCACCGGCCTTGCCTTATTTCTTGCGGAAGACCAGGTCCCACACGCCGTGGCCCAGTTTCAGGCCGCGGTTCTCGAACTTGGTCAGCGGGCGGTACGCCGGCTTGTCGGCATAGCCTTCGGCGCTGTTCTGCAGGGTCGGTTCGGCGCCCAGCACGTCCAGCATCTGGATGGCGTAGTCTTCCCAGTCGGTCGCGCAGTGGATGTAGCCGCCCGGCTGCAGCTTCTGGCACAGCAGCTTCACGAAGTCCGGCTGGATCAGGCGGCGCTTGTTATGGCGCGCCTTGTGCCAGGGGTCCGGGAAGAACACGTGCACGCCGGCCAGCGAGCCGTCGGCGATCATGTTGTTGAGCACTTCGACGGCATCGTGCTGGATCACGCGCAGGTTCTCGATGTGCTCCTCGCCGATCAGCTTGAGCAGGCTGCCCACGCCCGGCGTGTGCACTTCGACGCCGATGAAATCCGTGTCCGGCATCGCCTTGGCGATGTGGGCGGTGGACGCGCCCATGCCGAAGCCGATCTCCAGTACCAGCGGAGCCGTGCGGCCGAAGGGCGCGTGGAAGTCGAAGGCTTCCTTGCGGTAGTCGATCAGGAAGCGCGGTCCGAACTCTTCCAGCGCGCGCGCCTGGCCGGTCGACAGGCGTCCGGCACGCGTGACGAAACTGCGGATGCGACGTTCGGTCGGGTCGTAGAGCATCGGACGGCCTTGCTCGTTGGTGGGCGTATCTGCGGACATGGGAATGAGAGAATGAGGGAGAAAAACGGCGGCAATTATAACCCGGCGCTTTGTGCCGGCGATCTCCGACATAATGTTTGTTCGCCACAGGAGATGCCCGATGCAGCAGAAAAGCCACCCGATCGCCACCGAAGACAGCGTCGCCCGCTACCAGCTCGCCTCCTTCCACTTCGGCACGCCCGGCCAAGGCAGGAAAGCCTATATCCAGGCCTCGCTGCACGCCGACGAGGTGCCGGCGATGCTGGTCGCGCACTGCCTGCGGCGCGAACTGGAGCGCCTGGACGGCGCCGGCAAGGTGCGCGGCGAGGTGATCCTGGTGCCCGCGGCCAACCCGATCGGGCTCTCCCAGGTCATCCACGGCGCGCCCTTTGGCCGCTTCGACCTGGCCAGCGGCGTCAATTTCAACCGCGCGTACAAGCACGTGGCGGACGACTTGAAGGAGTCCTTGCACGGCAAGCTGGGCGTCGACCCGGCCGCCAACGCCCGCCTGGTGCGCGAGCACGCACTGCGCTCGGTGGCGGCCTGGCTGCCGAAAAACGCGACCGAGGAACTCAAGAAGATCCTGCTGGGCATGGCGATCGACGCCGACGTGATGCTCGACCTGCATTGCGACAACGAGGCCGTGCTGCACCTGTACACCGGCACACCGCTGGCCGGAGACGTGGAACCGCTGGCCGCCCTGCTGGGCGCGCACGCGGTGCTGCTGGCCACGGAATCCGGCGGCGAACCCTTCGACGAAGCCTGCAGCCGCGTGTGGTGGCAGCTGGCCGAACACTTCGGCGCCAGGCACCCGATCCCGATGGGCTGCATCGGCGTGACGGTCGAGCTGCGCGGCGAGAACGACGTACGCTACGACCTGGCCGAGAAGGATGCCCACGCCCTGCTGCAATACCTGGCGCGCCTGGGCATCGTCGACATCGCACACGATCCGCTACCGCCGCCGCTGTGCGCGCCGACCCCGCTGGAGGGCGTGGAGCCGCTGCACGCGCCGCAATCGGGCGTACTGGTGTTCCTCAAGAACCTGGGCGACCGGGTGGCAAGCGGCGAGGTGGTGGCCGAGATCATCAATCCGGTCAGCGGCAAGACGGCGCAGGTCAAGGCTGGACAGACCGGCATCCTGTTCGCCAGCACGGCGCACCGGCATCTGCTGAAGGGCATGCATGTGTGTAAGATCGCGGGCAGCGATGGCTACCGGACGGGAAATTTGTTAACTGCTTAAAACAAGGTCGTCGCCGGTCGGATCCAATTTTCCAGGCGCTACCGCGACGCGGGCAACTTCGGCCCCTGCCTTTGCAGGGGCGACGTTGATGAGGTCGCGGCCTTGCCTAAGCCGCCAATGCAAATTCCACGTCGTCCCTGCGCAGGCGGGGATCCAGTTTTCCAGGCGCCGCTGCGACGCGGGCAACTTGGGCTCCTGCCTTCGCAGGGGCGACGTAGCGGTTTGCCGGCTTGTGCGGTTGGCCTGTGGCGCCACACCATCGTCAGGCTGGCGTCAACGTCGACGTCGAACTCTACGACGCACAAAGCACCGTCGTCCCTGCGAAGGCAGGGATCCAATTTTTTAAACGCCGCCGCGACGCGTGCAACTTGGGCCCCTGCCTGCGCAGGGGCGACGTTGATCAGGCGTACGGTATCGCTCACGCCGCCAGCAGGTAGCGCTTCTCCAGCAAGGGGCCGATCGCCTCCGCCGCCATCGGCCGCGCAATCAGATAGCCCTGCACCTCGTTGCAATGCAGCGCGCGCAGGATCGCCAGCTGCTCGGCGGTCTCGACGCCCTCGGCCACCACTTCCATGCCGAGCGCATGCGCCATCGACACGATCGCCTGGAAGAACACCTGCCCCTCCTTCGAGCGCCCGAGTTCCGCGGTGAAGGAGCGGTCGACCTTGAGCACGTCCATCTTCATGCGCTGCAGTTGCGACAGCGAAGAGTAGCCGGTGCCGAAGTCGTCGACGTGCAGCTTGATGCCGAGTGCGCGAATCGCGGCCAGCTCGGCCAGGATCTCGTCCTGGTCGCCCATCATCGCCGATTCGGTGATCTCGACCTCCAGCAGGCCGGGCGCAACGCCGTGGCGCTCGAGCGCCTGGGCCAGTTCGCGCTGGACGCCGCCGCGCAGGAACTGCTTGGGCGAGACGTTGATCGAGACCGGCACCGGATCGGCCCCGGAGGCGCTCCAGGCCGCGATCTGGGCGCAGGCCTGGTCGGCCACGATGGCGCCGATCGGCACGATCAGGCCGCTCGACTCGGCCAGCGGAATGAATTCGTCGGGGCGGATCATGCCCAGCGTCGGATGCTCCCAGCGCAGCAGCGCTTCCATGCTGAGCAGGCGGCCGTCGCGGGTGTCGACCCGCGGCTGGTAGTGCAGCACGAATTGGCGCTCCTCGATCGCTTCCAGCAGGCGCTGGCGCAGCTGGGCGCGGCTCTTGAGGGTGCTCGACTGCGCCGGGTCGAAGAAGCGGTACTGGCCCTTGCCTTCGTTCTTGCCGGCGTACATGGCGATGTCGCTGTGGCGGATCAGGGTGGCGGCATCGAGGCCGTCGCGCGGGAACACACTGATGCCGACCGAGGCGCCGATCATGTGCTGCTCGTCGGCGATCGCGAAGGGCTTGGCGAAGGCGCCGATGATGCGCGCGGCCACCGCCGCCACCTGCTGGTCGCTGTCGAAGGGGCTGAGCAGGACGATGAATTCGTCGCCGCCGAAGCGCGCCACGCGGTCGCCCGGACGCAGTTGCGACAGCAGGCGGTCGGCTGCGGATTTCAACAGACGGTCGCCCACCGCGTGGCCGTGCGAGTCGTTGACCTGCTTGAATTCGTCGAGGTCGACGAACAGCAGCGCCGCGCCGTGGCCGCTGGCCTGGGCGTGCGAGAGCGCCTGCGGCACGAAGTTCAGGAACCAGTGGCGGTTCGGCAGGCCGGTCAGGCTGTCCTCGTTGGCCAGGCGCGCCAGCTGCGTCTCGTGTTCCTTGCGCTCGCTGATGTCCTGCAGCGTCACGGCCAGGCCGTCGCCGACGCGCACCAGGCGGCGATGGCCCCAGCGGATGTTGAGGCGGTTATCGTCGGGCATGCGCCGGTCTTCCTGGTGGAAGCCGACCGTCATCGCCTGGCGGTAGTCGGCCACCAGCTCGGCGCCGCCCAGGCCGCGGTCGAGCCGGGAGACCATGCTGCCGACCAGGCTGGAACGCGTCATCCCGTAGAAGAAGGCGCCGCGCTCGTTGCAGTCGACGATGCGGAAGTCGGCGACCTGGCCCTTGCGGTCGCGCACCGGGGCGACCATGTAGAAGCCGTCGTTGCCGCTCTCGGTGGCGGTGCGGTAGGCGCGCTGCACCTCGGCCTGCTCGCGCGCCCTGGCGCCGGCGCGCAGCGACAGCATGCTGGCCGCGAACGCCACCAGCAGCAGCACGGCGCTGGCGACGATGGTGTGGTTGCGGCTGTCGATCCAGTAGGCGCCGGCGCCGGCCAGCGCGGTGTCCTGCGCCAGCGCCACCACGGCCACCAGCGGATAGGCGCTCGAGCGGCGCCAGCCCAGCACGCGCGCGCGGCCGTCGCCGAAGCCACCGGCCTTGGCCGATCCCTCCACCAGCTGCACGCCGCGCGCCACCGGCCAGCGATCGGCGTTCGCCGGCAGCAGCGAGCCGGCCAGGCCGGTGCGCAGCGCGCCGCTGGCGTCCTGCTCGATGCGCAGGCCGTTTCCCGCACCCGCGGCGCCCACCAGGGCCAGCAGGCTGCCCGGCCCCAGCGTGGGCGAGCTGACGAAAGAGGTGAAGTAGGCGGCATCGACCGCCATCAGCAGCACGCCGTCGAACTCGTCGTCGCTGGTGTCGAGGCGGCGCGTGAACAGGATCGCGCCGCGCGCTTCTTCCAGTTGCGGCGGCGGCGCGCCGATGCGCAGCGCGGTCGAGATATTGTCGCGGTGCTCGGCGAAGAAGCGGGTAGCGGCCAGCTTCAGGCCGCGCTGCGGGATGCGGCTCGAGGAACGGATCGCGCCGTCGCGCCCGATCACGCTGACGTTGACGAAGGCGGCGTCGGTGAACATGCCGTCGCGCCGCATGTCCTCGATCAGCGCGGGATTGTGCGAATGTTCCCAGCTGTGCTTGAGCTGCATGGTGATCTGGTCCATCTGCGCAACCGAGCGGGTGAGGTACTGCTCGTAGGCTTCGGCATAGGCGTCGGCTTCCTTGACAGCCTGCTCGCCGGCGCGCTGCGCTTCCCCCGACGCGCGCAGCATGGCGGCGGTCCACAAGGCGGCGCAGGCGAGCAGCGCGAGCGCGGGCCACAGCAGCGCCAGGAAGCGGTGGGTGCGCGGGGCGGCGTGCGCGCTGGTCTTGGGCATGCGGAACCTGTCGGGATGTGCGGGATGTGGGGATCGCCGGACGGGTTACCTTCCGGCAACGCGCAGTGTAAGAAGCGCAGGTTACCGGTTGATGACAGGAATGGCTTGGCGTCGCTTGGAAGCGTGGACGGGGCCCCCTTCACCCTAGGGGATGCGCCGCAACGATCAACGCCGCGATTCGGCTTCCGCCAACACCTTGTTGACATCGTCCATGTCCGCCGGCTTGACCAGGTAATGGTCGAACCCGGCCTCGCGTGCATCCTCGCGGTCCTGGCGCTGGCCGTAGCCGGTCAGGGCGACCAGCGTGGCGTGGGTGTTCTCCGGCTGGGCGCGCAGGCGGCGCGCCAGTTCATAGCCGTCGATGTCGGGCAGGCCGATGTCCAGCAGCAGCACGTCGGGACGTTCGCGGCGCGCCCGCTCGAGGGCGCCGCCGCCGTCGTACTCGACGCTGACCACATGGCCCTGCACTTCGAGCAGGGCGGCCAGCATCTGGGCGGCGTCGACGTTGTCGTCCACCACCATCACGCGCAGGCCGCCGTCATGGGACGGCATGGCGCTCCCGGGCGCTTTACGGACCGGATCGAAGGTGGCGTCGGACGCCATGCGCGGCAGGCAGATCGCGAAGGTGCTGCCCTGCCCCAGGCCGGCGCTCTCGGCGCGCACGGTACCGCCATGCAGCGACACCAGGCTTTTCACCAGCGCCAGCCCGATGCCGAGCCCGCCCTGGGAGCGGTCCGGCGTGCGCTCGGCCTGGGTGAACAGGTCGAATATATAGGGCAGGACCTCGGGCGCGATGCCGACGCCGCTGTCTTGCACCCTGACGCACACCGTGTCGCCCTCCGCCTCGACCGCCAGAGCGATGCTCCCGCCCGGCGCGGTGTACTTGGCGGCGTTGTTGAGGATGTTGGACATCACCTGCACCAGGCGGGTGCGGTCGCCGACCACGTGGGCGGGCTGGCCCGAGAGCTGCAGCGTCAGCGCATGGCGGCGCGCGTCGACCAGCGGGCGCACCTGCTCGACGGCGGCAGCCACCACCACGTTCAGGTCGAGTTCTTCTTTCTCGAGCGTGACCAGGCCGCGCGTGACGCGCGAGACGTCCAGCAGGTCGTTGACGAGGTCGGTCATGTGCTCGGCCTGGCGCGCGATGATCTCGCTGGCGCTGGCCACGCTGCGCGGGTCGTTGCGCCCGAGCTTGAGCAGCTGGGCCGCGGTGACGATCGGCGCCAGGGGATTGCGCAGCTCGTGCGCCAGCATGGCCAGGAACTGGTCTTTCTGGCGGTTGGCGGCGCGCAGCTCGTCCTCGACCAGCTTGCGCGAGGTGACGTCGCTGCCCTCGACGAAGATGCCGGTGACCGCGCCGGCGGCGTCGCGGATCGGCTGGTATACGAAATCGATGTAGCGCTCCTCCAGCGGTCCCTCGGGTTCGCGCTGCAGGCGCAGCGGCAGCGCCGTGCCGACGAAAGGCTCGCCACTGCTGTAGACGCGGTCGAGCAGTTCGAAGAAGCCTTGCCCCACCACTTCGGGCAGAGCCTCGCGCGCGCTCTTGCCGAGCACCTTGCGATGGCCGATCAGCTGCATGTACGAGTGGTTGGTCAGCTCGAACACATGGTCGGGCCCGCGCAGCACGGCCATGATGCCGGGCGCCTGCGAGAACAGGCCGCGCAGGCGCTCGTTCTCCTCGTCGCGGTATTTTTCGGCCAGCACCTGGTCGGTGACCTCGACACAGGCGCAGTACATGCCGGCGATCAGGCCGTCCTCGTCGCGCACCGGCGAATACGAGAAGGTGAACCAGGTCGGCTCGTCGTAGCCGCGGCGGTTCATGACCAGGTACATGCGGTCGGCGTAGGTGGCTTCGCCGCGCAGCGCGCGTTCGATCAGCGGGCTGATGTCGTGCCAGATCTCGGCCCAGACCTCCTGGAAGGGGCTGCCGAGGGCGTTCGGATGCTTGGCGCCCAACACTTCGCGGTAGGAGTCGTTGTACAGGAAGGCCAGCTGCTCGCCCCAGGCGACGAACATCGGGAATTTGGAATTGAGCATCAGGCCGACCACGGTGCGCAGCGCCTGCGGCCAGGTACCCGGGTGGCCCAGCGGCGACGCCGACCAGTCGTGCGCGCGCATCCTGGCGCCGACCTCGCCGCCGCCGCTCAGGAACATGAGCGCGCCCAATGCGTCGCAAGCCCGGCCGTCGAGAGGAGGGAAAGGCTGGCGTTGGTCTGGACGATGTTCGTCTGCGTGCATGATCTGGAAAGTGACAGGGCGACGGCCTAGTGTGCCATAAGCGCCCCGGATGGGCCGCACGGCCTCCGCGCGGCCCGCCGCGAAAGACGCGGCCGCCTCAATCGTCGAATGCCCGCTTGCCGAGCGCGCCGGCGACGTAATCGACGAAACAGGTGATGCGCGCGGCCAGCGCCGTGTTGCGGTAGTAGACCGCATGGATCGGCTGGCGCTCGTCCACCGTCTGGCCGGGGAACAGCTGCAGCAGGCGTCCGCCGGCGCGGTCGGCGCGCGTCATGAAGTCGGACAGGCAGACGATGCCCAGGCCGGCCAGCGCCATCTGGCGCAGCGTCTCGCCGCTGCTGCTGGCGATCGCCGGCCTGATGCGCATCGGATTGCCCTCGGCATCGCGCAGCGGCCAGTCGTTCAGCGACTCCGGCTGGGTGAAGCCCAGCAGCGCGTGCCGGACCAGTGCGGCCGGCGTCTCGGGCGTGCCGTGGCGCTCCAGGTAGACCGGGCTGGCCAGCACGCGCAGGCGGCTGGTGCCGATGGCGCGCGCGTGCAGCGTCGAGTCGCGCAGGGCGCCGATGCGCAGCGCCACGTCGGTGCGCTTCTCGATCAGGTCGACGATGCCCTCGTTCGAGTGCAGTTCCAGTTCGACGCCGGGATAGCGGGCGCGAAAGCCTTCCAGCAGCGGCACGATCACGTGCAGCATGAACGGCGTGGCCGCATCGACGCGCAGCCGCCCCACAGGACGCAGGCGCCGCGCCGCCATCTGCTCCTCGGCCTCGTCCACCGAGGCCAGGATCGCGCGCGCATGGCGCAGGAAGGCGCTGCCCTCCTCGGTCAGTTCGAGCCGGCGCGTGGTCCGACGCAGCAGCGTGGTCTGCAGCTTTTCCTCGAGGCGGCCGAGGCTGCGGCTGGCGGCCGAGATGGTCAGGCCGAGCCGTTCCGACGCCGCCGTGATCGAGCCGCTGTCCACCACCGCCACGAAGGCCTGCAGTTCATCGAGCGTGGTCTTCATCTTTGACTTCAAATCAAAAGTTATTCGAGTGTCCCTAGCTTAATCGACAAAGATAAACCGCGCATACTGGCGTCATCGAATTCATTCAAGGAGTATTTTCATGACCATCCCATCGTTCGGCGTCGGCACCTTCCGTCTCGCCGGCCAGGCCGCCGTCGATTCCGTGCGCACCGCGCTGGAACTGGGCTACCGCGCCGTCGATACCGCCCAGGCCTACGGCAACGAAGCCGAGGTCGGCCAGGCCATCGCGGACAGCGGCATCCCGCGCGAAGACCTGTTCGTGACCACCAAGATCTGGGTCGACAATTACGCCGCCGGCAAGCTGGTGCCCAGCCTGCGCGCCAGCCTGGAGAAGCTGCGCAGCGATTACGCCGACCTGGTCCTGATCCACTGGCCGGCCCCCGGCAAGGGCGTGGCGCTGCCCGACTACATGGCGGCGCTGCTCGAGGCCAAGGAGCGGGGGCTGGCGCGCCGGATCGGTATTTCGAACTTCAACATCGCGCTGACCCGGCAGGCCATCGAGGCGGTCGGCAAGGACAATATCGCCACCAACCAGGTCGAACTCAGCCCCTACCTGCAGAACACCAGGCTGGCGGCTTTCATGCGGGAGCAAGGCATCCCCGTGACCTCCTACATGACCCTGGCCTATGGCAAGGTGCTGCAGGACCCGGTGCTGGCCCGCATCGCCGCGAAGCACGGCGCCGGCGTCGCGCAGGTCGCGCTGGCCTGGGCGCTGCAGCTCGGCCACGCCGTGATCCCCTCGTCGACCAGACGCGAGAACCTGGCGGCCAACCTGAAAGCGCAAGCACTGCGGCTGGACGCGGACGACATGGCTGCCATCGCCGCGCTGGAACGCAATAGCCGCGAAGTCGATCCGGCCGGCCTGGCGCCGGACTGGGACTGAAGGGAGTGCGCATGTCTTCCGTCATGGCTTCTGCACTGCAGCGCCTCACCGCCGGCGGCCTGAGCATCGGCATCGAAGCCCCGCTGGACAACGATTGGACGCCCGCCGGCGAGGCCGCGCGGCGCCAGGCCGGCCGCCTGCCCGGCGAGCCGGACCTGCAGCGCCATGCCGAACTGGCGCAACTTGCCGACCGCCTCGGCTTTCGCGCCCTGTGGGTGCGCGACGTGCCGCTGTACGACCCGTCCTTCGGCGACGCCGCCCAGGTCTTCGAGGTGTTTTCCTATCTCGGCTACCTGGCCGGCGTGACGCGCGACATCCTGCTGGGCACCGCCGCCGTGGTGCTGCCGATCCGCGAACCGCTGCTGACGCTGAAGGCCGCGGCCTCGGTCCAGCGCCTGAGCGGCGAGCGCCTGCTGCTGGGCGTGGCCAGCGGCGACCGCCCGGTCGAATACCCGCTGTTCGGCCGCGACTACGACAGCCGCGGCAGCCGCTTCCGCGAGCAGGTGGCCCTGCTGCGCGACGGCGCCAGCGCGCGCCTGGCCGATGCCTCGACGCCGGGGCTGGTCGCCCTGCCGCGCCTGGCCGCGCCGCTGCCGCTGCTGGTGGCCGGCCTGGCCCAGCAAAGCCCGGGCTGGATCGGCCAGCACATGGACGGCTGCCTGGCCTATCCCGGCACGCCGGAAGACCATGTGCGCCGTGTCGCCGCCTGGCGTTCGGTGGCCGGGAACAAACCGTACGCAAGCTTCATCCACCTCGACCTGGCCGAACGCCCCGACGCGCCGCTGCAGCGCCACCGCTTCGGCCTGCGTGGCGGCCGCACGGCGCTGATCGCGGAACTGCGCGCGCTGCGCGCGGCCGGCGTCGACCACGTCGGCCTGCACTTCCGCCGCAACCAGCGGCCGCTCGACGAGACTTTCCACGAGATCGCCGAGCAGGTGCTGCCGCTGTTCCACCCTCAACCCGACAAGGCGGCCGCCGTGGCCGCGGAGACATCCCATGATTGACACCAAAGACCCGCTGTTCCAGCCCTATTCCCTCGGCCCGCTGTCGCTGCCCAACCGCATCGTCATGCCGCCGATGACGCGCTCGCGCGCCAGCCAGCCCGGCGACCTGCCCAACGACTTGATGGCGGCCTACTATGCCCAGCGTGCCGGCGCCGGCCTGATCGTCAGCGAAGGCACCTGGATTTCCCCGCTCGGCAAGGGCTACGCCTGGACCCCGGGCATCCATACGCCGGAGCAGCTGGCCGGCTGGCGCAAGGTAACCGGGGCCGTGCACGCCGCCGGCGGACGCATCTTCGCGCAGCTGTGGCATGTGGGCCGCCTGAGCCACGCTTCCCTGCTGGGCGGCGCGGCGCCGGTGTCCTCGTCGGCGCTCCAGGCC
>Ga0308163_10004639_pt1 | contig 10803 bp, 7 predicted proteins | sample PhyTR1_FD_201037 | JGI IMG/M metagenome (GOLD analysis project Ga0308163, IMG submission 201037) | Phyllosphere microbial communities from UC Gill Tract Community Farm, Albany, California, United States - DLSLT.R1 | ecosystem: Host-associated > Plants > Phyllosphere > Unclassified | place: USA... | reverse complement strand
GGCCTCGAGCTCGGCTCGGTCTGGTCGCGCCTCGGTGCCAAGGTCACGGTGGTCGAATATCTCGACACCATTCTCGGCGGCATGGACGGCGAAGTCTCCAAGCAGTTCCAGCGCATGCTGGTCAAGCAGGGCATCGAGTTCAACCTCGGAGCCAAGGTCACCGGTGTAGAGAAAGCCGGCGCTGGTGCCAAGGTTACATTCGAGCCGGTCAAGGGCGGTGAAGCTCAGGTTCTGGAAGCCGATGTCGTGCTGGTCGCGACCGGCCGCAAGCCCTATACGGCCGGTCTTGGTCTGGAAGAGGCCGGTGTTGTCCTCGACAATCGCGGCCGGGTGGAAATCGACGGTCATTTCAAGACCAATGTCGATGGCATCTACGCGATCGGCGACGTAGTCAAGGGGCCGATGCTGGCGCACAAAGCCGAAGACGAGGGCGTTGCCTTGGCCGAAATCCTGTCTGGCCAGCATGGTCATGTTAATTATGACGTCATCCCCGGCGTGGTCTACACCCAGCCGGAAGTGGCCTCTGTTGGCAAGACCGAGGAAGAGCTGAAGGCCGCAGGCGTTACCTACAAGGTTGGCAAGTTCCCCTTCACCGCCAATGGCCGTGCCCGCGCCATGCAGGCGACGGACGGTTTCGTCAAGGTTCTCGCCGACAAGGAAACCGACCGCGTGCTCGGCGTGCACATCATCGGCCTCGGTGCTGGTGAGATGATCCACGAAGCAGCCGTGCTGATGGAATTTGGCGGTTCTTCGGAAGATCTCGGCCGCACCTGCCATGCGCATCCGACCATGTCGGAAGCCGTCAAGGAAGCCGCTCTCGCGACTTTCGCCAAGCCGATCCATATGTAACGGCCTGGGTTCGTCAGGGAAAACCGGAAGCCGGTTTCCTTGAGGGGTTCTATCGTTGCAGCCGATCTACGAAAACTGGATTAGCGGCAGGTATTATATTTTGTAAGTTTGAAAGCCGTGGCTTGCTTAGCGAGCCACGGCTTTTATCATGGGGCCGACATTGCGCTTAAGTTTTGATAAAAGGCAAAATCATGGCCTCGCATCCGCGTCTCTCCTATTCGGTTCCACAGCGGCTGTTACACTGGCTGATGGCGCTGCTGATTTTCTTCAATCTGATCTTCTCTGATGGCATGGAGCACTGGAACCGGCTGATGCGCCGGGGTGAGACGGTGACGCCCGATGATGTCGCCTCCGCCAATATCCATGCCTATGTCGGCATCGCCATTTTGGTTCTCTGTCTTATCCGCTTTACGCTACGGCTGGTTCAGGGCGCGCCAGCTGCGCCTGCGGAAGAGCCGCCCCCGCTCAAGCTTGCCGCAAAGCTGGCCCATCGTACCTTCTACGCCTTGTTCCTGCTGATGCCAGTCACCGGGATCGCCAAATATTACTTTGGCAACGAGACCCTCGGCTTCCTGCACGGCGGACCGCTGAAGCTGCTTTTGTGGGTGCTGATCGTCGTGCATGTCCTCGCCGCACTCATCCACCAGTTCTACTGGAAGACCGATGTGCTGGCGCGGATGACGCGCGGGGTTTGATGGGCTTTACGGTGCGGGGGTGACGGTAAAGCCTTTGGCCCGTAGCAGCGCCACGAGGCCGCCTTCGCCTGGAAGGTGCAGGGCGCCAACCGCCATGAACACCTTGCCCTTGTCGAGATAGGGCGTGGCGCGCTCTGCCATTACCTTGTTGCGGTCGGTGATGATCCGCTTATCGAAATCGGTATGGCCGTCCTTTTTCGCGGTTTCGGCATCCGGTGCGACCAGTTCCAGGGCCGGCATGATTTCGCCGACCTTACCCTGCAGATAGAGGTCGATCGTGGTCTCGTTGATGTCGTCGATCTTGTCGCCCAGCTCCACCGCCTCGACCAACGACTTCATATGGAACTCCATGGGGAGATCGTTCATCGCGGCGAGCTGCTCCGCGTAGGTCTCGACGCCGACCACCTGCTTGCCTGCCTTTGCCGCGGTCTCGGCGATCTGCTGATCAAGGAAGGCCTGACCTTCTGCCTTTCGTTCTTTCTCGCAGTTTGACAGCGCAAAGAAGCTCGCGAGGATCCATGGCTTCATCCTGTTCACGGCTAAAAGCGACAGGCCGCGCTGCTTCAATCCGGCCTCGACCACCGTCTTCTGCTCTGCGGTCAATCGGCTGGTGATCGTCGTGCCGTCGGTAAACATCGAAAGTTCAGGCTTGGCGAGCAATGCCGTTGCCGCCTTCTTGTCGTCGAGCACTTCGTCGGATTCGACGATAATCGTATCGGCTCCGCTCGCTGCTTCCGGCGCGCCCTTGGGCATGGCCAGAACGCGCGGATCGGTGACATGCATAGTGCCGAGCAGGAAGGACGGCGAAACGCCTGCCTTTTCGATCTTCCAGAAAATGCTATGGCCGTTCGGTACCTTGGCTGCCTCGGCCTCGAAATTCGCATAGGCTTTCGGGTCCTTCTGGCGCGCTTCCGGCAGCAGATTGCTCCCCGTGCAAGCCATGTCTTCTGCGCGGGCTGGAACGCAGGTGAGGAGGGCGGCGACCAGCAGGGCGAGTAGGACCAGGGGAACGGCCAGTGCGACGGCTATAAGGCGGTCGGTCCAGCGCGTTAGATCGGCTCTCGTCGTCATCTGCATGGCTGTCATATCCTGCTTCATCTCTTGTACCAGGGCTGGCCAGGAGAGAAGGGGCCGCACCTTAAGATTTTCTCGTGTTATGGCTCGGGTCTGAATATTCCGTTCACGCGCGCGGGTGCGCACGGTCGTAGACATCGAGCAGACGCGCCGAATCGACCCCGGTATAGACCTGCGTGGTGGAGAGGCTGGCATGGCCGAGCAATTCCTGAATGGTGCGCAGATCGCCGCCGCCGCTCAGCAGATGGGTGGCAAAGGAATGGCGCAGCGCATGCGGGGTCGCAGTATCCGGCAGGCCGAGGGCCGAGCGAAGCCGCTGCATTTCCTTCTGGATGATGCCCTGCTGCAGCTTACCACCTCGGGCGCCTCGAAACAGCGGCTCGGCCGGCTCCAGATGGTAGGGGCAAAGCTTGCGATAGATGTCGACCGCTTCCCGCACGGCTGGCAGCAGCGGCACGAGCCGGGTCTTGTTGCCCTTGCCAGTGATGCGCAAGGTTGCCGTCGTTGCGGTAAAATCGGAGGTCGTCAAATTGAGCGCTTCTGAAATTCGCAGTCCGCAGCCATAGAGCAACGAGAAAACAGCGGCATCCCGGGCTGCGATCCAGGGCTCCTCATTCATCTGGGTGTCCTGGTCGATCAAGGTCAGGGCCTGGTTGGGCGTTAGCGGCTTGGGCAGCGATTTCGGCTGCTTCGGCGAGCGAATGGCGCTAGCGCCGGCAGCGTTGACGAGACCCTTGCGTTCAAGATAGCGCAGCAGCGAGCGAATGCCGGCCAGATGCCGGCCAAGCGAACGCGCACCGGCGCCTTCCTTGCGACGCGAGGACAGGAAGGCGCGCAGGTCGGAGGGCTTGAGCGTCTTGATGTCGGCAATGGATGGCGGGCCGCCGATATAGCCGGTCAGGAAGGTCAGGAACTGGCGGGTATCGCATTCGTAGGCGGTTAGCGTGTGCTCGGACAGCCGCCTTTGTCCGCTAAGGCTCGCCAGCCAATCCTGACGCTGTGCCATCAGATCAGGCGCGGCGATCAACAACAGTTCCGTCACGATGAGATCCTCTGCAATACGTCTGCGGCCGATGTAGCCGCCTGTAGGCTACTGCGCCCGCATGGTATGCTGCGAGCGCCAGAGTGCACCTTGCCGGAGAGCCGTTAGGGAACGGTTAACGATTGCAGCTTCGGCCCTGGCCGTGCCCGGTCGCACGGTGTTTCTCAAAACCTTTTGCTCTCGTAACACAATGCGCCGCACCATCCCGTGATGGTGCTGCATATCGGAAACTATCGTCTTGGTTGCGCATGTATAGGTAGTATTTCCAAAAACAAAAATGCTGGATTTCAGGAGAATTGCTAAAGGTCAAATCCAATATTATACTTTAGTTTCGTCTTTTGTATTTCACGGAATGCTATCGAATATTTTAATATTCAGATTGACTAATGATCCGGAGTTCAGGCCCGATTTTGGAAAGGTCTGTCGTTCGTTGGAGAAAGTCGTCATGCAATTCAAGTCTATTCAAACGAAGATCGCGGTCCTCGCGGGTCTCTGCGTGCTGTCGGCCACAGCCGGGCTCGTCGGCTACGGAATCGTATCGGCTGGTCAGACCCAGCGCTTCGTCGGTGATAATGTCACCGAATTGACCGAGGCGAAAACCAGGGAAGGGTTGGCAACCCTGGCATCAACCCAGGCCGGCATTATTCGCGCTTCGCTCGACAGCGCTTTCGATACGGCCCGTAATCTCGCGCGCGGTTTCGAAGTGGCTGTTGGCGACAAGACCAGCGGTACGCCTATCGATCTGAGGCGGGGTCAGCTCAACGGCATGCTGCTCAACCTGCTCAAGGATAATCCGCGGTTCAACGGCACCTATAGCGCATGGGAGCCGAATGCACTGGACGGAAAGGACGAGGATTATCGCAATCGCCGTGACGTTGGGTCCGATGCGACCGGACGCTTCCTGCCCTACTGGACGCGAGACGCCGCAGGCAAGATCGCAATTCAGCCACTTGTTGAATATGACAGTTCTGAACTACATCCTAATGGCGTTATGAAGGGTGGCTGGTATATCGGACCGCAAAAGGGTGGAGGCGAAAGTATTCTCGACTCCTTGCCCTATATCGTTCAGGGAAAGAACGTATTTCTCGCAACCATGTCCGTGCCTATCATGATTGACGGCAAGTTCCGAGGGGTAGCCGGCGCTGATTTTGATCTGTCTTTTGTGCAAAAGCTGGCAGAGGACGTCCGCGCTTCTATCTTCGGCGGCAAGGCGGGAGTCAAGATCGTCAGCTACAAGGGCCTGGTCGTTGCCGACAGCGAGCATCCCGATCTGATCGGGCAGCGTTTCGACAAGGCGACGCCGGCGCTCGCTAGCTATTTGCCTATGATTCAGGATGGCAAAGCCGATGTTCTCGCAGATGCCGATCAATTTCAGGCTTTTGCTCCCATCGTCATTGGGCGTACCAAAACGCCCTGGTCGGTAATTGTGTCTGTGCCGCGTCCGGTGGCCATGGCCGAGGCCGTTGGTCTTGATCAGGCTCTGACCGCGCGTGGCCACAGCGACATGCTCCTGCAGATCGTCGTCGCGCTGGTCATTGCTGTTGGTGGCATTGCGGCCATGTGGTTCGTGGCGCGCAGCATTGTAAGGCCTATCCGTGCCATGACGGCCAGCATGGGTCGGCTTGCCAGCGGCGAGACCGCTATTACCATTCCCGGCGCTGGTATGGTCGATGAAATCGGTGCGATGGCCGGTGCCGTCGAAGTCTTCCGCGACAATGCGATTGCGGCGCTGAAGCTTGAACAGGAGTCGACGGCTGCGCGCCTGACCACTGAGGAAGAGCGACGCCGCAATGCGGATGCGGAAAAGCGCCGCGCAGAGGCAATGGCGGAGGCCACGTCCGGCCTCGCCGATGGGCTGAAGCACCTCGCAAATGCCGATCTCACCTTCCAGCTGTTGCGGCCCTTCGCCCCCGAATTCGAAAGCCTACGGACGGATTTCAATACCGCCATCACGCAGTTGCGCGAAGCGATGGTTGCGGTCAGCCATGCATCGCAATCGATCGACAATGGATCGCTGGAAATCAGCCGGAGTTCGGATGAGCTCTCGAAGAGGACGGAACAGCAGGCGGCATCGCTGGAAGAGACGGCTGCCGCTCTCGACGAGATCACCGTAAATGTCGGCAATTCTTCCAAACGGGCCGAGGAAGCGCGCTCCGTAGCGGTCGAGGCCAACGGCAGTGCGACGAGTTCCGGCCGTGTCGTAGCCGATGCCGTTGATGCCATGCAGCGGATCGAGCAGTCCTCCAGCCAGATCGCCAACATCATCGGCGTGATCGATGAAATCGCGTTCCAGACCAACCTCCTGGCGCTCAACGCCGGCGTCGAAGCTGCAAGGGCGGGTGAGGCCGGCAAGGGGTTTGCCGTCGTTGCGCAGGAAGTGCGGGAATTGGCGCAGCGCTCTGCCCAGGCGGCCCGGGAAATCAAGGAACTGATCCGCAATTCTACCGTAGAGGTCGAGCGTGGCGTCGAATTGGTGCGCAATACCGGTGAATCCCTGAAGACGATCGTCGACTATATCATCACCATCAACCAGCACATGGATGCGATCGCGACCTCGGCGCGGGAACAGTCGGTCGGCCTGTCCGAGGTCAACACGGCCGTCAACCAGATGGACCAGGTGACCCAGAAAAATGCTGCCATGGTCGAGGAAACCAATGCCGCAAGTGCTGCTCTCGCCTCCGAGGCCGGTGCGCTGATCGATCTCGTAAGGCGGTTCAGGCTGCAGTCCGGCCAGGCGGCAGCTCAGGCCGACACACAGCCAGCCCTGCGCCGCGCCGGCTGATCTTCTGCTAAGCCGGGCTCGTCCTTTGGGCGGGCCCGCTCTTCGGCTGTTCTCTATCTGGCAGATTTCGGTTTCATTTTGCGGCTGTCGGAGGCATGGTCCGCCGCCATGAGCATCGAATCGTCAGATCTTTTCGGATCCCCGCGCAAGCCGCCGGCCGTGCGGCGTGCTGTGCCCGTTCTCGTTCCGATGCCGGCCCCCGGTCCCTATAGCTATGCGGTGCCCGAGGACGTGGCCGTTACGCCCGGATCGATCGTGCAGGTGCCGCTTGGGCCGCGCAAGGTGGTTGGTGTCGTCTGGGATGGTGAGGACGAGGGCAAGGTCGATCCTGCCAAGTTGCGCCAGATCGAAAAGCTGTTCGATTGCCCGCCGTTGGACGAGGGCATGCGCCGCTTCATCGATTGGGTCGCCGCCTACACGCTGTCACCGCCCGGGCTGGTGGCGCGCATGGCGCTCCGGGCACCGGCGGCTTTCGATCCCGAACCGATGATCGAGGGTTTGCGTTTTTGTGGTCATGAGCCGGAAAAGCTGACGCCGGCGCGGCGCAAGGTGCTTGATCTGGCCGGGGATGGCCTGTCCTGGACCAAGAGCGGTCTTGCCCATGCCGCCGGGGTGTCGACCTCGGTTATCGATGGTATGGCCCGTCTCGGCCTGTTTGAGACCGTCTTCCTGCCGCCGCCGCCGCTGGTCGCGGCTCCCGATCCTGCATATGCGTCTCATCGACTGGCCGGGCCGCAATTGGCAGCCGCCGATGTGCTGGTGGACGGCGTTCGCGAGGGTGGCTTTTCCGTCGCCCTGATCGATGGTGTCACTGGCTCCGGCAAGACGGAGGTTTATTTCGAGGCAATTGCCGAGACGCTGAGACAAGGTCGGCAGGTGTTGATCCTGCTGCCGGAAATTGCGCTTACCACGGCCTTTCTCGAACGGTTCCAGGACCGGTTTGGCGCCAAGCCCGGCGAGTGGCATTCGGATCTTGCCACCAAAACCCGCGAAAAGGTCTGGCGCCAGACGGCAACCGGTGACATTCGCGTTGTCGCAGGCGCGCGCTCGGCCCTGTTCCTGCCCTTTGCCGATCTCGGCCTTATCATCGTTGACGAAGAGCATGATCCGGCCTTCAAGCAGGAAGACAGGGTCTTCTACAATGCTCGCGACATGGCGGTCGTCAGGGCGCGGATCGCGAAGATCCCGGCGGTGCTGGTATCGGCGACGCCATCGGTCGAAAGTCAGGTCAACAGCTATAGCGGTCGCTACAAGCGCATCCATCTGCCGACGCGCTTTGCCGATGCAGCCATGCCTGATCTGCACCTCGTAGACATGCGTCGGCATCCGCCCGAACGGGGAGGGTATTTGTCGCCGCTGATGGTGCGGGCCATCGGCAAGACGGTGGAAAAGCAACAGCAGGCCCTGCTGTTTCTCAACCGGCGCGGTTATGCGCCTTTGACGTTGTGCCGGGTTTGCGGTCATCGGTTCCAGTGCCCGCAATGTTCAAGCTGGCTGGTAGAACACCGGTTTCGGGGTCAGATCCAGTGCCATCAATGCGGCTATAACGAGCCGACGCCGAATGCTTGTCCCGAATGCGGCACGCTCGATCATCTAGTGGCCTGCGGTCCTGGCGTCGAGCGGATTGCGGAGGAAGTGGAGCGGCATTTCCCTGATGCGCGCACCCTTGTGCTCTCCTCCGATCTCGGCGGCGTCAAGCGGCTGCGTCTGGAACTTGAGGCGATTGCAAAGGGGGAGGCCGATATCGTCATTGGTACGCAATTGGTGGCTAAGGGTCATAACTTCCCGCTGATGACCCTGGTCGGCATCATCGACGCCGATATCGGCCTTGCCAATGGCGATCCGCGCGCCGCTGAGCGAACCTTCCAGCTTCTCAGTCAGGTCACCGGCCGGGCAGGGCGCACCGGCCTGAAAAGCCACGGCCTGCTGCAGACCTACCAGCCGCAACACCCGGTGATGCAGGCGATCGTGTCTGGAGATGCCGAGGCTTTCTACGAGAGGGAAATTATCGAGCGCGAACGGGCGGTGTTGCCGCCCTATGGCCGTCTCGTGTCGATCATCGTGTCCGCGGATAACCGAGCCGATGCCGAGACCCATGCCCGGCAGCTGCGGCAGGCAGCCCTGGCTGAAAGCGGCATTGCCATTCTCGGTCCGGCTGAAGCGCCGATGGCGCTGATCCGCGGGCGCCACCGTTTCCGTCTGCTTGTTCACGGCCGAAAAACCAGCGACATGCAGAGGTTCGTCGCGGCCATGCTGAAAAACGGTCCCAAGGAGCGTCGTTCGATTCAGGTCCAGGTCGATGTCGATCCGCAGAGTTTCCTCTGATGCAGCGCAAGTCTGATCCGCAACGGCCTGTTCTCTGGTTCGTCGCCCGTTTGCCGTAAGATCGGCCTGTGCCATAAGAGCCCATCGTTGTGCTGGGTCGTTGATCCGGCCTTTGCGAATAACCACTCGAGTTACTCAGGAAAATTGGATAGCGGTTTTCCCGAAAAGACAAACGAAACAAGAAAGGCCGAAGTCTGTGTGGTTCAATTCGAACCTGACAGACTCCAGGAATTGCCAAGGGGCTGACATGGAGTTTTATTTTCCGACCGAGACCGGCGAGCAGCTTGCCTTTGCAAGCGCCGCTGCTACCGCCCTGATCGGGCTGTTAATCCTGTTTGCGCCCGGCATCACCATGAGAATACTTGGCCTTGGCATTATGGCCGGTCGCCGTGAGGGGCTGGCAGCGATACGTTTCGGCGGAGGCCTGTTGACTGGGCTCGGTGGCAGCGCCGTGATGCTCGCCCAGCCGATGCTTTATCTTGCTTACGGGGCAACACTTGCGGCTGGCTGCTTCGGGCTGGTCCTGTCTGTTCTCTCTGACCATAGCGCGACCTGGCGCACAGTTCTATCTCTGGTAGTGGTTGGGATTTTGGCGTCTTTGCCCTTCGTCTATGTCTTCGGTCTTGTCTGAGGCAGAATCGCGCCGGCCCAGTCGATAATTTGACCGAAGAGATCACAAAATCGTCAAAAGCGGGTTGCCCTCTCCGTTTATTCCGTTAATACCCGTGTTGCGAGTCCGGGGATCGTATGGTAGACGGACCGCAAATTTGGACGATGCGGGCCGTGGCGCCTGTAGGTCCGGGGGAAAACTTAAACGATATCAAACTGGTTTTGCGCCGTCAGGCGCATCCGAGCGGTTTGAATCACATTCAGGGAAATTTGTGCCCGTGGCAGACACATCCCAGCCCAATTCCGGCCAGCCAAAGTCCGGCCAGCCGGTCTCAGCAGTTGCCGAGCGCTATGCCTCGTCGCTTTTCGATCTGGCACTCGAGTCCGGCTCGATCGATGCCGTCGCTGCCGATCTCTATCGCTTCCAGGCGATGATCGATGAGAGCGCGGATTTGAAGCGGCTTGTGGCAAGCCCCGTCTTCACCAGCGAGCAGCAGACCGGCGCCATCGTCGAGCTCTGCCAGAAGGCTGGTATAGGCGGCCTCGTGGGCAACTTCCTGAAAGTCGTCGCGGCCAACCGTCGCCTGTTTGCCGTTCCCGGCATGATCGCAGCCTTCCGCTTGATCGCGGCACGCCATCGTGGCGAACTGGCTGCCGATGTGACCTCTGCTCATGCGCTGACGCCAGCGCAAGAAACCGAACTGAAGGAGGCGCTGAAGAGCGCTACCGGAAAGACTGTGACGCTGAGCGTGACCGTTGATCCGTCTCTCCTGGGTGGCCTGATCGTCAAGGTCGGCTCGCGCCAGATTGACACGTCTCTTCGCACCAAACTTTCCACCCTTAAGCTTGCACTGAAAGAGGTTGGCTGATGGATATCCGCGCCGCGGAAATTTCCGCAATTCTTAAAAATCAAATCAAGAATTTTGGTCAGGAAGCTGAAGTTTCCGAAGTTGGCCAGGTTCTGTCCGTCGGTGATGGTATCGCTCGCGTCTACGGGCTCGACAATGTCCAGGCCGGCGAAATGGTCGAATTCCCCGGTGGTATCCGGGGTATGGCGCTGAACCTCGAGTCCGACAATGTCGGCGTGGTTATCTTCGGCTCCGACCGTGACATCAAGGAAGGCGACATCGTCAAGCGCACCGGCGCTATCGTTGAAGTTCCCGTCGGTCCTGAGTTGCTGGGTCGCGTTGTTGACGCGCTCGGCAACCCGATTGACGGCAAGGGTCCAATCACCTCGGCGACCCGTTCGCGTGTTGACGTCAAGGCGCCTGGAATCATTCCGCGCAAGGGTGTTCATGAGCCTATGTCTACCGGCATCAAGGCTATCGATGCTCTGATCCCGGTTGGCCGTGGCCAGCGTGAATTGGTGATCGGCGACCGTCAGACCGGCAAGACCGCCATCATTCTCGACACCTTCCTCAATCAGA
>Ga0308163_10004638_pt1 | contig 10805 bp, 7 predicted proteins | sample PhyTR1_FD_201037 | JGI IMG/M metagenome (GOLD analysis project Ga0308163, IMG submission 201037) | Phyllosphere microbial communities from UC Gill Tract Community Farm, Albany, California, United States - DLSLT.R1 | ecosystem: Host-associated > Plants > Phyllosphere > Unclassified | place: USA... | reverse complement strand
GAACTGTTTTCAGCCGTGTATGGGAAAAGGTGGCAGACTGGTTCTGCGGAACGGACCGAACGGAAGCAAAAAAATGTGTTTTTGATTTACTCTCACCGACCACCAGCGATGCCGTCAAGATCAAAAGTTTCGAGACGCTGAAAAATTTGTCAGGAGCAGGTTACCAAGACCGGTTCTTACAAACCGAAAGTTCGGAGAAAAAAACCTATTCCCTGAATTTTGAAACAGGCCATGAATGCGATAAATTCATTCTGGAACTTGAAGTTATAAAATTTGACAAGGATACTGCACTCGAAAAACTTCACGAAGACAGAACTGGAGAAGATCTCCCAAATCAACTGAAAAAGGATATCGCCCGATCAGACTATCTAGTTGCAGGCAAGCCGCTTTCCAAAGGCACCACTGAAGAGCGGCTCGCTCAATTCCACCACGAACTGGACGCATTGAACTGCACCCCGGGAGAAAAGAAGTCTATCATTGAAGTATGCAACCAATCGAGCATCGCCATGCTTATAACTTCCACTCCAGGAGTAGTAGCCAACTGTTCGTGTGGCGATTCGACGAACGTTTCATTCCAGATAAGTCGCGAAGATGGAAAAATCCACGTTCAGGCGCAATACTCCAAAGATATCTCGGCCGCGAGCAGTAACGAAGAGCTATTTGACATGTTTGTTTCCTCGGTTAAAAAGTTTCCCCATGAGAAAAAATCCATACAAACAAATGCCAAAATATCCATTGATGCCGAAGGAAAATTCGATATTATCAGCTGCAATACCTTGGCCAATGACACTGTCCAAAATTTTTCTGCGGTGGCGCCGGAAGAACAGTCGAAAAAACGGTGAGAGTTGTAGTAGTGGCCAATCGGCCAAGGCAAGAGTGGGATGCGCTGAGTTCTGGCACGTCCAGCCGTAAGTCCGTTCGATGACGAGGAGCTCTAGCACTTCTCCAAAATCACCACGTTTTTCGGTGTGTCCAACCGCATGGCAAGCTTTGCGGGCATGCAGCCCCATCCCGAGTTCCATCCGCTGGGCCGGGTGCCCAAAGCCAAGCCCTGAGTCCACCAGAGAGCTTGCTGCAACGCACAAAAAGTCCGACGCGACAGGTTGCCCGGCGCGCAGCGCATAGAATCAGCCGCTGCTGGAGTACGCCCAGGCAGGGGTGCGCCATGACGCCTATCCATCTGTATCAAAAAGAGACGTGCGATGACAAACGATGAAATCCTGGCCCAGTACGGCCCCCGCGAGGCAATGGAATACGACGTGGTGGTGGTGGGCGGCGGCCCCGGCGGCCTGTCGACCGCGATCCGGCTCAAGCAGCTGGCCGCGGAAAAAGGCCAGGAGCTGTCGGTGGTGGTGCTCGAGAAGGGCTCCGAGCCCGGCGCCCATATCCTCTCGGGCGCGATCATGGACCCCAAGGCCCTCACGGAGCTGATTCCCGACTGGAAGAAGCTCGGCGCGCCGCTGAACCAGCCCGTCACCGACGACGCGATGGTGTTCCTGGGCGAGAAGGGCTCGCTGCGCACCCCCAACATGCTGCTGCCGCAGTGCTTCCAGAACCACGGCAACTACATCGTCAGCCTGGGCAACGTCGTGCGCTGGCTCGCCGAGCAGGCCGAAGGCCTGGGCGTGGAAATCTTCCCCGGTTTCCCCGCGGCCGAAGTGCTCTACAACGAAGACGGCTCGGTCAAGGGCGTGGCCACCGGCAACATGGGCGTGGGCAAGGATGGCGAGCCCACGGGCGAGTTCCAGCTCGGCATGGAGCTGCACGGCAAGTACACGATCTTTGCCGAAGGCTCGCGCGGCCATCTGGGCCGCCAGCTGATCGCGCGCTACCAGCTCGACGCCGGGCGCGACCCGCAGACCTATGGCCTGGGCGTCAAGGAACTGTGGGAGATCGATCCCGCGCGCCACCAGCCCGGCTTCGTGCTGCACACCGCGGGCTGGCCGATGAAGTCCGACACCTATGGCGGCGCCTTCCTCTATCACATGGAGGACAACAAGGTCACGCTGGGCTACATCACCGGCCTCGACTACTCGAACCCGTACCTGAGCCCGTTCGAGGAAATGCAGCGCTGGAAAACGCACCCCAACATCCGCTACTACCTCGAAGGCGACGAAGCCAAGGGCATCAAGCCCGCCAAGCGCATCGGCTACGGCGCGCGCGCGATCACGGCCGGCGGCCTGCTGTCGCTGCCCAAGTTCGTGTTCCCCGGCGGCGCGCTGGTGGGCTGCGAAGCGGGCTTCCTCAACGTCAGCCGCATCAAGGGCAGCCACGCGGCGATCAAGACCGGCATGCTCGCGGCCGAAGCCGCGTTCGATGCGCTCCAGGCCGGCCGCCAGGGCGACGAGCTCACGGCCTATGTCACGGCGTTCGAGAGCAGCTGGCTCTATGAGGAACTCAAGAAGAGCCGCAACTTCAAGGCCTGGTTCAAGAAGGGCCTGACGACGGCGACGCTGATGAACGGCATCGAGCAGTTCGTGCTGCGCGGCAACATCCCCTGGACGCTGCACCGCGACAAACCCGACCACGCCTACCTCAAGCCCGCGGCCGATTGCAAACCCATCGTCTATCCCAAGCCCGATGGCAAGCTGACCTTCGACCGCCTGTCGAGCGTGTTCATCAGCAACACCAACCATGCCGAAGACCAGCCCGCGCACCTGACGCTCAAGGATGCGAGCGTGCCGGTCAACATCAACCTGGCGCGCTACGCCGGCCCCGAGGCCCGCTACTGCCCGGCCGGCGTCTATGAGTTCGTGCCCGACGAGGCCGCGGGCGGCGCGTCGCAGCGCCTGCAGATCAACGCGCAGAACTGCGTGCACTGTAAGACCTGCGACATCAAGGACCCGACGCAGAACATCGTCTGGGTCACGCCCGAAGGCGGCGGCGGCCCGAACTACTCGGGCATGTAAGACGCCATGCCAGCGGCGCGCTCGACATGGGTGCGCTGCCGGTTTCGGCGGCAGTAGACTTTCAAGAACCCGTTCCCCCGGGGAGCCGTGCGCCTGGTGCTCCAGGCCCCTCCCCCACTTTGCGCGTGGAGATAACCATGAAAACCCTGTCGATCGCGCCCCTGGGCGCAGCAGTTCTGGCGCTGGCATCGATGAGCCCGGTGCTGGCGCAGCAGAAGTCGGTGGCCGTCACGGCCATCGTCGAGCATCCCGCGCTCGACGCCGTGCGCGACGGTGTGCAGGCCGCGCTCAAGGACGCGGGCTTCGAGGCCGGCAAGAACCTCAAGTGGCAGTACCAGAGCGCCCAGGGCAACACCGGCACCGCCGCGCAGATCGCGCGCAAGTTCATAGGCGACAAGCCTGACGCCATCGTGGCCATTGCCACGCCTTCGGCGCAGGCCGTGGTGGCCGCGACCAAGGCCGTGCCCGTCGTGTTCTCGGCCGTGACCGACCCCGTGGCCGCCAAGCTGCTCGCGAGCTGGGAGCCAGGCAAGGGCAATGTGACCGGCGTGTCCGACCTGCTTGCGCTCGACAAGCAGATGCAGCTCGTCAAGCAGGTGGTGCCCGGCGCCAAGCGCGTGGGCATCGTCTACAACCCGGGCGAAGCCAACTCGATGGTCGTCGTCAAGCAGCTGCAAAAGCTCCTGCCGACGCTGGGCCTGACGCTGGTCGAAGCGGCGGCGCCGCGCTCGGTCGACGTCAGCAGCGCCGCGCGCAGCCTGGTCGGCAAAGTGGACGTCATCTACACCAACACCGACAACAACGTGGTCTCGGCCTATGAAGCGCTGGTCAAGGTTGGCCAGGACGCGAAGATCCCGCTGGTCGCCTCGGATACCGACTCCGTCAAGCGCGGCGCGGTCGCGGCCTATGGCATCAACTACCGCGACCTGGGCGAGCAGACCGGCCGCATGGTCGCGCGCATCCTCAAGGGTGAAAAGCCCGGCGACATCAAGCCCGAGGTCAGCACGAAGATGGAGCTGTTCGTGAACCCGGGCGCGGCGCAGCGCCAGGGCGCGAAGCTGCCCGATGCATTGGTCAAATCGGCGGCGCAGGTCATCGAATAATTTCCGGCCCGGGCCTGTGCCCGGCACTGGCCACCCCATGGCAGGTACCGTACGATGTGCGGACCTGCCATTGGCATTTTTCATCCTGCCGCGCGCTGCACCGCTCCTCCCATGTCCATGTTTTCCTTCCTCGGCGCCATCGAGATCGGCCTGATCTTCAGTCTGGTGGCGCTGGGCGTGTATATCTCGTTTCGGCTGCTGCGCTTTCCCGACCTCACGGTGGACGGCAGCTTTCCGCTCGGCGGCGCGGCCTGCGCGATCCTGATCTCCACCGGCACCAACCCCTGGCTCGCGACGCTCGCGGCGACGGCGGCCGGCGCGGCCGCGGGCATGCTCACTGGCTGGCTCAATGTCAAGCTCAAGATCATGGACCTGCTGATCAACGACGCGACGCTGTTCACGCTGCTGCAGCCCGGTGACATGCCCGACTACGTCGCGCGCCCGCTGATCCTGGCCGTGATCGTGCTGCTGGCCAAGCTCGCGATGGACTGGTTCTTCTCGACCGAGCGGGGCCTCGCGATCCGCGCCACCGGCTCGAACGCGCGCATGGCGCGCGCCCAGGGCGTGAACACCGGCGCGATGGTGCTGCTGGGCATGGCGGTCTCGAACGGCCTGGTGGGTCTCGGCGGCGCGCTGTTCGTGCAGACCCAGGGCGGCGCCGACATCTCGATGGGCATCGGCACCATCGTCATCGGCCTCGCGGCAGTGATCGTCGGCGAAAGCCTGCTGCCCTCGCGGCGGCTGGTCTATGCAACGCTGGCCGTCGTGCTCGGCGCCGTCGTCTACCGCTTCTTCATCGCGGCCGCGCTCAACAGCGACTTCATCGGCCTCAAGGCGCAGGACCTGAACCTGGTCACGGCCGTGCTGGTGACGGTGGCGCTGGTCATCCCGCAGCTCAAGAACAAGCTGTCCAGGCGCAAGCCGCGCTGAGCGCAGGCGGAGTTTTCATGCTGAATGCCAAAGACATCTTCCTCACCTTCAACCCCGGCACGCCGATCGAGACGCGCGCGCTGCGCGGCCTGTCGCTCGAGATCCCGGCCGGCCAGTTCGTCACCGTGATCGGCTCCAACGGCGCGGGCAAGTCCACCTTCCTCAACGCCGTGTCGGGCGACCAGCGCGTGGACAGCGGCACGATCGTCATCGATGGCCATGACGTCACCGCCCTGCCCGTCTGGGCGCGCGCCGAGCGCGTGGCGCGCGTGTTCCAGGACCCGATGGCCGGCACCTGCGAAGACCTGACCATCGAGGAAAACATGGCGCTGGCCCAGCGCCGCGGCGCGCCCCGGCGGCTGTCGCGCGCGGTGCGGCAGTCGATGCGCGCGGTATTCCAGGAGCGCCTCGCAACGCTGGGCCTGGGCTTGGAAAACCGCCTGTCCGACCGCATCGGCCTGCTCTCGGGCGGCCAGCGCCAGGCCGTGAGCCTGCTGATGGCGGCGTTGCAGCCCTCGCGCATCCTGCTGCTCGACGAACACACCGCCGCGCTCGATCCGCGCACGGCCGACTTCGTGCTGCAGCTCACTGCGCGCATCGTGACCGAGGCCCGGCTGACCACGATGATGGTCACCCACAGCATGCGCCAGGCGCTCGACGTCGGCGACCGCACCGTCATGCTGCACCAGGGGCAGGTCGTGCTCGATGTCAGCGGCGAGGAGCGCCGGCGGCTCGATGTGCCGGACCTGCTGAAGATGTTCGAGCGGGTGCGCGGTGAAAAACTCGCGGACGACGCATTACTGCTGGGCTGAGCGCAGCGGAGCACAGGAACCTACCGATGAGCGATCACGCTGTCTCTTCCACTGCCTCGGCCGAGCCCGGCCTGCGCCGCAGCCTCAAGGCGCGGCACCTGTCCATGATTGCCATTGGCGGCTCGATCGGCACCGGCCTGTTCGTGGCCTCGGGCGCGACGATCTCGCAGGCCGGCCCGGGCGGCGCGCTGCTGGCCTATATGGTGGTCGGGCTGATGGTCTATTTCCTGATGACCAGCCTCGGCGAGATGGCCGCGCACCTGCCGGTCTCGGGCTCGTTTGCCACGTACGGCGCGCGCTATGTCGATGAAGGCTTCGGCTTCGCGCTGGGCTGGAACTACTGGTACAACTGGGCGGTGACGATTGCCGTGGACCTGGTGGCCGCGCAGCTGGTCATGGCCTACTGGATACCCGATGTCAACGGCATGGTCTGGAGCGCGCTGTTTCTGGCGCTGATGTTTGGCCTCAACGCGATCTCGGTCAAGGGCTTTGGCGAGGCAGAGTACTGGTTCGCGGCCATCAAGGTTTTCACGGTGATCGTGTTCATCGGACTGGGCCTGCTGATGGTGCTGGGCATCCTGCAGGGCGGCGCGCCCGAGGGCCTGTGGGGCAACGTCGCGAACTGGAGCGTGGGCGACGCGCCGTTTGCGGGCGGTTTCGCGGCCATGATCGGCGTGGCGATGATCGTCGGCTTCTCGTTCCAGGGCACCGAGCTGATCGGCATTGCCGCCGGCGAGTCCGAGGACCCGGCGCGCAACGTGCCGCGCGCGGTGCGCAAGGTGTTCTGGCGCATCCTGCTGTTCTATGTGTTTGCGATCCTGATCATCAGCCTGCTGCTGCCCTACAACGACCCGCAGCTGCTGCGCAACGATGTCAGCGACATCAGCGTCAGTCCCTTCACGCTGGTGTTCGAGCGCGCCGGCCTGCTGTCGGCCGCGGCCCTCATGAACGCCGTGGTGCTGACCTCGGTGCTGTCGGCGGGCAACTCGGGCATGTATGCCTCGACGCGCATGCTCTACACGCTGGCCTGCCAGCGCATGGCGCCGCGCATCTTCGCGCGCGTCAACGGCAACGGGGTGCCGATGATGGCGCTGCTGGCCACGACGGCCATTGCCGGGCTGTGCTTCCTCACCAACATCTTCAGCCCCCAGGCCGTGTACATCTGGCTGCTCAACCTCTCGGGCATGACCGGCTTCATTGCCTGGCTGGGCATTGCGATCAGCCACTACCGCTTTCGCAAGGGCTACGCAGCCCAGGGCCTGAGCCTGGCGGCGCTGCCCTACCGCGCCGCGGCCTTCCCGTTCGGGCCGATCTTTGCGTTCGTGCTGTGCCTGGTCATCACGCTGGGCCAGAACTACCAGGCCTTCATCCAGGACCGCATCGACTGGGGCGGTGTGGTTGCGACCTATATCGGGCTGCCGCTGTTTCTGTTGATCTGGCTTGGCTACCGGCTGGTCAAGGGCTCGCGCATCGTTCCCTATAGCGAGATGCGGGTCAAGGCCGAGCCGTATTGAGCGTATTCGGCCCAGCCGATCAGAGCCAGCACCGATTGCGTGCTGGCTTTTTTTTGGCTGACGCGCGGGTGCGCGCCGGGATCCAATGGGAGCTTTCAAGCATGACGCTGGCGATCTGCGCATGCACCAGCTGCGCGAAAAACATTTCGTCCCAAACAGAAACAAAAACAGGAAAAATCAACCGCGACTGCTTCCCGGAATTTTTCTAGACTATTTTCCAGACGAAGCTTTTTCACAAGGAGAAGTCATGTCACACGCCCAATTCAAACTTGAGAAACAAGCACGCAAGCTGCACGAAAAAATATCGCCTCGCGGCCTCGTTGGCCTGATGCGATATGACCCTCATTCACCCCGTTGCTTCGAAGGAATGAAATTAAATCTACTGGAAGGTCTGCCAACCATCATAAGACTTCATCCCGGAGCAAATTATCCAAACGAAATCCGAAGGGAACAGATAGATCTGGAGGGACAAGCAGTTCTGGTCATCGGATACGATGACACCAAAGAGGCTTTTGCCATCATTGATCCATTTCAAAGAATACCGGGAAGAACACCAGAAATAAACTGGATGCCCTTTGAGCAACTTGCCACGACCATCGTCGACATATCACTGGGTGAAGATGTCCCGCCCAAAAGCCTAAAAATAGATGTCATCAAAATGAATGGCCAAGGCGATCTCGAAATCTCCATCAGCCTGCCGGAAATATACGGCACCATCACCGACTACGACCTTTTGACGCTGGAAGAAATCAGCATGGATGTGAAAGTAAGTTGCCAAGACAATTCACTGATGACACACCATGCTTTCAATGGGAAATATCCTTTTGGCACAACTGCCAAGACGAAAATATTCCTACCAAAAAGCCTGGACGCCACCATGGATGTATCAATAAAGGTCGATGGCTTGATCCATGGCAGCAGACCCTATGACTACCGGGATCACATTGGTCTGGATTACTCATGCACCTTCACCTCCACAACCCAGGAAATTGAAGTCTCAGACAAGGAGATTGAATTCACCAATACGTGATCAACGGCACATATCATCTTCAAAAAATCAATGCCTTTTGAGCGACAAGGAGCCCCCATGTTTGAAGAAGCATTGTTCTGCCCGACAAAATCACGCAGACTCCAGACCAGATGGTCTTCGACAATACCAGCGCTCGTGCGCCTGCCATTGTTTTCCTCCATCACTGGTCTCGGATACGTGATATTGTACAAAGAGAGAACGAGAGAGTATCTCCTGCACTGCTTCGATCCAGACACAGGGGCGCTCCAGTGGCAAACAAGGTTGCCCAATGGCGGATATGGAGCGCATGCAATCGGAAACAGCATCATCGCCGTTCCTAGCAGATTCTCGGACATCACGGGAATCGACGCTAGAACAGGAAGCATCAGCTGGATTCACAGAACGGATGCACGCGTCAGGTCACCCGTGAATTACTCAAATGAAAAATTTACATTCTCCAGCGGGCAAGATATCTACGAATTGACGGAAGCGGGACAGATCATCAGCAAGACATCCTTGGCCGGACATTTTTTCTTTGGGTTGGTGAAGTACGTGGATGATGCGATGCTCAGTCTGGCAACATTCACCAACGAAAACGGCTATTCCCAGTTGGCACTCATTTCATTCTCCGGCAGCGGCCAGGTAGCCTGGAAGACAGACCTTGGCGCAGGTCAAATCATCAGTTCCGAGACATCGGGATTTTCCCTTCACGAAAATAATATATATTGTGCTGCTGGAAAATCCATGTATTGCATTCGAATTGAAGATGGCACCATTGCTTGGAGAAGGCCGATGCCCGATATCGTCGGCCGGCAAATGCCAACCATTCACGCCAATCGAATTTACATCCCATCTGCCAAAGGTCGCATCCATTGCCTGCAGACAGAAGATGGATCCCAGAACTGGACTTTCAATGGCTCGACCATTGCCACAACACCAGTCTCGATTCTTGGGGAACTGGCATGCGCATGCATGGATGGCAGCCTCGTTCTTCTCGATGCCGAAACAGGAAGTGAGTTCGACTCCATCGCAACCGGGCACTCACCTTATAGCGGCTTGACCTTCTGGCAAGGAAAAGCCTACCTTGGAGGCGGAGACCCGCCCTATCATGGTCGGCTCTATTGCTTCGATCTGATAGACCGGCAAGCAGAACCGGAATATTCATGCACCGTACGAACGCTGGACGCAACGGAACATGGTGACACCATCGAGATTCAGCTGAAAGTATCGAACACCCCCCAGGCCATCTCAAACGTTTTTCTCGATGCCTCAAGTATTCCAGCGCTGAGTGAAAGCAGCTTTCAATCATCGCCTACTGAACGTTCAAAAAACTGCTTTACCTTCTCCATACCCATCAGAAGAAAAATAGTTCCGAATGTCTACAGTGTCAGTTTTTCAATGAATTTATCGACGGGCGAGACGATCCATCGACCCGCATGCATCGTGATTCAACCCAAGATGGAAAGACCAGCTCGTCATATCATCGAAAAAATCCAGCCCAGATTTCAAACGTCACCGCTCAACAGCGGCGCAGCCGTCCTGCAGATGATTCAAGAGCATTACAGTCAACCTGTTGCAAAGCAGGAAGACATCAGGGAGATGCTTGACTACATAATCGACAGATCCCATTACGAGCCATTCAACATCTGGAGAATAGCGTTACGCCGCCTCATCTCATCGAATGCATTATCAAAAGAAGATTTGCCAGAGTATAAGCACAGTCTTCAAAAGAAATGACAGAAAACGCCCACAGCTTCATCAGGCAGGTGACACAATCCTCAAGTATCCGCTGGCGGCTGGCTGCTTCGGTGATTGTAAACGGGCTTCTCATCTCGTCACTCCTGAGTCAGCCATTCCTCATTGGCAGGCTCATCGGTGAAATAACAACCAGTGCACATGCGGATGTACGAGCGAAAATCGTGCTGCTGGCATTTCTCACGGGGTTGGCGGCCTTGACAGCGTATGCGGCGGCATGGATCAACAACTCGGTATTGCAGGATGTGCGTCGCGATTCAAAATCCTTATTGTATGAAAGCATCCTGCCGAGCCCGCCCATTTTTTTCCAACATGTCAACGAGGGCTGGATCGAATCGGCAGTAGCCACCGCATCCCAGGCTTGCCGGGGGATTATCCATGAATGCCTGAATGTTCTCATCCGTGCGCTTCTTTTTGTTATCCTGACAACCGCATTGATTTTTCTGCATTACCCGCTTCATGGGCTGGTGTTTTTCACGGCGGCATCGGCTTACCTCTATCTTGCCTATCGTTTCGCCAGAAATTCCGCGGCAGGCATCAACTCTGCCGTGACCGCGACCGTCGTTGTTTCAAGGGAGGCCGCTGACATGCTGGCCAACGTGGAGAGCATCCAGCAGTATGACATGGTGACGCATGAGGAAAAACGGATCTTTGAATTCCTCGATACCGAGAAGAAAATTTATCGCATGGGCCAGGGCCTGGTAGATAAAAATGAGTTTTTTCAGAAAATATATCTGACGTCCCTTTCCATTGTCTTCATTTTTTCAGTGGCC
>Ga0308163_10004637_pt1 | contig 10817 bp, 8 predicted proteins | sample PhyTR1_FD_201037 | JGI IMG/M metagenome (GOLD analysis project Ga0308163, IMG submission 201037) | Phyllosphere microbial communities from UC Gill Tract Community Farm, Albany, California, United States - DLSLT.R1 | ecosystem: Host-associated > Plants > Phyllosphere > Unclassified | place: USA... | reverse complement strand
GCGAGACGCGCAATCCGTGGGACCTGGAGCGCACCACCGGTGGCTCCTCCGGCGGCGCCGTGGCGGCCGTCGCGGCCGGGCTGGGGCCGATCGCGCTGGCGACCGATGCCGGCGGCTCGGTGCGCCGCCCGGCCGCGCACACCGGGCTGGTCGGCATGAAGCCCACGCTCGGCCGGGTGCCCAACCCGTGGGGCTTCGACGATCCCAACCACCTGTTGTCGGTCATCGGGCAGATCGGCCGCGACGTCGAGGACGTGGCCCTGATGCTGGACGCGCTCACCGCCTGGGAGCCGGCCGACACGCTGTCGTCGCCGGCCTTCGCCGCGCCCGACGCGCTGGCCGCGCTGAAGGCACCGCTGCGGCCGCTGCGCCTGGCGTGGTCGCCGCACCTGGGTTGCGGTCTGCCGGTCGATGCCGACGTGCGCGCCACGCTGGAGCAGGCGGTCGAGGCCTTGCGCCGGGCCGGCTGGCGCATCGAGGAGGCCGACCCGGTGTGGCCGCCCGGGGCCGCCGAGTACCCGCTGATCGCGCTGCAGCAGGCCGCGCTGGCCCAGCGCTTCGGCCGGGTCTGGCGCGAGACGCCCGAGCGGCTCGACCCCGACATCGGCGCCCAGATCGAACTCGGCTTCGCGATCTCGGGCGCGCGGGTGATGGAGCTGATGAAGCTGCGCGAGGACTTCCACGCCAGCTTCACGCGCCTGTTCGAAGGCGAGGGCGGCACCGCGGGCTTCGATGCGCTGCTGTGCCCGGTGAGTCCGGTCGAGGCATGGCCGCTGGGCAGCCTGGGTCCGGCGGAGATCGGCGGTCTGCCGGCCGGCCCGCGCGGCCATGCCGCCTTCACGCCGATCTTCAACTATGGCGGCGTGCCGGCGATCTCGCTGCCCTGCGGCACCGGGCGGCGCGGCCTGCCGGTGGGCCTGCAGATCGCCGGACCGCGCTTCGCCGACGCGCTGGTGCTGCGGCTGGCGTGGCACGCGGAGCAGGTGCTCGGTACCGGCCCTGCCTCGCCGTTGATGGATTGAGGCGGCGGCGCGCCGGCTTCAGCCGAACAGCACTTCCGCCAGGTCCACCTCGCCGACCTCCTGCGCATCGAGCTTCAGCGCGCTCTCGATGTGCGTCAGGTGCTCGGTCATCAGGCGGGCGGCGCCATCGGTGTCGCCGCGTTCGATGGCGTCGATCAGCCAGGCGTGCTCGTCGTTCGGGCAGGCGACCGCCGTGGGCGCCTCGAAGGTCAGGATCGCCAGGCAGGTCAGGGGGGTCAGCTCGCGCATCAGGCGCGCCAGGATGCTGCTGCCCGAGAGCTCGGCCAGCAGCACGTGGAAGTCGCCCGACAGCCGCACCGCCTGCCGGCGCTCGCCGCGCGCGTGGGCCTGCTGCTCGCGCCGCACCAGCGCGCGCAGCTGCCGGATCGCCGTGGGCGCCTTGCCCGCGGCGATGCGCTCGATCAGCCGCGCGACGGCGGCCGGTTCCAGCGTGCGGCGCACCGCGAGCACGTCGTGCGCCTCCTCCGCGCTGGGCTTGGTCACGAAGGCGCCGCGATTGGGGATCAGCGTCACCAGCTGCTCCACCGCCAGCCGCTGCAGCGCGCCGCGCACCTGCGTGCGGCTGACCGCGAACAATTCGGCCACGCGCTCCTCCGACAGCTTGGTGCCCGGCAGCAGCCGGTGCTCGACGATGGCGTCGTAGATGCTCTGGTGGATGTCGGCCCGGCTGGCGCCGCTGCGCGTGGCGGGCGGCGCCGGCGTCGCCGATGGCGTGGCTGGCGGGGTCGAGGCGGTGCGGGATCTGGAGGAGGTCATCGGGCCAGGCGGTTGCAAGAGTCGTGCACGCGTTCGAGTCCGAAAAGGCGGAAGGGGTGGATACAGGAACGATCGGGATCGTATCCAATGTCGACGGCGCTGGCACGCTTCTGGCGTTGATCCGGCCTCCTTCATGCTCCAAAGGACAAGATGCCGGATCGCAAGCTGCTCGGGATGCTCACTCCCTCGTCGAACACCATCCTCGAACCCGTCACCGCCGCCATGCTGGCGGACCTGCCCGGGGTCAGCGCCCATTTCGGGCGCTTCCGGGTCACCGAGATCGCCCTGTCGGCCGGCGCCCTGGCCCAGTTCGACAACCGCGAGATCCTCGCGGCGGCCGAACTGCTCTCGCATGCGCGCTGCCACGTGATCGGCTGGAACGGCACCGCCGCCGGCTGGCTGGGTTTCGAATCGGACCGCGCGCTGTGCACGGCCATCGAGCACACGACCGGCGCCCTGGCCTGCACCTCGATCCTGGCGCTCAACGAGATCCTGCGCGACACCGGCGTGCGCCGGCTCGGCCTGGTGTCGCCCTACCGCGACGACGTGCAGGCGGCCATCGTGCGCAACTACGCGCACGAGGGCATCGACTGCTCGACCGAGCGCCATCTGGGCCTGCAGGACAACTTCTCGTTCTCGCAGGTGACCGAGGACGAACTCCACGCGATGGCGCGCGATGTCATGTCCGGCCCCGTTGAGACGCGGCCCGAGGCCATCGCCATCTATTGCACCAACCTGCGCGGCGCACCGATGGCCGCGCGGCTCGAGGCCGAGTTCGGGGTGCCGGTCTACGACACCATCGCCACGGTGGTGTGGAAGTCGCTGCGCCTGGCGGGCGTGGACACGCGCCAGCTGGCGCGCTGGGGCAGCCTGTTCGAGCGCTGAGGCGCCGCCGCCTCAGGCCGTCGCGCCTTCCTCGACGGTCGACATGTCGACCACGAAGCGGTACTTCACGTCGCTCCTGAGCATGCGCTCGTAGGCTTCGTTGATCTGCGACATGCGGATCGGTTCGATGTCCGAGACGATGCCGTGCTCGGCGCAGAAGTCCAGCATCTCCTGCGTCTCGGCGATGCCGCCGATGAGCGAGCCGGCCAGGCGGCGGCGCTTGAAGATCAGGTTGAAGACGGTGGGCGAGGGATGCGGCGTGGCCGGCGCGCCGACCAGCGTCATGGTGCCGTCGAGCTTGAGCAGCGCCAGGAACGGGTCGAGGTCGTGGGCGGCGGCGACGGTGTTGAGGATGAAGTCGAAGCTGTTGCCGTGGGCGGCCATCTCGTCGGCGTTCCTCGACGCCACGACCTCCCTGGCACCCAGGCGCAAGGCATCCTCCCGCTTGTCGGGCGAGGTGGTGAACAGCACCACGTGCGCGCCCATGGCGGCGGCGATCTTCACGCCCATGTGGCCCAGGCCGCCCAGGCCGACGATGCCGACCTTCATGCCCGGACCGACCTTCCACTGGCGCAGGGGCGAGTAGGTGGTGATGCCCGCGCACAGCAGCGGCGCGACGGCGGCCAGGTCGGCCTCGTCGTGGTTGACCTTCAGCACGAACTTCTCGTGCACCACGATGTGGTCGGAATAGCCGCCCAGCGTGATGGCGCGCGAGACCTGCTCGGGGCTGTCGTAGGTGCCGGTGAAGCCGTTGTCGCAGTATTGCTCCAGGCCGTCGGCGCAGGGCTGGCAGTGCTGGCAGCTGTCGACCATGCAACCCACGCCGACGATGTCGCCGACGGCGAACTTGGAGACGCCGTCGCCGATGGCGGTGACGCGGCCGACGATCTCGTGGCCGGGCACGCAGGGGTAGGTGGCCGGGCCCCATTCGCTGCGCGCGGTGTGCAGGTCGGAATGGCAGACGCCGCAATGCAGGATGTCGATGGCGACATCGCGCGCGGCCGGGTCGCGGCGCTCGAAGGTGAAGGGTGCCAGCGGCGTGGTGGCGGAGCGGGCCGCGTAGGCGTGCGTGAGTCGGGTCATGGCGGGAATCCTCGAAAAGCGTGGATGAAGGCGCGCCCGCGGAGGGCGCGCATGAGGCGGAGGGCGCGACCGGGTGGCGGGTGCCGGGCATCGGGGCACCAGGCGGGGGGTCGGCGCGGATCCACGACCTTACGCCGCTTCTGCGATGCGCGTCTGTCGGCCGGCAACGCCCCCGACGACCCCGCGTGCGCGCGGGAACGGGCTGCGTGCTAAGGTCGCCGCCGCCCGGATCGTCCCCGGTCCGCGATCCCGTCACCGAGTCCCCCGTGCCCCTTCCCGACCCCCCCGTCCCGAGCGCCGCGCGCGCCGCGCGCGCCACCCAGGCCACCCAGGCCGATGCCGCCACCGCCACCGCATCGACCGCCGCCGGTCTCTCGCCGCGCCTGACCTGGCTGTTCGCCATCGCCTGCGGCCTGTGCGTGGCCAACCTGTACTTCGCGCAGCCATTGGTCGGCCCGATCGCCGAGACGCTGCGGCTGCATGCCGGGCTGGCGGGCCTGGTCGTCACGCTCACGCAGCTGGGCTACGGCACCGGCCTGCTGCTGCTGGTGCCGCTGGCCGACGTGGTCGAGAACCGCCGCCTGATCCTGCTGGCGATGGCCGGCGCCGTGCTGGGCCTGGTGGCCGTGGCGCTGTCGAACTCGGCCGCCACCTTCCTGGCGGCGTCGTTCGTGGTCGGCCTGTGCGCGGTGGCGGCGCAGGTGCTGGTGCCCCTGGCATCGCATCTGGCGCCGGAGGCCAGCCGGGGCCGGGTGGTGGGCAACATCATGGCCGGGCTCATCGCCGGCATCATGCTGGCGCGTCCCTTCTCCAGCCTGGTGGCATCGGCCTTCGGCTGGCGCGCGGTGTTCGCCATCTCGGCGCTGCTGATGGTGGGGCTGATCGCGGTGCTCTGGCGGGCCCTGCCGCAGCGCGTGCCGCACGGCTCCATCGGCTATGCGCGCACCATGGCGTCGCTGCCCGGCATCGTCTGGCGCACGCCGGTGCTGCAGCGCCGGGGCTTCTACCAGGGCATGCTGTTCGCCGGTTTCCAGGCCTTCTGGACCGCCGTGCCGCTGCTGCTGGTGCACGAGTTCGGCATGGGGCAGGGCGGCATCGCGCTGTTCGCGCTGGCCGGCGCCGCCGGCGCGCTGGCGGCGCCCTGGGCCGGGCGGCTGGCCGATCGCGGACTGACGCGGCCGGCCACCGGCGCGGCCATCGGCGCGGCCCTGCTGTCCTTCGTCATCGGCGCGGTGTCGGTGCATTTCCATTCGCTCGCCGGGCTGGTCTTCGCCGGCATCCTGCTCGACGGCGCGGTGCAGCTGTGCCAGGTGCTCAACCTGCGCAGCCTCTATGTGCTGGCGCCGGAACTGCGCGGACGACTCAACGGCCTGTTCATGACCTTCATCTTCCTGTGCGCGGCCGTCGCCTCCGGCGTCTCGGCGGCGGTCTATGCCTTCCACGGCTGGAGCGGCGTCTGCCTGATGGGCGGCACGCTGGCATTGGCGGCGGGCCTGCTGTTCCTGAGCGACCGCGTCGCGCGCGTGGCCCGGACGGCCTGAGCGGCGACGGCGCCGCCGATCGGTCGGGCGGCCGGGACCCGGCCTAGCCCCCGCGCCCGGCGGGCGGCGGCGTCCACTCGTACACCCAGGTCTCGCTGACCGCCGCATCGCCGCTGCGCAGGTGGACCCGCAGCGCGACCGGCTCGTCGCCCTCGGCCACCAGGTCGAACATCGCCCGGATGCCCCGCACCGCCGCCAGCGGTCGCGCCGACGTGATCTCCACCCGCCCGCGCGAGACCTCGACGACCGGCTCGATCGCCGTGCCCGCCGCCGCCAGCGCGGCCAGCCGACCGCCCGCGAAGTCGAGCGCGAAGCGATGCGACGCGTAGGTGCGCGGCCGGCCGATGACGCCGCCGATGCCGGTGCGCGTGGCCACGCAATGCGCCAGGCCGGCCTGCGCCGGCGCCACCGGTGCGCGCGCCCCCCAGTGCAGCCGATAGGCGTACAGCAGTTCCTCGCCGGCCCGGGGCGGCGTGGCCGGGTTCCAGAAGGCGACGATGTTGTCGAAGGTCTCGTCCTGCGTCGGGATCTCGACCAGCTGCACCGTGCCCTCGCCCCAGTCGCCCCGGGGTTCGACCCACAGCGAGGGCCGCTTCTCGTAGAACACGCCATCGTCCTGGTAGTGGTCGAAGTCGCGATCGCGCTGCATCAGCCCGAAGCCGCGCGGACCCCGGTCGGCGAAGGCGTTGAAGCGCAGCCGCGCCGGGTTCGACAGCGGCCGCCAGATCCATTCGCCGGCGCCGGTGTGCAGCTGCAGGCCGTCGGAGTCGTGGATCTCGGGGCGCCAGTCGTTGGCCAGGCGGCGGTCGTTCTCGCCGGTCTGGTACATGCTGGTGCAGGGCGCGATGCCGATGCGCTCGATGGCGCGGCGCGGGTAGAGCGCTGCGTCGACGTCCATCGTCAGCACCTCGCCCGGCGTGATGGCGAAGCGGTAGGCGCCGGCCACGCTGGGCGAATCGAGCATCGCGTAGACCACCACGGTGGTGGCGCCCGGCGCCGGGCGCTCGAAGTAGAAGTCGGTGAAGTCCGGGAATTCCTCCGGCCGGGGCAGGGCGGTGTCCACCGCCAGGCCGCGCGCCGACAGGCCGTACTGGCCCTCGGCGCCGACGGCGCGGAAGTAGCTCGCGCCCAGGAACGCCGCCACGTCGTTGCGGAAGGCCGGCGCGCCCAGCACGCGGAAGCCGGCGAAGCCGAGGTCGTCGGGCTGCCTGGCGCCATCGAGTCCGCTCCTGCCGTAGTCGAACATCGCCGGGTCGTAGGCCAGCTGGCGGGCCTCGTCGCCGACGACGTCGAACATGCGCACCGGCCGCTTGAAGAACAGCCCCAGGTGGAACAGCCGGATCTGGAAGCGCAGGCCGGCATCGGCCCACAGGCCGTGTTCGGGGCGGAAGCGCAGGGCCTGGTAGCCATCCCAGTCGAGCGCGGCGACGTCGGCCGGCAACGGCCGGCCATGCGGTTCGTAGGCGCGTTCGGAGAGGTTGCGCGCCGCGCCCTTGAGCCAGGCGTAGTCGAAGCCGCGCTGCGTGGCGCCGAGCGGCTTCAGGCCGGCGGCGCGCGCGGCGGGGGCGATCGCCGGGGTCGCCGTGTCGAGGGGCCGCGCGCCGCTCGCGCAACCCGCGAGGCCGAGGACGCCGGCGGCGCCGAGGAAGTTTCTTCTCTGCATGGCGCGGCAGTCTAGGCGCGCGGGTTCACCCTCTGCTGGCCAAATCCCCGCGCGCCGTGCCTACATCGACCAGATGCGCGGCAGGCCGGCCGGCCGCTGCCAGAGTTCGCCGCGCCAGGCCTGCCAGACCTGGCGCAGCAGCTGCATGGCGGGCTCGACCACCGGCGCCAGCACGCGCAGCACCACGATCCCGCCATGCGGGCTGGTGGCGCCGGCGCTCGCCGCCAGTTCGTGCGCGTCGGCCAGTCCGCGCGCCAGCTCGAGCAGCGACTCGCGCCGCGCGCGCGCGAGCGGCGTGCCCGCGACCAGGAACAGCGAGGCGATGCAGCGCTGCCCCGCCAGCCCGAGCGGACTGGCGAGCAGCCGGTGGTCGGCGGCATCGATGCGGCCGCGCTCCAGCCACATCCCCGGCACCTCGATGTGCTGCAGCAGGCTGCCGCGTTCGAACGGCAGGCCGGCGGCGGGCAGGCCGAGCGCGGTCACGTCCCAGCCGATCAGCTCGGCGCCGGGCGCGGCCTCGATGCGCAGCCGGTTCTCGGCCCGGCAGCCGCTGTAGCAGAGCGCCTCCAGCGGCAACCATTCGAGCCGCGCGCCGGCGGCCAGCCGCAGGGTGGTGCGCTGCACCGCGACCTCGCCCTCGCTGCGATAGAAGCGCGTCGCGCCCGGCGTGGTCAGCAAGCCGTGGCTGCCCGGCGCGGCGCTCACGTCGATATCGAGCGTGTCGCCACCGACCAGTCCGCCCGGTGGATGCACCAGCACGTTGTGGCAGACCGCGTCGCCCTCCGGATACAGGCTCTGCAGGATGCGCAGCGGGCCATCGTGCCGGAAACGCGCGATGGTGCGTGAGGGGGTCGGGGCGCTGTAGTCGAGCGCGAGTCGGGCGTGCCAGGGCATCCGTGGAGTCTAGAAGCCAAACCCGCCCCGCGCCCGCAACCCCGGGGTAGGCCGAGGACACCGTGGAACCGGCTTCGCCGGGCCGCCGGTGTCGCCCCCTGGAAGGGTGTTGGCGAAGCGACACGAAGTGCGCGAAGCCTGGGGGTGAGCTCAGGACACCGCGGAACCGGCTTCGCCGGGCCGCCGGTGTCGCCCCCTGGAAGGGGGTTGGCGAAGCGACACGAAGTGCGCGAAGCCTGGGGGTGGGTCAGCTCCTCCAGGCGCCCTCGTGGGGAGCGGTGGCCTCGTCGATCAGGGCGGGGCCGATGCATTCGATCGGATGGGGCGAGGCGGCGAAGACATCGCGGCAGGACAGCTCGGCATCGCGCTGGTCCTGGCGCTCGCCACGGAAGACGCGCAGGCGCTCGGCGTCGATGCCGAACACCACGCGTCCGATGTTCGACCAGAAGATCGCGCCGGCGCACATCACGCACGGCTCGGCCGACGAATAGAGCGTGGCGCCGGCGAGTTCCTCGCGCGTCGGGCGCCGCGCGGCCAGCGCCCGGATGGCGCCCATCTCGGCGTGGGAGGTGCAGTCGCCGTTCTCGGCGGTGGCGTTGTAGGCCTCGGCGATGACGTCGCCGGCGGCCGAGACCACGATGGCGCCGAACGGCCGGTTGCCGCGCCGGCTCGCCGCGTGCGACCAGTAGATCGCCTTGCGCAGGTAGCGGCCGTCGCGCTCGTCGAGCGGCTGCTCGGCCGGCAGGCCGGCACCGGCGCCGGCGCCGGCGCGCGGCCATGTCGCTGACGACGACGAGGAGGAGGAGGAGGAGAAAGGAGAAGTCATGGTCGGATCGTTCGTTGATGCATTCGTGCCTGTGTCCACCGCACGATGGCGACGGAACGCCGTACCGGAGAAAGCGAGCCGGGCACATGCCGCCGGCTCGCGTCGTTCGACATCGAAGCCGCGCGAGCGCCACGATCTTCGTTCCGGTTTCCGCGCATCGGTGGAGAAATCGCTTCGGATTCAGACGGCGGCCAATGGCTCGTGCTCGAAATGCCGGACGGTTCCGGGAGGTTCAGGGACTCGGGCACCGGCAAGCAGGAGGCATGCCACGGCGAGCGCCGGAAATCCCCTGGCGCCGGGCGGCGCACGTTCCGGCGCACGCCATGCACCACGAAGCGGCACGCCGCGCACCGGAAAAGTACGACCCCGCCGAGGGGGCACCGTCCCGGTGAATTTGTCGCTCCCTTCCACCCTGGGCATCATCGGGGTCGCACAGAGTAGAAGCGTTCACCAGCCGCAAGCCGTCCGAGGCTGGCAGGAAATTGCTCTTGAAGCCCGAGTTCCGACTTTCTTCAGGAGATCCATTGCCATGAGCGCCACCGACCACGTCCTCACCGAACTCCAGCGCGAGACCCGCATGGGCGCGCCGGGCCGCACCACCACCGCGCGCGAGATCCGCCGCATCGACCTCTCCGACTTCGAGCATCGCCGCGACGTCATCGCCCAGGAGCTGTGGGACGCCGCCGTCGACGTCGGCTTCTTCCAGCTCGTCAACCACGGCATCGAGCTGTCGAGGATCCGCGAGGCCTTCGGGATGGCCGAGCGCCTGTTCGCCCTGCCCGAAGCGGTCAAGGCGCAGTACCCGCTGAAAAAGGCCCTCAACGCCGGCTGGGAGAGCAAGGCGCAGGTCCGGCCCTCCACCGGCACGCCCGACCAGAAGGAGAGCTACCAGATCACCCGCCCGCACATGGCGGACCTGTGGCCGACCGAGGAGGAACTGCCGGGATTGCGCCAGACCCTGCTCGCCTTCGAGCGCGAGAGCTGGGAGGTCGGCATGCGCGTGCTGTCGTGCTTCGCGACCAAGCTGGGCTTCGAGCGCGACTTCTTCGCCCGCGCGCACGATCCGGAGCGTCCCAGCTACCAGAGCACCCTGCGCCTGCTGCACTACTACGCGATCCCGCCCGAGGCGCAGGACCGGCTCGAACTGTGGCGCGCCGGCGCGCACACCGATTTCGACTGCCTGACGCTGCTCTACCAGCGCCATGGCCAGGGCGGCCTGGAGGTGTGTCCCGGCAAGGAGATGGACGCGCAGGAATGGACCCCCATCGCGCCCGACGGCGACGCCATCACCTGCAACATCGGCGACATGCTGATGCGCTGGAGCGACGACCGCCTGCCGAGCAACTTCCATCGCGTGAAGAACCCGTTGCCGGGCGAGTACATGGGCTCGCGCTACAGCATCGCCTTCTTCGCCCAGGCCAATCGCGACGCCATGATCGAGAGCCCGGGCGGGACGCACGCGCCGATCAGCGCCGGCGATTTCCTCAACCAGCGCATCGCGGCCAACTTCAAGGCGTACTGAGCGGCGCGGAGGGCGCGAGCGGTGCCTGGGCCGGCGCCTCGAGCGGGATCCGATCGAGCTCGGCCAGCCAGACCTCGGCCTCGGAGTCGCTGGGGGCGCGCCAGTCGCCGCGCGGCGAGAGCGAGCCGCCCGAACCCACCTTCGGCCCGTTGGGCACGCACGAGCGCTTGAACTGGCTGGTCTTGAAGAAGCGCCAGACGAAGGTGCGCAGGTGGGCGCGGATGGCCGCGAGCCCATAGGCATTGCGCTCCTCGCCCTCCAGCGCCTCGGGCCAGGGACCGCGTTCGCGCTCGCTCCAGGCCGCGTGCGCGAGGAACGCCACCTTCGAGGGGCGGAAGCCGTGGCGCGTGATGTAGTAGAGGTGGAAGTCCTGCAGCTCGTAGGGGCCGATGGTGTCCTCGGTGCGCTGGCCCGGCTGGTCGCGCGAGGCGGCGTCCTGGCCTTCGCCCGCGCTCCCGACCTGGCCGACGTCCGCCGGCGCGTCGACCGGCACCAGCTCCGGGCTGACCTCGGTCGCCACGATGGCGCGCAGCACCTCGCTGCCGGCCGCGTCGAGCACGCCCGCGCCGGCGACCCAGCGCACCAGGTGCTTGATCAGCGTCTT
>Ga0308163_10004635_pt1 | contig 10823 bp, 12 predicted proteins | sample PhyTR1_FD_201037 | JGI IMG/M metagenome (GOLD analysis project Ga0308163, IMG submission 201037) | Phyllosphere microbial communities from UC Gill Tract Community Farm, Albany, California, United States - DLSLT.R1 | ecosystem: Host-associated > Plants > Phyllosphere > Unclassified | place: USA... | reverse complement strand
TTTATCGTCCTCAAATCGCAGTTCCCAAAGGACTCAAGCTCAACCAAGGTCAATTTATATTGAAAAAGCTGTAATAGGAGCTTGGTGGTTAAGGCATCAAGCATTCGAAAGCCGATTCACACTCGTAATCTGCCCGTTCCAGATCATCTCGTAATGCGCGGCCTGGACGATGGACGTCACATGCCTGGGCGTCATCAATGCCCAGCAATGATTGCCGGGGGAGCGAACCGAGTTGTAACGCAACCCGGGGCACCCTACCCGCTTGGCCGCGTAACCCAACTGGCGAGCATGGCTGTAGTCATCAGGGTCGTAGATCGGGTCTGAAAGCGGCAGCCCTGTGATGTCGCGATTCTCTGCATCACTGAACGTGCAGCACAGGCCACGAAACAGGAAACGCTCATAATTGAGCCCAGCCACTTTCGACCAGTAGTGGTTCTGGTGATGTCGCACCTCGGCGAGGGCGGTCTCCATGACATCGGCCAGGTACAACACGCCGAAGGTGCCGTCGCTAAAACGTGAACCTGCTGGATTCACATGGGTGAAGGGGCCAACTGCGTAGGAGCAGCCAGGAATACCGAAAGGGATTTGCGAAACCGGAATCAGCGCCAGGCGTCCGACTTCATTCTGCAACCGCGGGTTGGTGAGGGCTTGCAGTTGATACAGGGCCTCGAACTCAGCGGCGTCGGCCACATCATCAAACAAATCGATGGGCGGAAACCTGGAGTTGATCAACCGATACGCCTGCTGCTGTTCGCCCGCCAGAACCGGCAGCGTGTCGAGTTTCACCATTGCGCGCCCCGGAGTGCGTCGATACGGCGAAACGTCTCATACAGCGAGACGATGTCGCCCTGGGCCATGATATCCAGCGGCTTACGGCCATTGAAGAATTCGTTGTCATTGTCCATCGATGGGAAACCGTAGACGTTTTCCGGGTTATCGAAAACCGTGCGCAAGGCCGCATGGATGTTCAACACGAAGCTGATGCGATGCATCTGGTCCATGTCCAGCGCAACGGACCATTCGGCACCGGTCTGCTTGGCGCGGGTGTAGGTGCTGCGCGAGATACGCAAAATCCGGCACGCCTGCTCGCTGGACGCGTCCCACTTGTCGAGGATGCGCAGAGCGGCGCGCAAACCCGAGACGCACTGCTCTTTGGAGAGAGGCTGGAGTTGTGGGGCGGTGGACATAGCAGTATTCCCTTTTGAATCTACAGAATCAAACACTAGCAATTTGAGTCTATAGATGCAAATCGAATTCGAGGGAGCGTTACGGCGGCGATTCGACTTGCCCGCGATTCAGGCGCCGCGGTCAGCCTGCCCCACCTCGTTATCGTTCATCGCGCAAGCCACGCTCACAGACGACCGCGATCTCTGTTGGAGCCGGGCTTGCCCGCGAAAAACGATGACGCGGTATGCCTGCTGAATCGGAGGCGCCCTTTTTGCGGGCAAGCCTCACTCCAATTACAGCGCAAGTCGTGGGCTAATGCGGTACCCGTGGGACCGGCTTTAGCCGGGAAGAGGCCGGTACACTCGATGCATTCTTGTCGTCAGCAATGCAGCCTTCCCGGCTAAAGCCGGTCCCACGCCGATGGCCGAATCACCCCCGCCGATCCAGCAAGTTCACCACCAGCCGATCCACCCAACCCCAGAGCCGCTGTTTGATCCGCCGCCACAACGGTCGGCTTTTCCAGTCTTCCAGGGTGATCTGCCGGCTCACGGCGAAGTCTTTTTCGAAACTGGCGACCACGTCCCGTGTCAGGCCGATGTCGAGGGCTTCGAGGTTGGCTTCCAGGTTGAAGCGCAGGTTCCAGTGGTCGAAATTGCACGAACCGATGCTGACCCAGTCGTCGATCAGGACCATTTTCAGGTGCAGGAAGCACGGCTGGTATTCGAATATCTGCACGCCCGCGCGCAACAAACGCGGGTAGTAGCGATGCCCGGCGTAGCGCACGGAAGGGTGATCGGTGCGTGGGCCGGTGAGCAGCAAGCGCACGTCGATACCCCGAGCCGCAGCCCTGCGCAATGAGCGGCGTACTTTCCAGGTGGGCAGAAAGTACGGCGTCGCCAGCCAGATTCGCTTATGACCACTGTTCAGCGCACGCACCAGCGATTGCAGAATGTCGCGATGCTGACGGGCGTCGGCATAGGCCACGCGGCCCAAACCAGTACCGGAAACCGGCACTTTGGGCAGGCGCGGCAGGCCGAAGTTTTCTGCCGGGCGCCAAGCGGTGCGGCGATGGTTGGCGTGAAATTGGCGATCAAACAGCGCTTGCCAGTCGATGACCAGCGGCCCGGTGATTTCCACCATGACTTCATGCCAGTCGCTCACCGGCTCGGAGGGTTGCCAAAATTCATCCGTGACGCCCGTACCGCCGACCACCGCGAGTTGCTTGTCCACCAGCAACAGTTTGCGATGGTCGCGGTAAAAGTTACGCACACCGCGCCGCCAATTGATGCGGTTGTAAAAACGCAGAATCACGCCGGAATCGGTGAGGCGTTTACGCAAGCTGAGGGTAAACGCCTGAGCGCCGAAATCATCGAACAGGCAACGCACGATCACCCCACGCTTTGCCGCGTCCACCAGGGCTCGCACTACCGCTTCAGCGCAAGCACCCGCCTCCACCAGATAAAGCTCCAGATCCACTTGCTGCTGAGCGCCGTCAATCGCAGCGATCATGCGCGGAAAAAACGCCGGGCCGTCGATCAGCAGTTGGAATTGGTTATCTTCACGCCACGGAAAAATCGCACCGGTCATATTCAGCGCGCCGTGAAGATCAAGACAGCACCCACCGGCACCGCGAGGCTGACCGCCGATAATCCGGCCGCATTGCGCAGTGTCGTAAAGCCGGGCACCAGATCGAAGTCCTGGGCGTTGACCACCAGAGGTTCGAGCGTTACCACTTGAAAGCGCCGCTCATCCAGGCGAGTGGCGAGCAGTTCAGCGCGATAGCTGTGGGATTTACCATGCAGTTGCACCACCAGCGGCAGTCGCAACTCCAGCTGCGCGCCCGGTGCCAGGTCATTGATGGGACCCAAGTCGAGCTGCGCATTGATTTTCGCTCTAGGGAATTTTTCGACATTGAAGACCTGCTCGCGAATTCGCTCGTCACGCAGGGCAATGCCGGTGCTCACCGAGTCCAGTTCGACTTCAAGCTCCGCCATTCCTTTGCGATCGACTTTGCCGTGTAGGGTCAGGAAGCGGTGCACTTCAGCAATGTTGGCGTTCTTGGTGGAAGTGAACGACAGCCGCGAAGACTCGTTGTCCAGGTACCAGTTCGCCTGAGCGGGCAACGCTGTCAGCGCCAGCAAGGCCAGCAACAGGCGGGTTGTGATGGGCATGCAAACTCCAGATGCGCATTAAGGGGCAACCGTACCGCCTGTCTGACCGCTGCCGAACTGCTACGTTCGCCAGGGATTGTTCAAGGCGGGGACGGCAGCAAGCGACAGCCTTGTCGCTCGCCCTGCCAGGCAGCCACATTGCTGCGGCCAAGGCCTTGGGCAGTTACCCGTTTATTCGCCGGGTCATCGAGCAAGCTGCTCGGTACGTACTGTTTGACGTAACCAAGGCAATACTCGTCGGAATTAAGCATGACGTAACGACAGGAGCAATACTCCTTGGCGGTATAGGCGCTGATGATGCCCGGAAAGGCACCCAGCGCAACGCGGTTTTGCCAACTCCATACGCCTGCTACAGCCAACATCACCAGCAGCAGGCTGCTGAACGGGCGGCGTCGAACGAACCCTTTGCGACCGGTCATTTCGTGCCCTCCCCGCCGAATGCAGCCAAGGCCAGTTTTAATAGCTGGTCGTGGGAATAACTGCCGTCGCGATCATCGGCGTAGCGCACGATCACCAGCCCCGCACTGGGCACCACATACAGCGCTTGCCCCCAATGGCCGAGTGCCGCGAAGCTGTCGGCGGGCGCATTCGGCCACGGGCCTTTCTCACCGCTGGCTGTGCGATTGAGCCACCACTGCCCGCCCGAAGCTTCGGCGTTGGGCTGTTGATTGGCAAACGGTGTCAGCACGAAATCGACCCAGGCCTTGGGCAATAACGCTTGCTGATTCCATTGCCCGCCGCGCTGCATTAGCAGGCCAATTCGAGCCAGGTCCTGAGCCGTCATGTAGACGTAGGAAGAACCGACAAACGTGCCACTGGCGTCGGTTTCCCACACAGCGCTGCGAATACCCAGCGGCTCGAATAAGGCCGTCCATGGGTAGTCCGCGTAGGCTTTCGCGCCGAGCATGCCTTTGAGCGCAGCAGGCAATACGTTGCTGTCGCCACTGGAATACAGGAATGAGGTTCCCGGTGGGTGCGCACTGCTGTGTTCAGCGGTGAAGCGCGCCATGTCGCCCCGGCCACGGGTGTAGAGCATGGCGACCACCGAGGAGTTGAGCGGCGCGTATTCGTAGTCCTCCTGCCAGTCCAGCCCGGACGCCCACTGCATGAGATGTTTGATCGTAATGTCCGGATGAGCGCTAAACGGTGGATAGAATTTCGCCACCGGATCATCCAGCCCAAACCGTCCTTCGCCGAATGCAACGCCCAGCACGGTCGCCATGATGCTTTTGCTGATCGACCAGGTCAGGTGCGGCGTCTGGGCGTTGGTCGCACCGGCGTAGCGCTCATACACCATCTGGCCGTCGCGCATGATCAATAAAGCATCGGTGCGGATGCCCTCGCGGGTTTCGTCGTTGCGGATCGGGAATGCGTAGTCCTCAAGAGACTTCATCGCCGCCGTGGTTTCAGCGCTGGCATTAAAGGCCACGAATAACAGAAACAGCCAGGCAAGCCGCATGGGGCGGACCTCGAAATGGGATCGCGAAACTGTAGCAGCGGCGTGTGACAGATATGAAATGCGTGGGAGCACTTGGCCCCGCGGGGCCGAATTCATTCGGGAAGGCGGTATTCCGTCAGGCAGAGATGCAGTGAATGTACCGGCCTCATCCCGGCTAAAGCCGGTCCCACGAAGAGTAGACATGCCCCGCCTCCCCCGTCACACAACCATCACCAAACCTTCATGGTCATGACATCGCCTCTCCTTAGCCTGAGTGTGTACAGCAGCGCCAGGCCATTACAGCCAACGCCCGACTTGCAGGGCAGGCTCACGGAGACTTCGCATGACTCAGATCGCCCGCATTCGCGACACAGCATCCGACCGCCGCCTTCAGGCTGAACGCCTGACCGGCAGCAAAGCCTTGCAGGAAGCACAGGCCCTTCGTTTCAGCGTGTTCAGTGGCGAATTCAACGCCAAACTCAAAGGCGCTGACCAAGGCCTGGATATGGACGACTACGATGTGCACTGCTCGCACATTGGCGTGCGGGACCTGAACACCGGCAAGCTGGTCGCCACCACCCGCCTGCTGGATCACAAGGCCGCCAACACCATCGGCCGTTTCTACAGCGAAGAAGAATTCAGCCTGCATGGCCTCGGCCATCTGCAAGGCCCGATACTGGAGCTGGGCCGTACCTGCGTCGATCCGGACTACCGCAACGGCGGCACCATCGCAGTGCTGTGGAGCGAGTTGGCCGAGATCCTCAACGAAGGCGCCTACAGTTACCTGATGGGTTGCGCGAGCATCCCGATGCAGGACGGCGGCATTCAGGCCCACGCCATCATGCAGCGTTTGCGTGAACGCTACCTGTGCACGGAAAACCTGCGCGCCGAACCCAAAAACCCGCTGCCCGCGCTGGACCTGCCGAGCAACGTGATCTGCGAAATGCCGCCGCTGCTCAAGGCCTACATGCGCCTTGGCGCGAAGATCTGCGGCGAGCCGTGCTGGGATGAAGATTTCCAGGTCGCCGACGTGTTCATCCTGCTCAAGCGCGACGAGCTGTGCCCGCGTTACGCCCGCCACTTCAAGGTAGCAGTGTAATGAGCCGGTTGCGCGGTTACGCCCGCGTCGCACGGGTCCTGTTGGTGATTGCGCTGGGGCTGACCATCGCAGGTACGTTCGCCTGCATGGAACGCATGAAGATCGGTAATTCCATGGCCCGCCGCCAACGCTGGAGCCGTTGGTTCATGGCGCGTCTGACGGCTGCCCTGCCGTTTCGCGTGACCGTCAGCGGCGAGCTGCCACGCCAGCCGATGTTGTGGGTCAGCAATCATGTGTCCTGGACTGACATTCCGCTGCTGGGCATGCTCGCCCCGCTGTCGTTTCTGTCCAAGGCTGAAGTACGCACCTGGCCGGTGGCCGGTTGGCTGGCGTTGAAAGCCGGCACCCTGTTCATTCGTCGCGGTTCGGGTGACAGCAAACTGATCCAGAAACAGATGGGCAATCACTTGCAGCAGAAAAACGCGCTGGTGATCTTCCCGGAAGGCACCACCACGGACGGCACCGGCCTGCGCACCTTTCATGGCCGCCTGATGTCCAGCGCGATTGATAGCGGCGTGTTGCTGCAACCGGTGGCGATTCAGTATTCACGGGATGGCAAGCCGGACCCTATCGCGCCGTTCATTGGCGATGATGATCTGCTCTCGCACCTGCGCCGGCTGTTCGCCAACGAACAAGGCGACGTGCATATTCAATTGCTGACGCCGATTGCGACTGAAGGCAAAGAGCGCGCTGCACTGGCTTTTCAGGCACAGCAAGCGGTGCAGGTCGCGCTGTTTGGCGAGCCTCTTGCCGCAGCTGAGCCTGTAGTGACTAAAGAAGCCGAAGCCGCAGCAGACACTCAGACCGCCGAAAGCCCGCGCTCGGCCAAGGCAGCCTGAGAGAAGTCCTGCAGGATTGGATAGAACTCGGCGAAGTCGGCACTCAAGGGTTGGTAGAGACCGTGCAGTTCCTGCATGGCACCTGCCAACCCTTCTGGCCGCGACAAGCGCCGGGAAATCCCCGCCAGCACTTGCTCCAGCACCGCAAATTCCTGATACGAACCCAACCAGTCCTGAGCCGCCATGTGCGGCGCAATCCGCGCCAGCCGTTCGGGCAACTCAGGCTCGGCGGCCAGCACGCCATAGACCTTACGGGTGAAGGCGTGCAGCGGCATGTCGGCGTACACCGCCCAATCCCGTGCCAGGCAGTGATCGAAAAACACATCCAGCACGATGCCCGCATAACGTCGTCGCTCGGCCGGGAAGCGGGCAATGGCTTGCTTGGTCAGCGGATGGCTGTCGGTGAAAGCATCGATGCTGCGGTGCAGCTGGATCGCTTGCGCCAACTCCTCCGGGAAACGCCCGGCCACCGGCCCTTTGACGAAATCGCCATACAGGCTGCCAAGGAGTTGCGCCGGACGTTGGCCGCCCAGGTGCAGATGTGCGAGATAGTTCATGGCGCCCAGCCTACGCCGAATTCCTCGTCAGGCATATATCGATATAACCCGATATAGCGTTTTTGCCTACGCTCAGCAGAAATTCATATTTGTATATCGCGAAATACAGATATAAAGTTCGCCCCATCGCGATATAGCGTTAAACCCATATTGAGAACGACATGCCTATCGACCTCGACGAAATAATAAAAGCCCTGGCCCACCCTGTTCGCCGCGAGATTCTCGTTTGGCTCAAGGACCCGCTCAGCTGCTTTCCGGACCAGACCCACTCGACGGAAAACGGCGTTTGCGCGGGCCAGATCGATCAGCGTGCCGGGCTTTCGCAATCCACGGTTTCCGCCCACCTGGCGACCCTGCAACGTGCCGGCCTGATCACCAGCAAGAAGGTGGGCCAATGGAGCTTCTTCAGGCGTAACGAAGAGGTGATTGCGGCGTTCATTGAAGCGTTGGTGCTGGAGCTGGGTCCGCCGTCTTGAGCATTGTCACCCTGTAGGAGCTGCCGAAGGCTGCGAAAGCATTCTTCGTGAGGCACCGCCGTTCGCAGCCTTCGGCAGCTCCTACACAAATACTCGTTAATTTATTCACAGGAGACGCCCAGTGCCTCTTTCACTGTTCATTCTGGCGCTAAGCGCCTTCGCCATCGGCACGACCGAATTCGTGATCATGGGCTTACTGCCCGAAGTGGCCGCCGACCTGGGTGTCTCGATTCCCGGCGCGGGCTGGCTTGTGACGGGCTATGCCCTGGGCGTGGCAATCGGTGCGCCGTTCATGGCCATGGCCACCGCCAGACTGCCGCGCAAAGCTGCGCTGGTCACCCTGATGGGCATTTTCATCATCGGTAACCTGCTGTGCGCCATCGCCAGCGATTACAACGTGCTGATGTTCGCCCGTGTCGTGACCGCGCTGTGCCATGGCGCCTTCTTCGGCATCGGTTCGGTGGTAGCGGCAGGTCTGGTCCCGGCCAACCGCCGCGCTTCCGCCGTTGCGCTGATGTTCACCGGCCTGACGCTGGCCAACGTGCTGGGCGTGCCACTGGGTACCGCGCTGGGGCAATACGCTGGGTGGCGTTCGACCTTCTGGGCAGTCACCGTTATCGGCGTGCTTGCGCTGATCGGCCTGATGCGCTTCCTGCCGACCAAACGCGAAGAGCTGAAACTCGACATGCGCGCCGAACTGGCTTCGCTCAAAGGCGCTGGCATCTGGCTTTCGTTGAGTATGACCGCGCTGTTTTCGGCCTCGATGTTCACCCTGTTCACTTACGTCGCGCCACTGCTGGGCGAAGTGACCGGTGTTTCGCCAAAAGGCATTACCTGGACGTTGCTGCTGATCGGCCTGGGCTTGACCGTGGGCAACGTGATCGGCGGCAAGCTGGCTGACCGTCGCCTGGCGGCCACCCTGATCGGTGTGTTCATCGCCATGGCTGTGGTGTCCACCGCCCTGAGCTGGACCAGCGTCGCCCTGATCCCCACCGAAATCACCCTGTTCCTCTGGGCAACCGCCGCATTCGCCGCCGTGCCTGCCTTGCAGATCAACGTGGTGACCTTCGGCAAGGACGCACCGAACCTGGTTTCGACCCTGAACATCGGCGCCTTCAACGTCGGCAACGCGCTCGGTGCGTGGGTCGGCGGCAGCGTCATTGCCCACGGCCTGGGCCTGACCAGCGTGCCCTTGGCAGCGGGTGCCCTGGCGGTGCTCGCGCTGATCGTGACCTTGATTACTTTTCGCCAGAGCGGCAATCCCGATCTGGCTCCGGCTACCAACTGATCAATTAAGAGGGTTTCACACATGACAACTATCTTTGACCCGATCACCCTGGGCGATCTGCAACTCACCAACCGTATCGTCATGGCACCGCTGACCCGCTGCCGCGCCGACGAAGGCCGTGTGCCCAACGCGATGATGGCCGAGTATTACGTCCAGCGCGCTTCCGCCGGTTTGATCATCAGCGAAGCCACTTCCGTCACGCCGATGGGCGTTGGCTATCCAGACACTCCGGGTATCTGGTCCAACGATCAAGTGCGTGGCTGGAGCAATGTCACCAAGGCCGTACATGGCGCAGGTGGCAAGATCGTTCTGCAACTGTGGCACGTCGGGCGCATTTCTCACCCGTCGTACCTCAATGGCGAAACCCCGGTGGCGCCAAGCGCCATCAAGCCTGAAGGCCATGTGAGCCTGGTTCGTCCGCTGTCTGACTACGTCACGCCGCGCGCGCTGGAACTGGCGGAGATCGCTGACGTGGTAGACGCCTATCGCACCGGCGCAGAAAACGCCAAGGCTGCCGGTTTTGACGGCGTGGAAATTCACGGCGCCAACGGTTACCTGCTGGATCAGTTCCTGCAAAGCAGCACCAACCAGCGTACCGACCAATACGGCGGGTCTCTGGAAAACCGTGCGCGTTTGATGCTCGAAGTGGTCGATGCGGCGATCGAAGTGTGGGGCGCTGGTCGGGTAGGCCTGCATCTGGCACCGCGTGCCGACTCCCACGACATGGGCGATGACAACCTGGCCGAGACCTTCGGTTATGTGGCAGCAGAAATGGGCAAACGCGGTATCGCCTTCATCTGCTCTCGCGAGCGGGAAGCCGGCGACAGCCTGGGTCCGCAGTTGAAGAAGGCTTTCGGCGGCGCGTACATCGCCAACGAGAAGTTCACCAAGGACAGCGCCAACGCCTGGCTGGCCAATGGCTCAGCCGACGCAGTGGCGTTCGGCGTGCCGTTCATTGCCAACCCGGACCTGCCCGCGCGTTTGAAGCAGGATGCCCCGCTAAACACGCCAGTGCCTGAGACGTTCTATGGCAAAGGGCCGGTGGGTTATATCGATTATCCGGCGTTGTAAGCCACCTGACCTGTAGGAGCTGCCGAAGGCTGCAAAGGCTGCGTCACTGAAACGCCGCCATTCGCGGCCTTCGGCAGCTCCTACGGGTCTGTTGTATCCCGTAAAACAGCGTTATCTGCGCGCATTCACCTGTTGCGACAAGTTCTGTATCTGGCTCTGCAGCGTATTGATGTTGCGGGTCATCTGCGCGCGGAATGCATCGAACTCAGCCGTATTACTGCTTGCAGCAGCAGGCGCCGGGCGGTTTTCCTGTTCGCTTTTGAGCACGATCAGGTCCTGCTCAAGACGCGCAATGTCTGCAGCCGGATTGCCCTGTTTCTTCAGCGCAGCAACATCGGTATTAAGGCTTTTCAGCTGAGTGTCGATCTTCTCCAGATCGCCTTGCGCCGCCTTGCTATCCGGTATCGAAGCCTTGAGCGCCGTTAGCTCGGTGGTGACGGTTTTCAGCTGTTCCTGCAATTGCGTGTTACTCGTCTGCAACTGCGTCGCCTGACCGGTGATCTGGTCCAGACGCTGCTGCAAAGCCGTCTGCTGCCCGGTTGCGCCTTCCTGCTGTTTGTCCTGATCGGCCATCTGGTCTTCGATCAGCTTGATGCGTTGCTTGAGCGCCACACCATCGACCACTACCGACTCAGTCGCCACGACTTTGCCGGAAATATCCTGCAAACGACCGGCAGCTTCTTCGCTGATGCGTGCAAAGCTTTCCTGGGTTGCGAC
>Ga0308163_10004632_pt1 | contig 10829 bp, 8 predicted proteins | sample PhyTR1_FD_201037 | JGI IMG/M metagenome (GOLD analysis project Ga0308163, IMG submission 201037) | Phyllosphere microbial communities from UC Gill Tract Community Farm, Albany, California, United States - DLSLT.R1 | ecosystem: Host-associated > Plants > Phyllosphere > Unclassified | place: USA... | reverse complement strand
GTGGGTATCGACCATGTGGGTATAAACGTTCCTGACATGGATCAAGCGATAAAATTTTTCCATGATATGTTCGGATTCACACCAGTAACCAAGTTAGGCCCATTCCCTATGGACAAAGACTGGAAAACCAAATTTCACATTCATGAGAATGCCGACCAGGTGGAGCTGGTGATGATGCGCGCAGGAGACGGATCAAATATCGAATTATTTGCTTACAAGCCAAATGTGGGCAGTCAGGAACAACCTTTCAGGGATGATATCAGTGCAACCCACTTCTCACTGTATACAAGTGACCTGGCAGGAACGAAAAGCTTCCTGGAGTCTCAGGGAGTAAAGTTTCTATCGGATGTACTTTCCGGTGCAGGTGATACTGAAGGAGAAAAATGGGTTTATTTTGAAACACCATGGGGCGCAACCATTGAGTTGAATTCCTACCCTTCGGGTAAAGGATATGAAAAGAATCATCCGAAAATCAAGTTGTGGTCGCCAAAAGATCAGGCAACTTCTGTCTCACTGACCACAGAAACCCTTAGCAGCGACCAATTGGATGATCTTGCAAAAAATCATTTCAAAATCTGGAACGATCATGACAAGGCGGCCCGGCTAAATGGTATGTCTGCTGTTTACACTGAGGATGTAGCATTTTTTGACGACAAAGAGGCATCAGTAGGTTATGAAGGAATGAACAACTTTATAGAGCATCTGCTCAGTGCCAACAAAGAATTCAAATTCACCCTTGCAAAAATCAGTGCCAATCACAATGTTGTTCGTTTGTACTGGAACTTCGGACCTGCATCAAAACCATCTTTGATCTCAGGAATGGATTTAATCATCGTTGAAAATGGAAAAGTACGGTCACTTAGTGCATTTCTTGACCATTTACCAACTGCAAAAAGCAAATAACAGCTTCCCGAAACGTACCTCTGAATCCTGATTGATGTGCGTTTTGTTTTCGTTGGTGTATTGCCCCGGTATATTTTACCGGGGCTTACGCTTTTATGCCCCTATTTAGATTGACATTTTCTGATCCTGCTCAGTGTCTCTGGTTTCACACCCAGATAACATGCCAGCATATTCTGCGAGAACCGCTGCGAATATTGAGGTGAGTTTGTTAACAGGTCGTAGTATCTTTCTTCAGCCGTCATGCTTAACGCCGCATTGATCCTCTTTTGACTGTAGATCATTTGCTGTAATTGATATTGATTAAACATGATTGCAAATGCAGGAATCTCTTCGATAAGACCTGTCAACTGGTCAAGATTCATGACCACCATTTCTGTATTCTCGGTAGCTTCAATATTATACTTTGAACAATTACTACCGTTAAAGCTGGAAAAATCAGCAATCCAGGAATGCTCAAGACCGAAAGCAACAATTGATTCTTGTCCGCGCTCATTGACCGAAAACATACGTGTGGAGCCTTTGGTAATGAACCCAATATATTTACATATATCGCCTTCCTGCAGAAAATACTGGCGCTTCCTCAGTTTTCTGAGTTTAACCGACCCGACAATCAGCGATTTTTGAGCTTCGCTGAGTGTCAGGCCAGACATTGCAGTAATATATGTAAATAGGTCCCAATGATATGGGCAGGATAATTTTAAAAGGATAGATTCTATAGCTTTATTGAAATCTGTACTGCCAGGGTAATTCGGCTCCGTTTGTGAAGCTTTTTTAGGGATAAGAATCTTTGTATACATGAGGATTTAGTTTGATCAACTCCTTACTCCAAAACAGATACCCGATTTTAACATATTGATTTACAGAGCTATATTTAGGGGCTACTGAAAAAAAACCGATATATCGCAAATTAACGAACAGGATAAGTAGCCTGGCAAGTGTGAATGACCCGGGCGAATTTAATTAGCGCCTAAAAGCAATACTTTTCCGGTTTGATTATCTGTAAGGACAAGATGTTTATAATCTTCTTCATGCTGCCCTGCACCTGCATTCTTCACAAGCCCAGTAGATTGCCCCATGTATTTTCCTTTCGCATCTGTATCAAAACTATTGATCTCATAATCCCTGGTATAAGGTGCATCAGTTGATTTGCTGAGAAACAACGTGTAGCCCCTGGCAGGTTCCAATCCCCCAAATATCTGTTCTACCAAATCTGCGAGTCCAATCGGTCTTACTGCAATTTTTCCTGTAGCTTTGATTTCCTCCTGCACAGCTTTCATCTGAATAATCTGCGTTGCTGCAGCATCATTAAGTGGTTTAAGGTTAATATGATTTCTGGCATCAGTAACAGCATTGTCTGCATAAACGAGGGCCTGGGGGCTCTGTCCTATTTTTACAGCCGGCAATACTTTCATTGTCAGCAGATCAATTCCCTGAACCTGATCCCCATATTCAAGTCCAACGTACATCTGTTTCCCATCTGCTGATGGCCATAACCCGTGTGGCAAATTTCCTACGTTAATGGTATCTGTCTGTTTGAAATCTGAAGCAACATCAAATACTCTGACTTTGTTCTCTCCACCAACAGTCACTAACATCTTCAGCTTACCCTTAATCTTACTAAAAGTGACATGGTTTGTGATTGCTCCAGTCGTTAAAACCTTATGGACATTGAGTGATTTAGTATCTATAAGAGTGACTTTACCTACGTCCTTATGTGTCATAGCCACCCAGTTACCATCCGGACTGGTGAATATATTGGGAGAAAAAGGGCTAACAACAGGAATTCTTTTGATGATCTCGTAAGTTGAAGTATTCACGATGTCCAACTCAGGACTAAAACTGGAACATACGTAAGCAATTTTCCCGTCCGGTGAGAAAGAGATCATTCCTGGTCCATCTGCAACTTGAACCTTCCTGATCTCTTTCATGGAGGCTACATCAATCACACTAACATAGGCTTCTCCGCGGACCGAAGTCCAGATTTGTTTACTATCCGGTGTAAACGTAGGCTCATGCGGGGAACGCCCGACGTAAATAGTTTTGATTACTTTATTGCTCTCTGTTGAAACCAGCGTAACTGAGTTTGACCCTATGGAAACCACTGCCAGCATTTTCTTTGCCGGGGAATACCGTAATCCGTGAACAAGCGACTGACCCCGGTAAAGCGGGCTTAAAACATTTGGATAAGGTTTACCCAGGCTGATTTCTCCAAGGAAGACATTGGTTGCAGGATCTACAACCGACACTGTATTGGAAACCTGATTGGCGGTATAAACGCGGTCATGTGCATACGGCGTTTGGGCTCTGGCGCTTATGGTGCCACCAATCAATACAACTGCAAGAAGATTGTTCTGAAATTTCATTTGTTATTTATTTATGTAGTTAGACATTTGTTCTATTTCTATTTGTTCGTTAGATATCAGTTGTTTTGCAAATGCTGATACCTGATCATTTTCCGGATATTTCAAAATCACCCGTGCCATATCCACCGCAGCCTGATGATGTGGGAGCATGACGCGCGCGAATGAAATATCAGTGTCCTGTAGTAGCTTCTCTGCCGGCATATTTTTCATCATGGTCTGCATAGTTATATCCATCTCTTTCCCGTACATTGATGGCCGTTGTTCCGTATGATCTATTTGCAGCAATAGCAATTTCATTTGTACCAGTTCGCTTTGCTGCTCAGCTTTGATACTTTTAGCAAGCTGGATCATATCAAAATTTTTTCCATTCCTGATCTCATAATCAGCCATTGCTATTGCGCCTTCATGGTGAGGCATCATTTGGCTGATGAAGGTTTTGGACGCTGATTGTCCATCGGGAACTTCATCCATCTTCATCATCATGGTATTCATGATATCTACAAATACGTTATTGTTGCTGGTCATTCCTGCCATCCCGTGCATATGCATATCCTGAGCATATACACTTGTTGTTAAACCTGCAGCGAATGAGACCATCATTAATACAGTCCTGAGATTGGTATGCAAATACTTCATATAGTTGTTTTTTATGTAAATTAAAGTCATTTCAGACCCGTAAAAAATAGAAAGCGGGCTTAAACGGGCGTATTTTACCGGCAAGCCGGCAATATTGATACCCAATCAATAGAACACTGACGTTCAGTAGTTTGAGAATAGTAGAAGTGGATAATATGCGGGATATCAATAATTACCGAAATCCGGAAAAGTAAAAAAACTACTTTTTGGTCAGCTTCTTATATTTCAGCGGAGAGGAACCCGCCATTTTACGAAAGGACCGGATGAAATATGCCTGATCTGAGTACCCCAGCTGATGGGCGATTTCTTTGACATCGGCATCAGTATGATTTAACAGGCGCTTGGCTTCGATAAATAATTCCTGGCCTATCCAGTAGCTGACCGTTGAGCCGGTAACTTTCTTAATAACTTCATTAAGATAACCAGTTGAAACGTTCAGCATGGATGCATACATTGAAGGACTTTTTATGGTTTGAACATGTGCTGTCAGTAATTCTTTAAACTGACGCGTGAGTTCAGCAGATCTGTTATCGGTATGCGGTACCTTTTCAACCTTGTCGTAGATACTGGCTGACATCGCTAAAAAAGATTGCAGAAGGCTGTGGATAATCTGCAGATAATATTTAGCTCCATGGCTGTTAACAAATTCCTCATGTAACAGATCCAAAAGGACAGCAAACTGTTTCAATTCATCATCGCTTAATTTACATGGCAGCTGGAGATCAGGTCCGCGCTCAAATGCTTCCCGTAGTCCAGGCAGAATCAGGCAAGGATCTATTGCAAGAAACCATCCCTCAGCCTTATCCACTTGAATCCTGTAATGAACCTGTGAAGGCAATATGTAATATAAGGATCCGCCACCGATCACAACATCCTGGGAATCAATTTTAAGGCTTCCTGAACCGCTCTTTAGTAGAAAAAAGATGTAATGGTCATCCCGGTGAGCGAAGCCTGGTAAATTGTCATAACTATCGTCACGACTGAAGATTTTGATCTGCAGGCCTGCATTTGTCTTATTCTTAAGCTGATCAATGGGGATGCTATTCATTGAATGAAAAACTCTATCCCTGTAAATTTAACAATTTATCGGCATTGCCATGCGCAATTTGCCGTATTTGTTGAGCTGAAAGGTCAATGCCTTTTAAAAATTCTATACCCATTTCATTAGTACTAAAAGGATAATCAATAGAAAACATAATGTTATCAATTCCAAAAGTGTCCAGGGCAATTCTTAAGGGTGGCTGGGTAAAGAAACCGCTGGTGGTTATATGAACCTGCTGATGGAAGGTTTCTGTGAGGCTGCGTTGATTGGCACCTCCGTTACCCGGTTTGAAGGCTCTCTCCGACCTTGCCATCATCATAGGCAGCATCTCTCCCATGTGGCCAATGATAAGCTTTAGTTTAGGAAATTTATCAAAAGTTCCGGAGTACAGCAAGCGTAAAACATGCAGGGCCGTTTCGGAGTGCCATCCCCAACCGTAACATGCCAGTGCCTCTGCCATTCCCGAATGCGTGGGAAGACCATCATAATAAATATCTGCTATTCCTTTAGGGGGAAGACCTGGATGCAGGTAAACCGGCACATCAAGTTTCTCCGCGCGTGCTAATATGGGTGCAAACTCTGGCTGATCTAGAAATTTATCCTGCGTTAATCCGCGAATCATCGCGCCGCGAAAGTTGTATTCTGTCACCACCCTCTCCAACTCATCAGCGGCTGTGTGAGGAGCTGTCATGGGCAATTGCGCAAAAGCTTTGAACCTGTGCTCGAATCCTGAAATCTTTTGCGCTATCAAATCATTATACTGCATGGCGAAAGCCGGAGCATCTGCAGGGCTCAAGAGGTTGGCGCCCGAACTGTCTACAGAAAGAACCTGTATCGTAATACCATTGTCGTCCATCGATTGTAAGCGCTCTCCGGTTATATCCGCCAGTTTGGGTATCAGCTGCTGCATTCTTGCTGACTGACCAAAACCGCTAAGCGTTTCTTTGGAAATTTTCCCTGTCATTTCAGGGAATGAGATGTGTTCTTCTAATGTGACTATTCGCATATTAAGTTATTCAGTCTTAAATAAAACATTCATTCTTATCAGTTGGCAACATAACCGCTATCTAAGAATTATATTATGCAAAGTAACACGCTTAAATGTTTCAGGGCAAGGTGTTATTGGTGGTAATAACAGGACTATTCAGGGATTGCTTTAACATTTCTAAAATAGCCACTAAGAATGTCAATTAACGACATATCGTAATTTTTAAATATTCAAAGCCATACACAAAACACTATCAATTAACAATTTAGCGTGCTGGCACTTTTTTAGTTTATTGATAAACACTTTGGAAATAACTAATTCACTTCAGAATTTAAAAACACGAACACCATGTCAGCTACTAAAAAATTACTTATTCCGGTCGACTTTTCATCAACATCCAATCACACAATTGATTATGCAATTGCGCTAAGCAGAGAACTGGAAGTTAGTGAAATCATACTGTTGAAAAATTTCCATTATACATCTTTTGAAATTTTGCTTCCATCCCCTCAATTTATACTACCCTCCAGGCAGGATCTTGCAGATAGAAAACAGGAAAACCTGACCAGGTTACTGGAACTAAAGACTTTTTATGAAAGGATAGCAGGCGACAGCATTAAAATAAACACAGTGTTTAAAGAGATGCCTATAGAGACATTTGTAAACAGTGTAATTGATGACGAACAGCCAGATCTCATGCTCATAGGGACTACAATAGTCGACGAGCCTACAGACAGCTATACGTTTTTAAATATCACTGAACTTGTCCGTACAAGTCGCATTTCTGTGCTGCTTATACCCGACGGTACCCAGTATTCTGCTATAAAAACAGCGCTGATTCCCTGCAATCTTAAAGCTCTTACTGATATCGGAATACTACGTCATTTAAACAATATAATCCCACGCAGCCTTTCCAACCTGACATTATTATACTTTGACAATAGTGATGATATTCTCGAAGATGCAAGAAGGGAGAAATCGCTTGAAATTGTAGGCAGACAAACTTTACCCGATTACAAGTTCAATGTTTATCGCAGTAAAAAACAGGATGTGATCGGCACAGTGGGCCGTTATACCCGCGACCTTGATGTTCAACTTATCATTGCATTGCCGCATTCCCACAACTTCTTATACAACCTTACCCATAAAAACCTGATCAGGGCTATTTCCTTAGATGCGAAAGAACCGGTGCTGGTGTTAAAAGCATTGTAATTCTTTAAATCCTGCGCACAACTTCAAAAGCTAAAGAGGTAAAAATAATTTGCCGGGTCTGCTTCTGGAAAGCACGGTCAAACACTTCAGGATAGATGCTTCTTCGTACACCCGGTAGACTTTCATGTTGACAATAAAACTGGGCATTGCTGCCTGTTGAGGACTGTAAATCATTTAGAAAGAATAATTCAAACTGTATAACTTGTTTTGTTGAGAAATTTATTATTTTTAGATAAAGCTTTTATCTCTAAAGGATTGTGAGTGGATATCAGTAGCTGAGAGAAAAGTTTTTTGACATGATCAGGAATTTTTGAATTAATCAGCAATCTAATAATTCTCTCACGATGATACTAAACAAAAGAATCTACCAATATGTGGCTCGTTTCGGCTTGCTAAATGGACTTAAGCTGTTTTTAACAGTACGTGCTTCAAGGTCTAAAGGCACCATCAGTTTTCACATACCAAAACTCGAACACAAAGTATACATACGCAGGCGTTCAACAGATTTTCTGGTGTTTGAGGAAATATTTATTGACGAAATCTACAAGCAGCCCGGAACCATTGACCCCAGGTACATCATTGACGCCGGGGCAAATATTGGTCTGGCGGCTTTATATTTTCAGCGCACTTTTCCCGGTGCGAAGATCATTAGCGTTGAACCGGTTAGTGATAACTTTGATCTCTTGAAGCTGAATACTTCTGGATATCAGAATATCACCTGCTATCATAACGGACTCTGGGACAAAAAGTCGAATCTGAAGATCACAAATACAGCCGAGGGCGCCTGGGCATTTATGGTAGAAGAAACTGATGAAGAAGGTGATATTTGCGCAATATCAATCAATGATATCCTCAGGGAGCTGCCAACAGACCAGATCGATGTTCTGAAAATGGATATTGAGGGATCTGAAAAGGAAGTGTTTGAAACCTCGACGGAATGGATTAACCTGACAAAAAGAATAATTGTGGAAGTACACGAAAATAAACGTAAAGGCGCTACAGATGCTGTCCTCAGGGCATTGCGTGGATTTTCTTTTTCAAAGGTATGCTGTACTTATCATTTTGACAGGAATTGACAAAGCAAAGCAGAAGCATTCTTTTTTCCCCGACGAATGCTACCAACGGCGGGCAAACTGATTTTCAATCTCCAGAATTTTTCTGCAGATAGTATATACCAGCTGACAGACGTACCGGAAAGAGCTGACGCGGATATTTCAGATCTAAGAGGAAGGCCTGATAGCAATTCCTGAAAAAATAATAAGAATAACTAAGTTTGCAGGAAAACAACAACCTAATGGCTGTAAACATAAGAGAAATAAAAAAACAGGATAATGAAGAATTAGCACGGATTATCCGGGAAACACTGGTTGAATTTGATGTACCGAAAATTGGTACCGTTTATTCTGATCCTGATACTGATCACTTGTTTGAACTGTTTGAAAAAGCGCCTGCCAGTTTCTACTACGTTGCTGAAGAAGATGGCGTATTAATTGGCGGCTGTGGCATTTACCCAACACAAGGTTTACCTACAGGTTATGCCGAACTGGTAAAGCTATACCTCACAAACGCTACCCGCGGCCGTGGCATTGGCAAGTTGCTGATGGACAAGTGTTACGAAACTGCAACAGAGATGGGATACACCCACTTGTACCTCGAGTCATTCCCGCAACTGGCAAAAGCAGTAAGCCTTTATGATAAGGCAGGCTTTAAATCTTTGGATGGTGCATTGGGTAATTCCGGCCATTTTGCCTGTACGATCTGGATGCTTAAGGAATTGTAAATATTTAAAAAAAGCAGCTGGAAGTCAATGACAACCAGCTGCCTGAAATAATCTTATTGTATCTTATCCAATGCGGGAACATTCTGTTCATAGCCGGCATATCCTTTGTTCTGGTTGATCCTGCCTTCGGTGTTAAAGCGCTGTGCACTGGCTGGTACAGGCCAAAGCACATGATAAGGGGCAATCTTGTAGTTCACCCCCTGTAAGGTTGGGACCTGATTTCTGTAAAAATCGTTTTTCTCAATGATCCTGTCGTACATAAAGTTGTTATCAGAAAAGGTTGCTACCGTGTAACTCTTTCCATTGTATGCCGCTTTGCCTGTCTGCGCAAAAATATAGGCAATCCTGGTCAGTTCTGTTTTTCTGGGCTCTTCCCAATAAAGCTCTCTTGCCCTTTCATCCAAAATTGTCCCTATAGTAACCAGCGCCGGGTTAGTCAGCAAAGCAGCATTTGCCCTTGAACGTACCACATTTAAATCTGCCATGGCAAGGGCGAGATCCCCCCTCCAGTAATATGCCTCAGCACGCAACAAGTAGGTTTCTGCCAGGCGAAACACATACCAATCCGTATTTGTGCCGCGCGGAGGACTCCAGTAGGGATCATTGGCAAGGGCATTGGTAGAATTAATGAACACCTTATAATGTGGCCACCCGAACCAGTGGCGGATTGTATCCAGCCCCCCATTGGTGAAGCGCTGTGCCAGATTCGAAGCTGAATACATCTGTAATGGCTGACCATATAAAGCGCGGTCAGCAGCATTGGCGGAGGTCTTGAGCGCAGGATTATTATAAACAAGATCTGTCATATCCATCCACATTCCTTTGGCGTGCCTGAAATCAGTATTATCCGTCCAGATGTTTTTGGTACTGTACGGAGTACCGCGGTATCGGCCTATTCCTCTTCCGTACATCCGGGTCAGTGGGATCTCGGCACTGACCAAATCCACTATTGCCGTTGCTCCTGATGGCGTTTTAACATTGGCGAAGTGCCACGCTGGCACTGTATTTCTCATTAATTGAGAGCCCGAAGGCGTGAATCCTGCAAATGCTTCTCTGTCAATCACCAGGAATAACGCTTCGCGGTTTGCAGCGATCGACTTGTTATCCATACGGTGCAGATCCCAAACCACGTTTTTAGCTGCATCAGAGGCAGTACTACCAAAACGGGTGGTCATCATACCATATTTGCCCCCGTTGATCACATTATTTGCTGATGTGACAGCGTCATCAAACTTGCCTAAGGCAAGATTTACTTTGGTCAGCAAATGGCTTACAGCACCTTTTGTGGCCTCTCCCTTATTGCCACCATCAAGCACCCAGGTTTGCGCAAATTCAAGATCTGCTTTCAGTTGAGTTAGTATAACCTCTCTTTTGGTGGAGTAAAAATCTGCCTTTGGGGCATCGTAATCTTTTGACAAAAAGGGTACGTCGCCAAATTGATGAACCAGGCGGTAATAGTTAAAGGCGCGGTAAAACAGAGCTGCACCAAGGATGGCGTTTTTCTCGGCCTCTGAAGCATAGCTGGGCAGATTGATATTGGTGATGATGGTATTGGCCTGTCTGACAGCGATAAACTCATTATCCCAATACCAGCCAATCTTATTGTAATCGTCACTGTTTAAGTTTGCGTCAGGGGTAATCCTGGAAATCAGGTCCTGCGCGGGCGTGTTTTTATCTGTTGTACCTTCAACTGCAACATCTGAAAATATTGACTCTGTTAACATTGGTGCAGAATCACCAAAAAACTCTCTTCTGGCTGAGGCACCCAGCCCGTTCAGCGCTGCCTTCATTGCATTAACACTATTTAAATTTTCCGGTGCATAGGAAGAAAGCTGCTCTGAATCAAGGAAGGTTTTCTTGCAACCCGATAGCGGGACGAGAAAAGCCATTAAAACAACTATATAG
>Ga0308163_10004629_pt1 | contig 10834 bp, 4 predicted proteins | sample PhyTR1_FD_201037 | JGI IMG/M metagenome (GOLD analysis project Ga0308163, IMG submission 201037) | Phyllosphere microbial communities from UC Gill Tract Community Farm, Albany, California, United States - DLSLT.R1 | ecosystem: Host-associated > Plants > Phyllosphere > Unclassified | place: USA... | reverse complement strand
GTCAGGGAGGTACGTGAGCACTTCGGGCAATGCAACCGTGACCCGATCCAGCGCCCCCAGCGAGCGGGCCAGCACTTTGGCCGTCTCCTCGCCGACATCCGGGATGCCCAGCGCATAGATGAACCGTGCCAGGGTCGGCTTCTTGCTCTCGGCGATCGCGTTGAGCAGCTTTTTAGTAGAGATGTCGGCAAAACCTTCGAGGTCGATGATCTGTTCGTAGGTCAGCTTGTACAGATCGGCCGGCGAGCCGATCAGTTTCTCGTCCACCAGTTGCTCGATGGTCTTGTCGCCCAGGCCTTCAATGTCCATCGCCCGACGCGAGACGTAGTGGATGATGGCCTGTTTGAGCTGCGCACCACAGGCCAGACGTCCGACGCAGCGATACACCGCGCCCTCGCTGATGGTTTCCTTGCCCTTGCTGCGCTTGATCAGCTGTGTGCGCTCGACCTGCGAACCGCACACCGGGCACACCTGCGGGACCTCGACCACGCGCGCGTCTGCCGGGCGGCGCTCCTGCACCACCTGCACCACTTGCGGAATCACGTCGCCCGCCCGGCGAATGATCACCGTGTCACCAATCATCAGGCCCAGTCGCGCGACTTCGTCCATGTTATGCAGCGTGGCGTTGGCAACGGTGACACCGGCCACTTTCACCGGCTTCAAGCGTGCGACGGGCGTCACGGCCCCAGTGCGCCCCACCTGAAACTCGACGTCGAGCAGCTCGGTGAGCTCCTCCATGGCAGGGAATTTATGGGCGATGGCCCAGCGTGGCTCACGCGCACGAAATCCCAGCTCGCGCTGGGAGGCAATGCTGTTCACCTTGAAGACTACGCCGTCGATTTCGTACGGCAGCGACAGGCGTTTCTCGCCAATGTCGTGGTAGTACTTCAGACAGTCGTCGATGCCATGGGCGATTTTCATCTCGCGGCTGATCGGCATGCCCCAGGCTTTGAGCTGTTGCAGGTTGCCGGTATGGGTGTCGGCGATGTCATGGGACACCTGACCGATGCCGTAGCAGCAGAATTCCAGCGGACGGTTGGCAGTGATCTTTGAATCCAGCTGGCGCAGGCTCCCGGCCGCTGCGTTACGCGGATTGGCAAAGGTCTTGCCACCGACTTCCAGCTGGCTGGCGTTGAGGCGCTCGAAACCGGCCTTGGACATGAACACTTCACCGCGTACTTCCAGGGTCTCCGGCCAGCCCTTGCCGTGCAGCTTCAGCGGAATGTTGCGCACGGTGCGCACGTTGACGCTGATGTCTTCGCCGGTGGTGCCGTCGCCGCGCGTAGCGCCGCGTACCAGCGCGCCGTTTTGGTAGAGCAGGCTCACGGCCAGACCGTCGAGCTTGGGTTCGCAGCTGTACTCGACCTTTTTTGAAGCAGCCGGCAGGTCCAGCCCTTCGTTGACCCGACGATCAAACTCGAGCATGTCGGTCTCTTCGAAGGCGTTGCCCAGGCTCAGCATCGGGATCTCGTGACGCACCTGGGTGAATGCCGACAACGCGGCACTGCCCACTCGCTGCGTCGGCGAATCAGGCGTGACCAGATGCGGATTCTCCGCCTCCAGCGCCTTGAGCTCGTGAAACAGGCGGTCGTATTCCACGTCCGGGATGCTCGGTTCGTCGAGCACGTGGTAACGGTAGTTGTGCTGATCCAGCTCAGCGCGCAATTCCAGGATGCGGGTTTCGGCGGCTTTCATAGGCGTATTCTCAAAATGCAAAAGAGCAGCCGAAGCTGCTCAATTTGTGATGCTTGTAACTGTAGGAGCCTGGTGGCCGGCGAAAGTGTCCGTGCAATCGACGCGCTGGTGACTGACCCACCGCAATCGCGGGCAAGCGCGCTCCTACAGGGACGCGCCACTCAACGAATCAACGACGCTGGGTCAGTGCGCGGCGTTCGAACTCGACGATGCGCTGACGGTAGTGCTCGATGGTCTGCGCGGTCATGACGCTGCGCTGGTCATCTTTCAATTCACCGTTGAGCTCATGGGCCAGCTTGCGAGCGGCGGCAACCATCACATCAAACGCCTGCTTGGGATGACGCGGGCCCGGCAGGCCGAGGAAGAAGCTCACCGCGCGAGTACTGAAATGGTCGATGTCGTCCAGATCGAACACGCCCGGCTTGACTGCGTTGGCCATCGAAAACAGCACTTCACCATTACCCGCCATGCTTTCGTGACGGTGGAAAATGTCCATCTCGCCGAAGCGCAGGCCGCTTTCCAGAATGTTCTGCAGCAGCGCCGGGCCCTTGAAGCCGCTTTCGTCCCGGGAAATAACGCTGATCACCAGCACTTCTTCAACCGGTGGCAGGTCCTTGTCTTCGGTAATGCGCTGGTTCGGCTTGTCGTCCGGGAAATCATCATCGCGTGCGCTGAACAGATCCGGCCCATTGGCGCTCAAGTTCAGATCGCCCTGATGTGGCTCGTCCTTGCGCTTGCCGCGGCGAGGCTCACGTTCGGCACGCTCACGCGGCGCGGCGCTCATGGTCGGCAGGTCGTGCTCGTCCAGTTGCGGCTCTTTGTGCGTGTCCAGCACGCGAGCAGGACCGAGCACTTCGGCGGACGTTGGTTCATCGTCGTCCGGCACGTTGGAGAAACTGCGGTCCAGCCTGAATTTCAACTTACCCTTGCCGCCGCGCATCCGGCGCCAGCCATCAAAAAGAATACCGGCGATGACAATTATGCCGATGACGATCAGCCACTCTCGCAGACCGATTTCCATGTAGTCCCGTGCCTCTAATGAAATTCTGAAAAATTAAGGGCGCAAACCCCTTTAAAACGTGGAGCCAACTCTATGTTCTGAATGGCCTTTTACCCACGCGAAATGAAAAAGTGGCCATTAAGCTAGCACGACCAAAGGCAACTTTACACCGTCTCGTACATCTGGCAGGTCACAAGCATCTGTCACGCTGCAACGGTGGTTCCTGTACGGGTCGTGCGACTGCCACCTTTGCCCATCAATCTGCATGACCGCCGCGCGATCAACTGCGCATCCACTAGGACTCCACCAGCGCCATCGCCTCCTTCACGTCTACCGCCACCAGCCGCGAACAGCCGGGTTCGTGCATGGTGACGCCCATCAATTGATCGGCCATTTCCATGGCGATCTTGTTGTGGGTGATGTAGATGAACTGCACCGTCTGTGACATCTCCTTGACCAACCGGGCATAGCGCCCCACGTTGGCGTCGTCCAGCGGTGCGTCGACTTCATCGAGCATGCAGAACGGCGCCGGGTTGAGCTTGAAGATGGCGAAAACGAGTGCCAGTGCGGTCAAGGCCTTCTCACCGCCGGACAGCAAATGAATCGTGCTGTTTTTCTTGCCGGGAGGACGCGCCATGATCGTCACCCCTGTATCGAGTAAATCTTCGCCCGTCAGTTCCAAGTAAGCGCTGCCGCCACCGAAAACTTTTGGAAAGAGTGCCTGAATTCCGCTGTTTATCTGATCAAAGGTCTCTTTGAAGCGGTTGCGCGTTTCCTTGTCGATTTTGCGGATCACGCTTTCGAGCGTATCCAGCGCCTCGACCAGGTCGGCGTCCTGCGCGTCCAGGTAGCGTTTGCGTTCGGACTGCTGCTGATACTCGTCGATGGCCGCCAGGTTAATCGCACCCAGCCGCTGAATCCGCGCGGCGATGCGCTCCAGTTCGTCCTCTGCGTCTTTCTCGTTCGCCTCAACGGTCAAGGTCGCCAGAACGCCGTCCAGGTCGTAGCCGTCTTCGTGCAATTGCTCTTGCAAGGCCTTGCGTCGCACGGTGAGGGTTTGCCATTCCAGGCGCTGCTGCTCCAGCTGCCCGCGCAACAGCTGCGATTGCTGCTCGGCCTGGGTGCGGCGCTTCTCGGCGTCGCGCAACTCGCGATCAGCGTCTTCCAGCGCGTTCTTGGCGGTGCGCATTTCCTCGTCGACCACCATGCGCCTCTCCAGCAGCTCTTCGAGCTTCATGCGCAGTTCTTCCAGCGGCGCGGCGCCCTCCTCCAAGTTGAGGCTGAGTTGCTCGCGCTTTTCGGTCAGGCGTTCGGACTGCATCTCCAGGCGCTCCAGCGCCTGGCGCGTGGAATCGTGCTGGGCACGCAATGAGCCGAGGCGCACGGCCAGCTGGTTGGCGTGATCCTTGTGCTGACGAGCTTCCTGCCGCACGCGATCCAGACGCTCGCGCAGGCTGTCGCGCCGGGCCAGCAGCAGTTCGCGCTGTTCGGTGTCCAGCGCCATGCTGTCGAGGGCGTCCTGCAGTTGCAGGCGCGACTCGCCGAGGGTTTCCTGCTCCATGGCCCGCTGTTCAGCGAGCTCGGTTAATTCTTCGTCCAGCCGGGTGCGCCGCAGGGTCAACTGCTCGACCTTGGCTTTGGCAGCGGACAACTGCGCTTTCAGCTCGCTTTGCTGACGGGCTTCGTCCTGCAAGCGGCGGCGCAATTGCTCGCGGTGATCTTCCTGAGTGCGCTGCTGCTCGCGCTGGCTGAGCAGTTGTTCATCCAGCGCCGCCAGCGTCGCTTCGCGCTCTTCGCGCTCGGCCTCCAGACGCTGCAATTCCTGCCCCCGGGCCAGCACGCCACTTTCGGCCTCGCTGGCCCGGCGCACGCGCAGAAAATCCCGCCCGACCCAGTAGCCATCGCGGCTGATCAGGCTTTGCCCGGCGCTCAATTGGCCGCGCAGCGACAGCGCATCGTCAAGGGTTTCAACGGGTTTGACCGGGCCCAGCCAGTGGGTCAGATCGACCTGTGTCTCGACCTTGTCGAGCAAACTCCCAGGGATGCGCGTCACGTCGGCGCCGGCGCTCACCAGCCGCAGGTCGCCCTGGCTGAAACCGGCCAGGTCGAGCCCGGTAAAATCATCGACCAGCACAGCGTTCAGATCGGCGCCCAGCACGGTCTCCACCGCCAGCTCCCACCCGGCCTCAACGCGCAACCCCTCGGCCAGTCGCGGACGCTCACTCAGTTGATGATCGCGCAGCCACTCAGCCGTGCCGGTGCCGGGATCAAGAGCCGCCTGTTGCAGCGCCTCCAGCGAGGCGATGCGGCCGTTGAGGCGTTGCAAATCGCCCTGGGCCTGTTGCTGCGACTGCGTGGCCTGCTGCAGATCGACGCGCAACTGCTCGAGGCGCTCGATGAGCTGCTCTTCTTCAGCATTCAGTTCCTCGAGAGCCATGTCGCGCGCAGCAAGGTCCTCGCCGAGTTCAAGAATGGCCGCGTCTTCAGGATCAGCCGCGAGCAATTGGCGCTCTTCGCCCAACCGCCGCTGACGCTCGGCCAGACGCTCCAGGCTGGTTTCCAGCTGCTGGATGCGCGACTGCTGCACCTCGGCCTGACGCCGGGGCTCGGCAGAGGTGAGGTTGAAAGCGTCCCACTGCTCCTGCCAGCCGTGCATTGCGGTTTCGGCTTCTTCCAGCGCGGCGGCGGATTCTTCGGCGGCCGCAAGGGTGATGTCCTGTTCCGGCTCGAGCATTTCCAGCTCTTCGCCAAGCGTGGCCAACAGCGTGCGGTCATGGCCCAGATGGGATTCGGTTTCCTGGCGCGCGCGTTCGGCTTCGCGCAGGTCATCCTGCAACTGGCGCAAGCGTTGCTGGCCGTGCTGGATGCTTTGCTCGACGCGCGCAATGTCACCGCCCACCGAGTAGAAACGGCCCTGTACCAGATTGAACCGCTCGGAGAGGTCGTGATGGCCATCACGCAGGCGTTCGATAGCGGCGTCGGCACTGCGCTGATCGGCCACCAGCGCCTCAAAGCCGACTTCCTGATTGCCGATCACCGATTCGCGCTGCGCCACTTGTTCGTTCAGCGCCTGCCAACGCAACGCCGATAACTGCGCCTTGAGCTGACGCTCCTCGGCTTTGTATTCCTGGTATTTCTCGGCGGCCTGGGCCTGACGCTGCAGACGCTCCAGCTGACGGCCCAGTTCGTCGCGCAAATCGGTCAGGCGTGCCAGGTTCTCGTGGGTGCGCCGGATGCGGTTTTCGGTGTCGCGACGACGCTCCTTGTACTTGGAGATGCCCGCCGCTTCTTCGATGAAATTGCGCAGGTCCTCGGGCTTGGCTTCGATCAGCTTGGAGATCATGCCCTGCTCGATGATCGAGTAGCTGCGCGGGCCCAGGCCGGTGCCGAGGAAGATGTCAGTGATGTCGCGGCGACGGCATTTGGTGCCGTTCAGGTAATAGCTGTTCTGACTGTCGCGGGTGACTTTGCGGCGAATGGATATCTCCGCGTAGCTGGCGTATTCGCCGACCAGCGTGCCGTCGGAATTGTCGAAAACCAGCTCGATGCTCGCCTGGCTCACCGGTTTGCGGCTGGTGGAGCCATTGAAGATAACGTCCGTCATCGACTCGCCGCGCAGGTTCTTGGCCGAGCTTTCGCCCATGACCCAGCGCACCGCGTCGATGATGTTGGATTTGCCGCATCCGTTGGGGCCGACCACGGCCGCCATGTTGCTGGGGAAGTTCACGGTCGTCGGGTCAACGAACGATTTGAACCCCGCCAGCCTGATGCACTTCAGGCGCATGGATCAGCTGGCTTCCAGGGCGGACAGCACGGACTGGCAGCTGCGCTCGGCGTAACGGGTGAGCACATCGCGGATGCGCGCAAGATCTCGCACCACGACCGCTTCGAGCAATTGACTGAAGAGGGTCAGGTACTCGCTCATTTCCGCCTGGCGCTGGTCCAGCGCCAGGAAATAAAAGCGGCTCATCGAGGGTTGCAGGTTCTCGACGGTCTCTTCCAGGTAGGGATTGTTGGCGAACGGATAGGCCGCGCGCATCACGTTGAAGCTGTCTTCGACGAAGGCTTTGACGTCCTGGCGCTCGCCACTGGCGATCAGCCGTTGCTGGATCTGCATGAAGGGCGCGAGGTCCAGTGGCTCTTTCCAGCTGCGGGCAACGGCAAGGCCCAGCAGGATGTACATTTCGCTCATCAGCGCACACAGGCTGGTGATGTTGTGCGGGGTCAGCACCGACACCTGCGCACCACGGCGCGGCAGGATCACGATCAGGTGACGACGCTCCAGAATCAACAACGCTTCGCGCACCGAACCGCGGCTGACATTCAGCGCGGCCGTGACTTTCTGTTCCTGAATCCGCTCTCCCGGCTTGAGCTCGCCGCGGATGATCCGTTCGGCAAGGTGATGAGCGATCTGCTCGGCGAGGCTGTCAGGTGCCTTGAACGTCATTTCTTTCCTTCAACTTCATTAGCTGCAAACAAGCGGCGGAGTGTATCGCACTGCTCACCTGTGGCGCAGGGCCATCCTGTGGAAACTGGCACGAAATAAGCAGAAACATGGAAGTTCTGACCACTGGTTCTCACCGCCACGACCCGCTGTAGCAACGACGGTCGGTCGGCAATGAAACGAAACAGTGATTTTCTTGACCTTTGAGTCAGAAATTTATTGACCCGATAGTCAGAGCTGATAAATTCATCGACACGTTCGATGACACGCTCGTCGGCGGCTGTGAGCGGTGCTTATCAACGACAAGAACGAGGCGCGACCCGTGATCCAGTTTCTGCTGAACCAAGAGCTGAAAACCGAACACGCTCTGGACCCCAACGTGACGGTGCTCAATTACCTGCGCGAGCATCTGCACAAGTCCGGCACCAAAGAGGGTTGCGCCAGCGGGGACTGCGGCGCGTGCACTGTCGTGGTGGGCGAATTGACCACCGATGCTGCGGGACAGGAGCAACTGAGTTATCGCAGCCTCAACTCCTGCCTCACCTTTGTGGCCTCGCTGCACGGCAAACAATTGCTCACCGTCGAGGACCTCAAACATCGGGGTCAATTGCACAGCGTTCAACAGGCAATGGTGGACTGCCACGGCTCACAGTGCGGGTTCTGCACACCAGGCTTCGTCATGTCGCTGTTTGCACTGCAGAAAAACAGCATCGAGAACGCGTCGTCTGAATTCAGACAGGCCCAGGCCCACGAGGCCCTGGCCGGCAACCTGTGCCGCTGCACCGGGTATCGACCGATTCTCGCTGCCGCCGAGCAATGCTGCACTGCACCGCAAGCGGACCAGTTCGATGCCCTGAAGGCCCAGACCATTGCCCGCCTCAAGGCCATCGTGCCGACGCAAACCGGCGAACTGGACAACGGCGACAAGCGCTGCCTGGTGCCGCTGACCGTGGCCGATCTGGCCGATCTCTACAGTGCTCACCCGCACGCCAGGCTGTTGGCCGGCGGCACCGATCTGGCCCTTGAAGTCACCCAGTTCCACCGCCCGCTGCCGGTAATGATCTACGTCGGCAACGTCGCCGAGATGAAAACAATCCAGCACTTCGACGACCGCATCGAGATTGGCGCGGCCACATCACTCACCGACTGCTATGGCGCACTGAGCCACGAGTACCCGGACTTCGGCCAGCTTCTGCACCGTTTTGCATCGCTGCAGATCCGCAATCAGGGCACCCTCGGTGGCAACATCGGCAACGCCTCGCCCATTGGTGACTCCCCGCCCCTGCTCATCGCTCTGGGTGCGCAAATCGTGCTGCGCAAAGCTGAGCAGCGCCGCATCCTGGCGCTGGAGGATTACTTCATCGACTACCGCGTGACCGCGCGGCAGGAAAGCGAATTCATCGAGCGCATCATCGTGCCCAAGGCCAACGCCCGACAGACGTTCCGCGCCTACAAGGTATCCAAGCGGCTGGACGACGATATTTCGGCGGTCTGTGCGGCGTTCCGGCTGCAGGTGGAAAATGACGTCATCGTCGACGCCCGCGCCGCATTTGGCGGGATGGCGGCCATTCCCAAACGTGCCACGCGCTGCGAGCAGGCGCTGATCGGGCAGCCGTGGACCGAGGCCACCGTGGAGCGTGCGTGTGGGGCGCTGGCAGAAGATTTCACCCCGCTGACGGATTTCCGCGCGAGCAAGGAATACCGGCTGCTCAGCGCGCAAAACCTGTTGCGCAAGTACTTCATTGAAGTACAGACGCCCCACATTCAGACGCGGGTGACAGACTATGTCTAATCATCATTCAGCCAGGTCCCAAGCGGACATGCTCGCCCTGTTTCAACAGGACCTGACCACCGGCGTCGGCCGCAGCGTCAAGCACGACAGTGCCGACAAGCACGTGTCCGGCGAAGCGATTTACATCGATGACCGTCTGGAATTCCCCAATCAGCTGCACGTCTACGCACGCCTGTCCGATCGCGCCCACGCACGCATTGTTCGCGTCGACGTATCGCCTTGCTACGCCTTCGAGGGTGTGCGCATCGCCATCACCCACGACGACATCCCGGGTTTGAAGGACATCGGTCCGCTGCTGCCGGGCGACCCGTTGCTGGCCATCGACACGGTGGAGTTCGTTGGTCAGCCGGTGATTGCCGTGGCGGCTCGGGATCTGGAAACCGCGCGCAAGGCGGCGATGGCCGCGATCATCGAGTACGAAGACCTGGAGCCGGTGCTGGACGTGGTTCAGGCGTATCGCAACAAGCACTTCGTGCTCGACAGCCACACTCACCAGCGCGGCGATTCGGCCACCGCCCTGGCGTCCGCGCCCCACCGGCTTCAGGGCACGCTGCACATCGGCGGCCAGGAGCATTTCTATCTGGAGACGCAAATCTCTTCGGTCATGCCCACTGAAGATGGCGGCATGATCGTCTACTGCTCGACGCAGAATCCGACCGAAGTGCAAAAACTCGTCGCCGAGGTGCTGGACGTCTCGATGAACAAAGTCGTGGTGGACATGCGGCGCATGGGCGGTGGTTTCGGCGGCAAGGAAACCCAGGCCGCGAGCCCGGCTTGCCTGTGCGCAGTGATCGCTCGCCTGACCAGGCAACCGACCAAAATGCGCCTGCCGCGCATGGAAGACATGATGATGACCGGCAAGCGTCATCCGTTTTATGTCGAATACGACGTGGGGTTTGACGACGACGGGCGCTTGCAGGGTATCCAGCTGGACCTGGCCGGCAACTGCGGTTATTCGCCCGATTTGTCGGCCTCGATCGTCGACCGCGCGATGTTCCACGCCGATAACGCTTACTACCTGGGCGATGCCACCATCAACGGTCATCGCTGCAAGACCAACACTGCATCGAATACTGCCTACCGCGGCTTCGGCGGCCCGCAGGGCATGGTCGCCATCGAGGAAGTGATGGACGTCATCGCCCGGCATCTGGGCAAGGACCCGCTGGCGGTGCGCAAGGCGAATTATTACGGCAAGACCGAGCGCAACGTGACGCACTACTACCAGACGGTCGAGCACAACATGCTTGAAGAGATGACCGCCGAGCTGGAGCAAAGCTGCGACTACGTGGAGCGACGCAAAGCCATCCAGGCCTACAACGCCAGCAGCCCGGTGTTGAAGAAAGGCCTGGCACTGACCCCGGTGAAATTCGGCATTTCCTTTACCGCCAGTTTCCTCAATCAGGCTGGCGCGCTGATCCACATTTACACCGACGGCAGCATCCACCTCAATCATGGCGGCACCGAGATGGGTCAGGGGCTGAACGTGAAAGTGGCGCAGGTGGTGGCCGAGGTGTTCCAGGTCGATATCGACCGCGTGCAAATCACCGCGACCAACACTGACAAGGTGCCGAACACCTCGCCAACGGCCGCGTCCAGCGGGGCCGACCTGAACGGCAAGGCAGCGCAGAACGCGGCGGAAATCCTCAAGCAGCGGCTGGTGGAATTCGCGGCGAAGCATTACCAGTGCGATGAGTCGCGCGTGGAATTTCGCAACGGCCACGTGCGCGTTGGCGACCAAGTGATCAGCTTCGACACCCTGGCGCAGCAGGCTTGGATGGGCCAGGTGTCGCTGTCGAGCACCGGGTACTACAAGACGCCAAAGATTTTCTACGATCGCAGCCAGGCGCGCGGCCGGCCTTTCTACTATTTCGCCTTCGGTGCGGCGTGTACCGAGGTGCTGGTG
>Ga0308163_10004623_pt1 | contig 10838 bp, 7 predicted proteins | sample PhyTR1_FD_201037 | JGI IMG/M metagenome (GOLD analysis project Ga0308163, IMG submission 201037) | Phyllosphere microbial communities from UC Gill Tract Community Farm, Albany, California, United States - DLSLT.R1 | ecosystem: Host-associated > Plants > Phyllosphere > Unclassified | place: USA... | reverse complement strand
AGGAACCCCGCCGCGACCGCGCCGATGTTGCCGCCCGCGCCGATCAGCCCGGCGACACCGCCCAGCGCCTTGCGGTCGATGAACGGCACCAGCGCATAGGTCGCGCCGCACGCCATGTGCGTGAACAACCCGAACATCGTCATTGCCAGTATCGCGAGCATGACGCTGCCGGCATGCCCGAACAGCACGAGTCCGACGCCTTCGCCGAGCATCAGCGCGAACAATAGCAGCGCGCGGCCGTCGAGGCCTTTGCTGAGAGCGATCCGGTCACTCGCGATCCCGCCGAGCGCACGGGCGAACAGCGCGAGGCCACCGAAGATCCCGGCGGCGAGGCCCGCATTGGTCAGCGAAAGCCCGAACCGGTCGACGTAATAGCTGGCCGCGATGTTGTGGATGAAGATCTCGACGCCGAAGCACGCGCCATAGGTCGCAGCCAGCATCCAGGTGCGGTAATTGGCGGCGGCCCGGCGGAAGATGGCCATGCCCGTAGCCTTGCCGCCGTCGAGCTCGATGCCCGCCGCGCGGAGGTCGACGATGTCGCCCTGCGGCGTATCCTGCGTGTAGCGCGCATAGACGAACGCCATCGCGAGCATAGCGACACCCGGCACGAACATCGCCGCGCGCCAGCCGAACGCGTGCTCGACGCCGAGGCCGACGAGCGCAGCGACGACCAGCGGCATCAGGCTCTGCGCCGCGCCGCCGCCGGCATTGCCCCAGCCACCGACGGTCGCGTTGGCGGTGCCGACGACGTTGGGCGCGAACATCACGCTCGTATGATATTGCGTGATGACGAACGACGCCCCGATCGCGCCGATCGCGAGGCGGAAGAACAGGAACGTCTCGTACGTCTGCGCGAACGCCAGCCCGAACACCGGGACCGCACCGAGCAGCAGCAGCCATGTATAGGTACGGCGCGGACCGAACCGGTCGCAGAGCGGACCGACCACCAGCCGCACCAGGATCGTCACCGCGACCGCGGCGATGTTGATGTTGGCGATCTGGTCTTTGTTCAGGCCGAACTCGGTCTTGATCAGCGGCATCAACGGCGCGGCGGCGAACCACGCGAAGAAGCATACGAAGAACGCGAGCCACGTGACGTGGAACGCGCGCATCTGCGGCGTGGCGGCACTGAACAGGTCGATCCTGGTGGCTTTCGGCGCGGCGGTGTCGATACCTGGTGATGCGAACAACATGGTCGGCCCTCCATCTGCGGCGACAAAGAAAAAGCCGCCCCGACGGCGACCTTGCGGACGCATCGGAGCGGCTTCGTTGCCTATGGACGATCGATGGATCATCCTACGCGGTCAGGTCCCGTCGTTGGAACCGGTCTCGCGATGATTTCGTGTCCGACTCCCTTGCCGGACGATGCGAAGATGACCGAAGTGGCCGTATCGCGCAAGCGTCATTTCGCGGGTGCAGCAGATTTGGGGTCGGCGCGACGATCGACCCCGGGATCACCCCTCCAGGGAGGGGCAGGGGGTGGGTCGGATTCCGCATGTCCGAACCGAAGGGGCTCAAGCCAGCCGACCCACCCCCAACCGCCTCCTTTCAGGGGGGGAGAGGAGAGTTCAAGGCAAGCTGGCCAGATACCCCTCGATATCGTCCGGATCGAACGCTCGCCGATCGAAGAACGCATCGCGCCCAAGGATCAACCGCCCCTGTGTTGATCCCGCGCCAATGCTGTCCGCGCCGATCGCCCCCTCCAGCTTCGAACTTGCATTCGGCAACGGCGCGCCTGAGCCAATCAGCGCCGCGCGATACACGTCAGGACGAAACACACCTTGCGCGACGTCCGCCTCCTCAGCCGAGAACGGCGTGCCGTCCCAGCGTACCATCTGCGAATACAGCCATGCCGCCTGACTACGCCAAGGGAAGTTCGCCGCCTCGCGGTACTGGAACATGAAGTCGGGCACGTGGATTGGCAGCGCGTCCTTCACCAGCCGCACCCGGTCGCCGATCGCCCGCGCCACTGCATCGACCGGGGCATCGAGATACTCAGGGCGAGACAGTATCGCCGCATTCTCCTCAAGCGTATCCGGATCGATGAACTGCGCAGCCGCAGCGTGCAATGCACGGATCAGCCGGTGGACGACGTCGCCACACTCGGCCAGCGTGGCGGCGCGCATCGCCAGCACCTTTTCGACCCCACGCTGCCAGACCTGTGCCGTTACCAGCGCGATCCGCCCGACGCCGCGATCGACCGCGACGCCGTTCCAAGGCTCGCCGACGCAGATGCCGTCGACTTCGCCCGCCGCCAGCGCATCGGCGGCGAAGGTCGGGCTGGTCGTGACGATCTCGACGTCGGTATCCGGGCGGATGCCGACTGCCGCGAGCCAGTAGCGCAGCATGTAATTATGACTCGAATAGCGATGCACCACGCCGAACCGCAGCCGCCGTCCCGCCGCGGCGCGCGAGATTGCGACCGCCTTCAGTCGCGCACCGAGCACCACCGGATCGCCGAGCGCGTCGCCGTCCATCACCTGCGCCGCGAGCGGCAGCGATAGCGTGATCGCATTGCCGTTGAGCCCCAGCACGAACGGTACCGCCATCGGCACTGCCGGTCGTCCACGCCCCAGTGCCGTCGCGATTGCCAGTGGTGCGACCATGTGCGCGGCATCGGTATGGCCGTACAGCAGCCGATCGCGCACAGTCGCCCAGGTCATGTCGCGGACGAGTTCGATCTCCAGCCCCTCGGCCTCGGCGAACCCACGTTCGCGCGCGAGGATCGGCAGCGCCGCATCGACGAGCGGGAGGAAACCGATGCGGACCCGGTCGAGCGCCATCACAAATCTCCCATGAGCGCGTCGCTGGTGATGATCGCGTCGGCGATCTCGGCGATCCGCCGGTTGGATCGCATCGCCTGCGCGCGGAGCAGGCCGTACGCGGTCGGTTCGTCGATGCCGCGGCGCTTCATCAGGATCGCCTTGGCGCGGTCGACGGTGGTGCGATCGGCGAGTGCGCTGCGAGCTTCGTGCAGTTCCGCCTGCAATCGCGCGAACGCTTGGAACCGGCGGATCGCGAGGTCGATGACCGGCTTGATCCGCTGCTTGGCGAGCCCGTCGACGATATAGGCAGAGACGCCTGCATCAACCGCCGCGTTCGTGGACTCTGCGTCGCTTTGATCGACGAACATCGCGATCGGCCGCGCCAGTGCGCGCGATACGGCGAAGAACTCCTCGAGCACGTCGCGGCTTGGATTCTCGAGGTTGATCAGCACCACTTCGGGCGCTGCCTTCTCCAACGCCGCGACCATCCCGAGCATGCCGTCGATAACGACGATATCGTCGAGGCCGGCCTCACGCAGGCCTTCCGAAATGATCGCAGCACGCGTCGTGCTTGTGTCGATGATCGCGATCCGCATCACGCAGTCTTATGCTGCACCGATCCTCATGGCGAGGGGACACCCGCACAGAGATGAATGAGTGTCTGAAGTTGGGGAGCGGCGAACGGAGCGCGAACGTCCGGGTATGGGTCTCCTGCGCGGGGAACATCGTCTATCAACCCCGTTGATCAAGGGTGCGGCTCTTTTCGTAAGCGACCTTGCCGGCATGTCGGCGGATCGCAATCAGCGCGACTTTTCGTTTCGCGGCGAGTTCATCGATTTCATTCGGGTCAAAAGGGCCGCCGTACCAGTCACGTAGATGTTGATGTTCCTCGTGAGCCACGTCGGTCAGGGCGTGCAGGAAGCGCTCAAAGCCGGGAAGGCCGCCGATATCCTCCGGTGGGCATCGTCCCTCTCCGGTAACGAAGCGGGGATATTTGGTTCCGTGCTCACCTAGTTCGACTGTCTCGACGACGACAGTGTGCCGCCAGTCATCGCCCATGTCGTATGTATAGTTGAACTGGCGGACGTCGCGATCGATAAGCGTACCAAGCTTCATGTTTCGGGCCGCGCCCAAGTTGCGGTCTGGCCATTCGGGGTTTGGTACGCCGTAGCGGCGTTCATCCACTTCGAAATGCCAGAGATGATAATCGTGCCACCCCATTGCGGCCTGGATCACGTCGTGGAGCATTTTTAGACTGCCCGTGACCGGTATCTCGACCAGCCGCCAGATCTTGGGCTCGATGTCGTTAAGGTAGATGCGCACGCGCGCGATAGTCTCTTGCGTCATGCCACAAGTTTGGAGGCTGGATCCGTCGTTGCCAAGGGACCGTGTCGTCTAGGTGCACCCACCGAACCAAAATTGCTTTGCGCAGTTCGCCTGAGCGACCGGCGCGGTCGGGTAGCACTCAACTGCATTCGATCGGCGGGTAACGGGTCTCTCTCAGTTTTTGGAGCCGCGAGCTTCGGTTTCGACATTTCATGACAGTCCCTTCGCGTGCTCATTTGCGGTTTGTTGCGCAATTGCGACACTGCACAACAAAGTTTCAAATACAGCCGAAGCCGTTTTACAATGCGAATGCCGTCAGGCAGGTGACGTCGTGTCAGGCACCCGGGGGGGGGCGTCGCGGCTCAGTAGAGCCGGTCACGACAATCGTAAAAGTAGGGGGAAGAACTGCATGCGCTCGTTCAATCGCGTTAACGTTAGCCGTCTGAGTGCTGGCGCTGCGCCGCTTGCCGTCCTGCTAAGCCTGAGCAATGCCGCCTTCGCGCAGACTGTACCGGCAGAGCCCGGCGTCGCGCCTACCGAGCAAGCCGCTGAGCCCGCAGCGAGCGACATTGTTGTCACCGGATCGCTGTTCCGCCGGACCAACACCGAGACGCCGTCGCCCGTCACGGTGCTGACCGCGGACAGCCTGGCCAAGGCTGGTATCACGACGGCCGCCGAAGCGATCCGCTCGGTTTCGGCCGATAGCGGTGGTTCGATCGGCGTCGGCTTCCAGAGCGGCTTTTCCGCCGGCGGTGTCGCCGTGTCGCTGCGCGGCCTCGGCGTCTCGTCGACGCTGGTGCTGGTCGACGGGCTGCGCTCGGCCAATTTCCCGATCAACGACGATGGGCATAATTCCTACGTCGATCTCAACTCGATCCCGTTCAGCCTGATCGACCGCGTCGAAGTCCTGAAGGACGGCGCCTCGTCGACCTATGGTGCGGACGCGATCGGCGGCGTGGTCAACCTGATCCTGAAGAAGCAGTTCACCGGCATCGCCGGCACGGTCGAGGCCGGCGCCAGCAGCCACGGCGACGCGGCGCGCCAGCGTGCCAACCTCACGATCGGCTACGGCGATTACGCCGACAAGGGCTTCAACGTCTATCTGAATGGCGAATTCCAGCAGGACGGTCGCGTCAGCAACCACAGCCGGGGCTTCCCGTACAACAACCGGGATCTGACCTCGATCGGCGGCAACGACAATAACGGCGCTGACAATTCCCTGACCACCGCGACGCCGAATGCGGTCGTCGTACGCACCACGCAATCCGACCTCAACAATCCGTTGAGCGGCGGTACGGCGATTGCGAACGCCAACTACACGACGCTAAATCTCGGTAACTGTGCGCGCGGCACCTTCACCCAGAGCGGTGTCGCCAACGGCGTCGGTTGCAAGCACAACCTCGAAGACGAGTATTTCCAGCTCGCTCCGTTCCAGCGCAAATATTCGATCAACGGACGCATCAGCGTTCGTCTGGCTGACAACGTCGAGGGCTACCTGACTGGCAGCTATTCCAACAGCTATGTCAGCATCAACAACGCGCCACGTGCGTTGCGCAACACCCAGCCTTATGGCGGCGCACCGTCGCTGGCGTCGAGCAATCCCGGCATAGTCCTGCCGGTTTACATCTGCACGGCGGGCATCAATTGCGCAGTTCCCGGAGCGCCGGGTCGCCAGCTCAACCCCAACAATCCCTATGCCGTTGCCAACGCCAACACGCCTGCAGCGGGTGCGGCACGCATCTATTACTCGTTCGGCGACATCGACGCCGGCAGCGACCGTACCAACGAAGTGTACCGCTTCGCCGGTGGTCTGCACGGCACGGTCGGCGATGATTGGACCTGGAAGGTCGACGGCGTTTACGCCCGCGACAATCTGGAGATCGTCCAGCGTGGCTATCTGAACATCGCCAACACGCTCAACGCGATTAACACCGGTGCGTATAACTTCGTCGATCCGACGCTGAACTCGCAGGCGGTCCGCGACTTCGTTTCGCCCGACAAGATCACCCCGTCGAATTCCGAAATGTACTCGCTCGACGCGGCAATCACCAAGAAGCTGTTCGACCTGCCCGGTGGTCCGCTGATGGTCGCGGTCGGCGGCCAGGTGCGGCGTGAATCGCTGGTCAACAACAACCAGAATGCCTTGCTCGACACCTACGGCCTCACGACCTCTTCGGCGTTCGGCAAGCACACCGTCTCGGCTGGCTATTTCGAGATCCAGGCACCCGTGCTCGACATCCTCGAGATCAACGGTTCGGGTCGTTACGATCACTATTCGGAAGGCTTTGGCCGCTTCTCGCCGAAGGTCGGCTTCAAGTTCACGCCGATCCGCCAGTTCGCGGTTCGCGGGACGTACTCGCAGGGCTTCCGTGCGCCGACGTTCGCCGAGTCCGGTCCGCGGTCGCAATATGCCGGCTTCGTCAACACCCAGCCTCCGGGCAATTTCTGCGCAGCGCACGGCGGTTCGGCGACGGCGACCAACACCTGCGTCACGGGCGGCAACCCGTACAACCTCAACTATTCGGTTGGTCGCGGTTTCGTCGGCAATCCGGATCTGAAGCCGGAGACGTCGCGCAGCTTCACCGGCGGTATCATCGTCGAGCCGACATCGTGGTTCAGCGCGACGGTCGACTATTACAACGTCAAGAAGTCGAACCTGATCGCCAACGGTCCGCTCGCGGGCGATGCGATCGTCGCCTACTACCGGCAGTCGAACCTGGCCGCCGCAACCGCCGCGGTGGCAGCGGTTGGGCAGGGCTATTCGGTCAACACGGTCGACGGCGTCGATCCGGCCTTCCCGAACGCGCTGCCCCGCCTGCTGATCATCAACGCGCCGTTCGTGAACGTAAACTTCGACAAGACGTCGGGCCTCGACTTCTCGGGGACCGCGCGTATCCCGCTTGGTGAGGGCATTCGCTTCACCAGCCGGGTCGAGGCGACCTACATCATCCAGTATGATCGCCACACGGCGCAGGGCGTCCAGAAGTTCGCGGGCACGATGGGTCCGTATGACCTGTCGTCGGGCAACGGCACGCCGAACTGGCGCGGCAACTGGCAGAACACGATCGCGGCCGGCAAGTTCTCGCTGACCGCAACGGCATATTATGTCGGCCGGATCAAGGCTGTCGCAACCGACCAGGGCAGCCTGGACACGTCGTGCGCCAACAGTCTCTACAAATCGTCGCAGGCCGGTGTACCTGTCGATCGATTCTGCTACGTCAACAGCTTCATCAATGTTGACCTGAACGCGACGGTCGCGGTGAATGACGACTTCTCGTTCTTCGGTAACGTGGGCAACATCCTCGGCGCACGGGCACCGATCGCACCGGCCTCCTACGCGAGCTCACCAAACTATCTGACCACATGGCATTATGCCGGTCTGATCGGCCGGACGTTCCGCGCGGGTGCGAACTTCAAGTTCTAATAACGGGATGATAGCGGTGGCTCGTTTCTTGAGCTGCCGCTATCTTCTCTATTGTAGCGCATAGCGTTAGCCAGCTTCGCGATAACGCCTACATGACCAGGCTCAAACGAGGCCAGCCCGGGTAAGACGCCCAGGGACGTGTATTACGTCCTCGTCTGACTATCGTGCGCTGAGCACCCCATCTTCCAATCGACGCGGCGCGACGCGCCGAGATAAGTTTGTGCTGATGCTGTCGAAGAACGATCCATCTGAACGAGTGTCTGAAGTTGGGAAGCGCGTTGGGGAGCGCGAACGTCTGCAAGTGGGTCGTTGCTGCTAGCCCGAGCCTCAGAGGGGCTTATCGATCTCTATTAGCTCTAAAGGGTGCTCTAAGGTTGCGGTGATAACAATCAAATGCTCAACGCCGACGTTAGCGGCCCAAGCTAGACCCGCTGCTTCAGCCTTCTTAGCACTATCGAATGTTGGTCCGCCAACGATTGACACTGACTCTCCGTCATCTGCGCCAACGCACAGCGCGGACCCAGTTAAGTTAAATATCTTATCAGCGGATTGTTCGATCCGGATACAGTCGGCATCGACCGGTGATTGTTTGCCCACGGGCAACCTTACGACTTTCATCACAGATCCTTTTCAACTTTGATAGTCAACGCGGAGGTTAAGCGTCGGGTTCATGCCGATCCACGGTATCGTGAACGACAGGGGGACGCGACTGCTGCCGGTTGCGCCATCAGCTCGATGTGGCCACCGCCCGTCAGTGGCGGACGCGGCTTTTTTCGTAGGCTACCTTGCCGGCATGTCGGCGGATCGCAATCGCTGCGACGGCACGCTTCGCAGTGAGCTCGTCAATGTCGTGCACGTCGAAGGTGCCACCGTGCCATTGGCGTAGCTGTCGATGTTCCTCGTGAGCCGGATCACTCATGGCCGCGAGAAAGAGCTCGAAGCCAGGGTGGCCGCCGACATCCTCGGGCGGGCAGCGTTGTTCGCCGGCAACGAAGCGCGGATATTTGGTCTCATGCTCACCTAGTCCGACCTCCTCGACAACGACGGTGTGCCGCCAGTCGTCGCCCATGTCGTAGGTATAAGTAAGCTGGCGTACCTCGCGATCGATCAGCGCGCCAAGCTTTACGTTCCGGGCTGCGGCGATGTTGTGGTCCGGCCATTCTGGGTCCGGCATGCCGTAGCGGCGGTCACCCGCCTCGAAGTGCCAGAGATGATAATCCTGCCACCCCATGGCGGCCTGTATCACGTCGTGGAGCATCTTGAGGCTTCCAGTGACCGGCATCTCGACTACGCGCCAGATCGCGGGCTCGATGTCGTTGAGGCTGATGCGCAGTCGCGCGATGGTCTCTTGCGTCATGTCGCAGTTTTGGATGTTAGAGCGCTCGTTGCCAAGAGGCCGTCTGTTATTGGTGAAGCGGCTGAACGGAAATCGCGTCGCGTAGCGTCTGAATGAGAGGTACGAGTTGGGTAGCGCCGAACGGCATCGGAACGGCGGGTAATGGGTCGTCTGGCGGGTAGTAGCAATGCAAAGGCTTGGCCCTTGCAGTTTCAGGCGGGCTACTGGCTGCCTCTCGCCTCGTCGAACGCCAACCGGTTGCTCTCGATTTCCGCAATGTTCGTGCCGGCCCAGTATCCGAGTTCGCGGATCGGATCGGCTAATGATCGGCCAAGGGCGGTGAGGGCGTACTCCACCTGAGGCGGCACGGTTGGGTGGACGGTGCGGGCCACCATGCCATCGCGTTCGAGCGCACGCAGCGTGCGGGCGAGCATCTGTTGGCTAATGCCGCCAATGGTGCGCTTAATGTCGTTAAAACGGCGCGGCCGTTCAGTGAGCGTAAGCACGATCATTACGGTCCACTTGTCGCCAATCAGGCTGAGAACATTGCTGAACCGTTTGCATTCGACGTGAATTGGTTCGGGGGTGGTCAGCTCCATGTGACTAGGTCCTGCGAAAATGCCTTCTTGGCGGGGCGCTTGAGGTCACATAGCTGGTCCAGGTCACTTTTCCAGACCGGAGCTGCCCTATGAATATCCTGCACATTGATTCAAGCGCGAGCGAAAGCGCTGTCTCGCATACACGCCGCCTCTCCAGTGAACTCGTCGAGCGGCTCAAAACCGCCAATCCCGGCGCAACAATCGTGTACCGCGATCTCGTCGCCAACCAGCTTCCCCACGTGGACATGACGATCCGGCATGCCTGGACGGCCGAGAACACCGGCGACACCAAGCTGGCCGAAACGATGAGCCGGTCAAAGGCGCTGGTTGACGAGCTCAAGGCGGCGGACGTGGTCGTGGTCGGCTCGCCGATGTACAACTTTACGGTGCCCTCGACGTTAAAGGCGTGGGTCGACCATGTAGCGATCGCCGGGCAAACCTTCAGCTACACGGCCGAGGGGCCACGCGGCTTGCTGAGCGGCAAGGTCTATCTCGTCCTCTCATCGGGCGGAATTTATTCCGAAGGACCGTTCGCCGCGTACGATCATCTGTCGACTTACCTCGAGGCGATCTTTAACTTTCTTGGCATCCTGGACGTCGAGGTGATCCGAGCGGAAGGCATCGCGTACGGACCGGAGCAGGATCAAGCGGCGATGGCGAACGCCGCTCAGAGAATTGAGGCGATCATCGCCTGAACAGGTCGGCAGGGAGGTCAGCCTCGGAGATCAAGCCGCGGCTGGCCACCTAATTAGAACTTGGAGTAGACTTGACAGAACGGTCGGGTTTGGAACGCGGTGGGTTCAGTCCGAACGATCGGTATTGGGTCATTCGATGTTTGCCAGTGCGTGAACGCCCTCTAAAGTCGACCTTCCTTTGATATTTCAGCAATGCGCTCACGGACCGTCTGAAGGCATTCGTCTGCTCTAATACCGATAATAGGCTCATTGCATCGATCAGCAATATCCATGGCTTGCTGAGCGGCTTGCTCTATCAAAGCAAGCTGTTGCAAACGTACTTTTACTTCTGGCATCCTTGTGTCTCCGGCACTTTAGCGGATTTTGTAATGTCTTGTGGCATATGCGATCTTTGCCTTCGCATTTGAGCCTGGTTTTCTAACCACATTCGGGTCTCTGCTCGAAACTCGCTAGGAACTCGTTTGGCGGCCTGATCGGCCATGTCACGAAGTGTTCTCGCTTTCAGGACATCCTTCATTCGCGCGTCGGCTTCCATCATCACGGCGTGGATCCCGCATACGCCTGATGTCGCCCAAGCAGGGGGCGTTTGACCGTACAGGGGACAGGCATGTCTGACGTTGCGGCAGTCGAAAAGTGCCTTTTGACCATCGACTGCGACCACCACGTCGTAAAACGATATGTCTTCCGCCGGGC
>Ga0308163_10004622_pt1 | contig 10838 bp, 1 predicted proteins | sample PhyTR1_FD_201037 | JGI IMG/M metagenome (GOLD analysis project Ga0308163, IMG submission 201037) | Phyllosphere microbial communities from UC Gill Tract Community Farm, Albany, California, United States - DLSLT.R1 | ecosystem: Host-associated > Plants > Phyllosphere > Unclassified | place: USA... | reverse complement strand
CGACAAAGAAAGCCGAATCATTGGCATGGGTGCGGATCACGGCGCGCGTGATCATATGACCATCCGGCGTGACAAAGGCCGTTTCTTCCAGAATGTCGTTGGGGTTGACGAAATACAGCTCGTGCGGATTGTAGTTGGATGATTTCGGATCGTAATAATCGTGGTTTCTGCCGTTCTCGCGCCAGGAAGGCACCCGCATGTTGACGGTTTCGTCCACCGTCGTCACCTGCTCGATCCGTACATTGTCGCGCACGTTCGTGAGCGTGCCGGCATCGAGCGCAAGGTCACCGGCCGCCTCGATGGTCGACGAGTGATTGTTGACCAGGCCGGTCGAGCCGCCCCCCACGCCGCCGATGACCATGTTGCCGGCACTGTAAAGCGTGGCGCCATCCGTATTGTTCAGCGTGCCGTCCACGGCCAGGTGCAACGACCCGGTAGCGCCGATCAGTGCGGCGCCGCCGGTGTTGTCCAGGTTGCCGGTCGACAGCGTTACCGCGCCGCCGGCCACCACGCCGCTGTTGCGGACCGATGCCGCCGCGATCTCGAGCGTGCCGGCACCCTGGATCTCGCCGGCATTGGTAACGTCTTCGGTTGCGCGCAGCGACAACGCCTGCGCTTCGATCACGGCGCCGGCGCCGTTGCTGATCTGCCGGCCGGCCAGGGTCAGCTTGCCCGCCGCCTGGAACGCGGCGTTGTTGGTGATGTTGCCGGTCACGCTCAGGTTCAGGTCGCGGTTCGACTGCAGCTGCTGACCGGCCTGACCGTGCACATAGTCGCCGTTCATCGCCAGGGCCAGGTCGCGTCCGCCGAACAGCTGGCCCATGCCGGTCAAGGCGGCAGTAGTCACCTTCAGGTCGCGGTCGGTTGAAATACGGCCGCCGCCATTGCTCAATTGCTGGGTGGTCAAGCTCAGGTCGCCGCTGGAGCCGTCGCCGGTGCCGAGCCGGCCGCCACTGTTGTTCACCTGCCAGGCATTGATCAGGACGTTACCGCCGGCCAGCACCTGGCCGCTGTTGACGAACACGGCGCCGGCCTGGTCGAAGGTCAGCGCGCCGCTGCTGTTGACGCTGCCCGCATTCGTCCACTGGCGATTGATCGCCAGCGTCATATTGCCGGCCGCAGCGATCTTGCCGGGGCCGCCGTTCAGCAGTTCCTGCCCGGTTAGCCACAGATTGCCCATGGCGCCGATGGCGCCGTTGTTGAGGATGCTGCTGCCGCTGGTCAGCCGCGTGTCGCCGCGGCCCAGGTTGGTAATGCGGCCGCTGCCGTTGTCGATCAGGGCGCTGTCGATGGCCAGGGTGGCGTCGGCGCCCACGGTTTCGATCGTGCCGCCTTCGTTGCTCACGGCGCCGCTTGCGTTCACGGCCAGGGCGGCGCCGGCCTGTAGAATGCCGCCATGGTTGTCGAGCGCGCCGTTCAAGGCCAGCGTGGTACGGCCGTCTGCCAGGATCGCGCCGCTGCGGTTGTTCACGCCCGGCGCCGTGATGCTGATGTCGGCGCCGGAACCCGTCACGGTCGAGATACGGCCACCTTCGTTGTTGAACCATCGGGCCACGAAACTGGCATGTCCGCCGGCATCGATCCGGCCACTGTTGGTAAAGCTGGCCCCAGCCTGATCGAAGCGCAGTGCGCCGCCGCTGCTGACGGCGCCCGCATTGGTGAAATCGGTGTTGATGGCAAGCTGCAGAGCACGTCCAGCGCCAAGCTGGCCGCCGAGGGTATTGTGCAGGCTTCGGGCCGCCATAACCAGGCCGCCGTTGCCGGCGATGATGCCGCTGTTGACGATGCCGGCCACGCTGGTGATGCTGATGTCGCCGCTGCCGGCATTGACGATGCGTCCGCTGCTGGCGACCGAACCGGCGCGCAGCTCGAGTGATCCGCCGGCCGCTTCCAGCACGCCGCTGCCGTTGGCCAGGGCCTGGCCCGCGCTCAGCACCAGACCGGTTCCGCCGTGCAGGGTGCCGCCATCGTTGTACACGGCGCCGCCGGCGTTGGCCTCAAGGCGCCCGTCGGCGGCCACTTTGCCGCCGATATTGCGCATCTCTCCGGTTGCCAGCACAATCGCGGCGCCGGAACCGGCGGCCGTGTACAGCTGGCCACCATCGTTGGCGAAGCTGGCGGCGCGGATATCGACGCTGCCGCCAGCCCCGATGCGGCCGCTGTTGGCAAAGGTGGCGCCCGCCTGGCTGAAGGTCAGCGCACCGCCGCTGCTGATGGCGCCGCCGGCATTGTCGAGCGCCTGCGCGATTCTCAGCGCCAGCGCCGCACCGGAAATGATGTTGCCGCCCGCAGCGTTGTGCAGGGTAGCGCCGCGCAGCTCGAGCGCGCCGTTGCCGCCGATGGCGCCGCGGTTGAGGATACCGCCGCTCCCGCTCACCACGGTCTGGCCCGCGCCGCTGTTGACGATGCGCCCGCTATTGTCGACCGATGCCGCATCCAGGCCCAGTGTGCTGTTCGCGCCGCTCGTTTCAAGCGCACCCGTGTTGTAGAGCGCGCCGCCGGCGCTCACCTGCAGCCGGCCAGGGGTCTGCACCTGGCCGCTGTTGTCGATCGACACGCCGGCGTTCAAGGTGGCGTTGCCGGCGGCGGCGATGACGCCCCGGTTACTCAGTTGCCCGATGCTGTCGAGGGCAATGTCGGCGCCATTCGTGGTAGCGATCTGGCCACCGTCGTTGACGATTGCGCCGGCGCGCAGCATGACTGCGCCGCCGGCGGCGAGCTTGCCGCGGTTGGCGAAGTGCGCCTGAGCCTGGTCCATCGTCAACGCGCCGGCGCTGCTGATGCTGCCGGCGTTGTCGAGCAGGCTCTTCGCCTGCAGCTGCATGGCCGCGCCGGACGCCAGCGTGCCCTGCGCGCCGTTGACGACGCTGTCCGCGCCCAGCAGCAATGCGCCGTTGCCAGCAATCATGCCGTTGCTCACGATTACGCTTGCCGATTCGATGCGGGTGTCGCCACTGCCGGCATTGACCAGGCGGCCGGTGCCATTGTCGAGCGACTGCATCACCACGTCGAGCGTGGCCGTGGCACCGCTGGCTTCGATGCGGCCTGCATCGTTGCCCAGTGCGCCCGTGACCCGGATGCCGAGCGCGCTGGCGGCGCGGATCGTGCCTTGGGTATTGTCGAGCTTACCGCCTGCAGCGAGCTGCGCCGCGCCGGCGGCGGCGATGACGCCGCCCACGTTGACGATGTCGCTACTTTGCAAGGCGATATCGCCGCCGCCTTCGTCGGTCGTCACCAGCTGACCGCTGCTGTTGTCGAAGCTGGCCGCGGCAAGCATGGCGTGCGCGCCACTGATGATGTGTCCGCTGTTGCGCACGCTTGCGGTTTCGGCGCGCAGCACCAGAACGTCATGGCTGCTGACCGCGCCTGCGTTGTGCATGGCGCTGCGCGCGGCGATGTCCAGGCCGCGGCCAGCGGCGATGGTGGCGCCTGCACCGTTGTCGATGCTGGCGGCGGCAAGCGAGAGCGCGCCATTGCCAGCCAGCTGGCCACGGTTTGACAGTCGTTCGACGGCAATCCTGGTGTCGCCGCTGCCGACATTGACCAGCCGCCCGCTGCCGTTCTCAAGCGCCTGTGCGCGCACGCTCAGGCTCGCCGCCGGGTCCAGTGTTTCGATCAGGCCGGCGTCGTTGCTGACCGTGCCGGCTAGCGCCAGGTCGAGCGCGCCAACGGCCTGCAGCGTGCCGCCGCGATTGTCGAAGCTGGCGCCGCTAATCAACGCGCCGGCATCGGACAGGATGGCGCCGCCGCCCCTGTTGCTGATATCGGCGGCGTCGATGCGCACGCCGGCGCCCGACCCGTTGGCCGTGGCCAATTGACCACCATCGTTATCGAATGCGCCGCTGTTCAGTGCCAGCGCACCGCGCGCGACCACCAGGCCGCTGTTGCGCACGCTGGCGGCAGCGGCGGCAATGTCGAGGGTGGCGCCGCCGTTGATGGCGCCACGATTGATCAGCGCGGCACCGATGGCCAGCGTCATGCCCGCGCCCGAGGCCAGCGTGCCGTCCTTTTCATTGCGCACTGTGTCTGCGACGACCTCCAACCGGCCATTGCCGGCGATCATGCCATTGCTGTCGATGGCGGCGGCGGTCACAGTCGTCGCACCCGTGCCGACGTTGACGATGCGCCCGCTTCCATTGGCAATCGCTGCGGCTTGCAGCGCCAGCTGCGCCCCGGCGCCGGTTGCCTCGATCAAGCCGGCGTCGTTGACCAGGGTGGCGCCGGCGCCGATGTCCACCGTACTCACGCCCTGCAGCACGCCTTTGGCATTGTCGAGCGCGCCTTGGACCGATACCGTCAACGCGTCTTCGGCGACCATCCGTCCGTCCCGGTTCGACAGGCTGTCCGCGCGCACGGCGAGGCTGGCGCCGGACCCGGCGGCGGTCGCGATCTGGCCGCCGTCATTGTCCAGCAGTCCGGTCGTGATCGATGCAGCGGCGCCCGCCACCAGCGTTGCGCTGTTCTTCAGCGCCGCCGCATCGAGCACGAGCGTGCCGCGGCTGCCGAGCGTGCCGGCGTTGTCGACGCGGCCGGCCGCATACAGCGTCAGCGCCGCGCCAGCGGCAATGCTGCCGCCCACGCCGCTGTTGACGTCATGCGCCTGTAGCGCGAGTGCGCCGTTACCGGCTAGCATGCCGCTGCCGTTGTCGAGCGTTCCCGCGATCTTGACCTTCGTGTCGCCGCTGCCGGTATTGACGATGCGTCCCGCGTCGTTAAGCAGTGCCGCCGCGCCGAGCTGCAGCGTGCCGGCGCCGGACAGGGTTTCGGCGGTGCCGCCGCGGTTGTCGAAGCTTGCTCCGGCATCGATCTGCAGGTGCGCCCCGGCCTGCAGCAAGCCGCCGACATTGGACAGTTCGCCCGTGGCAGCCAGCATGGCACTGCGTTCGGCCATGATGGCGCCGCCATCGTTGACGATGCGCGCCGCGCTCAGTGCCAGGTCGGCGTTCGACCCGCGCGCAGTGGCGATATTGCCTTTGCTGTTGTCGAGTTCCTTTGCTGCCAGCACGATATCGCCGCCGGCGACGATCACGCCGCTATTGCGCACGGCAGCGTCAACCTGCTGCAACCGCAGGCCGCGCGCGGCGCTGAGCGTGCCGCTGTTGTCGAAACGCTCGCTGACTGCCAGCGCCATGTCGCCGGCCGAGCGCAGCTCGCCGCCGGTTTGCACGGTGCGCGCAGCCAGGTTCAGGGCGCCATTGCCGGCAATCAAGCCACTGCTCGCGAGGTGGCCGGCGGCCGTCACGCTGGTGTCGCCGCTGCCGACGTTGACGATGCGCCCGGCCGAATTGTCAATCGCGCCGGCCACAAGCTGCAATGTGCCCGCGGCGCCCAGCGTTTCGATGACGCCGGACGCGTTGTCCAGCATCGTTCCGGCATCGATGCGCAAGGCGCCCGCGGCTTGCACCAGGCCGCCCGTGTTGTCGATGTCGGCAGCGATGTCGAGTTCAGATGCTGCGCCCGCCATGATCCGTCCACCGCGGTTGCCCAGCGTATTGGCCGTGATCGTCATGGCCACCCCGTCGACGCTGGCGATATCGCCGCCCGCATTGTCGATCCGGCCGACATTCAGCCGCAGCAGGTCGCCGGCGATGATGGCGCCGCTGTTGTGCAAGGTCGCGCTACGCTCATCAATGGTCAGCGCGCCGCTGCTGCTGATGCGGCCGGCGTTGGCCAGGCGCCCGTCCACGTTCAGGGTCAAGGCCGCTTGCGCGGCGATCTCGCCCTGGGCGCGGTTGTCCAGCACCTGCGCGCCCAGCACGAGTGCGCCGCGCGCGCCGATGGCGCCATTATTGTCGATGGCGCCGCTTGCCTGCACGATGGCAGCGTCGCTGCCCGAGCCATTGATGCGTCCACCGTCATTGCCGATGTTGGCGCCGCGCACCTCGAGACGCTGGCCAAGGATGCTGCCTGCCGTATTGCCGATGTCGCCGCCGGCCTGCAGCAGCAAACCGGCCCCGGCCGCGATCGTGCCGCCGCTGTTGCTTAGGCTCCCGTCAAGCACGATGCGCGCGCCGGCATCAGACTGCAGCACGCCGGCGTCGTTGTCGAGACGCCTGGCTGCCACGGTCAGCGCGCCCTGCCCGCCGCTGGCGGTGGCAACGGCGCCGTGGTTGGCCAGCAAGCCGTTCACCGTCAGCGTCAGGTCGGATGCGGCGACGATGCGCCCGCCTGTGTTGTTGACCAGCTCCCCGGCCTGGACGACGACGCTGCCGTTGCCGCCGATCAGGCCGCTGCTGGCGATGCTGCCGGCCTCGACAATGGTGGCGCCCAGCCCGGCATTCACGAGCCGGCCGGATGTGTTCTCGATATCCAGAGCCTTGATACTCAGCTGCGTGCGCGCGCCCAGTGTTTCGACCGTGCCGGCGCGGTTGCGCAGGACGCTGCCGGCCGCGACATCGAGCGCCGCAGTTGCCTGGATCAGTCCACCCGTATTATCGAGCGCCGTGCCTGCGCGTACGGTGGCGCTGGCGCCGGCCACGATCTTGCCGCCAGTATTGTCGAGCGTGTCGCTGTCGAGCATCAAGTCGCCGTCGGCACTGATGCTGCTGCCAGCCGCAGCCAGGCCAGCAGTCTGGATGCGTGCGTCGCCACCGATCCGCCAGTTGCCCTGTTCGGCGCTGGTGGCGCCACTCTTCAGATCCAGGTCGCCGGTGATATTGAGCACGCCCCGGGCGCCGCTGATCTGTCCCGCGCGCAGCGTCAATGCGGCGGCGCTGTCGATCGTGCCTTTTTGCTGGCGCAGTTCGCCTTCGACCTTCAGCGTCACCGGTGCCGCGCCGGTATGACGCAGCGTGCCGCCGCTGTTATCGAGTGCGCCGGCCTGCAGCGCGAGCTGGCTGGCCTGCAGGGTGCCGCCACTGTTGTCGAGCGTGGCGGCCTTGACTTGCGCCACGCCGCCGACCACTACCTTGCCGTCGCGGTTGCCGAAGCTGTCGGCAATGGCGTCCAGGGCGCCGCGCACCTGCAGCGTACCGGCTGCGTTGTCGAACACCGGGCCGGTAACGGTCAGACGCTCCAGGTGCGCCTGACCACCGCGGTTGATGAAGCCGGCGCTGCTGGTCTGGAGGCCGCCGCTGGCCACGATCCGGCCGCCGTCGTTGTCGATGGCGGTAGCGCTGAGCACACCTGCGACGCGAATCGGGGCCGGACTCGGGGCCGTCGAGACCGGTGGCTGGGTCGGAACGGTTGCCACGGGGTCCGGCGTGACGCTGCCGGGCAGCGGCATCGAGGGTACGCCGGCATCACCCGCCTCGGGCATGGCAGTGACCGCCGCCTGACCCAGCACCCCGTCGTTGTTCGAGAGCTGCTGCGCCGTGAGCGTCAGCGCCATGCTGCCGCTCTGGGCAATGCTGCCCGCACGGTTGCGCAATGCGCCAGACGCGATCTCGATCCGGTCGGCCTCGATGATGCCGCCGCTATTGTCGAGTTGCCCGACGAGCGTGAAGGTGGCGTCGCCATGTGTGACAATTTCACCGCCATTTCGCAGCGCGTCCGCGCTCAGTGCGATGGCGCCGGTGGCGCGTACGCTTCCGGTATTGTCGATCGCCTGGCCAGTGACGCTGAGGCGCCCCGCTGCTTCCATGCTGCCCCGGTTTTCCAGGCGCCCGCTGGCGGTGACCACTAGCTCGCCCGCTGCTGCGCCGATCTCGCCGGCGTTGCGCACACCCACGCCGGCTTCGGTGCCCACCAGCCAGATCTGGTTGGCGTACATGCCGCCCAGTTGGGTCACGTCGATCGCGTAACGGGGGGTGTCGGCGTCATTCGTGCTGGCCTGGCCGCTCACCTTCACGTCCGGCGTGGCGTCGTTGCTGACCTGATTGATGCCCGCGACGACATTCACCCGCGGCGCCCAGAGGCCGGCGTTGATCTGCACCGAACGCGCGATCAGGGCCGTGTAGTCGGTCTGGCTGGCATTCAGCCCCGCGCCCTCGAGCACAATCCGGCCGCGCTGCACGTCGAAGCCAGTGAGCTGACCATTGACCAGCATCGGGTTACCGGTAGTCAGCGTGGCGCGGCTGACGTTAATGAAGCCGCCGCCATTGATCACGATGCCGGCCGGGTTGGCGATCACGGCCTCGGCGCGCTGCCCGGCCACTTCAACGAACCCCTGCAGTTGGCTGGGATTGCTTGAATTGACTTCGTTCAGGATCACGCGCGCAGTGCCGCCTTTCATCCAGGGGTTGGCCTGGACCCAGCCGCCAAGCTGGGTCTGCGCATCGGTGCGTGAATTGTTCAGGATCGCGCCACCATTGGGCACGTCGAACTGTGAGTACACGTTGCGTGAAACGCCGGCCGCGCTTGGCGTCTGGATGTTCACCTGGATCACGCCATTGGCGGCACTGAGCACGGTCGGACGCTGGTTTCCTGGCGCATTCGGATCAGCCACGATCTGGGCCAGCGCTGCGCCGGATACCAGCGCGCCGCCAAAGGCGCAGGTCAGCACCAGCGCCAGTGGCAGCAAGGGTGGCGCGCCCCATGGCGCGCCAAAGCCTGCCGGGGCCGCCGACTCGCCCGGCCCCTTGCCATGGCTGCGCGCGGCCTCTGAAACGGCCATCAGCATGCCGCGGGCTTTATTGAAAACGAGGCGATAACGAAGCTTGTTCATGGCAGATCAGTAGTCGAAATTCAGGTTGAAGCCAGTGGCGACGCGGGCGGTACGAAAACCGTCTGGTTTGTGGATGGGCGCGCCGGCGAACAGGTCGGCCTGGAGATGGCCGACGACGAAGCGCCAACCCAGGGCGGCGCCGCTCAGGCGCCTGCCGCGCAGGAAAGTAGCGCCGGGGCCGGAAACGCGCCCGACGTCCAGTCCCAGGTAGATCTGATGGCGGCTACCGGGAATCGACCAGCTCAGGTCGTTACGCAGCAGCGAGCCACGCTCGGCTGACAGGCTCGATTCGCCGTCGAAGCCGCGCACGGTGTAGCGCCCGCCGATGGCAAAGCGGTCTTGCGGCACCAGCGCTGTGCGATTCCATTGACCGCGCCACGATGACGACCAGGCCAGCGCGCGCGTGAGCGGCAACTGCAACGCCAGGTCAATATTGACGATGCGGGGACGTGCTGTGCCCTCCCCGTACAATTCTTCCGGTGCCGGAAGTGCACCAAAATTGCCGGTGCCGATCTTCCAGCCCAGGTTGGCGTCCAGCGTGGCGCTGCCGATGAATTCGCGGTGCGCCAGACCAAGCACGAAGCCGCCCATGCGGCGGCGCTGCACCTCCACTTCGGTGTCGTCGATATAGTTATGACTGCGACGTTGATAGGCGCGCACCGACAGCGTGGTCTTGCGCGACGCGTCGCGGTAGATCAGGCGCGCAGCCTTCAGTTCGCTATTGAGACTGGTGCCGCTGTAGACGTAATCCTGGGTAGCCCCGGCCACGCGCTGGTGATAGCGGTAATCATTCACCTGCGCCGTGAACAGCCAGTAGTGCCATGGCACGGAGTAATGCGCAGCATAGCCGCGCGTGCCATGGCCGCCGGACGCGCTGTCGCCGGGCAGGTTGCGGTTGACCGTGACGTAGAACAGATCGTGGGTGCCGGTGGGATTGTCGAGCGAGAGCGTCACGCCGCCCTGATAGGGACCGGTGGCGTCGCTGCCGCTGTCATCAACCGAAAGTCCCAGGCGCCAGGCGCTTCCGCCCTGCCACCGCACCTGCAAGTCGCTTTCGCCGGGCAATTCGGCTGGCACAATCTGGATGTCGGCCTGCGCACCGGGGACGCGCTTGAAATTCTCCAGCCCCTGCTCGATGTCGCGCAAATTGAGCAACGCGCCAGCGCGCGCCGGCAGTGCGGCGTGCCAGTGGCGGGGACGGGCATCGGGAAAATGGATGGCGCGCACGCGGCCCGGGACCAAAATCAGACGCAACTGACCGCTTTGCAGGTCTTGCGGCGCGGCTACCACACGAGCAGTGACGTAGCCTTCCTCGATCAGCGCATTCTGGATTTTGCCGATCAAGACATTGATGCCGCCCGAGCCCAGGCAGCGGCCCTGCACATCGTCCACGGCGCGCAGCGCCCACTGGAATACCGAGGCCTCCTGCCCTTCCAATACAACCGACCGAATCGGAAAACAGGGTGTCTCGCGGTCGGGATAACCGGCCACTGGCGCGGTAGCGCCCTGCAAGCGTACATCGGGTTGCGCGTCATCCTGCTTGCGACGCGCCTCCTCGCGCTGCATCTGGAGCTGGAGTTGCTGTTCGGTGATTTCCGAAAGATCTTGCGATCTAACGGGTACGGTGAGGAGGGAAGAAAAGAGGATGGGTGCGCCCAACACCATCGAGATGCGCAACATATATTTCCGGTTTGCAATAAAATACGCCGCAGTATACTTGGGGTATCTACGTGGAAATATCTATCCGTGGACTTTTTTTAGTTTTCCAATCCTCGATGCGACATTTTGTCGTGTCTCTACTACGGATTTGTAAAACGCAATGACGTCGCGTTATCCGAATGCGCCTTTCGGTGGAATCTTTCGTGTTGAGTCGCGATAAATTGATTGATCGATCAAGCGTCGCAGAAACGTGAACAATTGCGATCTTGCAAAGCAGATCGCCGGCAAATGCCGGCGACAGGGAGATTCTGATTTTGGTCAATGCCCGAGCGGGACATGGGATGTGCTGGAGGCGAGGATCGGAGTCGAACCGACCTAGACGGCTTTGCAGGCCGCTGCATAACCGCTTTGCTACCTCGCCAGAGGATTTGATGCGCTTGTGATGCAGGCGGTTATGCACCGCATCAACAAGGGAAGAATGGATCTTCCTGGAATTCTGGAGCGGGAGAAGAGGCTCGAACTCTCGACCTCAACCTTGGCAAGGTTGCGCTCTACCAACTGAGCTACTCCCGCT
>Ga0308163_10004620_pt1 | contig 10843 bp, 9 predicted proteins | sample PhyTR1_FD_201037 | JGI IMG/M metagenome (GOLD analysis project Ga0308163, IMG submission 201037) | Phyllosphere microbial communities from UC Gill Tract Community Farm, Albany, California, United States - DLSLT.R1 | ecosystem: Host-associated > Plants > Phyllosphere > Unclassified | place: USA... | reverse complement strand
TTAATTAAGTTGAAATTCTTTTTTGATATTGCCCAGCTTGGTTCTTACTGATGCATCGATCTGCTGATCACCCACTCTCAGGATATAACCTCCCAAGATCTCTGGTTTTACGGTAGTTACTAAATCATAGTTAGAAACATTTACCATTTTGGAATCCGTAATAATCTTCTGAATATTTTCCTTTGATAAAGGAGAAGCCGTTACCAAAGAGATACGTTGCGTACCATTGATATCTTCTACTTTATTGATGAATTCCTGAGCGATATTTCTAAGCTGAGATTCTCTGCCTTGTTTGATGACCAATCGGATGATGTTTTTAGAAACCTGAGAGAAATCTTTGAAGATCTCCAAAGCAATCGCTTCTTTCTTTTTTGCATCGATGATCGGAGTATTCACAAACTGATTCAGTTCTTTGGAAGAAGACATTATTTTCACAATATCCTTCATCTCACCGAAAACAGCATCTGTGTTACCAGACTCCTGCGTGAAATCCAATAAACCCTGAGCGTATCTTTTAGCTACTTTAGATGTTAACATCTTTATTAGTTAAGGTTAGATTTGTTAAGAATATTTTCTACCAAAGCGTTTTGCGCGCCATCGTTGTCCAGTTTCTCTTTAAGGATATTTTCAGCGATGCTGACAGACAACGTTCCGATTTGAGTTTTGATATCTGCCATTGCAGCATTTTTCTCAGTCTGGATAGATTGTCTAGCCGCTTCGATCATTTTTTCGCCTTCAACTTTAGCACTGTCTTTAGCTTGATTTACGATTTTATCTTTCATATCTCTAGCTTCTTTCAAGATACCATCTCTCTCAGCTCTGGCTTCACGAAGGATTCTTTCGTTATCCTCTTTCAACTGCGCCATTTCCTGCTTAGCCAATTTAGCTTGATTAAGCGCATCGATGATAGATGTTTCTCTCTCGTCTATTGATTTAAGAATTGGTTTCCAGGCAAACTTTCCTAGTAAGAAAAGCAAAGCTAAAAAAATGATGGACTGGATGATAAACAATCCTGATGAAAACTGATGAAGTAATTCCATTATATCGTTAGATTAATTTTTTTTGAAAATTTTTAAATATAAAACATTGCTACAGCCAACCGCTGTAACAATGTTTGTTTTTTGGCTTATGATGCGAACAACGCAGCGAAAGCAACACCTTCTACAAGTGCAGCAGCAATAAGCATAGCAGTTTGGATCTTTCCAGATTGCTCTGGTTGTCTAGCGATCGCTTCAAGAGCAGCAGCACCAATTTTTCCAAGACCGATACCTACACCTAGTACAATAAGACCTGCACCAATAATTCTAGGAATTTCCATAATGTATATAATTTAAAAATTGTTTTATTCTAATTTAATTAATGAGCGTGATTATGATCGTGCTCATGTTCTTCTACCGCCATTCCGATAAACAAAGCGGAAAGCATCGTGAAAATATAAGCCTGCAAAAATGCCACTAATACTTCCAAAAGATAAATAACCAATGTAAGGAATGGGAATGCAACACCTGCGATCCAGTTTTCGAAAATATAAATTGACCCAATCAACGTCATTACAACGATGTGACCAGCTGTCATATTCGCGAAAAGACGAATCATCAATGCAAATGGTTTTGTTAAAGTTCCCAACAATTCGATTGGCATCATAATAAACTTCATTGGTACAGGCACGCCCGGCATCCAGAAGATATGTTTCCAGTAATCTTTCGACCCTGAGAAAGTGGTGATCAAATAAGTTAAGATTGCCAGGAAGAACGTAATTGCAATATTACCTGTTACGTTGATCCCAAAAGGCATCAAACCTAAAACGTTTAGGAACAAGATAAAGAAAAATACAGTTAACAAATAACCCATAAATCTCTTATATTTATGTCCGATGTTTGGAATAGCAATATCGTCTCTTATGAAGATAATCAATGGTTCAAGGAATTTTGCAGCACCTGATGGCACCAATGATTTCTTGTAAGATCTCGCCATTCCCCCGAATAACACCAGCATCAAAACTGCTACTAAGAAGATCACCAAAACACTTTTTGTGATCGACAAATCCAGAACTCTTTTCTCAGTTGGGTGATGATCTTTATCTAAAGTCAAAGTTCCTTTAGCATCTGTTCTGTAGATTTTTTCGTGGTGAAGCGTATAGAATTTACCATCACTTTCTACCGGAGAACCGTGGATGAATTCGTGGCCGTCTACACCTTCTGTATTACTCATGAAGGTATGAAAACCTTCGTCATAAATAATAACAGGCAATGGGAAACCGATGTGGTGACCGTCTTTTACCATCAATGCGACATCGTGAGCATCCAAAATGTGATGATCTACAAATTCCTTAACTACATTTGCTCTCTCATCTTTTTCAGAAAGTGCAGGCGTTTCAGTTACAGATTTACCATGCTGATTTTCAACAGTCTCGTGTTGAGCGAAAGCCGTTGTAAATAAGAATAAACTGTAAAATAAAATTGCTGTTTTCTTTAGCATCGATAGATTTTTTTTTCGTTTTGCAAAAATAGACTATTTTTTCTCTTTTGAAGAATTAATTTACTGTTTTTTGTCATAATTAATTAACTGTATTGCATAATAGGTAAGCAGTGCAGTGAGAACAAAATACGGAATGATAAAATGAAACTTAAAATTCGGAACTGCCTCAAAATGAAGGTTATTCCTGATCATATACATCAATCCGAACTTCACCAAAATCAGTCCTATCACAGACATTCCTACAAATTGTGGAAAAGTTCTGTGGATGATCAAAAGCAGCGTTATCATCATCATAAAAATCACACTCAGGAATAGATAAAACTTGATAATCATCACTTCATCCAGATGGAAAACGAACTTCCAAACTGCAAAATGAATAATGAATGTCAGGAAAAAAAGGACACTGATGACGATATTACTTTTGTTCTTCATTTTCTTCTTTATTTAAAACTTCGAGTCTTTTCAAAGTGGTGTATAATGACAGGCAAAGTCCACTGAGCCCAATGACCAAAACCAAAACATTGGAGCCGGTTTCGAAATACAGATCCAATTGGTGTCCGCCCCAAAATGAAATCCCGATGATGAACAACATTTGGAAAACTACGGAAGAATATTTCCCATATTTCCGCAATGCATTTGAAGGATTATTTTGCTTGTCTTCCAAAATTTGATTTTTGCAAAAGTAAGGAAAGTATTTGGATGGTGCTTTTTTAACGCGAAGTGCGCAAAGATTTTTTTTCTTTGCTAAAAATATTTAAGTCCGCAAAAAGGTGCTTCGCTCAACTAAGGGAAAAATACAATTTAGTCATTCCGTGGAATTTTCGACAGTTTAGATTCCTATGGAATGACAAAATTGTTTTTTAAATGTGAATCTTTATTCTATTTTGAAACCGCAGCCCGACTTGAACGGAAATCCTTTTTTGTGTGGACTCAATTTCTAATTAAACTGAAGTCGTCTGCAAAAAAGATTGGGAGTGGAAGGCGGATAAAGCTGCCCAAATAGCATAAATGATAAATGATGATGGATAAGTGGTGGCTGAGACTGTTTCCTTTGCGTAAATTTTCTTATTTTTGCAACCTTAATATATTACAAAAGTTATGTTCAACAGTTTACAAGATAAGCTAGATAAGGCGCTTCATAATATTTCCGGCCGCGGAAAGATCTCGGAAATCAACGTTGCAGAAACTGTAAAAGAAATCCGACGTGCACTCGTAGATGCCGATGTGAACTACAAAGTTGCAAAGGATCTTACGAAACGCGTGCAGGATAAAGCGCTGGGACAAAACGTTCTGACGTCTCTTACGCCGGGACAGTTGATGACGAAAATCGTGCACGATGAGTTGGTGGAATTGATGGGTGGAAGCCAGGAAGGCATTAACCTTTCCGGGAAACCAAGCGTTATTTTGATTGCCGGACTACAAGGTTCCGGGAAAACGACGTTCTCCGGAAAATTAGCCAATTATCTGAAACAAAAACGCAGCAAAAAACCACTTTTGGTCGCTTGTGACGTTTATAGACCTGCAGCAATCGATCAGTTGAAAGTTCTTGGTGGACAAATCAATGTTGAAGTTTACACGGAACTTGAAAATAAAAATCCAACTTCTATCGCAGAAAACGCGATCAATTATGCAAAATCAAATGGTTTTGATACGGTGATTGTGGATACAGCGGGACGTTTGGCCATTGATGAGCAGATGATGATTGAGATCAAGTCTGTTCATAGCACAATCCAACCGAATGAGACTTTGTTTGTTGTGGATTCTATGACGGGTCAGGATGCGGTGAATACAGCGAAAACCTTCAATGATGTCTTGAACTTCGACGGTGTGGTTCTTACGAAATTGGATGGTGATACGCGAGGTGGAGCTGCTTTGACGATTCGTTCTGTTGTGGAGAAGCCAATCAAATTTATCTCGACTGGAGAAAAAATGGAGGCTTTGGATCTTTTCTATCCGGAAAGGATGGCAGACAGAATCCTTGGAATGGGAGATGTTGTGTCTTTGGTAGAAAGAGCTCAGGAACAATTTGATGAAGAGGAAGCGAAAAAGCTTCATAAGAAGATTGCCAAAAATGAATTTGGTTTTGATGATTTCTTGAAACAAATTCATCAAATCAAAAAAATGGGTAACATGAAGGATTTGATGGGAATGATCCCAGGAGTCGGAAAAGCAATCAAAGATGTGGATATCAATGATGATGCTTTTAAACATATTGAAGCAATCATCCAGTCTATGACGCCAGATGAGAGAAGAAGACCTTCTATCATCAACACACCTAGAAAGCAGAGAATTGCTAAAGGTGCGGGAAGAAAAATTGAAGACGTAAACGCTCTTATGAAGCAATTCGACCAAATGGGAAAAATGATGAAAATGATGCAAGGCCCTCAAGGGAAACAAATGATGCAGATGATGAGCAAAATGCCAAATATGCCAGGAATGGGCGGTGGTTTGTTTGGGAAGTAAAACCAAATATCGAGATAATTAGATAGATAAATAGATTTTTCGTAAAAAAAGAGCCCGGTAATTTGTCCTGGGCTCTTTTTCTTACCACTTATTTATTGGTTTTATAACGACAGTTGTATGTTAATTCTAATAATTTAGTCTTTTTAATATAAAATAAGTTCCGAAAAGGTTAAGTAGTGTATGATGTAATAATTTAAGCAAAAAATGCCCCAAGAATGTCAAGCATCTTGGGGCAATTTAATTATGGTATTAAAATATTTGGGAAATAATTTTAGTTTTTATCCCAGAATATTTTGGTTGTTAATTTATCTCCACCTACGGCTGTTGCAGCTGCTGAAACATTAGCACCGTTAGTTGAGTTCTCTCTAGTTGAATAAACCATTCTAACAGGGATTTTACCTTCCGAAGCTGGTGCAGCATTTGCTGCTGGTGTTAATTGAGGATAATCTAATCTTCTCCACGTGCTCCAAGATGAATATGGCTGATTAAAGAGAGCAACCCAAGCTTGCTCACCAATAGATTTTTTCCAGTTGGTTGGATCATATGGTTTGGTCGTAAGATAAGCTGCAGCATCCGCTGCTGTCAATCCCCACTGTTCAAATGAAGCAGCAATAGCTGCCGCATATAATGTAGCTGGATTACCAGTACCCCATCGAGCAGCGGCTTCAGCAAGATAAAAGTTAACCTCTGTAGCATTTAAAATAATACCAGGAGTTGTCGCTGTTACAGCATATGTTCCAGGAAGTGAAAGTGTATTAACTCCTCCTTGCACTGAAGCACTTAATCCAATTGCCGATCCTTTATAATCTCCTTTTTCTGATTTTTGGAAATATTTAGGAAGTCTTGCATCATTAGAAGCGAGCATATAGTCTACGATAGGCTTTCCTGCAACAAAATCCTGTCTACCTTCGACTACCAAATTTGAATAAAGAGGATTAAAATTCGGTGAAGCTGCTAAATAATTAAATAAACAATTATCTGCGTTTGCGGTTATAACGCCGTATCCAATTGCTTTATTGACAGTAGATTGAGCTAAAGACGGATTAACATCAGCTAGCGTCACTCCTAATTTTAAAAGCACAGAACTTCCGAATTTTTTCCATTTAGCTACGCTTCCTGCATAATATAAATCTGCAGTACCTAAGCTTGATGTTGTTGCAACATCTAATGAATTTATATCAGCATCCAATCTAGATATAAGACTCGTATAAATAGTAGCTGCATCATCATATTTCGGCGTTTTAGTAGTTCCTAATTGTAATGCTTCACTGTAAGGTACATTTCCAAAAGTATCAACTAGATTCTGAAAAGTATAAACCATCATAATGTCAACAATAGCTAATTGATTGGCTTTAATTTTTGGCCAAGTTGTCTCAGTTGCTGTTGGGACATACGCATTAATTAATTCTTTTGCTTTAACAAGATTGTTCAATATTAGAACATAATTGTCAGAATAGATTTGATCAGAAACACTTCTGGAAGCAAAGTCGTACTGGCTCTCCTGCATATAGATAGCTTCATTCCAATACTGCATTGTTAATCTAAAAACATTGGTATTGTAATTTGGAGTTGTTATGTGGTCGCTGATAGCTTTTTGAGAATAGCTAATAAGGTTCGTTGGAAGTGCGGTATAAGCTGAATTAGGATCATTATTAATATCATCCGTAGTACAGCCTACAAGCATCAATCCCGTTATTAGTGGTAAGATTATTTTTTTCATTTTTTTCATTTTAGAAATTAACTTTTACATTAAAAGAGAAGTTTCTGGTTGTAGGCATAGCACCAGACTGATAACCTTGTATGTTTCCAGAAGATAGACCTGCTTCAGGGTCTGAATAAGGTAAGTTTTTATGTATTATCCATAGATTACTTCCAATAACACTTACTGACATTCCTTGAATAAATGTACCTCCTAACAAATCTTTCGGTATATTATAAGTTATAGATGCTTCTCTTAGTTTTACATAACTAGCATCATATACAAACGCACTAGTAGGCAAATCAGTGCCCAAAATTTGGCTAGATTGAGACTTGTCTAGTCTCACATTGTTTGCAATAAAATTATTTGGATTATTAGGATCTACAATTACACCTGGTTGAATTATCCCACCACCATTAGCAATTGTATTTCTAATTGGATTTCCTAAATCGTTTAATCCCACAGAATCAGCATAGATTCCTGTTCCGTAGCCATAGTATTGATCCAGAGAAAATACTTTACCACCCTTCTTCCAATCTATCAAAAAGCTAAGAGAAAGGTTCTTATAATTAAAGGTGTTTCTTAGCCCACCAAACCAATCTGCTTGATAACTGCCTAGATTATGATTGAAATCAGATGTTACAAGATAAGCACCTGTAGTCTCGTCAATTACTTTTTGTCCGTCTGGCGCATAGACGTAGTCAGATCCCCATATTGATCCATATTTCTCACCCAGAGGAGCATTGATACTAACATTACCTTGTAATGATGCTAATAAAATATTATCCGTACCAGTCTGAAGCTCAGTTATTTTAGAGATTGGATTAGACCAGTTTGCAATCATAGTCCAAGTAAAATTATTAGTTTTTACTGGCACAAGGGTTGCGGAAATTTCAAATCCTTCAGTTCTCATATTTCCAGCATTATTAAACTGGGCAGAAGATCCAGAAGTCGTAGAAACTGGCAAGGCAAGAATTTGATTATATGCATCATTTCTAAACCATGTAGCATCTATACCTAATCTTTTTTTCAAGAATTGGGTTTCAATTCCAAATTCTGTACTTTTTAAAAACTGCGGAGATAAATTCTGATTCTTTGCTTGCGTATTAAATGAATACATACCAACAGTACCAAAAGGTGTTCCTGGAGAAAAAGTATCGAACAACTGGTTTGCTCCTGTATCTGACCCAACTCTTGCAATAGCGGCACGAAGCTTACCGAAATCTAACCAATCTTGTTTAATCAAATTGGAAAACACGATACTAGCAGATCCTGATGAATACCAATAATCATTATTACCCTTTGCGAGTGCAGTAGATTCGTCTCGTCTAACTGTTCCATCTAGATAAAAAGTATCCATGTATCCTAAAGTCAACTGTCCAAACAATCCTAATATTTGTTTTGAAGTATCTGTGATAATTGGATTAGGCAGCGCAGAAACAGAATTAGAGATAGTATATAATCCTGGAACTCTTAATCCACCAGATGTGGAAAGATAGGTTGAGTAAATTGTTTGGTAATTTACGTTGGATCCTACTAATGCTGTTAAATTAAGATTATCAGTAACATCTTTCTTATAGGTTGCTATAAAGTCAAAGTTCTTTTCACTTACCTTAAAATTATTTACAGCATATCCTGATGGTTGTGTAGCAGTTGTTGCTAAACCAATTCTAGATGGATATGATCCTGGAGCCACCCTTTCTTCAGTAGTTAATGTATAATTATCAACACCCACTCTGGCTAAGAAACTCAAATCTTTCGTGGCATCAAAATTTAATGTAACATTTCCATTAAAACGATCTCTGGTATCATTATTATAATTCTCATATCTTTCGAAATATGGATTATTCCAGAAAGCGGGAGCAACATTGGTAGGACTTCTTAAGTTCCATGTAAGATTGGATCCAGTAGCTTGGTATAAGTTCTTAAGATCTAACATATCAACATTAACTGGCCACCACTGTCTAAAGCCTGCAACAAGATTTTGGTTATATCCTGTTTGACTTCTACCTACAGTTTTCTGAGTTGTATAGTTTGCAAAAAAACTTGCTGTGAATTTCTCACTCAATTTATATGATGCATTTCCTCCAAGACTGTTTTTAATTAGGGAAGCATTAGGCATAATATCAGTAGCATCATTATTAGTGTAATTTACTCTAAATGTAGACTGATCGTTACCTCCACTAAAAGATATACTGTTGGTATAACTTACAGGAGTTTGGAAAAATGAAAAAGGATCATTTTTAGCGGCTACCCAAGGCGTCATTTTCTGGTAATTTGGAGACGCTGATAAAGCGGCATCATATTGATAAACCATTAAATTCGGATTAAACTGTCCTCCATATGATGCATCATCACCAAAAGGTGCAGTTAATCCTCCATTAATTTGTCCATATCCATTGAAACTAGCCTCTCCGTTATATCCCTGTCCATATTCCTTTTGATACTTTGGAAATGTTGAGCGATCGATGGAGCCAACAGTTATTGAAGATGAGAATTCAATCCCTAATCCTTTACCATTTTTTTTACCCTTTTTTGTGGTAATGATAATCGCACCATTTTGAGCTCTAGAGCCATACAAAGCAGCAGCAGCAGCACCCTTTAATACGTTAATAGATTCAATATCATTAGGATTGATATCAGATGCGGCATTCCCATAGTCAAAACCGTAACCACCTCTAACTTGGTTTGCACCATTAACATTGGTATTAAGGATGGGAATACCATCGACTACAAACAACATCTGGTTGCTTCCTGTAAGCGACTTAAATCCTCTTGAAGTCACATTAATAGATCCTCCAAAGTTGGTTCCTTGACGGATATCAAGACCTGCTACCTGTCCAGAAAGATTGTTAAGGAAGTTAACGGTAGGGTTTCTATTTACTGCCTCTCCCTTTACTTCCTGAGTTGCATAACCGAGAGCTTTCTTTTCTCTCTTAATACCCAAAGCAGTTACTACAACGCCTTCGATATCTTGTGTATTGACCGTGTCTTGTACCGTTTGTGCAGATACGACTGCAAAAGACGACATAAGAACCACTGCCAACACGCTTGTTGTTAATTTTTTCATATCAAATCAAATTTTTCAATAAACAAAAATGCAAAACTTTATTAATATATACAACACAAATTGTTAAAAATTTGTTAATTGTATTATGTAAAGTTTACTAATTGTATAACTTTGACAAGTAATTTTTATTATGCCATTACTAAAAAAATTTTCAAAGTCGCTGTTAGAAGCGGGATGCGACGAGGTTGGAAGAGGATGCTTGTCCGGGCCGGTAGTAGCAGCAGCAGTTATTGTTAACAAAAATTTTAAGCAAAATTTAGTTAATGATTCTAAAACGTTAAATTTTAAAACCCGTCAGAATCTAGACCTTTATATAAAAGAAAATGCTGTAGATTTCGCCATTGCAGAACTTTCTCCAGAGTTTATAGACAAGCACAACATCCTCAACGCCAGCATCCACGCAATGCATTTAGCTTTGGATCAGCTAAAAAGCAGACCGGAACTCATACTTGTAGACGGTAATAGATTCCATCCCTACAACTTTACACCGCACCACTGCATCATAAAAGGCGACAGCAAGTTTCTTTCAATAGCAGCCGCATCTATCATCGCTAAAAACTACCGTGATAACCTGATGATCAAGCTCCACGACGAATTTCCGGAGTATGGATGGAACACCAATTTCGGATATTGTACAAAAACACATCAAAAAGGTTTGAAAAAATTTGGACCTACAATCCACCACAGGAAATCGTTCCGTCTGGATTATGATGTTGAGATAGATTAAAATTCTTAAAACTATTTTGTAAATTGCTTCCTAAACCTACTATATAAGGATGCAAAACACATACACCGTCATCAACGCTTCTGCCGGCTCCGGAAAAACATACCGCCTGGTGCAGAGTCTACTGATGATCTGTCTTCGCTTTCCAAACCAGTCAGATGCGATCCGAACCATTCTGGCACTCACTTTCACCAACAAAGCGGCCAAAGAAATGAAGGAGAGAATCCTCTTCTATCTCGGCGAATTTGTGAAAGACCATTATTCCGAAAATCGCGACCTGAAGAATGTTCAGGAGGCATTGGCGTTGCAAGGCTACAAAATTACGCTGGATGATTTGCACTACCGCTCACAGAAGGTTCTGGATTATATTCTGCACCACTACTCTACTTTGAATATCGGAACTATTGAT
>Ga0308163_10004616_pt1 | contig 10853 bp, 9 predicted proteins | sample PhyTR1_FD_201037 | JGI IMG/M metagenome (GOLD analysis project Ga0308163, IMG submission 201037) | Phyllosphere microbial communities from UC Gill Tract Community Farm, Albany, California, United States - DLSLT.R1 | ecosystem: Host-associated > Plants > Phyllosphere > Unclassified | place: USA... | reverse complement strand
ATTAAATATTATTTGATTAGAAATGTACAATACCAACCTGTGCTGGCTTAATATTTGTAAATCATTGTCGACAAATAATTATTTTTTACACTATGAAAATTACTCATGATATTAAAGATGACCTTCTTACACGTACAAAGTTGATTGATAACATTGAGGTAGTTTACAAGAAGAAAAAGAAATTCAATGGTGCCTTGGCTGCAGTAAAACATGATCCCTTTGAGGTAAGAATATTGGATGAGGAAACAAAGCAGAATCCTGAGCATCAAATTGATTTTGAAATTGCAGAACAAATTACAATTAAGTTCTTTGATGAAACAATAAAAACTTATCAGGATGAAGTTGATTAAAAACTAAATCCATCATCGACTACCTATTGAGAACTTGGATGTTGATAAGATCAAGTGTTTTAATAATTTTCAACATACAACATTAGCTATTTACTCAATTGAAGCAGGATGTTCATGATTTTAGCATCTTGCTCTAAGTTCTCTTTTTTAATGGACTCAATTATTTTGGCGATAGAAATCACTTCATAATCGGTAAAACCCCACAATGAAATGGTAACATCATTTATCCCTCCGGAACCTTTATCAATTTGCAGAGTTAAATAGTATGTGAAAAATGTGTTGTAGATGACATAATCATGTATATAAATTTTGGGGATTTCAAGAGAATGTCTGATTGATAGGAATTTGTAAAACGATAGTTTTTTTATCGTTAAACAGTCATTATTACTAGCAAATTCAGTGTAGTTTGTAAAGAGCGCAAACACAAGAAGAATTATAATAGTTCCAAGTACAGTTAATTTGAATTCAGTATTAAAATTTAAAAATAATGCTGCAATTAGTAAACAAATAATGCTACTAAAAAGGATTGTCAACAACCTGACTCTTGTTCTATTATTAAATTTCATGATTAAGATCTGGCTATTAAATCCAAGAATAACCATAACAAATTATCATATGGTTGATATTTTCATATAACTGCAAAATTAGATAGCAAAAACTAAAGAAAAAAAATATGGTATTATCATTTTCGGGAATATAATAGCCCTAATGATTTTGCTGATCGATATTTTTTTGATCCTGAAGATATTTAATAAAAACAGAAGGAGATATTGAGGTTACTTTTTTAAAAATTGTTGCAAACTTATTCTGTGAAGAAAATCCTGCTTCCTCCGCAAGAGTAGCAATTTTATACTTCATATATTCAGGTTCGTTATTAAGTTTTTCTATAATATATTGTATCCTCAGTTTATTGATGTAATTATTAAAATCCATCCCTTTGTGGATATTGATAATTCGGGATAGGTACTTTGTATTGGTTTTGCAAAAAGCAGCGAGACCCGGCAATGAGATATCATTTTTTCGATATTGGTCTGATTTTTCAAACTTCTCAAGATAATCCAACAATTTTTCCTCCGTCCCACTTGTCATCATCGGAAGATCTTCCACATTCTCCGCAGTGCGATGAGGTGGCACAGATTCTACTCCTGAATCCTTCAGATTATCATTTTCACTTTCTAAAGCCCGTCTTTTATTAAGTTCAGCAATAATCGCTTTAAATCTTACATAAGTTCTTTTTTCCGCTTTTTTATAATACAGAAAATAGATACAGAAAACAGCTAACAGTATAATAACAAATATAATGACCAAGTTTTTGGCACTACTATTATTATTCGCTACAGTGCTCTTTGTTTCAGCATCTTTTAGGGAAGCGTTATAAAATTGGCTCGTCCCAATATCTAGCTGGTCTTGCGCACGATCGTGTTTAAATTTGTATTCCTGTATCTTATCAACGTCCATTTTAGCAAGATATAAACGCTGAGCGGTATCGTATATTTCAGTTTTTAAATTTAGATATTGCGTTTTATCAGCTATTACCCTTGCCTTCTGCAATTCTCGTTCGGCATCTTTAAAATTACCCATATCCATATAAGTATTAGCAATTCCGTTATAAACGAGACCGATTAAAAAAGATTCGGGTAAATTTTTCAGTTGCCTTTCCGCCTCATTATAGTGCTGAAGTGAAGTTTTATAGTCCTTAAGATGATAAAAACAAAGACCCAGCAATTGTTCGTTATTTGCGGTGAAAAAATCATGATTTTTCTTTACATTTTTTAAAAGCTCTTGTGATGATTTCACATGCAATACAGCTTTCTTAAAATTTTTGTTTTGAATTTCAAAATACGCTTTTTCCTGCATCATCAAACCGACTACCTGTTTTCTTGCAAGACTATCGCCCAACTTTTTACTGCTAGTCATAGCTTCGTCAATATACTTCTTGGAAAGGTCATATAATTTCAGGATGCGGTACTGCGATGCCAGAAAGCCATAAACTCTGACTTTCCAGGATATATCATCTGTTTCAGTAATTGTTTTTTCGGCTAACAGAGCAAAGTCAACAGCTTTTTTGTAATCACCCTTCTGCTGATACAAAGAGGCAGAAAGCATTAGACTTCTTGTTTTAAGTAAAGGATCTGCAGAATTAATAAATAGTGAATCTGCGATTTTCAAAGCTTTATTAAAATCCTTCTGTGAAGTTTCCAGATAGGTCTTTACATAAATCTTATCAAATTTTTCTCTATCCTGAGAGTGTAAAATTAAAAATAGAAAAAATATAATTAGTGAAAATAGCTTTTTCATCAACTTCTCATTATTTGTGCGATAAAGTTAAAATTTTCCAGCCAAAAGATAAAATAATTCATATTAAATAAGAATCAATATTTACCGATATCGGGAAAGTTTATCATTATCAGGAAAAAAAATACAAGATATTGATATAAAACACATTCTGTAATGGTTATTAAAGTATTCTGCAAGTAATTTCGACCACAAACTTAAATCTTATGTTACAAATGCATTCATATGATTTCATAAAGTTTTTCAGCTAAAATATATTTAAAAACGCACATGCTATCACTACGATAAATCGAGCAAATCAACTTCAGTATTTAAGCAGACCATTACCACTTTCCTGAATATGATAATACACAATCTTTGGCTTTTAGTACGCTAATAATAGATTTGCAGTCGTGATTAAATGATCAAAGCTAATAAAATCTAACGCTAAGGCTCAACTGAAAAATACTAAATAATAAACACAAAAACATGTCATTAAGAAATTCTCTTTATTTTTTATGTTTGAGCGTAGGTTCACATTTACCTGCTCAAACTGCTTCTAATTATCTCATTAATCAGACTCAGTCAGCAACAACAAGCAATGTAATAAGAGCCGGATATAATACAGGCACCACAGGATATTTGAGCTCTACAAATTACAATCTTAATTTTGGAAGAACCGGAGCTAATACGGTTGGTAATGTTCCAAATCTGCAGGCATTTCAATTCAACAGTATGAATTATGTTCCTTTGACTCAATCAGGATCCCTTCCCTACGACCGGATCGTTATTAATCGTAAAGTTAGTTCATCTACCCTCGCACAGAATAGTAACAAATTCACAGGTTTTTTTGAATACAGTCTGATCAATGGTAACAGCATCTATTTTAAAGCAGAATATATTGATAATTTAGAATCGCTAATCAACAGTTACGTAATTAATCGAGGGGTCGATAATATATTCTCAAATGCGACAAGCGGGACGTCTAATAATGTCGAAAGAGTTGATCTTATATTAAATGCAGGAGTTGTAATTCCCTCTAATGTAAGTCTCAGTAAGCTTGGTGCATTGTTACTCGACAGGGGCGGAAACGACAATTATAAGATAGCGGTTATCACTTCTTTAGATTCAGCAGGAAAGGTTTCCGGAATTGGAAATCTCGTAAGCCGAAGCCAAAGTAATTTTAGCAGTACCGGATATACGCTTACCAGTGTAGTCTTTCAGAATGGAAACGGTGCAAACCCAACCGCTGCAGATAACCTTATAAAGCCGGTTGAAAATATAAGTTCACAAGCAATTTCAGGTGATTTTATTACGTTTTCAGAGATGGGAGTAACTGGCGGGCAGGTTATTTACGGAATTGCGGTATATCCGGGAGATGTTATTCAGGGAACAAATGATCTTATCAATCTTACTGATGTACCTACCAACACCGATGGTACTGTAAATGGTGCTCTTGACTTCATGGGAGGTGGAGGCTTCTTTGTCGCTTCAGATGTGGCTTCGGGAACAATCACGGGAAATGTTTACCGGGATATTGATGGCAATGCCGCAATCAATGGTAATGGTATGGGATCGGTAATGGCGTTACCTCTTTATGCATATCTTCTTGCACCAAATAATACAATTTTATCGAAAGTACCTGTGAATTCTAATGGGTCTTTTGTTTTCCCATCTACAATCCTTGAAACCAGCACTACTTATAATGTTCTGATTGACACTAGAAACGTCAGTGGAACTTACAGTTTTTCGTCACCTATCTTACCTACCGGTTGGCAAATAGTAGGTGAAGATTTTGGAGTTAATAATCTTTCTGGTAACGGTTTGGAGGGTGGCACGCCCAATCTAAGGATTCCAATTAAATTTAATACTGCAAATCCGGTAATCTCAAATATTAAATTCGGGTTAGCCGCTGCTGAAGATATTTGTACGAAACCCGTCAATGGCTCAAGTTTTAGCTGGAGTTATAACAATAATGCACCTTCTAATCCAATAACACAAAGTTTCAATCAGCCAGCTGCGAATTATGGTTTCGTACTCGATATTACAAAACTTGATAATTCATTCAATATGGTGATCAACGGAACACCACTTGCCACGCAGGAAATGGAATTTCAATCTAATGGAACATCGGGTATCAATGTACAATTTGTAGATAACAGTAGTTATGAAACAGCTACTCCTTTTATCTACAATATGACAGGAACCGAAACTAATCCGATTATCCGGGTAAATATTAGTCCTACCGGAACAATTACCATGTTTGGAAGCAAAACTTCCGGTGGTCCGCTATTTCCTTTAAAACTCATCAATGGAAACTCCTTTAATACGGTAACCTGGAATCCCACCGGAACAAACACCGTGGTAGCAACTCAAAACGTGGTTGGTGCTACGAATATGTCAGGAAGAGGTTATGGGCTGAATCAGACTTTATGTATTTGTGCTAAACCAGGTGCTGCAGGCACTCCCCTAGGTTATACCAATTTCGGAATCAATACCAAATCAAATGTCACTGTACAAGATTGGCCGAAAACCATTCCCAACGGTCATTTGGCTTTAGATTCAGCAGATAAGGGATTGGTGATTACGCACATGACTACTTCACAGCGAGATGCTTTAGTTCCTCTTGAAGGAATGTTAATTTACAATACTGATCTTGGATGTGTACAGCTATACAGAGGAAATAATCCTGCAGTCGACAATACAAGAAGAGGCTGGAACTGTATCACTAAAGGATGTAACGAATAAACCATACATATTGACAAACATTATGAAAAAAATAATAAAAATAAACTTATGTATCGTATTACTAAGCATGTCAAACATAATGCATTCTCAAATTGCGATCGGAAAAACATCGGTTACAAATAGCAGTGTTCTTCTTGAATTTGGGACAGGAAACAAAGGCATTATCCTCCCCTCTGTACAATCTATTAATGGAAATACTCCGGGAGCATTTGTCTTCAACACCTCGAGCAAAGCTGTTCAGGTATGGGAGCAACGAAATGCCAACGGAACCGGTGGATGGCTCAATCTCACCGAACTAAATGCCGGAGTTCTTCACTCCTTTAGTAATTCGGCATCTGATAGTACTTCTAATGTCGGTGTTATAATCGGCGCATCCACAACAACAAAAGCGGGAACATTGGTACTAGAATCAACAACGCGAGCGCTGGTGCTCCCTATCGTTTCTAATCCGCAATCAACCATGATAGGATCTGTGGCCGGAACTATGGTCTACGACGCAACTTCATCTACTATGGCCGTTTTTGACGGTGCACAGTGGAATTACTGGAAATAATTGATATATCATATCACTTGACTAAAAACACAATAATTACTATCCCTCAATCACTGCGCATAGCTTAATGCTATTTTTTCAACTTTGTGTTTTTTCCTTCTCTTCGGAGAGGGCTTTTTTTTGCTTTATTTTCAGACCATATGAGATATCGGTGTAATGTTTGTTGGGTATGAAATTTGAAGTAATATGCTTCACAGCATCAACCTCATACTAACTATTTTGTTTTTTCAACAACAGCAATAAGTTTGTTTACTTATCTCTTAATAAATAAGGCATTATACCAACAATTATTATTCTTTACATCCCTACTCTGTTGTATTTTTTGAACGCTCTGGCTCACCGGTGGTTATTATACCGCTATTGAAGTCTATCGAACAACCGTCAGTAAGAATATGTACCTGAAGATTTTCAGCATATACAGGCTCGCCCTTTTCTGCTGTAGAAACATTAGTCTGCTTAATGTTTTTAGCGGATATCACCAACACCATCCCTGAGCCTTTACATTTTGCACGATGCCCTTGTTCGATAATAAGTGCTGTATCTTCTCCCAAGCCAATTCCCCAATGATCAGGATGCAGAATTGAAGCATGAGCTAATCTGCTGAATCTCCCTCTGTGTACAAAGTGGGTATCTACGATACAGTGATCAATGAGCCCCAGGCCTGGCAGTATTTTAATATCCTCATCGAGAATAGCTTCTCCATTTACAGCATCGCTGATAATAATGTCGGGCATGCACATAGCTCCGGCGCTAGTTCCGGCAACAAGAAAACCTTCTTCATTTCTATATTTATGAAGTATCAGTTCGTTAATTGATGAATTTTTTAGTTCTTCACAAATTTTGTTTTGGTCTCCTCCTGTAAAAAATATAGTTTTAGCTGCTTCTACACGTTTAAAATAATGATCGGAATGCAATTGCTGATCACATAAATGGAGGAAATCGTAATTGGTAAAACCAAGCTCATCGAAAGTCTCGGTGTATGTCTTTCGCATGCTTTCCGGCTCTGAGCTTGCCGTTGTTACGACTTCAATGCGATCATTTTTGTCTTGTATCAATAATTTTAAAATTTCATGAGGTAAAAAATCACGATTCTTCTTTTCCATCTCATTATTTGTATCACTTCTGTCTTCACTGCCACCGATTAGTAATAATTTTCCTTTTGAAATCATAATTATATTTGCTTTATAGGTTAGTATATTTTTTTTAAATTAGATAGAGTAAAAGTGCATTTAACAGTTTGTTTCAGACTCCAGGTGAAGCTTTTCTGTATGAATTATTAACCAATTAAAAAAGACCTTAATTTTCCGTGGATTTCTTACAAGGATCATCAACAAAATAACAGTTGCAGCTCCAACATTAAATACGAGTCTGGAAATTTCGGTAAAGTCGATTATCGGCATTGAAATAATGCTATTAGTAAGAATTATAATAAGAGAAGCAAAAACAGAATGTTTGCCGTTTCCACACGAGGCAGAGCCCAAAAACCTTTCAAAAAAGCTTTTTTTCATATAAATTGTAATTTGTTGGTGATCATAAATAGCTATCAGCTAATGCTGAACTAAATATTAATATGAAATAACAAATTTTTGATATAAACTTTTTATGATCTAAATCAATTAGAGCGTCAACTACAGCTTTTTTATCCTCATGTAGGTCTATTAAGAGTTGATAAAACTTTTCCGTTGTATTTTTTACATCCCTGCTATCGATAGTAAAGCAGTAACAATATTCTTGATTTTATTAAAAAAATCCGTCCGAAGATTTGGCGTTTCGTTTCTTCTGTACACAGCAACTTTTATTTTTCTGTCTTGTTTGCAGACTGCAAATGTAGAGGTAGAATATTTGCTGTAAGAAATGCTCGGTACGCTTTTTATTCCCGCCAGGCGAAGATGAACGTGCAAAACAATACTCCGAAAAGCTGTATAAAATAGTAAAATAAAAAAAATACATCTATGATTTGAGCCATATCCCTTTATTATTGTTATATCTATTTTTGTAAATATTGAGACGTAGAAATACGCAACAATTTTTTTCATCATTTGTGTTTTTTACCCTTCTCTTCGTAGAAGGGTTTCTTTTTGATACGTTGAGAACAGAATCAGAACAGAAGAATTAGGTGCTTTATCATATAAAATTAAATTTTATCATTTCTGTGATTAACATCATAAAACTTTTAATAATTTCCTGCTTATGTTTGATTTACCAAATCAATTTATGAAAAACATAACGCTTTTACTTACGGCACTGTTTATTGCAGTTGCCTGTACCAAATCTGAAACGTAATATTACAATCAGGAAAATAAACGACAGACTGTAAACAACAGACAGTCTGATACCATTAAAACCTTAACGGAAACCTCAGATACTATACAAATGGGAGCAGAAAAGGTTGATCTTAAAACAGATAACGAGTAACCTAATTTCAGAAACTATGTATCCAAAAGGTAAACTTATATTATTAGGTCAACTTATTGACATTCAATATAACGACAACGGTGAATTGGTTGTAAAACAAAATCATGGGCGCAGCTTATTTTCATGCATTTCCCTTAAAAAAGAAGCGCATATCGAAATCATTACCTCTTTACCATCATCTGATGAATCTCTTAAAGTGTGTTGTGATACCATTAGCGAAAAAGGGCATACTAATTATGGAATTATCAGTATTCATAAAGAATGCAATTATAACAACGGCTATTACTCACGCATAGCTGAAGCGGATATCATTATTCTTCTGGGGAATCAATCTGAAATACACACCTTCTTAAGTAAAAACTCAATTGGTGAGATCTTGCATAATAGATACATGACAGACGAAAAATTTACACTGATAGGAATTCATACCGCAGCTATGGCATTATCCGATGAGATGATCAGTAAAAAATGCACAGAAAAAGGATTAGGTTTCGTTAAAGAATGTGTTATTTATACTCCAACAGAAGAGCAAACCGATTATAAGAAACTGATAAAATCTATACTAACTCAAAGGAATTATTTGGGGCTGTCGATTTGTGGGGGAATGTCGGTGATTATTGAAAAAGGTTATAAAGCTGTGTGCAAAGGCAAAGGATCTGCAATGATTATTAATGCAAGAGCAGTGACGGCAAAAAGCATGAAGCCTTTCATCCGTGGGGCATCAATCTATGTTAAAAACCTTAAAGGCCAGATCCTTGTCGACGGATCAGCAGTAGATCTTCGTACAGGTACGATGATAAAGCCCCGTGCTTTTAGCTACGATTTAAATTTTACAAAAAGAAATAATCCGGTTTGAAAAAAACGGGGTTTATTAGTTTACAATTTTGACAATAATTAAAATTCATAAACGGACAATTCTTTACTCACTGAGAATATTTAAATTTGGCTGTAATAATGATCAACGTTTGCGATTGTTTGATCTAATTTAATAGTTTATTAAAAATTTAATATTTAATTAGAATAATCTTTCTTTTTCTACGTTGTATTATTATTCAATTGTAGTCAATCAATAAATCTTATTATTCTTAGCTCCGTTCGTCGTACTTTTGCACAAGCGCCCAACTGAGGAACGTATCCAAAAAATCCTTTATGAAATTATATTCAGTAGTAGAAATTAATGCCTTGTTACAGGGATGTATCATAGGCGATACTTCATATTCTGTATCCTCTCCTGAGCAAATAGAACATGCCGATCATAGCCAGATTACCTTTATAGGAAGCAAAAAATACGAAAAACTTTGGGCCGGCAGTAAGGCATCAATAGCTATTGTGAATAATGATATTTCTATAAATCCCGGTGAGAATAGGGCATTTATAAAAGTTGCTAATGCAGATCTCGCGATGTGTCAGATTCTGGAATTATTTGCGCCTGTTTATGAACAAAGTGATATTGAGATCCACCCTTCTGCATCGGTTCATCCTACTGCTATTATTGGTCATGGTACACGAATTGGCGCCGGAGCATACATTGGGCCTAAAGTACAATTAGGCGATCATGTGATTATTTATCCTAATGCTACCATTTTAGATCATAGCACTGTCGGTACAAACAGTACGGTATGGAGCGGTGTCGTGATCAGGGAAAATTGTCATATTGGTGCAAACACTATACTACATCCCAATGCTACGATTGGCGCCGACGGATTTGGTTTTAGGCCGTGCCCGGAAAGAGGACTTGCAAAAATTCCGCAAATTGGTAATGTTATTATTGGCGACTGGGTAGAAATTGGTGCTGGTTCCTGTGTTGACCGGGGTAAATTCAGTTCGACCATTATTGGCGATGGCTGTAAGATTGATAATCTTGTTCAAATTGGTCACAACAGTATTCTGGGTAAGTTTTGTATAATTGCAGGTAACAGTGGCCTTGCGGGTAGCGTTACGTTAGGTAATGGTGTTGTTATTGGCGGCGGTGCTTCTATTAGAGATCATACCACAATTGGAGATGGTGCAACTATAGGCGCTGGATCTGGTGTTGCGGGTGATGTACCTGCGGGTAAAACCTATCTAGGTTATCCTGCTGCTGAAGCGCGAACGACCTTGAAACAATGGGCTTCTCTTAAAAAACTCGCTGTAAACAGTTAAGATCAAAAGCTTTACAATCGAGATTCTTATATGATTAATGAGATTTTAATGCAATGTATTTAATTGGCATATAAGATTTCTTTATTGCATTGATTTAGTATGATGATTTACAATTAATACTGTTTATATCATTTATATTCAATATTTAAGATAGCATAAATCGCAATCTTGTATCATGTGGTATTTGTTTAAATGTTACAATTTTTGAAATATAAAAGATTATCCTACCTTCGCATATAGAAGGATTCCGATGAAATTTACAGATACACCGCTACTTAAGAATATAATAAATCATACTCCTCTGCCAGTCTGCATTATAAATGCCGATCTGTGTAAAATTGAGCTTTATAACGATAAGTTTCTTCAGCTTT
>Ga0308163_10004614_pt1 | contig 10854 bp, 12 predicted proteins | sample PhyTR1_FD_201037 | JGI IMG/M metagenome (GOLD analysis project Ga0308163, IMG submission 201037) | Phyllosphere microbial communities from UC Gill Tract Community Farm, Albany, California, United States - DLSLT.R1 | ecosystem: Host-associated > Plants > Phyllosphere > Unclassified | place: USA... | reverse complement strand
GTAAATTTACCAAAATAACAGCAATAATAAAAATGCTTTTAAAATTTTTAGGCACCGGAACTTCACAAGGCATTCCTGTTATCGGTAGCCATCATCCGGTCTGCCTTTCTAAAGACCAAAAAGATAAACGTTTACGCACTTCTGCCCTCATCACATCTGACTCCGGAAAGAAAATATTAATAGACTGCGGTCCCGATTTTCGTCAGCAAATGCTTACCAATAAAGAAGAACAAATTGATGCCGTTCTAATTACGCACGAACATAATGACCATATTATCGGGCTGGATGATTTGCGTCCATTGATTTTTAAGAATAAAGCTTCGATGCCGATTTATTGTAATTCCCGCGTAGCATCAGAAATCAAAGACCGTTTTCCTTACGCTTTCCGAGACCACAAATATCCCGGTGCGCCAAGTTTTGATTTGTTTGAAGTCGATGAGAATTTTACACTTTTTGACGAAGTGCAAGTTCAGCCGATTGATATCATTCATTCTGAGATTAATATTCTTGGCTTTAAATTTAAAAATCTGGCTTATATCACCGATGCCAGTAAAATTGATGAAAAGGAAAAAGAAAAATTGAAAAACCTGGATTTTTTTATTATCAATTGTCTGAGAAAAACGGAACCTCATCATTCGCATTTTATTTTGCCTCAGGTTTTGGAATTGGTGGATGAACTTAAACCCAAAAACACTTATTTAATTCATATCAGTCATCATCTTGGTTTCCACGAAGAGGTAGAAGATGAACTTCCAGAGCACATTCATCTGGCTTATGACGGACTGGAAATAGAATTTTAGGAAAAATATTTTTCTGATTCACACAAGGTTACGAATTAATGATAAAAATAATTAGAATTCATTTTCATCGGTTAGAAAATAATCCTATATTTGCACACCAATTTAAAACAAACATCGGCCCAGTTGGCGGAATTGGTAGACGCGCTAGACTCAAACTCTAGTATCGAAAGATGTGCCGGTTCGATTCCGGCACTGGGTACAAAAAAGTAAAACTCTAATTGATAATCAATTAGAGTTTTGTTTTTTGTAGATGTTGCCAATTTGTTCCCATTTAAAATAAAATAGCACATTAATAACAACCGGCGGAGTATATTTAAAATCTTAACATAATAATTAGTGACTAAAATTTAAATCCCTTCAACTCCACAAGAAATCTTGTAAATTACATAGTTGCAAGATTTACTCCCGAAATCACACCCAGTTTCATTTATTTATTTTCAGTACATCCAGGTATACTGCATCTTACAACTATTTGATTTCATCAAGAGTAAATTATTGATGATGGCTTAAAATTTCTTTCATTCAAATTTCTCGTTTATTAATTTCATCAACGCATTAATAAATTTGTCTAATTGTTTTTTAGTTTCATTGTCAATTAATTGTCTTGATTGCCAAACTTCCCTTTTACACTTTGAATTAGCAGACTTGTTTCATTAGTAAATTTAGCCATTGCAGTTTTCATTATAAGTTGCAGTTCTTCGTGTCCTTTTTGTCCGCTTGCAGAAGCTACAATTGCGAAAATATTTTACTGCTTCTGCTGGAACTGTTCTGTCGAATTTCTCTGTCATTATTTTTTTTCAAATTATTTTTTTGTTAATAGCTGTCGGTTGGATATTCGGCTTTTAAAAGATTTTCATCGAAATTATAAAGTGTTTGATTAACGATTTCGTTTTTTTAATTGCCTTAAATCTCTGTTAAACAATATTTTTAAGGTTTCTATTAACATAGTTATAAAATAAATTGCCCTTCAAGTACAGTTACTGCTTCTCCTAAAATTGAAACGTTGTTCTGTAAAAGTTCAGTACTCATTGTTCCCGTTCTCAATGACGATTGATAAGCATTCAATTTTGTTTTATTCAATTTTGTTGCCCAATATTTTGTTAAAAAAGTTTGAATACTGCCAGTTACCGGGTCTTCATTGGTTCCAGCCCAGGGCCAAAAATATCTGTAATGAAAATCAAAATTTTCACTGTCAGAAATGGCTGTTACTAAAACACCGTTTATTCCTGTATATGAACTTATCAATGCTGCAAAATCAGGTTTCAAATTTGATAATTTTAATGCATTTTTAATTTCGATTAAAATTATTTTATTATTAGTATTGTATCTTGTATTTACAATTTCAGAGATTCCAAGTGCGTCTAGCATCTTTTGAGGTACTTCTATTTCTTCAGTTTCATAAACAGGAAATTGCATTTTTATTTTATTCTCCACTTTCTCAATAAACAGTTCAACATTGTTACAGTTGATGAATTTTATTGTATCAAATGAGGTTGTATCGAAAACAATTTTTGATGATGCTAACGTTGCGTGTCCGCATAATGGAATTTCAATCTTTGGTGTGAAAAATCTTATACTATATGTATTGTCCGTGATTTGTTTTATAAATGCAGTTTCAGAAAAACCTATTTCTGAGGCAATGCTTTGCATAGTAGCACTATTCAAATCGCTTTCGGCAATACATACCGCAGCAGGATTTCCTTTGAATTTTTGATTAGTAAAAGAATCTACAAAATATGTTTTCATTTCTTTATATTTTTTTTGTACATTTTCAATGATGCTGTCCAGATTTTCAATGATGTTCAGGTTGAAGTTTGTTTGATGTGTCTGCTTTGTGCCGTACCTACTTGCCACTAACAGTTTTTTTAGTGGATAATTGAACGAGGTTTCCAATTCCATCATCTGTTAAAACATTGAAGGCTTTAAGGTAATTTTTTATCATTACTATTTAGCTTTTGACAATGCCATTTTAACTGCAAGTCCAGTTAAAATACTTGCCATAAACCATTTTTGTACTTTTACCCAAGAAGGTTTTTTGGCAAAAAATAATGCCACCTTTGAGGCTGTTAGTACAATAATAAAGTTGATTGTAAAACTAATTAGAACTTGCACGGCTCCAAGTTGTAAACTCTGCGTCATTATAGAACCATATTCAGCCTTGATGAACTGCGGAAAAAAGGATAAATAAAATACTGCAACTTTCGGATTGAGCACATTTGTTAAAAAACCAGTGCTGAATAGTTTGCCGGGTTTATCGTAAGACAAGTCTTTTTTTGTATCAAAAATATTTTTGCCGTTTGGTTTTATTGCCTGATAAGCTAAGTACAAAAGATAAATAACGCCTAATGATTTCAATGTTGTATAAGCAAATGGCACCGCAAAAAGCACCGCAGTAAGCCCAAAGGAAACCATAACAATATGAAACATAAAACCAAAAACAACGCCTGCCAACGAAATTAGACCAGCCTTTTTGCCTTGCGTTATAGAACGGGAAATCAAATAAATCATATTTGGTCCTGGACTGATAACAAGCACCAAAGCAGATAATGCAAAAATCAAAATGTCATTTAATGGAATCATATTTTAGTTTTAGTTTTGTACTTTATAATGATTAGGGTGTGTTTTCAGCTTTAAGCAGACATATAATTAGATTTTTTTTGAGTCAAATTTAGTACAAAAGCTGAATTTTTCCTGCATCAGTTTAAATGGTCTTTTGCCCAAAGCTTAAAAACTGCACCTACGGCATAAAATGTTTCTACGCCTTGTAATGCGTTTACCAAAGATTGTTTATCGGAAATATCCGATTGCACCACTTCACAATTTAAACCAACAAATGGTTCTTTATTTTTGATGTTTCGAACTGAAGCCCTTACCGGAATTCCTTTGCTGATAAGCAATCTTACCAGGTTATTACCAAGGTGTCCGTTTGCACCGGTAACCAAAGCTAAATTTGTCTGTGTCATATTTAATAATTTTAAATGATGGCACAAAATTCATCGATAATTTTTCAAATGCACTTCGCAAATGTTACTTAATGATTTGCTTTCTAATTCTACTCAAACTTTTCGAGTTCATTCCTAAAAAAGAAGCAATATATTGAAGTGGAACATTGTGTAGAATTTCCGGATAGTTGTTCATTAGATTTAGGTATCGTTGCTCTGCCGGCAAAGTTGCTAATTCTTTTGAACGATTTTCGTTATAGGTTAGTGACTGTTGAAAAACCCAAATGCTGAAATCTTTAAATGCTGAACTATTTAGAGTGAGCAATTCCAAGTCGTTTCTTGTAATTCTCAAAAGTTCACATTCAGTAATGCATTCTACATTTTCATTTGATATGGTTTGATTAATGAAATTTTGATACGAAGTCAAAAATCCAGGAGGACAGTTGATATGTGTCGTTACTTCTTCACCTAAATTGTTGTAATAAAACAGTCGCATAAAACCCGATACAACAAAGTATAAATATTTTGGAACTTTGTCTTCGTGTTCAATAATTCGATTTTTAGGAAATAATACAGGCTCAAAATATTTTCTACATAAGTCTTTGTCGTTATCAGAAAGTACAACTTTTTGAATGATGAGGTTTAATAATAGGTCGTGCATTTTTTTATATTAGAAAGGTGTATGATATCCTTGAGTGATTCTTTTGCCAAACCAATGTTAGCGGTTCGTTGTTTATTTAATTAGGCAATAATATATTTTAATATACCAAATTATATCTTTCTATAAATTTTATTATTTACCCATAAACTAAATATTCTATCATACTATTGGTAAACCCTTCATAAAAAACGAAGTAAAGTTAAACCATATCAACTTCGATTGTTGCAAATGCTAAAAATTATATTATAAAAAACATTACAACTATAAGAAATTAAATGCTAAATTCGTAATAATCAATTCTTGTTTAGTTTGGTTCAAACGAATTAAATCATCTATAAAAAGTGTTTGAAGGTACGCTCGTCTTGGTTACAAATAGATAAAAGGCGCCAACCAAAAACAGTTAGCTCCTTTTATTTTTTTAGGCAACACTATATAAACACCTTATTTACAAAACAATAGATTACCCCTTTATGAATAAAAAAACATTGATTGTAAAACAAAAAATTTAAAGAATCGGAAGAAATATCCCTCCGATTCCAGTTGATATATAAATTATCATTATAAATTTTCTCTAAAAAACGGCACTACCTTATCGAGTGCTTGTTTAACAGGCTCGGGCTTATCATATAAATCATAATGTGAATAGCCTTCTACAACCAATATTTCTTTCTTCTTCGAAGCTGCACGGCTATAAATTTCCTGTCCATCACGATATGCTCCAAAACCACCAGGTTTATTACCAATTACAACCAGCAAGGGTTGCGTAAGAAGAGTCTCAACATTACTAAAGGCATCCCAGTCTACTGCCGTTGCACGGTGTGAAAAAAGTGCACTAGTTGCACCATTAGGTTGCGAACCACGTGATGTTTTATAGTAGTCTGTAGCTTCTAGTACATCAATGTCTGTAATGCCCGCCTTCTTCCCTTCTTCAACGGATGATGGCAGTAATCCATCAACTCGAAGTTGAGTACTACGTGCTTCAGCACTACGTTGCTGAGCAATAGATTCAAGCGTACCAATAGGATTGTATCCTGCAAATCCTTCACGGCAAAGACGTCCAAAGTTTACACCGGTGATGCTTACTACCGCTTTGATACGACGTTCCGTTTTAGCTGCGCTAATGGAATACCCGCCACCACCGCAAATCCCCAATACACCAATGCGGTTTTCATCAACAAAAGGTAGTGTTACCAGATAGTCACAAGCATACCTGTAATCTTCAACCCGAAAAGAAGGATCTTCGATAAAGCGGGGTTCACCACCACTTTCGCCCTGGAACGAAGCATCGGGAACCAGTACCACAAAGCCTGCATCTGCAAGCGCCTGCCCATAAATATTACCTGAAGTCTGTTCTTTACAGCTTCCTATCGGATGTGTACTAATAACGGCAGGGTATTCTTTATTTTCGTCAAAATCAGGCGGGAAAAGTAAATCTGCTGCGATATCCCAATATAATGCTTTGAATTTTACTGACTTTTTCATTTTATCTAATTTTATTTTAATTATAGTTTTTCAACGAAGAAAGGTGCCAATTGAGAAATTGCTTCATTTACATAGTTTTCTTTGTCATAAAGAGACATATGGTTTGCACCTTCTATCACATATTTTGTCTTGTCGACAGTTGCTGCAATTCTTAATAGGTCATCACTCATCCAGGCACTTCCGGCAACACTGCCTACAATCGACAACAGAGGTTGTATGAAAAATGCTTCAGCTTTGTTATAAGCATCATAAGTAATGATCTGTGTCAAGCTCCTTAATGTAGCCCATCCCGGCGCAGTAGGATATTGACAACGATCGGTGTGATAATATTCCCAAGCTTCCCTCAGTTCTTCATTTGGAGCATCTTCCTCTTTCATTGGAGCCAAAGGCATAACTTGCAATCCTTCTTTTGCATCATTGGTTCTGGCACCTGAACCTGCCATAAGATATGGTATTGCATCCGCATCTTTTACATTGTTTTCCCATCCATTACGGAACATAGATCCGATATTGACAGCGCTCACCATTCCGACTGCTTTTATACGATGATCATTGATCGCTGCATTTGCGGTGTACCCTGCACCAGCACAGATTCCCATTGCTCCGATTTTCTCTGCATCCACATAAGAAAGTGTAGTCAAATAATCTACTACTGCACTTACATCTTCTGTTCTTATGTAAGGGTTTTCCAGCTGACGAGGTTCACCTGTACTTTCTCCCTGGTATGAAGCATCATAAGCAATAGCAATCAAACCTTTTTCCGCTAATTTTTTTGCGTACAATCCGGCTGCCTGTTCTTTTACACCACCACCGGGATGGGAAACAACTACTGCAGCATATTTTTTGGTTTCATCAAACCCTTCAGGGAAATTAATAATAGCTGATAAGGTAATTCCTTGTCCGTTTCCGTTATTGATACTTATCTTTTGTTGTGACATAATATTTTCTTTTTTTAATTAAACTTCGTGTTAATTTGATAAGACAAAGTTAGATACAGCCACATATCTGGAACGTAGACAGATTACTCAAAAACAGAAACATTTTACTGGTTTGTAATTTTAACAAAAAAAAGCAACCTTGTTTGGTTGCTTTGAATTATATCATTATTACATTCCCCTAAATATTTTTGGAGATAAACCTGTTTTCTTGCGGAAAAATCTTGCAAAATAATTAGGATAATCAAAGCCCAAACTATAAGAGATCTCACTGATAGAAAGTGAAGTATTTTTGAGCTTATCTTTTGCTTGGTTTAGAACAAAATTATGGATATGCTCAATCGGTGATTCTCCTGTAAAATGCTTGATCAAATCTCCAAAATAGTTTGGTGAAAGATTCGCTTTCTGAGCAAAATAAGCAACAGAAGGGAGACCTGCTATTCCATCATTGTTCCCAAAATACTGTTTTAGATTTTCAAAAAAATGATCAATTACGGAATTATATATTTTACTTCTTGAATCAAATTGTCTGTCATAAAACACTTGTGTATAAGACAGGATCAGAGCAATATAGGACATAATAATATCTTTGGAGTATGATTCTTTCTGAAATTCATCATATGCTTTTTTGTACAGATCCCAAAGAATAGCTTCTTCCTCTGTCGTAAGGAACAAAGCTTCGTGATTGTTGTAATGTACAAAATTGTAATCTTTCGCCAATTTATTTACATACTTTGAACTTACCAAAATATTGTAGCCAGCATCAGGAGCATTGATATCCCAATCCAAATTGTTTTGTGGGCAATCAACATACATAAAAGATTTTGCCTGATCTTCCAGAAATTGTGTTTTCTTAAAGTTCTTTTCCAACGGAGGTTTTATAGCGAGCAAATAAAAATCAATGGTAACAGAATCGGATTTTAGTCTTAGATTATTTTCATTTTCATAATTGATAATAAGAAGATCCTCATTCTTAGGTCTGGTAACATTAAGATAGGATGCAAACTCTTTGATATTAAATATTTTGCTTTTCATTGTATGTTAAAATTGTGCCTAGGCAAAAATAGATTCTTTACCAGCTAATTTAAGGATACATTTCAATACAAAACGGATACATTTTACTGATTCAGTTATTTCCACATAATTTAAGAAACTATAATCTATATACAAATTAGGTAGTGATGGTACCAGTTAGATCACAGAAAAACTTTTACAAAAGAATCTACAAGATACCGTACAATTTTTTCTAAAATAAAGCTTGTGATTTTAGCCTCCACATTCAACCTGTAATTACTGTAATATCATCTTTAAATAGTTACACTGCATTTAGCCACAAATTGTTCAAATTTTCCGATCTGTATTTCGCAGGACCGGTCCGTGACCGAAGCAGATAATAGATGGATTCAGTTTTGCCAACTTCTGAAGCGATTTGATATTGCAATGCTGATCCGAGGTGAATATGTTTGGCGGAAGTCGCAGACCAATCGCTGTCGTGACTAGGTTCATATTTGTCGCCACATCTCCAATGATCAGTACACCATCTCGCTCACGGAATAAAGAAATATGACCTGCCGAATGTCCGGGAGTATCTATTACCTGAAAGTTTCCAATCATATCATTCTCCACGATTGTTCGTTCGACTTTATGTCCCTGACCTGCCCAATACTTTTGTTGAAGTTTTGCTATCCAATGTTGAGGAGTTGGATAGTCGTTGGTTACCATCCCCGTTTCAGTCCTAAAAACTTCGTTGGGATGACAGAGTAACGGAATCGCAAACTCAGCGCATATCTTATCACTACAACCCTGATGGTCTGCATGGGCATGGGTCAGTACGTGTTGATCAACGGGTATTTTCTGGAGCGCTTTTTTTATAGTGGCATAAGAACTCCGTATTCCGGAGTCTACCAATACACCTTCGATAATATAGCAGTTGATACTGTTTCGTGGCATAAGGGAGATCTGAAATACTTCAGGAGCAATTTGACGTAACATATGTTTTTCTACAAATCTACACAGCTGAGCAGTTCTGCCTAAGGACATTTGTCCTATAATATGTTGGATCTATGAATCCTTCTTTTTACCCGTGTAAGCGATCGTTGCGTAATACCCAGGTATGATGCCAGATCTTGAGTCGCTGTGCGCTGGACAAGAATAGGTTCGCTAGATAGAGTATTAAGGTATTTATCCACAGCGGACTTATTATTGTAATTCAGCAAGTAACGTTCTTTTTGACTATACTCCCGCTCCATCACTGATTTTATAACTCCGTTCCAAGCCGTCACCTGACCAAGCAAATACCGATAATCTGAATAGCTTATCTCATAGATCACGGTATCTTCTATAGCTCTAAAACTCCTTTTAGAGTTTTTCTGCGCTACAAATTCCGGAAATGAGGTAGCAAAATCGCTTTCAAACTTGAAGCAGGTGATATTTTCTTTTCCTTCATTGTCGAGGGCATATGCTTTTACAGCACCACTGGCAATAAATCCAATATGACGACAAGATTCATTCTCACGAATAAAAAAATCACCTTTTTTCAAGCGGATCGGTTTGAAGAACTGCACAGAAAAGTTGATTTCCTTAGCTGATAATTCTCCTGTTGAGGATAGGTAATTTTCAAATACGTCCATCATTTTGCAATCTTTTCGTTATTTTATTTTCTACATACTGCTATATGAATTACATACCAAATCCATTATCCAAATCTAACAATTATTTTAGATGACAATATACTTGATTGCACCAATTTAACTATAGAGACTATAATTGCATAATAAATTATGGCATATTTGTATTTATTAGAAAAATTTTCACATACAATATACCATTTAAAATTAAATTGCACGAAGTTTAATCCTACACTAAAATTACCTGAAAAAGAAAAAATTTGTAATTCTTGTTTAATTTGACTCAAACGAATCAAATCATCTATAAAAGTATTTGATGATATGCTCGTCGAGGTCACCAAAAGCCAAATGGTGCCAACTGAAAACAATTGGTGCCATTTTATTTAATATACTAAATTAGGAAACTTCAATTTGATCGCAGAAGTTATTTCCCCAATATCTTTTTCCTGTGGTTTGCTCCCCAATTATGTAGCTCCTCAATTACCTTTTCTAAGGTAAAAACATAATCTGTTGCAGTATATTCTACCAATACGGGCGATTCATCATAAACTGTCCTTTTGATGAGCTGATGTTCCTCAAGATCTCTAAGTTCTTTCGCCAAAACCTTTGAGGAAATTTTGGGAATGCTCCTCTCTATTTCCCTGAAGCGTTTGTGGCCGCTCATAATTGAAATAATGATGAGGATTTTCCATTTGCCGCTTATCACGTCAAGGGCATCACGAACTGTCAGCATTCTTGCCAAACATTCGGTTTTGGTGCTTTCAGGAAATTGGTCTGTCATATTGCTTACTTTAAGGTAACTGCTTACATTCGGGTAACTGGTTACAAAATGTAAGCAAATGTACGTAATTTTGTATCATTAAAAAATATCAAACAAATTTTTCAATAATTAAATCTTTTAAAAAATGACAAAACAGATTGACTTCGCACAAAATTCTGATAAAAAGGCAAAACGTATCTATTGGATCATCACCAGCCTTACAATGGCCTTGATCATATTGCCATCTTATTTCGCACCAAAAGAATACCTCATCGAGACAATCAAAAAATTACAGTTTCCAGATTACTTTACTCTTGAACTGGATATCCTGAAAATCGTAGGAGCAATCGTCATTCTGGTTCCAGCTATTCCAACAATGTTTAAGGAATGGGCTTACGTAGGCTTCGGAATACTATTGTTGTCTGCAAGTCTTGCGCACGGCATTGTTGATGGATTTGCAAAAGGTGTTGCCCCACTTGTTCCGTTTGCATTCCTCGCAGTGTCTTATTATTATTTCCGGAAACTGAATTATGAAAAATAATTCACTGGCCGCTCTATTCTCCTTGCTCTTCTTTATGGCGTGCGGTCAGGAAAAGCATCAAAAACAATTAACACCAATAAAAAATATTGCAATGGAAAATAAAATG
>Ga0308163_10004613_pt1 | contig 10855 bp, 22 predicted proteins | sample PhyTR1_FD_201037 | JGI IMG/M metagenome (GOLD analysis project Ga0308163, IMG submission 201037) | Phyllosphere microbial communities from UC Gill Tract Community Farm, Albany, California, United States - DLSLT.R1 | ecosystem: Host-associated > Plants > Phyllosphere > Unclassified | place: USA... | reverse complement strand
CAGGCACCGGACATCGTCGTTCACCGTCTGCGCGTGCGCCGGAGCGGCAACTAAGATGGATGCTAGAACCAGACTGACGACGTTCTTCATACAAAGTTCCTGAGCGTAGTGGGCCTACAAGCATAGGCCACATCAACGCACAAAGTAACGTCGCGTCTGACCATGCCGTAGAACAATCGCTCGGAACATAGCTCCACATTGCGCCAGTTGCTCGACATCCTCGATAAGCGGATCGCTGCGACCATGATGGCGCGATGGGCTGCGCACATTCCTGGAGATCCGAAGTAGGCGCATGCCGATCGCCTCGACATGGTCAGCTGTGGTGAGCCGCATATGCGGAGCAGCCATCATCATCTCCGGATATGCAGACATGCTTACGACCACCCGCGAGGAGTGGCCGGAGAGGGATGCGGAAGAGCCTATTGCTCCACTTCGTCTGTCCCTGAGCTGCTCAAGCAGCGTCCCTCGTGAGGGTGTTCCCGCTCTGTACATCAGACGGGCGCACTCGCCAAGCCTCTACTTCCATGGTCAGGACACCGCCAAAGTGGATCCGCGCTGAGGTGCCGCGACCCTCAATCACCGTGCCGACCATGCCCGCAAGGGCTGGCATATCATCGACAGTCACCTGCTCGCCTTGCTCGAACTGGCGGCTCTCTTGGCGCAGCGCCTTGCGGCGTGCGCGCTCGGTACCCAACCGCTCAGCCCGCGCGCGGCGCTCGTCTGCGCGCTGCTCAGCCTGACGTTCGCCTTCAATCGCCTCGACAGCCTCGGCCTCGGCCTTCCGTAGTCCGGCCACCTGATCCTCAGCCACGACTGGCACCCGGTCACCGACCTGCAGCAGGGTGAATCGAGGATGCGGGCCATAGGTAAGGGCACCGGCCCGGATGATATCGAGCAGCCGGTCGGCGCGGGCGAACACGAACCCGGGCAGGATCGCCAGCTCGACCTCTATCAGCAGCCGGCGCTGCCCCATGGCAATGCGCCGGCGCTTGCCCGGTGCATCGCGCTTCACCGTGCGCCGTGGGGTCCAAGCCTCGATCCCTGCTTCGGTCAGCGTGGCGGCCAGCCTGAGAGTCGCCGCTGATCCCGTTCGCAGGATGCACCATCCGTTTCCCCGCCCCATCGTATCAACCCTCGCTCTTATAGGTATGTGTCATGCTGCCAGCTGCTCGTCAGACTGCCTGACGATGCCGAGCGCGTCGTCGACCTCCGCCTGCGTCATGAAGCCCGCCTTCAGGCCCATGCTCCGAATGTCAGGGCTCATCTTGCGGATCTGCTCGGCGGTGAATGGCTCGTCGGCGACCGGGCCCGACAGCGCTGGCGCGGGCGGGTTCAAGGCTCGGTCAATGTCCGCGGCATGGCGGCGGAAGGCGGCAAGTGCGGCGTGGCGCTCGGCGAGGATCTCAGCCGCGATGGCGCGCACCTCAGTCTCGATCTCGCCGATGAACCGGAAGGGACGGTGGATCGCGCGCTTCGCCGCGGTCAGCGACACCATGGCGGGGAGGTCGGACAATGCGTCGATCATCGCATCGCGCCAGACCTTCGTGTCCTCTGGCTTGGCGGTCGGCAGCACCTTGGCGGCAAGCTTGGTCACGCGCTTGTCGATAGCGGCATCCCAGCCCGCACGACCTTCCTCATCCCGCGGGACTGGGCGCAGATCGTGCTCGGTCTTCGCGATCGCCGCGGCGATGCATGCCGGGGCGTCAATGCCGAGGGTCGTAGCGAGGGTCATCGTCGTCGAGGGATGCAGGCTCAATGCCCTCCATGCCTGGTCGCGGAGCCCATCCGCCTGATCGGTCGTGCTGATTTCGGTGCCCATTGCGGTTCTCATCATCCAGGGTTTTGATCGACGGGTAGATTGCGCCCCAGCCCTTGCCGGTAGCGACCGAGAGCAGCCGGCCCGGGGGCCACGCCGCGTCGGCGATGCGCTCGATGTCGGCGAGCAGCTTCCGGTGGGCGGTCGCCGTGTTCGGCAGCCGCTTGGTTTTCCGGTTTGCGAGGAAGTCCGACCAGACTTGCCCGTCGGCCCAGTCCGGTTTTGGAAAAGCACCGACTTGGCGAGCGCGACCTCTCGGAGGATGCGAAGCATCCGGAGAGAGTGGTGGGGGGTTAGAATATATATCATTGGGGGGAGGGCTGTCGGCGTCGTCGGCAGAGTCTGCCGACGTCTGCCGACGTCTGCCGACGCGACGATGTTTTGCGTGCGGCACGCTTCTCGGCTTGGTAGGCAGCGTCCCGCTCGCGGCGGCGGGCGGCCGACACGTCGACTGCCGTCGACGGCGCGCACGCTTCCAGCTCGGCGATCGCGGCAACAAGCGCGTCGCCGGTTACGCCAGCGGCGAGCAGATGCTTTACTGCTGTTGCTATGAAGCTCACGGCTTCGGCCATTTTTCGTAGAACTGCCATGCAGCCTGGTGCGCGTCGGCGACGCAGTTCATCAGATCACGGTGTAGCTCGCTGCCGGTGAAGCGCATGACCGTGTAGCCAGCCAAGGTCATGACCCGATCGCGAGACCGATCACGAGCGGCTTGCTCCTTCGTGCGCTCATGGAATGCGTGACCGTCGCATTCGACGACCACTCGGCCGATGACATTCTCCTTCATGCGAACGGTCAAAAGGAAGTCAACGCGATAGCCCTCGATCGGCTTCTGAAGCTCGACAAGAATGGTTGGGAGATCGCCATCGAGCTTTACCGTGGCCCTGCTAAACGGGTCGCCAAAGTCATAGCAGGGGGACGAGAACGACAGACTCATCATCCCAATGAGTAGAGCTCGCTCGATCGGGCTTTCAGGCTGGACAGGCATGTCGCTTACGCGCGCGGGGATAATGGACCGCATCACGTAGCCGTGCTCTTCAAGCGCTTGTGTAAAGGCGTTGTCGTCGCTCATCTCTAGCGGCCCTTCAGTGGTTGCGTGGGCAATGTAATCTCAGCGCGCAGCTTGGCGGCATGCTCGATCATCAGCGCGGCGCGCGCGTCGAGCGCGTCAGCCGCCGCACGGAGATCATCACACGAAATCCCGCGCTCGGCGCCGGTCTTCGCGCGCAGGCTGCGGGGTTCGATGTTCATCGCCTCGGCGAGCGCTGCGGCGCTGCCCAGCAGCACGCCAGCCTTCATCAGCCCGGTCATCCTGGGCACCGACAGCAGATGCGACGTGTGAGCCGCTTTAGCGGCTCGCTTAATCGCCTGCCGCTTTGCCAGCGCCTCAGACTCCCGCTGGCGACGCGCATCAGCGCGCGCCAGCATGGCTTCAGCGAATTCGGCAGCGAGGGCTGCTAGGCGCGCCTCTTCTGCGGCTCGGTTAAGCGTTTCGGCCTGCATCTAGAGCATCCCCGACGCTATGCCGCCAAGCGTATAAGCCGGGCCGCCGGTGCGGGTGTCAGGGACGGCGACGACTTGGGCGCCAGCATTGATGCGGGCCATCTGTCGCTCAAAGGGCGATAGGTCGGCTTCGAGGATCCGCCTCGCTTCGACCGCGCCCAAAGCCTTCTGCAGCTTCGTATATTCGGCCCGCCGCGATTCGGGGCACCATGCGAGGATCTTGCGCTGATTTGCGTATGGCGCCGGGACCGATCGCGCGGCGATCAAATCAAGGACGATCCGCTTCGCTTCTGCTGCACGACGCCCGCGCTTGCACAGGTCTCGGTACTTGTCGCGCCACTCGACCGGGCACCAAGCGAGCATGGTTGCGGACCGTTTGATGCCGGCCGCCACGCGTTGCTCCTTGGTGATCTGCTGGCTGGCCTTTGCAAGCGTGCCCACCAACGTCAGCCCATGCTTCCGACGCTGCTCGCGCGTCTCTTCGCTCATGTTCCGATTGCGAACCCGGCATCGCGCTGCATGCTGCTCGCGGTATGCGGGGTCTTCGAACCGGCGCCGGATGCCCGCGTGACGCTTCGCAGCAAGCAGAGGGTCGACGTTATTCTTCCGGGTCGCGCAGGACTTGCAGCGGCCGGTCTGGTTCCTCGGGCCGAGCTCGTTGGGACAACTCATACAGGTGCGCGTCATGCCGCGAACTCCAGGTCGATGATGTGGGGGGCAGATGCCGGCTGATGATCGCAGCCGATGTCGGCGCGGATCCCGCAGCGGAAACAGGGGGTGCGATCGAGCACCGGCGGCAGGGGTTCGCGCCGCTCGGCCCGGGCGATCGCCTCGGCGCGATCCGTCTCCCTCTTGGAGCCATCCGGAGCCTTGCTGGCGCGGATCGTTGCGCCCAGCTCGGGAATGAGGATTTCACGCGAGAACGGCGTGGTGGTCACCACGATCTTATCCGCCGCGATGAGGTCAGCCAGAGCCTTCTGCGGGATCGAGGAGGATCGCACCCCGAGCAGCGCCGCCAAGGCGAGGTTCGTCGGACAGCGGGCACCTGCGCGCGCGGCGCGCAGCAGCGCATCGTAGACGACGTCGCGGGACTGCGCAGCGGTGCGGCGGGGCTTCGTCATTATGCCGAGGTCTTCCAATCGAGGAAGAACAGCGCGGGCGGACCTCGATGACCGTGCTCCCAGACGAACCATGCGAAGGCGATGACCCCATGGCCTTCGCCTTCGCCGGCAAGCTTGCCGCGGCCCATCGGCACACGCCGCGACATGATGTAGACGCGGGCAAGCGGTGTGCTCGGGAACCACTTGCCCCGCTCGACGCCTTCCAGGAACGCAAGGCGAAGGAACATTACGACCTTGCCCGTGGTGAGCATCAGCGCGCGGTCGATGAACTGGAGGGCATCGCGGAACGGCGGGTTCGTGAAGATGTTCGGCGCGCGCGCGTGCCACTGCATCAGGAAGTCGAGCTCGCCCTCGCCATAGCCGCGATCGATCAGGTCGGTGCTGACGACGGTATAGCCGGCGGCAGTCAGCGCATCGGAGATTGCGCCATCGCCGCATGCAGGCTCCCAGATCGCCCCGTCGAATTTCTCGACCTCAAGCAGCGCGCGCGTCGCCGCGGGCCACGTCGGATAGAAGTCATGTGTCTCGCGGTTCACCGGGTCATCGGTCTGCGCACGCGAGAATGCCTTGCCACCCGCCACCGAAGGCGACGTGTCAGGCACACGTGCAAACTCGCTCGCAGAACCGGGCTCAACCGGCACTGCGCTATTGAGCGCGTCCATAGTCATCTCCGTTGCGGGGTTTTCCGCGTGATATTCGTTGGCTTCAGGCGACGGCGGAAAGGGGCCGGCGGATCTCGGTGCATCGTTGCAGCCAGCGGGCCGACGCGCCGTGAAGGTCGCGCATCAGCTTCTCGCCAGCGAGGTATTCCTGGGGGACGATGGCGCGCCCGCCGGGGCCATCCGGGTGCTCGGCTTCGTTCAGCATCACGAGGACGCGCGCGATCAGCAGGCCGCAGTCATCCGCGTCGCAGACCGCATCCTCGTCGACGATCCGCTTGCCCTTCGCGCGCAGCCAGTCGTCCAGCACCGTGGGCTCGACGTCCATCATGCGGTCCAGAACCTCGATCGAAGGCATGGAGCTCTGAAGCTGCTTGTCGAGGGCCTGGGTGGACAGGTCGACCGCATCGGCGAACCGGCCCTTGCCGCCCGCGTTATCGATCCCGCGGGACACGCCGCGCATGATCTTCGCGTGCAACTGGGCTTTCGTAAGCCGTTCCGCTTTTGCAACGACAGTTGGGCCGGTCATCGACCATTCTCCTGCTCATGGAAACCGAGAACCTGATCACCGCTCCGAAGGCCGTTCGACTCGCCGTCGCGCGCGCGCTGCTCGAGCATTGCGAGCTCATGGCGGCAGCACAGGTCCACCAGCCAGACGAGGCCCGTGCAGGCGATGGTCACGATGATGATGCCGAGGATTGTCATGCGGCTTCCCGATCTCTGGAGGGGCAAACCGGCTGCTGGCAGCACCGAACCGCAATTCCGGCTCGGCTACCGCAGGCCGTGCAGTGCGTGACGTCGAGGACCGGTGCCTCGATGTACGAAGGATCCGATGCAGCATGGAAGCCGAACCGCTGCGCGCCGATCGCGATGATCGCAGTCGCGGCGCCAGCGACGCGGGACAGTTCCATGGTGGGGAGGGTGAGCAGCATCTACGTCACCGCCTGCTGCTTAACGCTGGGCGTAGTGCTATGAGCTCCCACCACAGCAAGGAAACGCAATGCTCTCTTGGCTTTTTCATGCACCGCGGCGAGCGGTGGAATGGTGGTTCCGTGAAAGCCCCGAAGCGGTGCGCGCGAAATCGACCCACCCCGCCGGCGGTAGATGTCACAACTGCGGAGCAGACTGCGACAGCGACCAGAAGGCGTGCGAGGATTGCTTTGGGAAAAGCGTATGGTGAGGCTGGCGTTCATGCAGCCTCGCGCAACGCTGTCGATTTCCGCGAATGCTCCGCAGGGGTCACCCCGATGGAAAGCGCGTCAAAGTCCAATGCCAGTCCCTCACTACGCGCCACGAGGCCCAAGTGAGACAGGCGCGACTGAGGGATGCCGTTCCGACGCCAGCTATGGACGGTCGAGATCGGCAGGCCAGCGATACGGGCGGTCGCGCTCGTACCACCGAAAGCATCGATCAGCTTAGAAGCGGGAGTATCCATGTCCCTAAACATGCGACGGTCGCAAGAAAACTACAAGCGTTAAATTGCGATGACCGCATTTCCGTTCGTCGCAAGCTATCGCATGACGAGAGGGTGGATAGAGAAGAGATCAAAGCGCGCATGAAGGCGCGCAAGATGCGTCAGGTCGACCTCGCAAACGCGCTGGGTCTCGATCCTGACAAAGTATCGAAGTCGCTAGCGCGTAACGGCGTTCGTACGTTTACGCCTGACGAGATGGTGATCATTCGGCAGCTGTTGAAGCAAGACGGCGACCTCCCGGCCATTACCGACTTTCGACCGATCCCGATCATAGGCCAAGTCCAAGCAGGAAACTGGAGCGAGGCAGTCCAGCGTCCGATCGGCACGCTGCCCAGCCCCGAGACCAACATGCCTATGCGTGTGTTCGGCCTCGAAGTTGTGGGAGACTCGATGGACAAATATGCGGAGGAGGGCGCCACCGTCCTGGTCAATCCTGACGACAAGGCACTCTTTCCGGGCCGTTTCTATGTCGTGCTCAATGCGACGGGCGAGACGACGTTCAAGCAATATCGTGAAAACCCTTCCCGCTTGGTGCCGTGCTCGAACAATGCCACGCACCAGGAAATTACGCTTGGCGGCTCCGAGACGTTTCTCATTGTCGGCAGGGTGATCTGGCGTGCCTCCCGTATGTGATTATGCGTCGTCGTAATCGGCCCAGTCACTTCGCCGGTCTATCCCGCCCGGCACCACAAGATAAAAGCACCGATCATCCTCGAATGACCCGAGGCCCATTTCAACGAGATCCTCTCGGACGTGGCGGAGCGTTTCCCGCCAAGGTCCACACGGTTCGTTGAATGATGTCGCTCGGTACCAATGCATCATACGCCGATCGCCCAAGATTCGCTTCCTCCTTCCGGAGGTAGTGGAACGCAACAAGAACAAGAGCAATCCTCCGTCGTGCATAATTGCGATAATCGCAATTTATGCGTTGACTTAGAATTGCGACAGTCGCATGTTTATCCCGTCAGCAGGCATTGAGCCCGCCTACGGGAGATCGACGTGGCCGAGCAGGCTTCCACAGATTGGATCGAGTGCGATGGGGCAGGGTGCCCTGTCTCGGATCTTGCACGTGTCCATGTGCAGTTTCGGTTCGATCGTGACCGCCACACAGCGGAGCTGGCGAACCCCGCCATCGGCGTTCCGGCGCATGTCTACAGTGACTGCTGGATCCATCAGGGGGCCAAGTCTGACATCGTAGCTTGCCGGGTGGTCGCGTAATGGCCTTGCCCGCTCGCATTCCGAAGGCGGCGAAGCGCGCCAGCCGCTGGATATCGAAGCGTCATCGCACGTTCGTCGCCGGCTTCGCCTGCTGCAAATGCGGTTCGATGAGGTCGGTTGAGGCCGCGCACGTCCGTATCGGGTCTGGTGCTGGCATGGGGCAGAAGCCGGATGACTGGCGCACCGTAAGCCTGTGCGCTGCTTGTCACCGGGGGCCGCGTGCCGACGCGCAGCATGCCATGGGTGAGCGATCGTTCTGGGCTGGCATCGACTATGAGCGCCTGATCGCTGAATTCATACAGGCGAGCCCTCTGCGCCGCGAGATCGTCACCGCGCAGGCCGAGCGCGCGCTGGGCGTCGCCGCATGACCGGCCCGACCATGACCTGCGATCCGGACCTCGATACCGCGATCACCGAGTTTCGCTATGTCGCGCAGCGCCTGCGCACGCTCGACCAGCAGATGCTGACCGCCGCGGTCGACCGCTACAAGCACTTTGCCGCGATTAAGCACGAGCGGGGCGAACTGTGGGCAAACCTGCGGGGCAAGGCTGAGAAGCTGCAGCTAGTGCCCGAGGACCACCACCTCGGCGCCCGCGCGCTGCTGCTGGTCACCGAGGTCGCGTGGATCCTTCATGCCCGCACCCGCCGCAAGCCAACCCCGGCGATGATCAAGGCGATGGTGCGCGACATGGGCGAGCTCGCCGAGCGCGAACGCGTCGAAGCCGAGGCCGACAAGGTTGAGACGGAATTTCGTATGCGGACCCTGGCTGTCCGCGTCTCGGCTGCAGAGGCCGTCACCCGCTACATCGAATTGAGCGCCGCATGACCTATGCCCCACGCCCGCGCCCCATGGGCGAGATCCTTGGACGCCAGCCGGCACGGATCCTCGTCACCCCGTCGAAGACGCCGAGCGCCTGGTACGGCGCGATCCGCGGCGCGGTGAAGACCGGTTTCGGTGATCATAGCATCACCGGAGGCGCGCGCTTCACCGAGCAGCAGAACGAAGCGCTGATCAGCCGTGGCATGGATATCCTGACCGCGGAAGCCATGACGGTGCAGCGCAACGCTGGCGACCATGAGATCTGCAACGGCACCGGGCTCCCCGGGGTCTACCAGTTCGAGTGCCCGGTGCTGTCGCGCCGCGCCGATGGCCGGGTCCGCGTCATCGCCCCCAGCGGTGTCGAGAAGCTCGTCGAGGGCGACGGCTGGACCAGCCCGCGCCGCTCGCACCGCAGGATTACGTCGTGAGCTACCTCGACCCTGCTGGCGCCGCCACGCGCGCGCCGCTTCCCCCTGTCCCCGATCTGATGGGCGTCGTCTCCGCGGCGACCCTGATCGACCTGATGATCGCCATCCTCACCCTTGGAGATCGCCCGTGACTTGGAACCTCCTCATGTACGGCGTCGGCTCGGCGTGCCTCGGCGCGATCGCGATCATCGCGGCCGTCATCTTCTTCGAGGACCTCTACTGCCGCTGGCCCCAGATCATGACCGCCCTGCGCGGCAACGATCGGCCCGGCTTCGTGCCCCTCTCCCCGACTGCCTCGGTCCGTCCCCTCCGGACTGGTCACACCTCGCTGCTGATCGTCGAGGCCGATCCCCAGCTAACCCGCAAGGCGTCCTAAAATGGATCTCAGCAACCTGATCAGCGACGCCGTTGCGGCGAAGATGACCCCCGAATTTATCGAGAAGGAAGTCGCCACCCGGGTCGACAAGCTGATCGTCGAGAGCGTCGACCGCGCGCTGCGGTCGTACAGTGATACCGGCAAGCTGATCGAGAAGGCGGTCGAAGATGCGTTGCGCGTCGACCGGCTGGATCTGCCCTCCTACGGCTCGACCGTCCTGCAGATTCTGAAGGCGCAGATCGAGGCGACGGTCGCCCCGCTCGTCGCCGGCCGCCTGTCCGCGGACATGCAGGAGCTGCTCAGCCTGGCGCCCAAGTCGATCAAGCTAAGCGAGATCGCCGACGAGATGCGCAAGGAGCACGAGGGTGGTGACTCATACGGCGAGGTCATCACCGTCGAGGTGAAGCGCAACGAGTATGGCAGCACCTGGGTCTATCTGGACGAGGAAACCCATCACGAACGCCGGGCTGAAATGGAACCGTCGCACCGCCTTCTGATCGGCAAGGACGGCATCATTTCGGGTGGCTGGCTCGACAAGCGACCGCTGAAGGACACCAGCCACATCGGCCGCAGCTACGGTCTTTCGCAGCGGCTCCGCGCCTATGTGGCCTGCGGTACGCAGATCATCATCGACGAAGACGCCGTCTGCACCTCGGTTGGGGACTACTGATGGCCTCCGACCCACTTCGATCCGAGACACCTCGCACCGACTGGCCTGAGGCCGTCCTTGCGCAGGTCGAGATCTGGCAGGGCGTTGCGGCTGCGGCTTCCCATATCGCGCATGCCCGCCGCACGATGTTCCTCGCCTATGTCGCTGAGGGCTTTGCCGAAGCGCAGGCCCTCGAACTCATCAAGACGATGTGATCGGGCATGAAGATGCACAGCCAGATCGGCCGCAACTCAGCCGGGCCCCGCGAGAGCCAGCGCGTGCTCGACCAAGCCGAGGTCTTTGGCCGCCGCGACCGCCTTATGCAGCAGGCGCCCTCCGCCGAGCGCAGCGCCGCCCTGACCACCATCCGCGCCCAGCTGCGCAGCATTGATCGGAGAGTTTCCCGTGGCTGATGTTGCCGAAAGAACGAACTACGTGGCCCAGGTCGTGCTCGAGGGCAACATCCGCGCCGTGCGCGCGCTGATCCCGATCAGCGTCGCTGGTCAGAGCCGAGAATGTGGCGAGCGGGCAGCAAAGACGGACAGCGGGGGCCTGGATGGCGAAGAACGTACTGCGAAGGCCGTCGACCGCCGTACCGTCACGCCGTTTCGAAACAATCGCGGCACGATACTGTGGCGGAGATACTCAGCCCGGAATGCCCCAGTTGGCATCCTCATTAGCGGCCTTGGCCGTTCGAACCAGATGCTCGACGTAGTTCTGAAAAACCGGAACTGTAAACGTGACGAGCGTCGGTTCGCCCTGTGGCTCTTTGAACGTCAGGACGACGAACC
>Ga0308163_10004611_pt1 | contig 10857 bp, 11 predicted proteins | sample PhyTR1_FD_201037 | JGI IMG/M metagenome (GOLD analysis project Ga0308163, IMG submission 201037) | Phyllosphere microbial communities from UC Gill Tract Community Farm, Albany, California, United States - DLSLT.R1 | ecosystem: Host-associated > Plants > Phyllosphere > Unclassified | place: USA... | reverse complement strand
TCCCGACAGCCACGCACTCAACACGACGTCGTCCCCGGCAGGGGTCCTGTTCATCGTCGCGATCGTCGCAGTCCGCACCGGTGCGCGCGCCGTGATCGGCGACGGCCACGCCCTCCACCTCGACGCCTTCGCCATCACCGACATGCTGGTCGCGCTCGCGCTAGGCCTGTTCACCACCCAACGGATCGAAATGTACCTCCGCGCCAAGCGGATGCTCGAAACGGCACGCGTCCGCTAACCCGCCGCTACCGTACGATCCTCCCCCGCAAGGGGGAGGTGGCTGGCCCTTTGCCAGACGGAGGGGGAGGAAAGGGCAACCTTTGTTGCGTGTCCTCCCCTCCGACGCCGTCGGCGCCACCTCCCCCTGGCGGGGGAGGATCGAGGGGTTCGCCATCAAGCGATCGCTTGCTCGGTCTCTTCCCGCCGCCGCACATGTTCGCGCCAGACGATATACAATCCGCTCGCCACGATAACCGGCGCCCCGACCCATGTCGCCTCCGCCGGCAGCGTGTCGAACACCAGCCACCCCAGCAGCGTTGCCCATAGCAAGCTCGAATAATCCATCGGCACCACCACCGACACCGGCCCGAGCCGCAACGACGTCGTCATCGCGATCTGCGCCAGCCCGCCGAATATCCCGACACTCGCCAGGCAAATCCACGCGACCAGATCATGCGACTGCGCCGCCCGCCCGTAGAACACCGACAACGGGATCAACGACAGCGCCGAGAACCAGAACACCGTCGTCAGCGCGCTCTCGGTCTTGCCGATCTGCCGCAACAGGATCGACACGCTCGCCGTCCCGAACGCTCCCGCCAGCGCACACCCGGCACCCCATAACGGAAAGTGATCCCCGCCCGGCTGCGCGACGATCAACACGCCCGCGAACCCGGTCGCGACCGCCGCCCAGCGATGCCACCCGGTAGGCTCGCGCAACACCAGCGCCCCCAGGATCGTCGCGAACACCGGCACCGTGAACCCGATCGTCGTCGCCTCCGCGAGCGGCAACGCAACGATCCCGTTGAACGTGAACGCCATCGCCGACAGCCCGACGATCGCGCGGACGATGTGCGCCGGCAACCGCTTGGTCGCGATCGAAGGCAGACCCGGCCCCGCGACGATCACCGCCGACACCAGCACGCATGCGCCGAACTGGCGGAAGAACAGGATCTCCGACACGCTCGCGCCGTGCCGCTCGGCCAACTTGATCGCGGTATTCATCAGCGCGAAGATCACGACCGACAGCAACCGCATGCCGATGGCGGGAAGGATGCGGTCGGTGGGCACGGGACCTCCTAACCGAGCATCCCGCTCACGTCATTCCGCTTTCGACGCTCAAGGTGTTCGGCAACGGCAGACATGCCTGTTCGCAGGCTCGGCAATGGTTGCCTCGCCATCACAAGCTCGGCTCGGCCGGGCTGGCTCACTAGAGTGCGCCCGTCGACGTTCGATTGCGAACGTGATCGCAGTCCAGATAGAGCCTTTCAAAACGCATGTAGCCGTTAGTTTGGTCGTCATGAGGCTAGCCCTCCTACAATCGCCGGCAAATGCCAGCGGCTCGTAAAGGATAGAGCGGGAGACGGCAGGATGCTGGGAAACAGCCGGCAATTTGGCTGAACTTCGCCTTGCCCCAAAAACAGATAATAGCGAAAACATAAGACGAACAAAAACGACACGAGGCGAGAATCTGTGGCATTCAGATTGTTGATCCGCGGTGACCGCGCGTGCTTCCGGCGTCCGGAGTTCGGCGCCGATCTCGTTAGTTATGACGCGATGCCGCCGGTCGCTGCTCGCAATATCTTTCAGGCTATCCATGGGCCGCCGTCGATCCGCTGGGTGATCGAGCAAATCACGATTTTGCATCCGATTCGAAGTCAGTGGACGAAAGTCGACCACCGAGGGGCGGGGACTCGTCGCGCGAATATTCTGCTCGATGTCAGCTATCTCGTCACGGGACGCTTCGATCTTACGGCAGTCGCGGATACTGCCGACACGGCGGCGGGGCATGCCGGACTATTTCGACGGCGGGTCAGGCAGGGGCGGTACCATCATCCACCCTTTCTTGGACTGACCGAATTTCCCGCTACGATCAGGTTGTTGGACAAGGATGATATGCCCCCTGTCAGCCACTACGCGTCGAAGTCGATCGATTTGGGCTGGATGATCTACGATACGCGCAATGGACGGGACCATGGGCCACGGTTCTTCAGGGCGTCGGCTGTCGGAGGTACGATGATGATACCCCCAATAGATTCGAGCGAGTTCGCAAGCTGATCTGACAGAACCGGCGCTGTAGACGGGGTGACGAACACCCGCGCACCCGCTATCCGCACCGCATGATAAAGCGCGCACTCCCCGTCACCCGCGAGGCGGATTTTTCCGCCTGGTACCAGGCCGTCATCTCCGAGGCTGATCTCGCCGAGGAATCCGGCGTCCGCGGCTGCATGGTCATCCGGCCCTGGGGCTATGGCATCTGGGAGCGCATCCAGCGCCTGCTCGACGACCGGATCAAGGCGACCGGGCACGAGAACTGCTATTTCCCGCTCTTCATCCCGCTCTCGTATTTCGAGAAGGAGGCGGAGCACGTCGACGGCTTCGCCAAGGAAATGGCCGTGGTCACGCACCACCGCCTTAAGGCCGACGGCTATGGCCGCCTGATCCCCGATCCCGACGCCAAGCTCGAGGAACCGCTCGTCGTCCGGCCGACCTCCGAGATGGTCATCGGCGCTGCCTTCGCGCGCTGGGTCCAGTCGTGGCGCGACCTGCCCGTGCTGATCAACCAATGGGCGAACGTCGTCCGCTGGGAAATGCGCACGCGCATGTTCCTGCGCACCAGCGAGTTCCTCTGGCAGGAAGGCCACACCGCGCACGCCACCGCCAACGAGGCACGCGACGAGACGCTCAAGATGCTCGAAGTCTATCGCGATTTCGCGGAGGAATGCCTCGGCGTCCACGTCATCGCCGGCGAAAAGCCCGAGAACGAGCGCTTCCCCGGCGCCGTCGCGACCTATTCGATCGAGGCGATGATGCAGGACGGCAAGGCGCTGCAAGCCGGCACCTCGCACTTCCTCGGCACCAACTTCGCGTCCGCACAGAACATTCGCTTCCAGAACGCGGGCGGTGAGTTCGAGCTGTGCAACACCACCAGCTGGGGCGTGTCGACGCGGATGATCGGCGCGGTCATCATGGTCCACGGTGACGACGACGGCCTGCGCGTGCCGCCGATGATCGCGCCGTGGCAGGTGGTGATCGTGCCGATGTTGCGCGACGTTCCCGAAGACGCGGAGATCGTCGAATACTGCAAGTCGCTCCAGGCCGAACTCGCCAAGCAGTCCGCGCTCGGCGAACCGGTCCGCGCGCTGCTCGATCTCAAGCCCGCCAAGGCCGCAACCAAGCGCTGGGGCTGGGTCAAGAAGGGCGCACCGATCGTGATCGAGGTCGGCGGCCGCGACATGGCCGGCGGTAACGTCACCGTGATCCGCCGCGATCGCCTCTACCGCGAGGACGGCAAGCTGAACAGCAACGCCGTCGCGCGCGACGCGTTCGTCGCAGATGTGTCGGGAATGTTGGCCGAAGTGCAGACAACGCTCCACGTCGAATCGATGAACCGCGTGAAGGGCAACATCGTCCCCGCCAACGACTTCGCCGCGGTCGAGGCGCATTTCGCGGACGGCGTGAAGAACCCAGGCTGGGTTGACGTCCGCTGGTCTAAGCCCACCGGACCTGCACTCGACAAGGTCGTCGAACGGTTGAAGGCGCTCAAGCTCACGATCCGCAACGCGCCGATGGGGCAGACCGGATGTGACGACGGCGCCTGCATCTTCACCGGCGAACCCGCTGTGGAGCGCATCCTGATCGGCCGCGCCTACTAGGCCCTGACAAGCCGGGACCGGCGTCACGTCCAACGCTGCTAACCGGCACTGTGCCGGGAGTAGCCTGGATACCAGATGCCGTAGAGCAACCGAAACGGACCGGTTTGTCGGCTGTGTCGCCATGCTCCGTCTGCTATCATCGCCTCGGCTTTGGCGGGACGACATTAGGGGGCGGCTATGGGCGTGACCGGGATCGGCGGCTTTTTCTTCCGGGCAAAGGACCCGGAGGCGATACGCGCCTGGTATGTCGAGCATCTCGGCGTCGGCTCGGTGCCGTATGGATCGTGGGAGACGCAGGCAGGCCCCAGCGTCTTCGTGCCGTTCGCGGTCGAAGCCGACTATTTCTCCGCGGATCGCCCCTGGATGCTCAATCTGCGCGTCGACGACCTCGACGGTATGATCGCGAGCCTTCGTGCGGCAGGAGTCGCGGTGATCACCGATCCCGAATGGGACATGCCCGGTTTCGGTCGCTTCGCGCGTATCCATGATCCGGAGAGCAACCCGATCGAACTTTGGCAACCCGAGGACCCAGAAGGTTGAGGAAGCGCCCGAGTTTGATCTGACGATCAGCGGTAGATCGGAATAGGGCGCCTTTGGTCTTGACCTTGCCGACGTGGAGACTTTCCCCCCTCCCTGGAAGGGAGGGGCGGGGGTGGGTTGGCCCGATTGAGCCACCACGGGGGTTCGGACGTGCGGAAGCCGACCCACCCCCAACCCCTCCCTTCCAGAGAGGGGGGAACAGGTTGGCCAGTCCTCTCTAACCAGCAGGTTGCTATGCGGCTTTAGCTGAACTCGGAGCCACCACGCTCCCGTTTAGAACAACTCCCCCTGTGGCCCTCTCGGCGCCCGGAACAGGTCGCTGCGCAAAGCAACGCGCTGCCGGTTCAACCCATGCTTCGCGCACGCGATCCGGAACCGTGTTCCGAGCAGATCAGCCCAAGGCCCTTGCCCCTGCATGCGCGTAAAGAAGTTCGGATCGTTATCCTTTCCCCCGCGCAGCGATGCGATCGTCGCCATCACCTTCCCCGCGCGATCCGGAAAATGCTCGTCGAGCCACGCGCGGAACAGCGGTGCCACCTCATGCGGCAACCTGACCGGGATGAATAACGCCCGCGTCGCTCCAGCCTCGGCCGCCCGCGCGATCAGATGTTCGATCTCGTGATCGGTGATCGCCGGGATGACCGGCGCGATCGAAACGTAGACCGGCACCCCCGCATCGGCGAGCTTTCGCACCGCCGCCAGCCGCCGCTCCGGATGCGGCGCGCGCGGCTCGACGGTCGAGGCCACCTTCGGATCGAGTGACGTGATCGACATTGCCACCGCCGCGAGGCCCTTCGCCGCCATCGGTGCCAGCAGGTCGATATCGCGCACCACGCGGTCGGACTTGGTGGTGATCGTCAGCGGATGATCCGTCTCACTGAGCACCTGGATAATACCGCGCGTGATCCGCCAGTCGGTCTCGATCGGCTGGTACGGATCGGTGTTCGTCCCCAACGCCATCGGCGCGACGGCATAGCCCGGCTTCGACAGTTCCGCGCGCAACAGCGCCGCCGCGGAGGGTTTCGCGAATAGCTTGCTCTCGAAATCCAGTCCCGGCGACAGATCGTGGAACGCATGGCTTGGCCGCGCGAAGCAGTAGATGCAGCCGTGCTCGCACCCGCGGTACGGATTGATCGAACGGTCGAACGGCACGTCGGGCGAGGCATTCCGGCTGATGATCGTCCGCGGCGTCTCGACCGTCACCGTCGTGCGCAGTTTGGGCGCGATCCCGTCGATCCCCTCGCGCATGTCGAGCCAGTCGCCATCCGCTTCGGTTTGCGGCAGGTTGAACCGCCGGCTCTCACTATTGAGCGTCGCACCACGAACCGGACGGGCCTGTTTCATGACTTGAAACTAAGCGCCGTCCGGGAACATAGCAAGAACGAAATCAGAAGCGAACGCCGAGCCCTGCAACTACCTGATGCCGGCTGAAATCCAGGCTCGCCTTGTTGGTGCCGTCGGTGATCTCGTAGCCGTTATAGTCGGTGTAGACATATTCGAGCTTGCCGTAGAAATTGCGTCCGAACGCGGTCTGCACGCCTGCGCCGGCATGGAAACCGCTCAGATTGTCCGACACGCGGAAATAGTCCTGGGGAAAGTCACGGTCCGAATAGCCGATGCGGATCTGGCCGTTCGAATAGCCGCCCTTGATGTACAACACCGTGTTGGGGTTCAGCAGGAAGCCGCCGCGTACGCCTGCCGTCAGGTTGCGGCCAGGGGTGAGGCATGTTTCCGTCCCGGTGCCGGGGAAGCACTGCTCGACGCTCGATCCCTCGATACCGCCATAGACGCCCAGCATCATGTCGGTGTTCACGACCATGTCGTAGCCGAGTTCGCCGCCGTAAGTGACGCCGCTCTTGCCCTCGCGCACGCTCGCCGAGTCGTCCGCGGTCTCGACGTTCAATTCGGTGATCACGCGGTCGTACCCGATGCGCGGCTCGGCACGGAAGCCGTTGACGCCGTCGGTTGCGCCGTAGCCCGGTCCGGCATCGCGACCGAAATCCCGCCCGGTGTCGGACTGTGCGAACGCAGGCGCCGCCGGCGTTGCGGCGAGTGCCGCGATAAGCATGAACTTGTACATTCGACGATGACCCCTTTGGACGGCCCCCTGGCCGATCCCACACCGGGTTCATGGATTCGACGTGCCTTCCAGACGGTTAATTCGGTGGTGAAACATTCGTTTTCGATCTGTTTGCACCGGTGCGAAAGATCGCTCGCAGAGGTGCGGCAGAGCGCCTAGGGCAGAGAGATGACGGAACAGATCACCACGGTGGAGCGCGCCTTCGAGTTAGCAAGATCGGGTGCGTGCAACTCGGTCAACGACTTGCGCCAACGGCTGCGGCGCGAGGGCTATGACGCGGTGCATCTCCATCTGCACGGGGCTTCGATCAACAAACAGCTCGTCGACCTGATTCACGCCGCCAAGGGCTGAGCGTCCTTTCGTGGAATACGCCGCGACGCGGCCCGCCACCCTGGCGAGCCGCGCAACGCCGGTCACTTCTGTGCAAGCTCGGTCGACTTGGGCATGTTCAGTCCGGCTTTCGACCACTGCGCGGCGGTCTGGCAAGTTTTCCGATTGATCCGTGTTCCGGTCGCAGCGGGTTCGGTCAGGCAATATTGGCCGGTTTTTACTTTGTATTTCAGAACGGTCTTCTGCTGCGGATCTGAGGGCGCTGCGAAGGCGGGCGCGCTGGCGACGAGTACGGAGGCAAGGGCCAGGCTCTTCAGGATCATCGAGGTCATGGTAGCGTCCTTCAGTGGTTGAGACGCGCCCGGCTGGGCGGTATCTCGACTACTGCATCGACCGTGCCAGTTACATAATACAGCGCCACGCGATGGCGAAGTTACTTAGTTAGCGGGATTTTCCAACAAGCAGAGGTGGGTCTGCTGATGTGGTTTTCGTAGTGAGACACACCACAACTTGGCGAAATTCACAGTAAATTGGCGGGATCGATACTCGCCAGCTCTCCCTGTTCAATCGGGAGAGGGAAGAGTCCGCGGCACTTGGCCGTAAAAGGAGCGAGGGCATGGCAGTAAACTGGAAGATGCCAGCTCAAGCCTGAAATGAACTTAGCGCTCCAGGAGCCGCGGCATCAGCTCGACGAAGTTGCAGGGGCGGTGACGGCTGTCGAGCTGGTCGCGAAGGATGCCGTCCCAGCCGTCCTTCACCGCGCCGGTCGAGCCGGGCAGCGCGAAGATATAGGTGCCGTGCGATACGCAGGCGCATGCCCGAGACTGGACGGTCGAGGTGCCGATCGTCTGGTAGCTGAGCATGCGGAAGAGCTCGCCGAAGCCGGGGATCATCTTCTCGGCGACCTGTTCGACCGCTTCCGGGGTCACGTCGCGCCCGGTCACGCCGGTGCCGCCGGTGGTGATGATGCAGTCGATCTCCGGATCGTCGATCCAGGCGTGTAGGCGCGAGACGATCGTCTCGACGTCGTCCTTCTCGATCCGGCGGTCGGCGAGGACGTGACCCGCTTCGGTCAACCGCGCGACCAGCGTGTCGCCCGAGCGATCCTCGGCAAGGCCACGCGTGTCCGACACGGTCAGCACGGCGATACGGACCGGCAGGAAAATCCGGCTTTCATCGATCGGCATGAAACTCAGTCCGCGCGCGTGACAGTGGTGGACTGTGGCCCGACGCTGGCATTCACCGCGACGGTGGCGTTCAACGGCGTCGTGCTGGCCCGGTACTGCGTGTAAGGCTTGGCCGCCATCCGCACCGCGGTCGCACCCGGCAGGCCGGGGAAGCGCGGCCACATCCCCTGCGCCAGGGCGTTGCGGCTGGTTGACGCCTTCTTGCCGCCCTGCGCCTCGTACATCCAGTAATTGCGCAGCACGGTGGTGACGTAGCCGCGCGTTTCCCAATACGGGATGCTCTCGATATACATCAGCGGATCGCCGTTATCGTGGACGATCGCGTTCCAGTCGCCGACCGGGCGCGGGCCTGCGTTATACGCGGCGATCACCTTGGGCAGCAGCCCGCCGGTGACGCCTGCCATGTCGCGCAGCCGCTCGAGATGGCGCTGGCCGACATCCATGTTGGTGCTCGGCTTGGTCAGCGCTTTCACGTCGATCGAGGTGCCACGCTCGCGCGCGAAGTCGGTCGCGGCGGCGGGCATGATCTGCATGAGACCGTACGCGCCGGCCGGGCTCTTGATCGTGTTGCGGAACCGCGATTCCTCGAGCGTGTGCGCATAGACCAGCGCCTTGTCGATGTGCCAGCCGCTGTCGGGCGTCCAGTTCGGCGTCGGATACCGCGCCTCGGCGGTCGACGTGACCCCCTGTGGACAATTGTGTGCCAGCCAGACGGTCGTCGCGGGCAGGCTCAGCGCTTCCGCCACCCGGACCAGGTTGGCGAACTCGCGGGTATCGCCGATCTTGGCCTGCTGGCGGATCACGGTATCGGCCAGGTCGGTCTCGCCGACCTCGACCAGCGCGGCGGCAACGCGCACGTTCGGACGCTTGCCGACGACCTTCCAGTCGCTGGCCACGAGCCCGCCGACCGACGTGCCCTTGTCCTTCATCGCAAGCTGCTGGCGCGCAAGCTGGCCGTAAAAGCTCTCGCCGAACTGCGCCGCAGCCTTCAGCCGCCCTTCAATCTTGTCGGGCCGCGAGCACACCATGTCCGCGCGCGACGCCCAATACAGCGCCGCCGCGCGCAGATCGACGTCGCCGGCGCGTGCCGCGACACCCTCGAACCCGGTCTCGGCATTCGCGCAGTCGTTCTGCCGCCACGCCGACAGCGCGCCGACCCAGCGGCCTTGCACTGCCCAATCGCCAACGCCATCCTGTGCCTTCGCCGCCATCACGCGCGCGTTCACATCGTCGCCCTGAAGGAAGTAAATCCACGCGATCTTCTGCTGCCACTCGGTCAGCGCTTCCGGAGTCAGCCCCGGCGTGCTCTCCAGCAGCGACTGCGCCTCGCGGCCCATGTCCGCCTTCACATAAGGCTGCATCTTCAGCGCCAGATCGGCGGCGATCATGTCGCCCTGAAGGCTCTTTGCGCGGACGCGACGCGGTGCGCCGTCCTGCCAGATCAGCCGCTGCACCGCGGGTAGGGGAGGCAGGTCGACCGCGCCGCGCGTCGTCGCGAGACGCGAGATCTGTGCGGCTTCCGGCAACTCGGGCGCTTCGTTGAGCAGCGCGACCAGCGGTTCCATCTCGACGCGGGGCGAGCCCTTCGCCGTATACATTTCGGCGCGTGCGATCGCGTGCAGCGGGCCGGGCTTCATCGTATCGAGCCCGATCTGTGCGTCGGTCCACTTGCCGTCGCGGATCGCCGCGAACACGGTTCTGTACGCTTCGCGCTGGCTCGTATCGAGTTGGTCGGGGATCTGCTCGATCGTCGGTGCGCCGATCAACTGCGTCGTGCCGAGCCGCGCGTCGCCAGCAGGCTCACCGGCAACGGTCGCCGCGAGTGCTGGAAAGGGGAGGGCGCTGAGCCCCAGAACGATAGCTAGAGTCCGAATCATCTCACACCCTCTTGCGACGTCAGTCCGCGCATCAGCATCTGCAAATCCTTCCAGGCCTCGGCCTTGGCCGCGGGCTTCTCGATCAGAAACCGCGGGTGAAAGCTCGCGACCACGCCGGTTTCGCTGGAGGCTTCGCCAGACGCCGAACCGGACTCCGTTTCTCCGGTCTTATGGTTAAACTCGTGTAAACGCCCGCGCGCCGCCTGCAATTCCGTCCCGAGGATCGCACGGCTCGCCGCATTGCCGAGCAGGAGCAACCGCTTGGGCGCGACCAACCCGATGTGATGCTTGGCGATTTCCGACAGCCGAGCCTCGACCTCGCTCTGGATCCGCCCCGCCGTCGGCCGCTTCGCGCAGACCGCCGCAAGATGCACTTCGTCACGAGTCAGACCGATCGCCCCGAGCATCTTGTCGAGCAACCGTCCCGACGCGCCACTCAACAACGCCCCGGCATCGCCGTCGTCGCGGTCGGGACAATCGACAAGCACCATGACCGTAGCGTCAGCCGGGCCGACCGCAGCCAGCGAAACCCCGCTCCAGTCCGCCTCGGGAACCTCCGCACTGCTCCGCCAAGCCAGGAAATCGGCGAGCAAAAGCGGCATGGCGGACGGTGCCACGACCGGCGCAACCGGCGTCGCGGCAGGTACGACCAGCGGCTCAGGCGCCGCAAACCAGTCGCGTGGAACGTCGTCGACCAGCGTGTCGACGCCAGCCTCGTGCCACCAGTCGAGCGCACTCGCCGCTGTATTTCGCCAGTCGATGGTTTGGTCCGCCCCCACGCGGTAACCTATGCTGCACGGTTGACGTGGCGGTCAACTCGCGCAATCGCCATATTGGACAAGCTGGTGCCCGCCCGAGCCCGAACGAAGGGTGGGGCGCAATGCTGAGGCAAGAGGGGACATCCCCCGGGAGACGATGATGACGACACGTGAATCGATGCCGTACGACGTGGTGATCGTCGGCGCTGGCCC